>Ga0265327_10000579_pt1 | contig 61985 bp, 45 predicted proteins | sample 41621metaG_FD_202089 | JGI IMG/M metagenome (GOLD analysis project Ga0265327, IMG submission 202089) | Rhizosphere microbial communities from Carex aquatilis grown in University of Washington, Seatle, WA, United States - 4-16-21 metaG | ecosystem: Host-associated > Plants > Roots > Rhizosphere...
CCGTCAGTGTGAGGAAAGCCTGCGGCGATTACAGACGGATTATATCGATCTGTATTATCTGCATGCTCCCGATCCCCAGACGCCTCTGGTGGAGTCCGCGGTGGCGCTTCGAGGCTTGATGGAATCGGGAAAGATCCGGTCCGTCGGGGTTTCGAACTTCACTCGCGAGCAACTTGTTGAATTTCACGCGGTCTGTCCCATTTCCGCGTTTCAGCCGCACTACAACATGCTGCAGCGCGAGATTGAATCGTCGCAGCTTCCCTGGTGTATGGAACAGGGGATTTCGGTGATGGTCTACTGGCCGCTGATGAAGGGACTGCTGGCGGGGAAGCTGCCGCGGGATTACCAGTTTGATGCGAAGGACGGGCGTCGCAAGTATCCGATGTTTTCGGGGGACGAGTGGCAGAAGAACCAGGACTTCCTGGACCTGCTGCGGCCGATCGCGGAATCGACGGGAACGACTGTGGCCCAGGTGGTGCTCAACTGGACAATCCAGCGGCCCGGGATTGCCGTGGCCCTGTGCGGCGCCAAGCGACCGGATCAGATCATCGACAATGCGGGGGCGATGTCGTGGCAACTGACTGCGGAACAGATCCTGACGATCGACGCCGCGATTGCCGCCCGCGGCCAGGCGGCATCTCGGGCCGCGGTCACGTAGGGATCGGCCTGTCGAATTACTCGTGTGACCATTCATCGATCGAACGGGGCCAGTCTGATTTGAGCAGTCGTGACAGCGAGCGGTCGGCCAGGACCTGTCCGTCGGTCTGACAGCGGGCACAGTAATTGGTTTCGTTGTCCGCATAGCGGATTCGCTGGACGGGAGACCCGCAATCCGGGCAGGGCATGCCAAACCGGCCGTGCACCGCCATGTCCGGGCGAAACGCGGTGACTTTCTCGGGGAAATCCGTTCCGGTCTCGGAGCGAAGGTGGTCAATCCAGATCTGCAGAGTGTGACGCGTCGCGTTATACAGTCGTTCAATCTCGTCCGGAGTCAGCTTGTGAGTGAGGCGGATCGGGGAGAGACGACTGCAGTGCAGAATCTCATCGGAATAGGCATTGCCGATTCCGCTGAACAGTTGAGGATCGGTCAAGGTTCGCTTGAGAGTATGGTTGCCGCGGGTCAGTGCCTGAGAGAACTCGGCCAGGCTGGCTGAGAACAGATCGATTCCTCCGGGATCATGGGCTTTCAGGTTCTGTTCGCCGGAGACCACATGGAGCGAGGCCCGGCGTTTTGATCCGGCCTCGGTAAGGGTCAATGTGCCACTGCCGAAATCCAGTGCCGCGAGATTGATCTTCCCTGCCAGGCGGGCTCCGGCCGGTTTCCAGTGCAGTCGGCCTGCGATCATCAGATGCAGGATGATCCAGCGGTCGCCTTCAAACTGAATGGCGATTCGCTTGCCAAGCCGCCGGAGTTCGATCGCCTTGGCGCCATGCAGGGATTCCAGCGGGGGATCAAAAGTCCGCAGCAGGAACGGACTCGCAATTCGAGTCTGTTCCAGGGTCTCGCCGATCAGGCGCGGCTGGAGTGCATCGAGATAAATCGTGATGTCAGGGAGTTCGGGCATTTGCAACTGACCGGCATTTGTGCTGATGGCGGTCAGATTTTGCGCCATGGGAAATCTCGGTCATCAGCGACATTTGAAATTCCGCGGATGCACGTCGGCAATAGAGATTCCATGCTGATCCTCCAGTCGCCAAATCGCATGGCGAACAAGCGGCCAGTCCTCTTCAAAGTCATCTGCCATCTTCGCGAGCCACTCTTCATCGCGTTCGATCTCCCTTTCGATCAGTGCGCTGGCGAAGTCCACGATGAACGGTGGCATCACAACTGACATCTCGATTATGGCAAGAGTCTTGTCAAAGGAAATGAGTTTTTGGTTCGGGCGACGTCATGCGAGATCTCGATCAGCCGCGGGATCAGCGATTCGTTCGTGTCACCCAGGAATGCGAGTGTCACGTGTTGTTGATGACCTGCAATGAATTTCATGGCAGGTCGCAACTCGCCCAATTGTTTTCGAAGTCTCTCCAGCGGGGGAGTTTCAGGAATGGGCACGGCAATAAAGGTTCGGATGGTCATTCTGGATTGCCTGCCTGCGGCGCACCACCATGGGCATCAGAAGAGTTATCTCAACAGGTTCGCGGTTTCCTGCAGCATCTGGTTTGCGGCGCTGAAGGCCTGGGCATTTACCTGGTAACCGCGTTGAGCCGCGACCAGCTGAGTGAACTCGGCGCCGACATCCACGTTCGAGCTTTCCAAAGATCCCGCCTGGATCGAGCCAGCGCTACCCGATTGCGGAGTGGAGACCAGGGCGGTTCCCGAGTTTGAAGTTGTGGCGAAGTAGTTGTTGGTCGACCTCATCAGGCCTTCCGGGTTAGTGAAGGTCGCGAGGGCGATCTGGGCGATCGATTCGGTTCGGCCATTGGTAAACTGACCGGTGATCGTTCCGTCCTGGCCCACACTGGCGCTTTGCAGTGTTCCCTGGGCGTATCCATCCTGCGAGATGGCTGCTGCAGAAGTCCCACCGCCCAGTTGGGTGATCCCGTTGAAGGCATTCGGGGTTCCAAACGACAGCTTGATCGTTTGCGAAGCGCCGAAGCCAGCAAGGTTGGTGACCTGGAACGAAATGTCGTCGTTGCCGCTGGTTCCGCGAATCGCCTCCATCATCGAACTGAAGGTGGTTTTCCCGCCGGTATTCGTGGGGCTGTCCTGCAGTTTCAGAGACAGGTTGCTCTGGCCCGTTGTCGTGGCCCGCAACTGAATGTTGCCCGAGGCATCCAGAGAGGCAGTGGCTCCGGTGAAGTTGGCATTGATCGTGCTGATGATGTCTCCGACCGTCTTGCCCGCAGTCGGAATGGAGAGCGGGCCGATGGCCGCGCCGGCATGGTCCGTTCCGGTCAGCACGAGAGAATCGCCTGCGGCATAAGCACCATTGGAATGCTGATCCAGCGAGTCGAGCGTGGTGCTGAGCGAGGCGGGATTGCCTCCTACAGTAAACGGGTTCTGCGACGCAAGCAGTTCCACGGCACTGGAACTGGCCACACCCTGGAACGAACCATTTTCGTTGAATGTCAGGCCCGAGACCATATTGTCGAGGCCAAATCCCGAGATGGTTCCGTCCTTGGGATCGATGGCGGCTTTGACGTCCCAGACGTTGGGGCCGGTCTTCTGGAAGGTGAACGTAATCGTGTGGGGCGCGAACTGATTGTCAAAAACCTGAATGGCCGTTGTGGCGGTATCTCCAGACCGACCGGCGACGGTCTGAGAGAAATTCGTAAACGAGGTGCCCGCGCCGGCGGCCGCCGTGCTGTTGACCAGCGAAAGAGTCAGCCCCGATGGCCCCCCCTGGTTCGCTTTCAGGACGATGTGGCCACCCGAGTCCAGGGATGCGGTCGCACCTTCACCTGGAGTGTTGGAGAGGAACAGATTGTTGATTGATGTCAGCAAGGCTCCAACGGTATCCGAGGACGTGCCGGTGATCGTGTAGGACCCGACGACAGGGGTTCCGTCGAATCGTGAACCCGTGATTTGAATCTTGTCGCCGGCCGCATACGGAACGGGTGTCTGGTCGAGGCTGTTCAGCAAGGTGGTGTCGGTCGCCCCCCCGCCGCCAAACGTCAGCGGCTGACCCGTTGTGAGAACCGCGGCAATCGGTGGGCTGGCCGCGGAATTCAGGTTCCCGCTGAAGCTGATGTTCTGAGTGGCGGAACCTGGAATGGTCATTCCCAGCGGAATCCGGATGTCGCTGATGCCAGGGGCTTGAAACGCGGGAGAGGTCGGTGTCGCTTCTCCGACGGTCCCGGTTCGCTGAACTTTGTAGCCGGTCGTCGGATCGACCAGGTCGCCTTTGGAGTCCAATCCGAACGCGCCTGCCCGCGAGTACATCGGGCCGGAACCATTGTTCAGGATGAAAAACCCGTTCCCCTGGATCCCCAGGTCATAGGGGTTTCCCGTGCTCTCAAACGTTCCCTGGCTGAGGTCGGTCGATGTCGTACCGACTTGAACGCCGTTGCCGATCTGAATCGGGTTGGTACCGCCGCTGGTGGAGGTGGGCGCCGTAGCGGATTCCAGCGTCTGAGTGAACTGCGTCGAGAACTGCAGGTGCTGCGACTTATATCCAATGGTATTCGAGTTGGCGAGGTTGTTGCCAACGACGCTGAGCAGCATCTGGCTGGTGCTGAGCGCGGACGCACTGGAAAAGAGCGAACTGAACATGGGCAGGGATTCTCGCTAGTACAAATGGAGTACTTCATGGTGGGCATCCCTGCCGTGAATTCGTCGTGGCCTCCTGGCGCCGATCCGCTGTTGCATGGCGTGATCGACAATTCGTGCGTGCTGTCTGGCGGTGAATCAATCCTCGATTCACTGCCATTCGATTGGTGTGGCCTATGCGGCGACACCCAGGATCTTGTCGACGGTAATGGATTCGGCTCCGACCTGGATCTGGAGTTGTCCGTTGGAGACGCTGATGCTGTTGACTGTTCCGTTGGCGGTCTGGTTACTGGCGTTGGTGTAGGCGACTTGCTTTCCGATCAAGCTCGAACCCTGCGTGATGTCCTGCAGTGACATCAACTGGCTGAAGTTGGCGTTCATCGTTTCGATCCCGCTCAGGGTCGAAAACTGGGCCAGTTGCCCCAGGAACTCCTGGTTGGAAGTTGGTTCCAGAGGATCCTGTGACTTCATCTGGGCCACCAGCAGTTGCAGGAACTGGTCCTGACCAATTTTGGAAGAGAAGCCGGCGGACGCCATCAGACTTCGCTCCTTTCTGCCAGGTGACTCGTCAACTCGAAAGACAATCCCTCAGTGTTTACAGTCGAACTCGACGCGACTTCCGCAACAGGATTTTGTCAACGACCGGCAAAACCCCCCAGACATTGCTGGCGGGGAATAACGCCTATTCAATTTGGCAAAAATACGCGCGTGAAAGTCGATGCAGATTCCGAAGGGGGTTCAGTCGTGATTGGCTGCGCCGAGCCTTCGGGTTGGGTAAGATCTCCGGTTGGCTGACGGAGGATGTTGCCGCTGGAGTGCCTGTTGTCATCCGCTGAAGTGTCCATCGGAATTGGACACTGCGCTGGCGCGCCGCGCGAGGCAATTCGTTCAGACACTTGCAACTACGCCACTGTGACTACGCCACATAGTCGAGTTGGGCGCGACCCTTGGTGCTGGCCAGACTTCCCATCGCGAACAGCGACGTCTTGCGGCCGGAGATGGGGATCGAGTCCGTTTCTTCAGGGATTGATCGCTGCGGTTGGCCTTGTTCAAACGAGGGATTTCCGGAGGCTGAGCAATCGACCTGGCATTGCTCCAGCGACACGCCGTGGTTGGCAAGCGATTGCTGCAGGTTCCCCAGTTGACGCTCCAGAACCTGTTGAGCCGATGGATCGGCCGCCACCATGCGAATGGAGACGATATCGTTCGTGACGGACAGATGAACGCTGAGCCTCCCCAGTTCCGGGGGATCAAGCCGCAAGACAACGCTCGACTGGCCCGCCGAATCGGGCTGAGACATACGCTGCATGACCATCTCTTCCACGTGATGGGGCAGGGATGAGATCGGAACGGGGGCGGAACTGGACTGGTGGTTGAAGATGGTCCCCGCGAGATTTGATGCGGACGAGGCCTGCGTGGAGTTTGATCCTGTCGTTTCGCCCCCGGGCAAACCATCGACTCCCAAGGACTTGATTCCCACCGGCTCGCTGTGAACGGGATTTCCCGTTCCCGCGCTGGAAATCAGGTCCTGCAACCGATCGACGATTTGGGCTGGGGCGATGATCCAGGTGGTCGTTGTTAGTGACGCAACGGTGGATCCCTGCTGGATTTCGACGTCTGCAACGCGAGCGAGCATGCCGGACTTCTCGATCACGTTCTGAGATGGATGCGAGGTGGCCGAACTCCCCGGCTTTGCAGGAGTGGGGGACGACTCGAGAACCTCCTGAATGGAGGCTTGAATCTGCTGACCGACCGAAGGTTGCAGGGGATTGGAAGTTGGTTCCTGCGCAGGAACCGCGGCTGTGGGCAGCGTGGGTGAAGTCGTCGTTGACTTGGCGTCGGACACGGAGTTCGAGGAATCGTTGTTGGCAACCGCGGTAGTCAGATTCCCTGGTTCAATCGTGTCTTGAACGTTGACCGTTTTCAAGATCGGCGTACCAGGCACATTGGATGTCGGGATCTCGACAACAGGCTTGGCGTTTTCCGGCGCGGGAAGTGGAACGGCGTGTGACGGTTCCGTCGGAATGCTTGCGACAGGAGTTGTTGGATTCGGGTTTGACTGATCTGCGATAGGTGTTGTCGAAGGCTCGGGCTGACCTGCTTCAGGATTCGTCGGGACCGCACTGGTGGGAATCGCAGGTGTTGTTGCCACTGCATTGGCATCCGGCACGCTCACCACCGGCGGCGGCGTCACGACAGGACATGGTCCTGATTTGACGGGCGTGATTGCGTTGGCGGATTGCGAATTTCCAGCGACGGTTGCGGGCGTGATCAGTGTCGTGGAATCTGGTGGGGTCGGAGTCGGTGTGGATGAAGCAAGCCGGGCGTTCTGTGATGCGAGGATCGAAGCGCCGTCGCTGGTCAAGCCGGACTTTGGTTTGGCCGTCTTGGGTGGTGTGTCTCGATCCGATTTCACGGCAGGCGCTTTCGAATCGGCACTGTCCGTTGTTGTTGCTGACGACTTTGGATCGGCGGCGGAGGAGACTGACTTGGAAAAGATCCGGTCAAATGCCGATTGCGCCGCCGGATTCTTGGGACTGGCGGTGCGCCTCTGACCATCGTCGGGACTGGTCAGTAGCTGCAAAACGGACGTCTGCGAACCACCAACTTCGGCGGAATTGGCCGATGGCTGAGAAACTTGCGGGTTCGTAGCGGTTGTAACGATATTCATAAAACTCGCGCTCGGGGTTGCACCGAAACAATCGAATACTGAGTGGAATGGACATCAGGCCGATTCGGCATTTGGTGCCGGAATCAGGCGTAACAGGGCAGAGCGATGGTCCATGATTGAATTCACAGTTCCGCTGACCTTGCCGCTTCGCGCGGTGGTGCGATCTTCCGTGGAAAGCCGGGCTCCCGACTGGCTCCAGGCGCAGCACGCGCAGATTCCGACCAGCGTGGCTCAGCGACGGGCCGCGGCCGCCGAGTCCGCGGCAGTGCAATTGCAGCAACAGCAGTTGGATCAATTGCAACAGGAACGCGAGGCGTGGACGCGGGGAGTGGTTGAGCTGCAACGGGCGGTGGGGAAAGCAAACACGCAATGTGCGTCGATTGTCAGTGAAGTCCGAGAAGTGGCAATCGAACTCTCGCTGGCGATCGCGTCGAAACTGGTCTTCCAGCAACTGGAGGCAGGATCATTCCCGATCGAGCGACTGGTTGCCGAGGTACTTGGTCGGCTGAATACTCGCGAACCGGCGACGATCCGGCTTCATCCCGATGACCTGGCCGTTCTGCAGAAGGACAACAGCTTCGTGCAGTCGCTGGATCCCGAGGGAGAGGTCCGATTGATTACCGATCCAAAGCTGGCGCGAGGCGATTGCAAGGCGGTCGCCGGGGAAATCACCATCGTCTATGAGCTGCGACGGCAGATCGAAGAGATACGCCGCGAACTTCTTTCCACGGTGAATGGCCATGCTGAATCTGGACATTGATCGGTTGCGCGGCGATGTTGAAGCCTGCGACGGGTTTCAGACACAGGGCCGGTTGCGCGTCATTGAAGAGGGGCTCGCGTGTGCCCTCCCTGCAGCGCTGGGGGATCAATGCCGGATTCTGGAACCGAGCGGCCGCGCGATTCCTGCCGAAGTGATCGGATTTCGCCGCGGTCTTGCGCAACTTGCCCCCTATGAACTTGCCGAAGAATTGCGGTCCGGGCTTCCCGTTGTCCGCGATCCCGAGCGGCGAACGGTCCCGGTGGGAATGGGAGTCCTCGGCCGGATTCTGGATGGAATCGGACGGCCGATCGATGGTCGCGGACCGGTCCAGCCCGTGGAACGACACGTTGTGAGAAACACCCCGCCGTCGCCGCTACAAAGAGGTCGGATCGACCGTCCGTTTGTCACCGGGCAGAAGGTGATTGATGGATTGCTGCTGTGCGGACGTGGTCAGCGGCTGGGAATCTTTGCCGGGAGTGGCGTGGGCAAAAGCACATTACTGGGTCAGATTGCCAAGACAGCCGAAGCCGACCTGAACGTGATCTGCCTGGTCGGAGAACGGGGATGCGAGTTGCGGCCGTTCGTGGAAGATTGCCTGGGACCGGATGGTCTGGCAAAGTCGGCGGTGATCATCTCCAGTTGTGAACAGTTGCCGATGATGCGAATCCGGGCCGTGGAAACGGCGATTGCAATTGCGGACTCGTTTCGGGCACGCGGCAAGAACGTGTTGTTCTTCCTCGACAGCCTGACGCGCCTGGCGATGGCTCAGCGCGAACTGGGGTTGAGCCTGGGTGAGCCGCCCAGTGCCCGTGGATATACCCCCTCCGTCTTCCAACTGCTGGCCAATACGGTGGAGCAACTGGGGAACAGCGCGACGGGGAGCATCACGGGATTCTTGACCGTGCTGGTGGAAGGGGATGACCTGGGCGAACCCGTCGCCGACTCGGCTCGTTCGCTGCTCGACGGACACATTGTGCTGGATCGCAAGCTGGCCGAGGCGGGGCATTTTCCGGCCATCAATGTTTCGCAAAGCGTCAGCCGGGCCTTTCTGCAGGTGGCGGATCCGGTTCAGCAAGTCTCCGCCCGCAAGATCCGACAGATCATGGCCACGTACGCCGAAGTGCAGGACCTGATTCGTATCGGCGCCTATGTGAAGGGGACCAGTCCCCAGGTGGACAAGGTGCTGGAACTGATGCCGGCCGTGAACGGGTTTGTCCAGCAGGGGTTGAGCAATCGGCTTACGTTTCCAGAGACAAAGGAAGCGATGCAGCGGTTGGCCGCGGCGTGGCCGTACTAAGGCCATGGCGGCCGAAATCGTTGACTGCGAAGAAGGTGGCTGACCCGTGAAGAAATTCCAGTTTCGATTGCAACGGCTGCTCTGGTATCACCAGCAGCGTCAGAAGCAGGCCGAGGTTCGCCTGCAACAGGCCGCCATGCAACGTGAGGCGGCACAGGGGGTGGTGCTGGAGATTCAACGGCAGATCGAGCAGGCGTGTCGGCTTCCCGAGCAGGTGGGGCAATTGATTGACGTGACTGCCCGTCAGAACATGACCGGCCACCTGCAGAACCTGGGTCGGAGTTTGACGGCGGCGCAGGAAAAACTGAAGCAGACCGAGCAGCGATTACGAGAAGCAGATCAAGCGCGCGCACAAGTGACACGCGATGTGGAAGGTTTGTTGCATCTGCGGTCGGAACAACTGGTGGAACACGGCGATGAAGTGGCTCGCCAGCAGCAGATCGTGCTCGACGAAGTGGTCATGCGTCAATGGTCGATGCGGGATGCGGACGGCACGGCATAACCGTGAGGATCATCCTCGATGAAGACGCTGATTCAACTGCTGATGGTGGCGCTGATCGTCGGAGGGGTTTCGGCCGCTGCGACGATTTTCTTGCAGCCACAGGCCGTGCCCACGATTGCGGCCGCCGACGATCCGCACGCGGCAAGTACCGACAAGTCCGGAGAACAACCCTCCGGCGAATCACATGGCGATACCAAAGGGTCGGACGACAATTCCCCTTCGTCCGAGGCAAGTGATTCCGCTGTCGACTCGTTTGATTCTGATTCTCTTGCTGCCGCCGAACCACCACGCAGCACGACTTCAACCTCTCCTGCCGCCACCTCGCCTAAGGCCGCCTCACCTTATACTGGATCGACTTCTGGCAGTGGCGCGGTTGCCAGTCATGGGAGCGATGCCGATGCAGGGCATGCCGAGGCGCGTGTGGCCGTCCGTCCGCCGTATACTCCCGAAGGGGACGAGGCCGGGGCGTTGATCAACATGCTGCGTGAACGATCCCGCGCTGCCGTGGAGGCTGAACGGCGACTTGCCGAGCGGCAGGATGCCATGCAGTTGATCTTCGATGATCTGCGGGCAGAGCAGGCCCGGGCGCTCAAGATCCGCCAGCGATTGTCGATGGAGTTGAAAGAATCCCGGCAGGCTTACGATGTCGCGATCCAGGCGATCGAAGATGAGCGGGTGGCGATGCAGAAAGATCAGGCCGAGGCGCGCAAGGCCGCGGAAGAGGCCGTCCGTGCCGCCACCGAAGAACGCGATCGTCTGAAGAAGCAATTGGAAAAACCGCACGAACCTGCCGCTGTCGATCAGGGGGCCGAGGATTCACCGGGGGCGGCCGACGACAACGCCAATCTGAAAAAGATGGCAGGTGTTTTCGATAGCATGCCTGCGGAAAACGTGGCCAAGGTGTTTGAGCAACTGGTCAAGAACAGGCGAACCAGCGCGGTCGTTTCACTGCTGAACGCGATGAAAGATCGGACGGCGGCCAAGGTGCTGGCGATTCTTGCCGAGTCGAATCCGGAACTGGCGGCAGACCTGACCGACCGGCTGAAGCGACTCAAGACGAGCTCAAAGCCCGGCGCTGAATAAGAGCGGGCGTTACGGCAGGGGCCATTGACCGGCATAACACTGGGCCGCCAGGACGGGCTGGCCAGCGAGATCAAATGCTTTCCCTGCCAGTTTCTGAATCTCCACACGCGGCGCATGGTCTTTTGACTGCAGGGATCGACAGATTTCCAGGCAGCGGGCCGGATCGCGATCCTGAAGGGCAGCCTGGGCCAGCTTCAGACCGGCGGCGGTGGAATCGCCCCCCTGACTGGAATAGACCTCGGTCCAGACAGACTTCGCGTCGGCGTGCCGGTTGTGCGAATCCCAGTAGTCGGCCATCGCGAGTTTCATGGGAACTTCGATGGCGTGCGGCACTCCTCGTTCCAACGCCGCCGTGTAGAGTTCTGCCATTCGGTCTTCCAGATCGACTTCCCGCATCGCCTGACCGAGAATCAACAGCCCGGCCGGGCCGAGCCACTCGTAGTCCGCCTCAACCGCGACAATGGCTCGATACAAGAATCCCGCTTCGCGGCTTTTGGAGAGGCCTTTGGATGTCTGCCATCGCGCCAGGGATGTCAGCAGTGACGCGGCATTCCGGACGGTTCGGTCTTGAAACTGCAGGCGATGCGCAAACAGGGATTCGGCCGCGTCATGCGGTTTGCCGTCGAGCCACTGAGCCATGGCGAGGAACACCGTCGCACGAGCACTTTCTTCGGGCAAATGCCGTGATCCCGCCGCTCGCTTCAATTGAAAGGCGGCTTCGCGGAAGTCACCACGTTCGATCAGGGTTCGGCCGTACAGGATGAGCGATGGCATGTGCAGTTCGCTTCCCGGTGCACCATGGATCACTACTTCCAGTGACTGGCAGCAGAGTGGAAGATCGCCCAGTTGATAGTATGCCAGGGCGGCGTTGAAGGCGGCGCGTACGGTCAGTGGCGATGTGGTTCGACCAACCAGGGACGAGTAGGTGTTCGCACCGTCACGGATCCGGTCTCGGGCCACGGCCAGTTGAGCCAGGCAGAACTTCAGGGAGCCCGACAGGCGATGGCGGGGAAATGCAGACAAGGTGTCGGTCAGCAGGTCAACTTCCATGGCAGAGCCGGGCCGGGAGTCGGTATTGGACGCATTCGGCACAATCACGATCGTTCCCGCCGGACGCAGGTAATACCACTGGCAATTGATCTCCTGACAGATGGCCGACAGTACCAGGCGTAGCGGAAGTCCGTGGACCACGATGTCCACATTCCGTCCCTGGGCGCGTTCCTGAATCTCATCCGACCAATCCAGTTTCAGGTGGAATTCATCCGCAATCTGACGCAGGATCGCGCTGACAGGCTGCTGGCGCACGAGCAGATCGAGGGATTGGACGCGCGGATCCTTGCGCTGGATGCCGTCCAGGGCGGGAACATCGTGCTCCGCCATGGGAGAGTCTTCGGCAGGCAGGATTCTCAATGGTGGCTGGTCAGCTGTCGCTGGCAGTTCCGGCGCTTTCACATCAATCCAGGCCAGGGCCTGTTCCAGAGACAAATCGAAGACGTTTCCGACAGGAGCCAGTCCGGCGGTCCGGATGGTCTGTTGATGTCCAGACGTTGTCTGGGCGAGCGTCATGGCATACAGCAGCGAGACTTCGGTGACCATCGTGGCGGGGACGCGTTCCAGATCGCCTGACTGAAGGAACACGGAGCGGAGGAGCGGCTCGGCCATGGCGAAGTCATTCAGACGGATCCAAATTCGCCCCTGGCCGAGGATTGCCGACGTGGCAAGAATTGCCTCGGTGGAATTGGCGGCGCTGCGATAGGTGGCCAGCGCTTCGTCCCAGAATCCGAGCCCCTCCTGGCAAAGTGCCAATCTGAGCGTCAAATCCGCGGGAGCTCGCAAGGAATTGGCGCCGATCAACGATCTGTAATGTTGAAGGGCCGCTTCATAGCGTCCGGCGCGAAGTTGTTCGTCACCCAGGGAACGATCTCTGGCAAGTTGGCGCAGGCCGTTTTGGTCGGGGTGAGGCTGAATCTGATTCGGCATCGCCCGAGGACGTTGTTCGGCGGCATTCAATGTGGCAGGTGGGGGTGTCGCGGTTTGCAGCGTAAACCCGATTCCCAGGGCGACCGGAAAGATGGCGGCGAGCGTCAGAAGTAACGGAAATACACGCCCGCGACTGGCAGAAGGTTGATCTGCCGGCGCAACCGTTAAATCCAGTTCTTCTGTACTCTCTTCCGCCATGACTTGACCTTGACCAAATTACCCGAACCAGCAAATATGCCCCACCGTTTCCCAAGTGCAAATTCTTTCATCTTCAATCTTTCATCGTCGGCATGATCAAGCTGGGGTGTTAGCATGCGAATCGATCCTGGCTTCCAAGGTAACCCGCTTCACGGGCGAAAGATCGGACGACCGGCACAGGGGGCGTCTTCCGCATCCAGCGCACGATCGGATCAATCCGTGGAATCCGAGTCTGCGGTTTCCTCGGAAACCGCGGGTCTCGTGAGTGCCCTGCAGGATATTCCCGATGTTCGCCCGGAGGTGATTGAAGAGATTCAGCGACGCCTGGACCGCGGGGACTACTTGTCCCGCGATGCTGCCGAGAAGACAGCGGAAGCCATCCTGGCGGATCTGGCCAGCTTTATTGGCCATTGATGATTGCCCCTTGATCCGAAGCGGAAACTCTGCGACCCGACACAATCCCTGCGTCTGATGACTCGCAGCGGACATCGCCGATGGCACGGGAATTCCCTTCGTTCATGGCAGAGGATTCAGACCGCGTCTGCTAAACTTGGAAGCAAGACGACCTGAATCCTCGTACGGGACACCATGGAATGATTACTGTCGGCATGAATTATCACGTGATTGCAGGCAAGCAGCAGGACTTCGAGAGCAAGTTTGCCGGCGTCATTGATGCCCTGAAGGCGGCGCCCGGACACACTCATTCCACGTTGTGGAAAGATGTTGCCGACGACGCGTCCTACCTGATCACCAGCGAGTGGTCCGATGAAACGGCGTTCCAGGAGTTCATTCGGAGCGATGCGTTCCGCGCCGTGACGAACTGGGGCAAGGAGCAAATCCTGTCCGGTCGTCCGCAGCACAAGGTCTACAAGCACTAGTGGTTTGTCAAAACAAGAAATGAGGATTGCGTTGTTCTGGGTGCCACTGGTAGCGTCTTCGATACCAGTGTCTTCGAAATGACTTGCGGACACTGGTGGCCCAAAGCTGCCACCAGTGGCACCCCGTTCTTCGCTTTGACAAAGCACGAGATCACTCGCGATTTCCGTCTGACGCGCCGTGGACAATCGACGGCAGAGTCTTCCCTCTGTTTCAACGCGGCCCGTCTCGGGATCCGGAACTGTGGACAAGGGCGGTCCAATGTCTGATTCACAGCCGCATTACCAGTCAGACTTTCCCTCCGCGGAGTTTGAACGTCGCCGCGAACGCCTCTTTCGCGAAATGGGTGACGCGAAAGGGGTGCTGGCCGGCGGACCCGCCACGGGCGCGTTCGACCGGTTTCGGCAGACCAACGACTTCTACTACTTGTGTGGAGTGGAAGTCCCGCATGCGTATCTGGTGCTGGACGGCAAGATGCACTGGACGACGCTGTACCTGCCGCGGCGAAATCCGAAGCTGGAGCGAAGCGAAGGCCCGCAACTGAACTCCAGTGACGCAGATCTGGTCCGGCAACTGACCGGGGTCGATGAAGTCAAACCGCTGGAACGGCTGACGGAAGACATTCGTGAAGCGACCCGGCTCTACACACCGATGTCTCCGGCCGAGGGGCGACAGGCGTCGCGCGATACACTACTGCATGCCCGGGAGCAGAGGGAATCCGATCCGTGGGATGGACGACCCTCCACCGAGGACTGGTTCTGCCAGCGACTTGCCGCGGTCGCGACACAGGTGGAGTTTCAGGATCTGTCGCCAATCCTGGACCGGATGCGATTGATCAAGTCCCCGCTCGAAATTGAGCTGATGCGCCGTGCCGGTCGATTGACGGCGCGCGCAGTCGTGGAAGCGATGCGCCAGACCCGGCCGGGTCATTTCGAGTTTGAATTGGCCGCCGCCGCCGAATTTATTTACCTGCGCAGTGGAGCACGGGGAGCAGGTTACCGGCCGATTGTCGCCAGCGGCTCGAATATCTGGAATGCTCACTACTATCGAAATGACGCACTTCTGCAGGATGGCGACCTGGTCCTGATGGACTACGCGCCGGATCTGGGTGGGTATACGAGCGATATTGGACGAATGTGGCCAGTGAACGGGACGTATTCGCCCGTCCAGCGTGAACTGTATGGGTTTGTTGTCGAATATCAGAAGGTTCTCTTGAAGACCATTCAGCCGGGACGAACCGTCGGTGAACTGGCTCAGGCGGCGGCAGATCAAATCGGCTCCGTCTGGTCGGAATGGCCCTGGTCCAAGCCGGAATACCGGGAGGCGGCTCGGGCGATGGTGGAATCCGAAGTGGCCTTCACGCACCCCGTGGGAATGGCGGTGCACGATGTCGGTGACTACAAGCGTGATGCGCTGGCGCCGGGATTGGTGTTCGCGCTCGATCCTCAACTGTGGGTCCCCGGTGAGGAACTCTATATCCGGGTGGAAGATACCGTTGTCATCACTCCTGATGGAGCGGAATCTGTCACGAAGGATGCCCCGTTGGAACTGGATGACGTTGAGAAACTGATTCAGTCGTAATGAAGGCCGTGCCCTCAACCCAATTCGAACTACCGCTCGGAAACTGGATCTTCCGCTCCCGTTGGTCGCTCACGAAAAGTTGCGCGCAATTTGCGAACATCTGACGATGAAAGAATCGAAAGCGGGATTGGCCGCCGCCATTCCTATCAACCTTTTCGCGACTGTCGGCATCAACGGACACCATTGGCAGCGGCTGGAATGGGGGAATCCGGAAATCTGATCGGTCTTCCGCCCGGATGAACTGGGATCGCGCTGTCCGACGCGGTAAAGTCTAGGGATGACTCACAAACTGTTTTCTGAACTGGGCCTGTCGCCCGAAATGTTGAAGGCTGTCGAACGCATGGGGTTCGAGCAGGCTTCCCCCATTCAATCCGAAGCCATTCCCAGGCTGCTGGAAGGTCACGACGTGATCGGCCAGTCTCAGACGGGTTCCGGCAAGACGGCCGCGTTTGGGATTCCCGCCGTGGAATTGGCCGATCCGGCGAATCGTGCGGTGCAGGTGTTGATGCTTTGCCCCACACGCGAGCTGGCGTCACAGGTCGCGGAAGAAATCGCGAAGCTGGCCGCCTTCAAAAAGGGTGTTCGCGAGCTGCCGATCTTCGGCGGGCAAAGCTACGACCATCAGTTTCGCGGCCTGAAAGCCGGGCCACAGATCGTCATCGGAACTCCCGGTCGGTTGATCGACCATATCAACCAGGGAACGCTGAAGCTGGATCAGGTGAAGATGGTGGTCCTGGACGAAGCGGACCGGATGCTGGATATGGGGTTCCGCGAGGATATCGAAAAGATTCTCGAATCCATTCCCGCTGAACACCAAACCGTGCTGTTTTCCGCCACGGTCCCACCGCCGATCCGCAAGATCATCGAGCGATTTACGAACGACCCGGTGACGGTCCGTATCGAAGCAACGTCATTGAATGTCCCGGCCATCGAACAGTTCTACGTCGAAGTCGATTATCGTTCCAAGACGGAAGTCCTCTGCCGTTTACTGGACCTGCACGACGTTCAGTACGGGTTGATCTTCGGTTTCACCAAGATTCAGGTTGATTCGCTGACCGAATCCCTTGTGGCGCGAGGTTACTCGGCCGACAAGCTGCACGGCGACATGACGCAAGCCATGCGGGAACGGGTCATGAAGCGGTTCCGCGAGCGAAAGATTGAACTGCTCGTCGCCACCGACGTTGCGGCCCGCGGCCTGGACGTGGATGACCTCGAAATCGTTTTCAACTACGAACTGCCGCACGACGCGGAAGATTACGTTCATCGCATCGGCCGGACAGGCCGGGCAGGCAAGAGCGGAAAAGCGATCAGTCTGGTCAGCGGTCGCGAATACGGTCGACTGCAGCAGATCATCCGATTCACCAAGTCGAAGATTCCGCGATTGTCGGTCCCACGCCTGGAAGAACTGGAAGAGAAACACGCCAACCGGCTGGTGGAATCACTCCACAACACCATTCAGGGGGGCGAATTCAAGCGACAGGACAAGCTGCTGGAAGATCTGATCGAAGCGGGACATGCTCCGGGTGAGATTGTCTCGGCGCTGATGCATTTGCTGGCAGGCGAAAGCGTCCGCGCGCCCGAACGGATCATGGAAGATGATCCACGTCAGCAGCGTCGAGTTCCACGCGAACGTCAGTTTGATGATCGTCCGGCAAGACCTCCGCGTGACGAGCGGTCATTTGAACGTCCCGGTCGACCCCGTGAAGCGGCGCGTGGTCCGGAGGGGCCTGCTCCCAGGATTGATGAGACCGGGGTCTGGTTGAAGTTCAATGTGGGGGAAAATGCCGGAGCGGCGCCAGGCGACTTTGTCGGTTGCATCGCCAACGAAGCCCAGGTTCCCCGGACCGTGATCGGTGGCATCCGGATCCTGGCGACGGTCAGCTTCGTCCAGGTCGCGGCGGAATTCGCGGAGCACATCATGGCGTCATTGCAGGGTGTCCGCCTGCGCGGCCGCGCCGTCAGCGTCATGCCGGGCATGCCCCCGCGACGCGACTTCAACGCGGGTGGCGGACCGCCGCGCCGGCCCCCCCGGAATTCGTAGCGTCAATATTCGGACGTGCTGCGCCAACCTGAATTCGAGACAGCAGGGCAGAAAGTCGACTGCGCTCGTCTATAATTCAGCTGAGGTTCTGTTCCGAAATTGCCAACGCGGTCGAACTCGGGTGCACTGGATAGCATGTCACTGGAACTGTTTCATCCCGTTATCCAACAGTGGTTCCAGTCGCGATTTGCCGCGCCGACCGAACCGCAACAGCGGGCCTGGCCGCACCTGGCCCGCGGAGAAGACGTACTTATCGCCGCGCCCACCGGCAGTGGTAAGACGCTTACGGCCTTTCTCGCCGCGATCGATCGACTGCTGCGACAGGCGGAATCGGGCGAACTGCCGAATGAAATCCGCGTCGTCTACATTTCTCCCCTGCGCGCCCTGTCCAATGACATGCATCGCAACCTGGAAGTTCCACTGGCCGAGATCCTGGCTGTGGCGGAAGAACGGGGATTGCAGGTGGGCGCGATCCGGGCCGGCCTGCGGACCGGGGATACTTCCGCGGCGCAACGCGCCGCCATCGTCAAACGGCCGCCCCATATTTTCGTCACCACTCCCGAATCCCTGTACCTGATGCTCACGAGCCCGAAGGCGCGTGAGAAACTGCAGACAGTGGAAACCGTGATCGTGGATGAAATTCATGCTCTGGTTCGCGACAAACGGGGTTCACATCTGTCGCTGACCCTGGAACGACTCGCCGCGCTCTGCCCCCGCCCCCTGCAGCGAATCGGCCTTTCTGCCACGCAGCGACCGATTGAAGAAATCGCGAGATTCCTGGTCGGCGTCAGGACCAATCCCAAAGACAACACTCCAGCACAACCGGTCATCATCGATGTTGGCCACCAGCGACAACTGGACCTGGCGATTGAAGTCCCTCCCAGTGAACTGGGCGCCGTCTGCATGCATGAACAATGGGACGAGATCAACCAGCGGATCGTGGAATTGATTCACTCCCACCGGGCGACGTTGATCTTCGTCAACACCCGGCGGCTGGCGGAACGGCTGACACATCAACTGAGTGAACTGCTGGGCGCTGATGCCATCAGCAGCCATCACGGTTCCCTGGCCGCCGACCTGCGGCACGACACCGAGCGGCGGTTGAAATCGGGGGAACTGAAGGCCGTCGTCGCCACCGCATCGCTCGAGATGGGACTGGATATCGGCTACATCGACCTGGTGATCCAGATCGGTTCGTCACGCAACATCGCCACGTTCCTGCAACGGGTGGGCCGGTCAGGACACGCCCTGGGATTGATTCCCAAAGGCCGTCTCTTCGCCATGACGCGCGATGAACTGATTGAATGCATGGGATTGATGCGAGCCATCCGGCACGGGCGCCTGGACATCGTACCTATCCCCGAGGCTCCGCTGGATGTCCTGGCTCAACAGATCGTTGCCGAAGTGGCCACGCGCGAGTGCGGATCGGATGAACTCTTCGCACTGTGTCGACAGGCGGCTCCGTATCGAAACCTGCCCCGAGCCGACTTCGATCGCATCGTTCAAATGCTGAGCGAAGGAATTACGCATTCGGCCGGTCGCAGCCGAGTCTACCTGCACCATGATCAGGTCGGTCGTCGACTGCGATCCCGTGGTGGAGCCCGCATCGCCGCCACCAGCAACGCAGGAGCGATCCCCGAGATCTTCGCCATCCGCGTGGTCACCGAAGAAGACCAGACGGTCGTGGGGTCGGTCGACGAGGACTTCGGGACCGAGAGCCAGTCGGGTGACATCTTTCTGCTGGGAAATACCTCCTGGCGAATCCGCTACCTGCGCGGCGGCGATCTGATCGTGACCGATGCCGGGGGGGCCCCACCAACCATTCCGTTCTGGCGGGGAGAGGCGCCCGGTCGTACGTTTGAACTCTCGGTTGAAGTGTCACAACTGCGCGAAGACCTCGAGCAGCGACTGGATGATCCGCAGGCGGCCGAACTCTGGCTGATGGCCGAAACGAATTCGGGCCAGCACGCGGCGAATCAAATCGTCGAATATGCACGGGCGCAGAAGGGGGCGATCGGTCTGCTGCCGACGCAGCGCCGGGTGATCTTCGAGCGATTCTTCGATGAAAGCGGCGGGATGCAACTGGTGATCCATGCCCCGTTCGGCACGCGAATTACCCGCGCGTGGGGCCTGGCGATGCGCAAGCGATTCTGCCGGTCATTTGACTTCGAACTGCAGGCGAATGCCGACGACGACGGGATCGTCCTGTCACTGGGACCGCAGCACAGCTTTCCCCTCGAAAGCATGTTCGGGATGCTGAATGCTCGAAATGTCCAGGAGATGTTTGAACAGGCCGTGCTGGCTGTTCCGATCTTTCAGAACCGGTGGCGATGGAATGCCACTCGGGCGCTGCAGGTGTTGCGTGCCCGCAACGGCAAAAAGGTCCCCCCCGCCCTGCAGCGGTTTCGCAGTGAAGACCTGCTGACCGCGGTCTTCCCGAAGTTGACTGGCTGCCAGGAAAACGTGGTCGGGGATATCGAACTTCCCGATCATCCGCTGGTCTGGCAGACGATGCAAGATTGCCTGCATGAAGCGCATGACATGCTGGCGCTGAAGCGAGTCCTCGAACAGGTTGAACGCGGCGAGATCGAATTCTTCGCGCGGGACTCGCGCGAGCCCTCGCCGTTCAGTTATGAATTGCTGAATGCCAATCCCTATGCGTTCCTGGACGGTGGTGAAGTCGCAGAACGCCGGGCCCGTGCCGTGGCAACTCGACGATCGCTCTCCGTCGAGAGCGTCGAGGATCTGGGAAGACTGGATCCCGAAGCCATTCGCCAGGTGGTCCAGGAAGCTCAGCCGCTGATTCGCAATGCCGACGAATTGCACGATTCGTTGCTCAGCCGACTCGTGATGCCGCTCGTGGAAGGGACCGAATGGCAGGCCGAGTTTGCACAACTGGTTCGTGATGGTCGAGCGACAGTTGCTCAGATTCCTCCGAGTGTCGATCGCGCCCAGGATTCTGCTCCATCGACGATGTGGGTCGCCACCGAGCGAGTTCCTGCGGTGCTGGCCGCATTTCCCGATGCGTTGTTGACTCCAGCCGTTATGGTCCCGGTCGAAGTTCGTCAGAACTGGGAATCAACCGAGGCCCGTGTCTCGATGGTTCGTGGCCTTCTGGAGGTTTGCGGGCCCATTACGGCCGACATCGTTGCGGAGCGACTGGGGATCACCATCAGCCAGGCCGATGCGGCGCTGGAGGCGCTCGAAGGTGAAGGGGTCGTGCTCCGTGGGAAGTTCACGCCGGGTGATCCGCGTCTCGAACAGCCGATCTGTTCGACCCCCGCGAAGGATGGGGACGAAGGGAAAGACGCGAGTCCGGAGGCGCAGGCCATTGGCAGCGCACGGGTGATCGAATGGTGCCACCGGCGTTTGCTCGCGCGGATCCACCGACTGACCCTGGATGGCCTGCGAAAGCAGATTCAGCCCGTGACCGTCGGCGTGTATATGCGGTTCCTGGCCCGACACCATGGATTGTTGAAGTCGCATCGACGCGCGGGGTCCAACGGACTGTACGAAGCGATTTCTCAATTGCAGGGGCTGGATATCCCCGCTGTCGCCTGGGAACGTGATCTGTTGCCAGCGCGGATCGACACGTATCAGCCCGAGGCTCTGGATGAGCTTTGCCTGACGGGCGAGGTCGGCTGGGGGCGTCTGTTCCCGCCCCCTCGAAACCTCGACAAATCGCGGCCGATGGCCAGCCTGACGCGTGTTGCCCCCGTCTCGCTGTTTCTGCGGGAAGACTCCACATGGTTGACTGCCCATGCGCCCAATCCGGATCTGGAGGGACTCAGTAGTCCTGCTGGACACATCTGTGAAGTGCTGCAAAAGCACGGCGCCATGTTCACCGCCGATCTGCTGGTCGCGACTCAGATGCTGTCCAGCCAGATTGAAGATGTGCTGGGGGAACTGGTCACGCGCGGGTGGATCACCGCCGATGGATTTGCCGGGCTGCGGAACTTGATTGCCGAAAAGCCCTCCTGGTCGCGACAGGCAACTCGTCATCGCAGCGAACGCCGCAGATCGACTCGAACACCGCTCGGTCGCTGGTCTTTGCGCCGCGAATACCACCCCGGTCCGGTGAATGTCGATCCAGGTCCTCTTGCCATCGCAGCCAACCCGGATCCCGGCCCGGATCCCAGCCAGGTGAAAGCTCGTTCCAACTCGATTGCGGAAGACTGGGCGTGGCAACTGCTGCGCCGGTGGGGTGTCGTCTTTCGCGATTTGATCGCGCGCGAAGACGGAGCACCAGCATGGTTCGAAGTTCTGCAGGTACTGCGGCGACTGGAGGCGCGGGGCGAAATTCGCGGCGGTCGGTTTATTGTCGGCGTCGGCGGCGAACAGTTCGCACTCCCGGACACGATTCAGCAACTCCGCCGACTTCGGGATGAACCCGCGTCACAAGAATTGCTCGTCATTTCCGCGGCGGATCCGCTGAACCTGGTCGGGATCATTACCCGTCATGATCGGATTCCCCGGACGGCGTCCAATCGCGTCGCGTATCTGGATGGTGAGCCGATCGCGAGTTTCCAGGCAGGCGAAGTTCACTGGCTGGCATCTCCTCCCGCAGGGCTTGAACAGGAAGTCATCCGGCGGCTTCAGGGCCGTGGCGACCTGGAAGACGCTGTCGCCTGCTCGTCTTCGGATGCATCGTCCGCCCAGCCTGAGGTGCAGTCCCTCCCTCCCCGCTGATCTTACGAGCACCGCGCATCTCGATCAGATCACGCTTCAAACGCGGCCACGATGGCATTTGAGGCTCGTTGAAACGGGGCTCCGTTCGGATCCAGTGGCTGCGTCGACAGGATCATCGCAAACGATTCGCGTGCCGGGTCAATCCAGAGCAGCGTTCCCGTCGCGCCCCAGTGACCGAATGTTGTCGGACTGACCAGATCTCCAAACGTGTTGGCATGACCTGGCCACTGCAATCGCCAGCCGAACCCCCACGGTCGGAACCGGCGATCTTCATCCGGGACATCCTTCATTCCCGCCAACTGGTTGCAGGTCGATTCGTTGACCCCTGCGACAGACAGGATCTGGCGGTCATCGGCCCTCCCTCGATTCAACATCAACTGAGCAAACTGACCCAGGTCCCAAGGCGTTGTTAGAAGGCCGCCCCAGGGAGCCCCCAGTTGCCGCCAGTAACGACTGTTCCAGTTCCAGTCCGTTGCCTCAACCTGATCTGCTGGAACGCGGATTTCCGCGATCCGATCCACCTGAGGAGATGTCCCTTCAAACCAGGAGTTTGGGGCCCCCAGTTCCGAACTGGTCATTCCCAGCGGTTGGAAGAACTCGCGACGCAGGAATTCGGCGCAGGGCATCCTGGTGATCTGTTCCATGATCGCTGCCAGGACCGCGATCCCCATGCTTTGATATTGAACCGATCGCCCCGGCGGAAAGTCTGGAGTGATCGCACACGTTCCCGCGACAAATCCCGAGAGCGGCGCGTTGGCCTTTCGCAGGTCGACGTTTTCCGGGAGCATGTCCGGCAGGCCCGACGTATGCGTCAGCAGATTGCGAATTGTCGTACCGTACTTCCCCTTCTTGCCGAAATCGGGGAGGAAGTCCGTGACTCGATCATTCAGCGTCAACTCGCCTCGCTCGATCAGGAGCATGGCTCCCATGGCGACGATCGGCTTGGTAATGGACGCGACCAGGAAGATGGCATCGTCCCGAATCCGGGGTGAATCCGCCGCCACGCGCTGTCGTCCGAAAAGGCTGGGGCCGGGCGTTTTTCCCCCTCGGCCCACCATGACCGCGGCGGCGGGAACGCGGTCGTCACGCTCGGCCCAGTCGCGGACCAGCGACAGGGCTCGATTCCAGCGTTCCGGATTCAATCCGCAATGTTCGGCAGGCGCAATCGTCAGCAGGGACATGGTCGGCTCGCTGCAAAAACTCGGGACGCAAAGTTCGACCCATCGGGCCCGAAGTGGAAATCAGAGCGGGATCCCCGGCATTAAGCGAGGATCTCGCTGACAACCCTGGCGGGTTGCTTGTCGACGAGCGACGCTTCCTGAAGGTTGCGGGTGAAGACCAGCTTCTCATGATTCAACCCGAACAACTGTAGCAGCGTGGCGTGGTAGTCGCTGTGAGTCACGACGTTTTCAATCGCCTTGTGTCCGAATTCGTCTGTCTTGCCATGAACATGTCCTCGCTTGATTCCTCCGCCGGCAAGCCACATCGAGAACCCGTAGGTGTTGTGATCCCGGCCAACGGAATCCGGGCCCGCGTCGTTCTGAATCACGGGAAGCCGCCCCATCTCACCCCCCCAATGCACCAGGGTGGAATCGAGCAAGCCGCGCTGCTTCAAATCCTGGACCAGCGCTGCGCTCGGCTGGTCGACTTTCTTACAGGCCGCGGGCAACGCCTTGCGAATGTTGCCGTGATGGTCCCACAGCTGATACCGCGTGTACAGTTGCACAAACCGCACCCCGCGCTCGATCAGTCGCCGGGCGATCAGGCACCGTGTTCCGTAATCCTTTGTCGCGGGATCGTCGAGACCGTACATCTGCTGAGTCGCCGCGGTTTCCTGGCTGATCTCCACCGCTTCCTTGGCGGCAGACTGCATCCGCGCCGCCAGTTCATAACTGGCAATCCGCGCTTCCAAGTCCAGTTCACCCGGATGTCGAGCCAGGTGCTCCCGGTTCAATTCCGATAAGTAGTCCAGGTAACGCTGCTGAGGTTCACCCCGTAGCTCCCGCGGTGGATCCAGATTCAGGATCCGGGGCTCGCGAGGTCGGACAACTGTTCCCTGATAAAGCGACGGAAGCCACCCGTTGGACCAGTTCTGCATACCTAGAACCGGAAGTCCATCTGGATCCGTCAGCACAACAAATGCTGGAAGATTCTGGTTCTCGGAGCCCAACCCGTACGCCATCCAGCTTCCCAGCGAAGGGCGATGCGAGATTGCCTTGCCGGTATTGAGCGCATCAATCGACTGGCCATGGTTGTTGACTCCGGTATACATCGACCGGATCAGCGTAATGTCATCCACGATCGTTGCGGTGTGCGGCAACAGTTCGGACAATTCCATGCCGCACTGACCATGCTTTGAAAACTTCCAGGGGCAGCCCAGCACCCGCGCGCTGGCCTGTGCGGCGTTGTCGTACTTGATCTCGCCCTGGAACTTCGTCCCATCCAGCCGATTCAGTTCCGGCTTGGGATCGAACAGGTCCATATGGCTGGGCCCCCCCTGCATGAACAGCGAAATCATCGCCGTGGCCCGGGGTGGGGTCAGGGTCGGCTTGGGTAGCAGATCAAATGTCGGCTTTTTCAAGTCTGGCTTGATCGGCGCGGCCCGCAGACCCTCCGTCTGCAACATGCTGGCCAGCGCCACGCTGCTGACGCCAAACGTGGCAGAGGAGAGGAAATCGCGACGGGAAGGGTGAGCCAAGTTCATGCGTTCCATTCCAAGAGTGCCAGTATCCAGGGTTTTCGGCCTGTGATGATCGCAGCGTTCGACCGTTGAGTTCTGGATTAGTCGTCAGTCGACATACAGGAATTCGTTCGAGCCAAGTAATGCCTGACAGAAGGCAATCCAGGCCCATTGAGCTGGATCTGGCTTCTGCTTCGGATCGGTGATGGCATCGGCCGCCGTCTTCAATCGAGCAGTCTCGTCCTGGACGAACGTGACTGCCGCCAGCAGTTCGTTTTCGCGAGGTGCCCGCCCCATCAGCAACCGCCACGCCAGACGAATCCGTTCCTGGGGATCCGCGCCAGCCACCATGTTCAATCGCTCGGCCAATTGTCGGGCGGCCGCCAGGACAAAATCACTGTTCATCAGCAACAGCGATTGCGGCGCCACCGTCGAAGAATTGCGGGCCGTGCAGTTGGGATCGAGTGTTGGCAGGTCAAACGTGTCGAGCACCGCCAGCGGTCGCGATCGTCGGACTTGAACATACACACTGCGCCGATATTCCTCCCCATTTAGAGGAATGATCGGACCCGGCCGATTCTCACCATTCAAATTCTCAATCCCCACGACGACCTGTCCATCTTCATCGAGCATGACAGGGACGGCGGGGCCTCCCAGTTTCTGGTTGATCGTCCCATTCACGGCCAGGATCGCGTCGCGGACGGATTCCGCGTTCAGCCGTCGAACGGACATGCGCGACAGCCAGCGATTGTCAGGATCGATCGCTTCGGCGGGCGATGTCCGTGTCGAGGATTGTCGATACGCCGTCGACGTCACCAGCAGCCGATGCAGCCGTTTGACCGACCAGCGAGATCCGGCGCCATGAGGGACTGTCGACCCACCCCCCGAGAATTCACTGGCCAGCCAGTCGAGCAATTCCGGATGTGTCGGTCGTTCGCCCAGCATGCCGAAGTCGCCCGGAGTGGCAACGATGCCGCGGACGAAGTGATTCATCCAGACATGATTCACGAAGACGCGTGCCACCAGTGGATGTCGACCATCGGTCAGGTGACGGGCATAAGCCAACCGGCGTCCTGTCGTCGGCAGCCCGTCGGACTTGTCGGGAATTGTGGTTCCGAGCCAGTCGAGAACGGAGAGCTCACCGGGACTGAGTGTCTGCTTCGGTTGATCTGGATCGCCCCGGTAGAACAGGACCGTGGGCGGGACCTGCCCTGGGACTTCATTCAAGACGCTGATAAAGTCTTCGACGGGTTTTCGCTTCCGAACCTCGGCCGCGCGAGCGTCGTCCTCTTTCAAAGACTGTGCCGCCTTCGGGTCATAGAGGTCGATTTGTCCCGGCTTTGGATCGGCACTCGGATACTCTTTCAGCAGCGCAATCTGTTCAGCGGTCCGCTGCTTGTCGGGCGTGGTTCGGGCCACCTTCACTCGCTCACGGTGCTCTTCCGGAACCTTGGCAAGTTCACGTTCGAAGATTTGCTCGATGAATCCGTCCAGCTTCTTTTTGCGTTCTTCCAGGATCTTCGCCGCCTCCGCTTCGATCTCGGCTGACAACGTCCGGTCGGCATCGGTCGCCAGCGAAATCATTCGCTGGGCGGGATTGCGCCAGTCCTTCCAGTTCAGAGCCGGTTCGAAGATCGCCCGCATCCGATAATAATCGGCCTGCGAAATCGGGTCATACCGATGACTGTGACACTCGGCACAGCCGACGGTCAGGCCAAGCAGGGATGACGAGACCACCTTGACCGTTTCGGCCACGACAGCATTACGAGCCACCTTCTGATCGCCCCCCTGCCCCGTTCCATCGGCGACCGTTCGCAAGAATCCCGTTGCAACCAGATGATCCTGCTGCTCCGGCGAAAGATTCTTGTGAGGGGGCGGGACAAGCTCATCCCCCGCCAGTTGCTCGATCACGAACTGATCAAACGGCATGTCTGCATTGACCGCCCGCAGAACCCAGTCGCGGTACTTGTACGAGTACTTTCGGACGGGATCGACCTCGGTATAGCCATCAGAGTCGGCATAGCCGGCCAGGTCGAGCCAATGTCGGCCCCATCGCTCTCCGTAATGAGGCGAAGCCAGCAGGCGATCGACCAGCCGCTCGACTGCATCGGGGTTGGGATCCTGCACAAACTCGTCGACCTCTTCCGGCGACGGGGGGAATCCATGCAGGTCAAACGTCAGACGCCGAACGAGTGTCAGGCGTTCCGCATCCGGTGACAGGCTCAACCCGCGGGGGAGCAACTTGTCGAGCACAAAAAGGTCGACCGGTGTCCGCGCCCGTTCGGTTGCCGCGACTCCGGGAACCGGCGGTTTCTTGACTGGTTGGAACGACCAGAAGTTCTTCTCCTCGTCCGAGATCTCGGCAACGCTCGCTGCATCGGCCGGCTCGGCTTTCGCATTGACCGCGCCGGCCGCAATCCAGTTCTCAATCAGTTCAATTTCGCGCGCCGCCAGGACTTTTCCATTGGGGGGCATTTCGCCCGCCCGCAATCGCTTGATCAACAGGCTTTCAGCTGGTTTCCCCTCCACAACCGCCGGCCCCGATTCACCTCCAGCGGCGATCAGGCGTTTCAAACGCAGATCCAGCTTGCCATCACGATGTCCATCCTCACCATGACACTGAAAGCAGTGGGTCTTCAGCAACGGACGGATATGTTGCTCAAACGTCAGGGGCATCGCCGCCGGTGCATCCGCAGCAGATGCGGGAAGTGAATTCGTCAGCGCGACGAATGCCAGTACGGGCACCAGTGTGCGTTGCAGCATGAGGGCGATCCAGGCGGGACAGAGTCGGCGGGGCAATCCATCAAAGATTACCTTCCAAAGTCCCGTCCTCACAAGCCCGAAGTCCCCGCTCACTTCGGACTGCCACAATCCTCAGCTCTCACCCGTTGGTTCCGGTGTGGGATCCAGGTCGACAATCCCCAGGACTTCCATGCGACGGTAAAGCCGTGGTCTGGAAATCCCCAGTAACTCGGCCGCGCGTGCCTTGTTCGTTCGGCATTGTTCCAGCGCCAATTCAATTTGCTCTCGCTCAACCTGTTCCAGCAGTTGATCCAGCGGAACAACTTTCGGGGTTTGCGACGGTTCCATGGACTGGGCCGTGACTCCCGTCCGAAATCGGAATGGCAGGTGTTCGGACTGAATCAGGGGCTCGGGACAGGCCTTCCTTGCTTCTGCAATCACCTGCCGCAACTCAGCTACATTTCCCGGCCAACTGTAACGCTTGAACTGACGCCAGACATCATCCGCAAACCCCGAGGTCTGTAAGGCATCCTGACGATTGGATTCCTCCACAAAGTACTGAGCCAGCGGTTCCAGGTCTTCCATTCGTTCTCGCAACGGCGGGATCTCGACCACGATCGATGTCAGGCTGTAATACAGCTCGCGCGAAAACCGGTCCGCATTCACCAGCGGTTGCAGAGACTGTTCACAGGCCGCCAGCACGCGAATGGAATTGGCTCCTTGCGATTGTTCTATCCAGTCTCCCAGCGATCGTTGGAAATCGGCGGGAGCTCGATCCAGATTCTGAAAGTAAACCGCCCCCGTTCTGAGTGGATCCGACTGCTGATCGTCCCGGATCCGGGTCAGGACCTGTTCCAGTTCCTGACTCGAGGCGCGGCAGTCGAGTGGCACGAACGCTCTCTTTCCCTGGGGGCTGAGGTAGTGCAGGACTCGGGCAAGATGCTGCTTTCCCGTTCCGGTCTCGCCAACAAACAGCACGGGACTGGTCGATCCCTGCGCCAGTTTCACCTGGGCGAAGGCCCGCCGCACGGCGACGCTGCGCCCGATCAGGCTGCCATCGCCATACCGTGATCGAACCGATTGGCGCAAGAACGCGAGTTCGGCATGCAGACGCTGCGACGTGGGAGTGGGAATCGATACGGTGACATCCGGGATCGGAACAATCACCCCCAGCATGGCTTTCACATCGCGATCTACATCAGCCAGCGGAAAGTAATGCACGACCTGAGCGAGCGGCGACAGTTCGCGACGCGGAAGATGGACCGGCGTCTGCGCCAACTGGCCTGTCCAGGCTTCGGGGGGCGGGGCCAGCGATGCCAGCAGGGCCGCCGGTGTCGTGGCGTCCGCTTCGGAAACGTAGTCGCACTTCTGGCCCAGAAGATCCGGAGCCGCCCATCCCGTCAGACGTTCGCTTCCCCGATTGAAAAAGACCAGCCGCCGCTGCGCATTCAGCACGAACAACGCCAGGTCGGTGTCTTTCAACCAGACTTCCAGGCGGCGAGTCGTACGAGCACGTTTTGGCATGAAGAGATCGTTATCCTGATCGTGACAGTCCCGCGACGAAACGAACTCCATTCTCCGGTATCGCCAAATCGAAAGCGGCAACGACGAGGCGCATTGGGCGCCTCGCCCTTGGCCGAATTCGAAACGGCCGTTAACGACTGACTCGTCCGCTGCCTCCGCCACGCATCAGGGCTTCAATCTCGGCCCGCGTGGAATCGTTGAAGTCACCGCGGATGCTGTGCTTCAGACAACTGGCCGCGACTGCATACGACAGTGCCGTCGCGGAATCGGACAATTCCGGTGTTTGCAGTGCAAACACCAGACCACCGGCGAACGCATCCCCGGCGCCGACCCGGTCGACAATATTATGGATCTCGTACGGCCGATACTCGCCTGCCGCGTCCACCGGTGCGAAGAAGGCCCGATCGGCAACAGCATCAAACAGCATGGCGCCCCAGTTGTTGTGACTGGCGGATACGCTTTCTCGCAAGGTGATTGCCACCCGTTTCAAGTTGGGGAACTTCGCCACGATCTGCCGTGCGACATCTTCATATCCGGCCAGATTGAGGACTCCGGCGTCCACGTCCGTCCCTGCCGCACGAATCCCCAGCACGTGATCGGCGTCTTCTTCGTTCGCAATCAGCACCTGCATGTGAGGGAGCAGCGATTCCATGGTCTGCCGGGCCAGTTGAGCTGGCTTTGTTCCTGGCTGCCAGTTCCAGAGTTTCTTGCGGAAGTTCAAGTCGCACGAGACGGGGATCCCGCGCCGGGCGGCTTCTTCAAGTGCCACGCGTGACACATCGGCCGCTGTCTTACTGATCGACGGAGTGATTCCCGTGATATGAAACCAGGTCGCTCCGGCAAAGACCTGATCCCACTGGTACCGATCCGCGGGAACGACGGAAATACTGGAACCAGCTCGGTCGTAGGTCACCGTTCCGCCGCGCTGATTGGCTCCATTCTCGACAAAGTAAATCCCGAAACGCCCCTCGTTGCAGCGGAGCAACAGGCTGTCATCTACGCCGTATTTGCGAAGTTCCCCGGCGAACGCAGTGGTGATCGGATTGTCTGGCAGCGCCGAGCAATACGCGGCAGTTCCCCCTTGAACGGCGACAGAAATTGCGACGTTGACTTCGGCGCCGCCAAACGTCGCCTCCAGAACCCCCGGCAGCGATTTCGCGAGACGATCCCATCCCGGAGGCATCATCCGAATCATCACTTCACCCAACGTCACAACGCGCATGTCTCGACTACCTCGCATCCTGGCAGTGTCTGGAACGATCCACATCTCAACCCGCCGCAGGATACCGCGGACAGCCTCCAGACGGGAGCGTGCCAAGGAGTCGCCTGAATCTCAATGTTGCCTTCTCACGCTGTTGTCCCTGTGAATTGTCTTCACGGAACTTGAAGCACGACCTTGATGCGGAATCCGCGGAAGTCGACTGCCCCTTCACGATTCAGAATGACATCCGCCCGAGAACGGGTGTGTACAGATCCCAAACTTAGTTATTGCGCCGGTGCTGTGCGGGTCCTCCGGACGCCTTTTCGATCGTCGACTGAGGAATCATAATACGGCGGCAGGTCAGTGCCGAAACACAGGCGTTCTCGGGACGTCGCGCGGTCGCACGACAGACCGCCGCATGGTGCATGCGTCATTTGAGTTCGGATGCGAACACGGCGTTCTGGATCTTGTCTGGACCCTTGAGCCGATCGTATGACGGTGTTCAGTCGGTTTACGTATGAAGAGGTCGGCTGATGGAAGTGATGGATTACGCCTTTTTTCCGACGCGGGTGGTGACAATCCAGTTCCCGGACACCGGCGCCCTGAATGCCGAGCTTTGCGATCTGCTGGAGCGCCGGCCAGAGATTGACGACAGATCCAACACGCACCCCGATGCGTTGAATTTACTGCGTCTGGCCGACTCCATTCCCGCGATTGAACAACTCCGGTCCATGTTCATGACAGGGGTGAAACACTGGTTGAAGGCAGAAGGGATCGCCGGGCCAGAGGGGGTCCATCTTTTGCTCTTCAGCAACCGCATGGGGCGCGGCGAATCGACGATTGTTCACAATCACCAGGCGGACCTGATCGGCATCTACTACGCCAACACGGCGGATTCCGATCGAGAGCCCATCAGTCCGGCCGACGGCGAAGACTATTTCGACGCTGGTGACGGAGTCCTGGTGCTTCACGATCCGCGGTTCAATGCAAACCTGACCTCCGTCTGCCATCATGATCACATCAAGGTCTTTCCGCGCCCGGGCCTGATGTTGATCTTCCCCGCCTACGTCTGGCATTCCGTAACTCCACACCGCGGCGAATTCCACCGGCTTTCGTTCGCGATGAACTTCACCCTGCAATGGCCAGAGGACTCGACGGAGCATCACTCATTGTTGTGAACTTCTTGCGACGAACGCGCTTGTGCCGCGATCGGCTGACTTCATGCGGGAGCGTGACTGCGACTTTGAAAGGTACAGGAGTCATAAGCGCTCCAGGGTGACCATTACGGCGCGGGACCTTTCCGTCTGCACCGGTCGTAATCTTCAGGGAAAATGGAGGATTCCCAGATTTTTTGGCAAGTGCGTGGCAAGTCGCCGCAATTTGCTTCGATCAATCTTAGTGGGCAGGGGACGTTCGAGATGTCACCAAGCAGGCATCTTCTCCCGGCGTTGGATACCCGTCACCGTTCGAGAACACCAAAGCGAGGAACACACGAATGCTTTCAGTCAACACCAACATGAATTCGCTGATCGCGCAAAACAATCTGCAAGCGAGTCAGTCGCGGATGAATACAGCCCTGCAACGACTTTCCACCGGCCTGCAGTTGAACAGCGCCGCCGACAATCCTGCCGGTCTCGTGACGTCGTCCCTCGAAAATGCCCAGATCTCGGGTCTGCAGCAGTCGATCCAGAACATTCAGACGGGAACGGCACTCGCCCAGACCGCTGACTCGTCGCTGGCCAACATTAACGATCTGCTGGTGCAGGTTCGCAACCTGGCCGCCAACTCGGCCAACACCGCGACCCAGAGTGCCTCGTCGCTCGCCGCGAACCAGGCCAACGCCACCGCGCTGCTCGCTTCGATCGACAACATCGCCACCACGACGAAGTTCGGCACGGTCGCCCTGCTCGACGGAACCTTCAGTGCAGCCCAGTTCCAGACCGGTGCGTTCTCGGGTCAGACGGCGTCACTGACGATTGCCAAGTCCGATTCCACAACCCTGGCCGTCAATGCGATCAACCTCGGGACGGCCGCTGGCGCCACGGCCGCACTGACGGCCATTGACGCTGCGATCGGAACAATCGCTTCAGCCCGCGGTAGTCTCGGAGCCTTCATGGCCGGTACATTGACCGCGACTCAGAACAACAATCAGGCCCAGTTGACAAACCTGCAACAGGCGAAGTCGATTGTGACCGATACCAACTACCAGACGGAAATCGCGAACTACACCAGCGAAAACATCCGTCAGCAGGCCGCTTCGACGGTCCTCGGCATGGCGAACCAGAGCAACCAGTCCATCCTGAGCTTGCTGCGTGGTCAGTAATCGTGCCGGGTGAACCGAATGGATTGATTTAAACGAAAAGGGAGCCAGCGTGAGCTGCTCCCTTGGCGTTTTTGATCGACGCGGACAATTGCCCTTTAGCGCGGGTTATTGCCATGTCATCCGGCGTCAGCTTTTCAGGATTGGCCTCAGGCCTCAATACCAATGCCCTGGTGCAGAATCTGCTCCGGTTCAATCAACAACGCATCAATCTTCTCAACCAGACCGTTCAAACCGACACCACGCAGCAGAACTCGTTCCAGGGAGTGCAGACCCGACTGCAGACCTTGCAGACGGCCGCCAGCCAGCTGGCCCTGCCCCAGGGAAGCGTGTTTGACAACAAGACGGTCAGTTCCAGCAATACAGACCTGATCACGGCGGCGGTCGGATCGGGCGCCCAGACCGGGGTGACCACCCTGCGCGTTCTCTCGCTGGCGCAGACAAACCAGATTGCGTCCCAGGGATTCGCGGATCCAACCAGCCAGATTTCGCAGGGATCGTTCCAGATCCAGTCCGGCGCGAATTCGGCCACGCTCACCATCGATTCCACGAACAATACGCTCAGCGGCCTGGCTGCCGCCATTACGAACGCGGGAATCGGTGTCACCGCCACGATCGTCAATACGGGAGGTTCCGACCCACGAACTCAGCCGTATCGACTGTTGCTGACATCGACTGCCACCGGCGCCTCCAATGCCATTCAGATTACGAACAATCTGGCGCCCGGTGGCGGCGGGGCGGTCATGCCCAACTTTGCCACATCGGAAATTGGACCCGCCGTCACCGATGCCGCATTCACGGGGACATCCGCGGTGACGTCGAATTCCGGTCCGGGGGGTTATACCGGCAGCCGAAACGACACCTTCACCTTCAAGGTGACCAGCGGCGGGACCGTTGGCACGGACAACGGCATTCAACTGTCCTATTCCAACTCGGATGGAACCCAGTCCGGGACTCTGACCGTCAATGCCGCCGATGTGGGGCAGCCGATCAATGTTGTCGATGGCGTGCAGGTCCAGTTTGCGGCAGGAACGCTGGCTGCCAATGACAAGTTTTCGGTCAGCGTGTTTTCACCGACGATCCAGGAAGCGACGGATGCCCAGGTTCAACTGGGGACGGGCTCCGGGGCGGTTGTGATTCGCAGCGCATCCAACACCGTGACCAACGTCGTTCAGGGCGTCTCCATCAAGCTGCAGGCGGCCGATCCGACCAAGACGGTCCAGCTGAACGTCGACAACGATGTGGCAGGAATCGTCAGCAAGATCACGGACTTCGTCAACGACTACAACGACTTCGCCAGCTACCTCGACAACCAGACAAAATACGTCCCCGGCACGACAACCACGTCCGGATCCGCTGGACCGTTGAACCAGGTGACTTCGGTTCGTGGTTTGCGCAGCCAGGTCCAGCAGGCGATCCTGGCGATTTCGCCCGATCTTCCGTCACAGATCAATCGGCTTGGGGCTCTCGGGATCTCTCCCGGCGCCAACGGGCAATTGACGATTGATACCGCTCAACTGACGAACACCTTGAATGGAAGCGTCGCCGGGATTGGCTTCAATGACGTGAAGGCATTGTTTGGGTTGCAGGGGCAGTCGAATTCTGCGGGCGTTCAATTTGCAACGGCGTCCTCAAACACGAAGTCATCAGCGACTCCGTATACGGTGCATGTCACACAGGCGGCAACGCGTGCTGCGATCACCGGGACCAACACTGTCGCGGCGAGCACCGTGATTGACAGTTCCAACAACTCGCTCACGCTGACAGTAGACGGGAAATCCAGCGGGACGATTACTCTGGCATCGGGAACCTACACGGCGCAGTCGCTGGCCAATGAAGTCCAGGCCAAGATCAATGCCACGACGCAGTCCAATGGCAGTACCGTCGCGGTGACACTGGACAGCGGCAAGCTGGTGATCACATCTGGACTGTATGGCAGTTCGTCGACCGTCAGCGCGGTCGCGGGCACCGCGATGGCATCACTCGGATTTGCCGGGACGGAAAGTGGTACCGGGGTCAACGTCGCGGGTTCGTTCGTTGTGAATGGTCAGACGGAGACCGCGACGGGAATCGGCCAGATTCTGACGGGGGCGAGCGGCAATTCGAATACGGACGGCCTGAGTGTCGTTGTGACGCTGTCTTCAGCGCAGATCGGCGTTGGCGGGACCGATTCGACTCTGACGGTCACTCGAGGGATCGCCTCGATCCTGAACAGCAATCTGACCAACATGCTGGACCCGGTTTCCGGCCAGATCACGCTGATTTCCAGGCAACTGTCGACACAGATTCAAAACGCGCAAGCCGATGTGAACAAACAGACGGCAGCCATGAACGCTCAACAGGCAACCTTGCTGCGGCAGTTCGCCTCAATGGAGTCGGTGATGGCCAAGTTGCAGACGCAAAGCAATCTGCTGACGTCGGCGTTCAGCTCGTCCGGTTCCTCGACATCTAACACTGTCACACCCAACCTGAGCAACGTATCCACCGGTTAATTGACAACACCGCTGAATTGACTCCCCCTTGATGGACATCAGGAGAATTTGCTGCGATGAAACGACTTGACGCCTATTCCACGCCAGCCGCCCCCTGGACGCGGATCGAGATGTTGCTGGCCGCATTTGACGGAATCATGTCCCGCCTGGAACGGGCAAAAGCCCTGCTCGATGAGGGGGATGCCATGAAAGCGCAGCCACTGCTGCTCCGTTCGCAACAGATTGTGCTGGCGCTGTATGAAGGGATCGACCTGCGATACGGGCAGATCCCGGAGAACATGCAGAAGCTGTATCTGTATGTGCTCACGTGCATTGGCCTGGGATCAACACTGGATCTGCCAGCGGCATTGAAGATCCTGCAAATGATCCGGGGGGGGCTGGAAAGCATTCGCGGATCCGCGAGTGAGATGGAGCGCCGCGGTGAACTGTCGCCGGTCGTGGATGATCCGCGGCTTTTGCGGAACATCGTCGCCTGATGCAGACGGGGAATTACCGCCGAACCGTGTCGTCGCGTTCCAGGGAAATGGAATCGGCGAGACGGTCGGCCAGTCGTGGATCCTGGCTCGAAAGCACGGTCAGCACACTGGCGGCATCGCGTCCCTTCATCGACTTCAACAGCGAAACGGCCGTTTCGAGTTTCCCCTGGTCAACCAGCTGTCGGATGATTTGAGCCTCGGCGCGACTGGCGGGAGTTCCTGCCGCGACGCGCGACGGTGGAACAGGGGCTCGGGCGGATTTGGGGGCGGGGGCCGGCCGGCGTTGAGCCGTACTCCGCACCCGTCGCTCAGCCTCGGCCAGATCCGCGGTTGTCTGTCGGCGGATTTCATCGACCGTCGCCAGTTCGGTGCGGATGTCGTCATAGATCATCCGGAGCGCTTCCTGCCGCGCCACCAGGCTCGATTCCTGCTGCTTGACCTCGTCCATCTTTCGCGCCAGTGCGGCAGACGATTCACGCGATTGTCGCGACGTCACCGGGGGCGGCTCGACCGTCGACTCTTCGTCGTCGGGTAACTCGGCCGGTGCGACGGGCGGCGGGGAGACTTTCCGTGTCCGCTTTTTGGGGACCGGCGCTTCGCTGGCGCGCGCAGTCGCTTCTGGCGCAGTCCGCCCGTTTTGCCGCAGCTGTGGCTGGACGATGTCCACCCACGTCGTCGCCAGAGCGAAGACGAACAGTGCCGTCAGCAATACCGTCACCAGAATCTTCATGAACCTGTTCCAACCGCGGGACAATCCTGCCATCCGCGATCAACTACATCTGCATCCGCATGACTTCCTGGTACGCATCAATGACCTTGTTGCGGACTTCCATGAACACCCGCAGGCTCAGGTCGGCCTTGGCGAGCGCGAGCATGGTCTCATGCACGCTGTCGCTCTGGCCGGTGGCCAGTCGCTGAACCGACTGATCGGCCGCCAACTGCTGATTGTTCGCATCAGTGACAAACCGTTCCACGACGTTCGAAAACAGTCCGCCATTGGAAACCGGCGGCGCTCCGGACAAAGGTGATGCGAGTGGCAAACCGCCAATCATTCCCGCCGGTGTCACGTTCATCGCGGTTTGCCTTCAAGGGAAATCGGGTTCGCAGGACGAAAGGAAACACCAGGTGATCAGCCACGGACGATGGTCAGCGCCTGCTGATTCATGTCCACAAACGACTGCGCGGCCTTCAAGTTGGCTTCGTAGGCACGCGTCGCCGTGATCAGATTGACCATTTCAACGGGAAGATTGACGTTCGGCATCGTCACGAATCCGTCGGCATCGGCGTCGGGATGGCCTGGATCATGTCGTCGAGGCAATTCCGACATGTCGTCCACGATGGCGACTGTCCGCACCCCCGCCAGACCCGACGATTCCGTGGCGCCATGCTGCGCTGGACCATCCGGATTCAGTGCGGTTTCGAAGACGACATCCTTGCGACGATAGGGCCCCCCCTCGGGCGTCCGCGTCACCGACGCGTTCGCGATGTTGTTGGCGACCACTTCCATCCGCAGACGTTCGGCCGTCAAACCGGAAGCACTGATGTTGAATGCCGCGAGCGATGTGTCGAATCCCATCCGACCCTCCCTGGCCATGCCGGTCATTGTCCACTGATGGAGCGGCGCATCATGGCGGTCTTTGTCGCGACAATCTGCAGATAGGCGTTGTTCAGCAGCGTGTTCTTGTTCAGTCGCATCATCTCGCGATCAATGTCGACGTTGTTCCCATCCAGCCGGCCCGGAGTGACCGTGTCTTCCATGATCGTCGGCTGCAACTGCGAAACCCCGTGGTCGCCATGCCGGTCGATATGTTGCGCCAGCGCCTCGTCGAATGAGACATCCAGCTTGTGATAGCCCGGGGTATTCACATTCGCGACGTTGTGCGACAGCACCTTGTGCCGCAAGACAGTGACGTCCACGAGCTTGGACAGCAGATCGAATTGTGAAGGTGTAACGGCCATGTCGACTTTATCGGTTATGCCGAAAGTCGGAGTTGAGCCGAAGCCGGAATTCGATGGCCACGTTTCGGCAGTTCCTGCCGGAATCCGCCGCCTACTTCAGGAAATTCAGCAGCGTCATCGAATTGATCTGGACGGAAATCTGCAGGCTGGCCTGGTACAGATTCATCTGCTGCTGCAGATCCACGACGGCGGAAGCTGTATCCGTCGATTGAAGATTGTCGGTCGACTGCTGCAGGTTCAATTGCAGTGTCGTCAGATGATCCTTGAGGCTCGACAGGGCCTGGGCCTGAACCGCCTGCGTGCCGATGGTATTGGCCAGGTTGTTGTTCGAGCGGTCGATGTCGCCGATCTGCTGCTGGAGGAGCGCCGAGCGGTCGGATGCGGAAAGCCCCTGGGTGTTGGCGATCGTATCTCGCAGCGCGATCAACGTCTGAAACAGATCGGACGTTCCCTGATAGTCGACCTGATCCGTCCCCGCCTGACGAATTCCGGAACTGTTGACATTGGTGATGGCGCCTGTCGCCGGATTCGTCAGTGTCTGATTGCCACTGAAATCGATCGGAACCGCGGTTGTTCCACCATCAATGGAGAGCGTTCCATTGGCTGCCATGGAAACTGATCCATTGAACCCCGGCGCAATCGACGTGGTGTTGATGTAGACAACTTCGCCGGAAGGGCCTGTGACCTTCAGGTTCGTATCCGAACTCGTGAAGTTGATGGCGGGTCCACCGTTCAACGAGACCGTTCCGCCACTTCCCGTGCCGCTCGTGTCATTGATCACGATTGAGTTCGCGCCCGCCGGTCCGATGACGGTGTCGCCAGCAACGGACGAAGCGCCCGCTGAGACTCCCGATCCACTCGCATAGGTTGTCAACGTATGGGCGACGACCAGCGCTCCATTCCCGGTTGCGCTGTCTGTTCCCGTCCCCGCCGACGCGCCGGTCTTACCGGTATAAAGCGTTGTCCCCCGCGCCGTTGACTGAAACACGGCTTGCCCTGACAGCAGCGTGCTGGCGTTCACCGACCTGCTGACAATCACATCCGACGACTGCTGGCTGCCACGATAGGCAATCGCTGTCGGCTGCCCGGCGCTGTTCGTTGACGTGACAGCAAAAGGGGGTTTCGTGCTGGCGGTCCCTCCGAACAGATAGGATCCATCGGGCAACGTCTGGTTTGCCAGTTTGAGCAGTTGATTCAGCGACGAATTGACCTGCGCCGCCAGATTGGCGTTCGTGGTGGACGACGTCGTCACATTGTTGGCCTGCAGTGCCAGATTCTTGATGTTCGTCAGCAGGTCCTGCACCTGGGTCATCGTGTCGACGCCGGTTTGCAGCTTCGTTGTCGTATCCTGGATCTGTCCCAGGTCGCTGGTGAACCGGGAATCCTGGATCGTATTGTCCATGATCTGGGCCATGGCGGACGGATTGTCCGACGCCAGTTGAACTCGCTTGCCCGTGGAGATCTGGTTCTGCAACTGAACAATGCGTGAGTAGCTCGACTTGATGTTGAGCAACGACTGTTGATATTGAGTTTCCGATGTTACACGCATGATTGACCGCCGTGTCAGTCCAAAAGCTCATCAGAGCGATTGGAACAGTTGTTGGTACATGTCATTGACGGCACTGATGTATTTCGATGCCGACTGGAACATCTGCTGATACTTGATGACCTGCATCATTTCCTCGTTCACGTCGACACCCGACTGGCCCTGCTGCTGATCCGTCAGACGCGTCATCAGGACCTTGTTGGTGTTGTCCTGCTGGGTCAGCGCACTGACCTGGGATCCGACATCCGCCACCATCTGATTGAAATAGGTGGTCAGCGTCTGGGTGCCGTTCCCCATCATCGTGACGTCGCGTAATGCGACGAATCGCTGCAGGTTGGATGTGTCCCCCGGCTGGCCGGTCTGTGATGTTGCGAGCAAGTCCGGATTTCCCGCGATCTGGCTGTTGACTGTCAGCGTGGCGGCGTCATTGCCTGCAAAGAGCGTGTTTAATCCGAGCGAGGTGAGCAGCCCGGCCGTATCGGGCGCCCCGACGCTGCGCGCCGTCAGAGAATCCCCCGCAGCCACGGTGCCGGAACCAAGCGACAGGGTCATGCCGTTGGGTCCGGTGAGGGGTTGACCGGCGGAGTATCCCTGGCCGATATCGACGTTCCCCAGCACGTTGCCATCCTGGTCCGTGACCTGAGCCTGCAGACCCGGCGTGACACCCACGGTCCCACTTGACAGGAACGTGAACTTGCAGGTGCTGTTTACCCCCCCCGAGACGGTGCCACCCGTCGTCGCCGAAACAGTGGTTCCCGCGGAAAATGACGTTGCCGGTTGAGTGTCCACTCCCCCCGTGAAGTCGAACTTGTAACCGGGTGATGCAATCAGGGACAACGTTCCGGTCTGGTTGTTGACGAACGCCTGCAGATTCGGGATGGCGCCTCCGATGGCGCTGGCCACGTCCGCCAGTGTCTGAGTCGCCGGGTCGATCGGCACTTCGACCATCGTTCGCTTCCCCGTCGTCGTATTTGTCATGCCGATGAAGACCGATCCGGCCTGAGGGGGAATCGAAAGCCCGGCCGCGTTGAGCGGCGCATTCAATTTCAAGACGCCGCGCTGTCCGATCAGGTTCGTGAACCCGCCGTTTACACCCACCCCGGTTGACTGAATGGAATCGAACGCCCTGGAAACCCCTTGCGCCAGGTCATCCAGTCGCTGACGATAGTCGGGAAGTTGCGTATCACGGATGTTCAACATCCCCCCCAGTTCGCCCCCGTCGATCACCAGGGGTTGCTTTCCCTTGACGACCGAGACCGTCATCTGGCCAGACTTGTTCAGGCTGGCCTGCAGCTTTTGCGCGGTGCCGCCGATCACCAGCGGCGTCCCCGACTGCAGCAGCGTCACCTGCTTCTGGGCCCCCTGCTGGATTTCCAGGGGAATCTGCTGGGCTACGGTATTCACCAGCTGATCACGCTTGTCGAGCAGATCGTTGGGACTGAGCCCCTGATCCACGAAGCTGGCAATCTGGGCATTCAATTCGCCGATCTGCTGCAGCGACGAATTGATCGTGCTGACCGATGCGGTGATCGACGAATCCAGCGTGTTGCGCATCTGATCCAGATTTGCCGCCAGTGTATTGAACTGTCGGGCCAGGGTCGTGGCCGCAGTCACAACACTGGTCCGCGACGCGCTGTTGCCCAGTTGGGACGAAGCCTGCTGCAGACCGTTGAATACGGCGCCCAGTTGATTGGCGATCGACGAAGCATCCGTCGGGATGCTCGACTGGATCTGGGATAACAAGGTCAGCTGGGAATCGACGTATCCGTTCAGAGTCGTCTGCGACGTGATTGCCGCTTCCAATTGCTGGCTGACTGCCCGCTGAATGTCGACCACGCCGACGCCGCGACCGTAGGCATTCCCATTCAGTTGCATGGGCGCCTGTGCCGCCAGTTCCACCACTTGTCGGTGGTAACCGGGTGTGTTGGCATTGGCGACGTTGTTTCCCGTCACCTCCATGCCGCGCTGCGCTGCCTGCAGCGCCGACAAGCCGATGGTAAATTCCAGCATGTGACTGCCCAGTCCGAACGAGTGCTCTGCACCGATTCGGCCTCAAGATCCCTGTACCTGTCAATTGAACACTTCTGACGTGGCGTGTCTGTGCCGATCCTCTCTGGAAATCAGCCACCCCATTGGAGCAGGGAACCGACGTGCGCCTCGTCCCGGCCCCCTCCTGCGTTATAGGACTCACTCGCTCCGGCGGTTCGAGTCAGCCGGCTGACAATTCCCCGCATCAGCATCAGCGACTGCTGGATCATCGCGGCATTTTGTCGATTCAGCCGATCGACTTCCGTCGACATCGCGGAGAGCCGTTCCCGACTGCCGACGATGGTTTCCTGCAGCTTGCCTGTCGTCCTGGGAACCAGCTTGCCAAGGGTGAAGTCCTGCGGCGCGATCCCCAGTTCCCGGGCGACTTCCTGGCGAAACTGCTGTCGTTGTCCCTGCTGCGCTTCCGCATCGCGCAGGGCCGCGGTTTCGACTTCGAGCGCCTTTGCCAGCTTGTCTCCATCGAGTTCGCGCAGCGACAGATGCAGTTCACGGACCGCTTCCAGAACGGCAACCAGTGTCTGCTCTTCGTTGACCAGATGCTGCGAAACGCGGCCCGCCAGGGCGTCGTCGATTGAGTCTGACTGTTCGAGGTTCGCCATTCATTCGACTCACTTGTCTTGAGCAATGGGTGTGACGGCATTGGTTCCCGTGGCAGGAGTAACGGGCTTGTTGACAGCCGCCTGCTGCATTCGCTCGATCGACTTCTGGACCATCCCCGCCATTCCCAGTCCGGTCCCCTTGGTCATCTGTTCGCCCAGGAAGCGGTCGAACAACCCCCCGTACACGTCGCCGGAATCCGAGCCAAACATCGTTCCCGGTTCCAGCGTCTGCCGCATTTCCTTCAACATCATGGATGCAAACACGCTTTCGAAGTCCTGGGCGACATTCGTGGCGACCTGCGCCTGGCCCGGCCGCGAAGAGGAGTGCGTGCTTCCGGCCGATTCCGGCAGCGGCAGCGAGTTTGACCCCATGACGGATCCGATTGTTGACATGGCAAATTCCCGTTCGTGGTGGATTAAATGGCAATCAATTCGGCATGCATGGCCCCGGATTCCTTCAATGCCTGAAAGATGGCAATCAGGTCGCGGGGCGAGACTCCCAGCGCATTCAGGACACGGGCCAATTCGGCAACGGTAAACGTCTGTTCGACTTCCATGAGCGCGGCGGGTCCCGTCGGGACGGGACGCGGTCGCAGGGCTTCAAGAATCTCGTCGATGGGATCCCCTTTCCCCTCACGCGGGGCATCCGCCAGCGGAAGCGGAGCGCCCGGCAGGGGTGTCAAACCTCCCAGCGGGGCAGGGGGGGCCGCCGCGATGTTGGGCTTGATCACCAGGCTGCCGTGAGCAATGGCCACCGAAGAGATCCGGACCTTGTGTCCGACGATCACGGTCCCTGTTCGTTCATTGATGACCACTCGCGCCGTCGTATCCGGCATGACCTTGATCTGGCCAATCTCATTGGTGAAGTCGGATGCGGCGCGTTGGTACCTCGCAGGAATGCGAACCTGGACGACTCCGGGATCGATCGTGGCAGCCGTTTCGGGGAATCGGGCATTGATCGCCGCGGTAATCATCGAGGCGGTCGTCGAATCGGCATCTCGCAGCAGCAGGCGGATGCATCCTCCCTGGTTGATTTCGCCAAGCGCCTCGCGTTCGACGATCGCTCCTGCGGGAATGCGTGCGTTGGTCGGGTGATTCATCTGGCCACCCGGGGTATTGGTGCGAACACGAAACCCGCCGATGGAAACATTCCCCTGCGCCACCGCATAGACCTCGCCATCGGCTCCACGCAGAGGGGTCAACAGCAGCGAGCCCCCTTCCAGGCTGGTCCCGTCATCGAACATCGAAACCACGACATCCAGTCGGCTTCCCTTGCGGGAGAAGGCCGGAATCTCGGTGGTCACCATGACCATCGAAATGCTTGTGGACTTGTAGACGTTGTCCAACTGTGTCTGTCGTTGCAGCTTGGTCGTCAACTCCAGTTTGCGCAGCAGGTCGATCGCCATTTCCTGGGTCGCCAGCGATTTGGCTCCGGTCCCGTTCAGGCCTGTCACCAGTCCGATCCCATACAGCGGGTTGCTGCGAGCCCCTTCGACCATGGTGATGTCCTTGATCCGCACCTCTGCCCGGCCCACGGCCGGCACGGCGAGAGACACGATCAAACTGAGGATCATCCAGTGAAGTCTTCGAGACATCGCAGATCTCCGGCTAAATCGGGACACTCAACTTCAATCCCGCTGGGTGCCACTGGTAGCAACTTCGCTGCCAGTGGCATTGAACGGCATGCAGCGACTGGTGGCCCGAAGCCGTTACCAGTGGCGCCCCCGTCCTGATCTTTCGCTATGACAATTCACTAGTAGGGCCAGACCTTGTTGCCGAACCGCCCCAGCCAGCCCTGGTTGGTGAACCGCGATTCCACACCACTCCCTTCGTAGGAAATGTTGAAGTTGGCGATGAAGCGCGATTCGACGAAGTTCGGGATCTCGATATCGTTGGGACGAACGACCCCGGAGACGCGCAACAGTCGCGTTTCATTCTGAACCAGCCGCCGACGATACCCCTCGATGACCAGGTTCCCGTTTGGCAGAATGTCGACAACGGTGACTGTCATCTGGTCGAGCAACTGACGTTCGCTGGCAAAGTCCGCGGTCCCCTGGAACGAGCGATCCGAGGAATTGCTGCCGCTCAGTTCGCCGGAAGCCGAGCGACCTGTCCCCCCGGCGTTCCCCTTGCCTGCCAGGTTCAGCTTGGCAGAGACCGCCGTATCCTTTTTCAGATTTCGTTCTTCCTTGTTGGTCGCCCCGGTATTTTCGTTCACCGAGACAGTCAGCAGATCGCCCACGCGGCGAGCGCGATTATCCATATAAAGATAGCCGCTACGCTGATCGCGGCGTTCCCAGATGGAATCCGCCCGGGCCAGGCCAGGCAGCAGATTGAACGCCGCGACCGGGGTCAGGCACATCATGATCCATTGGCGTCGGTTGGTTTGCACGTTTGGTTCCTTGAATCCGTTCTCAGCCCGGTTGGTCGCTCACAAAACACACGCGCCAATGGCGCTCAGCCTTTGATGAAAAGATCTAGTAGGAAATCTCAACCTCTTCCGCGGACAGGACCTTGCCTGACACGATCTGTTTGGATTCCACGTTCTGAACGCGGATCGACTCTCCCAGTCGACCATCCTGCATCGCTTCGCCGCGGACGCTGATCTTCAGGTCGCCCACAACCGCCGTCATCTGGACGCGGTCCTGTCGCTTGATCACGACGGTTCGTCCCGCTGGCGCGAGAGTGGACGCGCTTCGCTCCAGATCCTGTTCCTTGATGATCTGCAGGGCCGGAATTGTCCGTCCCGCGACCCGTCCCACCAGCAGTTCGGTCTGCGTGCAATAGTCCGACAGGCCGGACACGTCCCAGCGATTCAGATAGAGGTCGTCCTTCTGAATCTGTCGTCCGCGTGGAATCGGCCGCGCGGTCTGAACGACATTGACGTAATGGCGCACATCAAACGAGACGGGGACCACGATTGGCGCCTGACCCTTGCAGTCGATTGTCACATCCACGGTAACCCGGCCGACCGGCGGGCCAGATGACCGAATATCGGCCGCGAACTGGCAGTTCTCACGCGGCCCGGCCAGTTCGACATCACGGCCGAGCGGTTGAACCAGCCGGAATGAGAGGTCCTGTTCGTCCCAGGGAAGTTGTTGAAGGATTGTGCGGCGCGCCACGGCGATCACCGTTTCGGCGACAGTTTGATTGCGATCCAACTCTTCCGTTCGCGCCGGAGCCGGAATGGGCAGATTCGGGGGACTGAGATCACGGCTGCTGGAGAGCGGGGGAGATGGCTTGTCGTCGGCCAGGGACGCATATCGAATGGCCGCGACTTCCGAAGTCGCGCGGCGATTGACGGCTCCACCCGCTCGCTGTTCCGCCCGGCCGCTCTCCCGCTTCAGTTCCACATCCGTCCCACGGATCACAATGTCTCGGGAAGGAATCCCCGCGACTCGCAATCGAAACTCCACCAGTCGCGGCGTGATGATCATGGATTGACCGGGGGACGGAGCAGCGGCGATATCGAGCGATTCGATCTGGGCTTTGAGCGTGGAATTCGTCGTTTCCACGCGGGCAATGTCAGCAATCAGCACATCGTCCCCGGTCGAAGTGCTGGTGGGATTCAGCAGAATCGTGACGCGATCACCGCCGCCGCGCGGGGGATCGGCCAGCGCGCTACCAGGGCGCAGCGTGAGCAGAGTCATCGCGAGAATGACGGCACGGCACCAGCGGGAATCATGCGGTTGCATCAAGATTACCTCACCATGTCATTGCTGGTCCGCAGCATTTCATCACTGGTCAGAACAGCACGTTGACTGGCTTCGAATGCGCGTTGGGCCGTGATCAGGCCGATCATTTCGGTCACAACCTGGACGTTGGACAATTCCAGGAACCCCTGCAGCAGGACACCAAACCCGTTGGAACCGGGGATCCCCTGCAGTGGCGCCCCGGACGCGGTCGTTTGCGCGAACAGGTTCCGTCCTTCAGAAGCCAGGCCGCTCGGATTCGGAAAGCGAGTCAGTGCGATGTTGCCGACGATGACGGTTTGTGTCGGGTTGCTGCCGGTGATCACCGAGACGGTGCCGTCGGTTCCGATGGTCACTTCGAGGGTATCGATCGGAACGGCAATGGGAGGTTGCAACAGGAAGCCATCGGCGGTCACGAGTTGTCCTGTTGAGTTCGGTCGGAATGTCCCGTCGCGCGTGTAGCCAAACTCGCCGCTGGGAAGCAGGACCTGGAAGAAGCCCTGTCCCTGAATCGCCACGTCATAGTTGTTGCCGGTGTTTTCTTCGACCCCTTCGGTGAAGACCTTGGTGATGGCGGCGGTGCGAACGCCGCTACCGATCTGGATCCCGGTGGGGATTTCGTATCCAGTGGCTCCCTGGGTCCCAGGGGCGCGCAACGTCTGATACATCAAATCCTGGAACTGCACTTCGCTGCGTTTGAAGCCAGTGGTGTCGACGTTGGCCAGGTTGTTGGCCGTGGTATCGACAACGGTCTGGTTCGCCAGCATCCCCGTCGCAGCGGTAAACAAGGACTTCATCATGATCGAATTACCTGTTGAGCGGGCGCGTGTTGAAGGCGATGGCGTCACCAAGGGAACGCAGGGCTCGTTGCGCCGCTTCGAAATGCCGGACCCCGGCAATCATCTGCACCATTTCCTGAACAACCGTGGAGTTGCTCAGTTCGCGATACCCCTGGAAGACATCCGGCGCCACAGGGAGCGTCGCCGCGTTGGGAGGGGCCTGGAAATAGGACGTTCCGACTCGTTGCAACAACCCGGGATTCTCGAACGACACCACCCGCAGTTGCTCGACCTCGATTCCATCCGCCAGGACGGCACCATTACTCAGGACCTCGATGCTGGCCGTCCCGACCGGGACGTCGATCGGACCTGACGATCCCATGGCCGGAAGCCCTTCCATCGTGATCACTCGCCCCGCCTCGTTCAGCTGGAAGGTGCCGTTGCGAGTATAGACCGGACCGGTCGGCCCCTGGACGGTAAAGAATCCCGGGCCTTCCAGGGCCAGGTCCAGCTTGTTGCCTGTGAACTGCATTGTTCCCGGAGTGAAGTCGGTGTGCAGCGCTCCGGACGGCCCCTGCAGATTGCCTGCCGGACTCTCCACGCTGAACCGGACCATCTCTCGGAGGTAGCCGGGTTTCACGGCGTGAGCCAGGTTGTGCGCAATCGCATCCTGCTGCTGGGCAGTGGCATTCATGCCTCCCGCGGCGCTATACATTCCCCGGATCACGTTGGAATCCCCCCCAAGGAGCTTGAACCGGCAACTTCTGCCGGTGCCATGCGTTTGGTGCGACGGCCGCCTGTATCAGATCCATCGGACTGTTCCAGCCGTAGCGATTAATCTGGTGGTGACAGCTATGTCGGCTTCTCCCAATTTCACAGCTTTACGGGTTTGAGCGGCGTCCGAGCGGGTGAGTTGAATCGCAATTTGCCATCAAGAATCACACAGTGGCCGCAACCTTCCCAAGTTCCGCATCGTGAACACAGGGCCTCCTATGGACCCTGCCGACAGCGCAAGGCGGTAACGGTTGTGATCAGGCTTGCGTGCAATTCAGCGGGATTGAACGAACAGGCTGAAGCGGTTCGACCTTAAATAAGGCGGACCTTGCCTGAGGGAACCTCTCGGAAGCTGCAACCGCCGTTCCCGTTGGTCGCTGACGAAATGATGTGAGCCATTGGCGCTCATCCCTGACGAAAGAATGAGGGCAGTGCCCTCAACCCAGTTCGAGCTACCGCTCGGAAGCCGCAACCGCCGCTCCCGTTGGTCGCTGACGAAATGATGTGAGCCATTGGCGCTCATCCCTGACGAAAGAATGAGGGCAGTGCCCTCAACCCAGTTCGAGCTACCGCTCGGAAGCTGCAACTGCCGCTCCCGATGGTCGCTGACGCAATGATCTGAGCGATTGGCGCTCATCACTGACGAAAGAAACTGATGCTGAGCGGGCTGTACACGGCCACATCGGCCTTGAACTCGTTTCAAACGTCCGTGGAGGCGACCGCCAATAACCTGGCGAACGCCAACACGACGGCGTTCAAACGCAGCATCGTTGACTTTCAGGACCTGATTTACACCGGTCCCACCAACATGCAGGTGGGGCATGGCGTCCGTGTTTCCGACATTTCGACTCGGGATTTCAAGCAGGGGGGAGAAGAAAGCACCGGGATGGACCTGGACCTGTTTATCAGCGGCAATGGATTCTTTGCCGTGCAGCAGGCGGACGGGACCATGAAGTACACCCGGGACGGCAACTTCCAGCGCGACGCCATGGGCCACCTGGTAACCGCCACGGGGAACCTCGTGCAACCGCCGATCACGTTTCCGCCTGACACGGTCTCAACGTCGATCAGTTCGGACGGAATTGTCTCGGTGGTGACAGGATCAGGGCAGGTCAAGACGCTGGGTCAAATCCAGTTGACCAGCTTCCCGAATCCCGCGGGCCTCAGCCAGGAAGGGGGGAACCTGTTCAGTGAGACCCCCGCATCGGGAACACCGACCGTCGCCGTCCCCGGGACAAACGGAGTCGGTGCGATCAAGCAGCGGTCGCTGGAAGGTTCAAACGTCGACCTGACGTCGGAAATGACGTCGCTGGTCATGGCGCAACGCGGATACGACGCGAATTCTCGAGTGGTCAAGACCGCGGATCAGGTGATTTCCTCGGCACTCGACATCGTTCGGTGATCGGCGTCCGTTGAACATCCGCCGGTGATCTTCAGCCGTTAAGATCGATTCGACTTGCGACTTCGTTGCAACCCCTGCGGTGGGACATCACCCCGGTTCTTCGCGCTCTTCGTGGCGACATGTCCACAATTTATGCAAGCCGCACATGCGCGCTTCGATCAGTTCCTCGGGCTATGTCGAATGCGGCAGAGACCCACGCTTCTTTCTTCGCCTTTTCAATCTGTAGAGCTGGGGATTTGATTGATGGAAATCCTCCTGAGTCCACAAGAATCGACGGGAATCTACCCCCCCGAGGAACTTCGCACTCGATTGCTGAATCAGACGAGCGGGTGGCAGATGCTGCCAGACATCGCCGTCAAAGCCCTGGCGATGGCACGCGATCCCAATTGTTCGATCAAGGAATTCTCGTCTGTCATCGAACGCGATCCGAAACTGGCGACCGAGATCCTGCGGATTACGAACAGCGCGTTTTACGCCGCTCGCAATCCGATTCTGAACCTGAAGCAGGCGGTCACCCGGCTGGGTTTCGCCCACTGCCGCAACGTGATCCTTGCGGCCAGCCTGGGGAGCGCCATGCGCCGGATTCCCCTGGCCGAGGCCTGGATGCAGCTTGTGCTGTGGCGACATTCCGTGCTGACGGGTGTCCTCTCGATGGCACTCAACAAGAACTTCGGCCTGGGCTTCATCGGCGAAGAATTCACCGCGGGATTGATCCACGATGTCGGCCGATCGTTGTTTGGGGTGATCGCTCCGAACCATTTCGCCGCCGCAGATCCGCTGGACTTTGAAGAGTCTGGTGACTTTCTGCAGATGGAACGCAATGTCCTTCACACGGATCATTGTGAACTCGGTTCGTGGTTCATTGCTCACAACAAACTGCCCGAGGCGCTGGTCGATGTCGTCCTGTTACATCATTCGCCATCCCGAGATGGGGAACACTGGAAGCTGGTCGCAGCCACGGCGACGGCCGATCACATGGCGAATTACCTGCAGCGACAGGGATCGGCCGAAGGCTATGAGCCCGAGGAGAATCTCGCCGCGGAAGTGCTGCTGGGTGAGCAGCCGCGTGGGATGTCGGAATTCCGCGAAATTGCTCACACGCTCATGGGCGACGCCATGCGGGAAGCCAATTCACCCAATGGCCCCTTTGGTCTGTCGTGACGAAAGCGTTCCAATCCTCACCGGGTTCGAAATCGCTCTCGGACCGGAGACTACTGTTGTGCGTCAATTAATCCGAGTCATGATTGCCAATGATTCCGCCGTGATTCGCCGCCTTGTCACCGAAGCGCTGCAGGATGCGGATGGATTCGAAGTCTACTCGGCCGTCAATGGCCAGGACGCGATGAATCAACTGCCGACCGCGCGTCCGCACGTGCTGGTTCTTGACACCGAAATGCCGGTGATGAACGGAGTCCGTACCGTGCGGGCCATCCGCGAAGACAATGCGATCCTGCCCATCATCATGCTCTGCCTGTCCACCGAGGCGAGTTTGAATGCCATGGTCGAAGCGATCCCCGCCGGCGCGAACGATTGTGCCAAGTTCGCTCTGCGAATGGGGCATGTGGCGTCGGCGAAGAAACTACTGCGCGAGGAATTGATACCCAAGATTCGCTTCTGGGCCAATTACCACCTGCAGCAGATGCTGAAGAAATCCGGGGCGATCCTGGACGAGATCGCGGGAACCGTCGAGGCCGGCGTGGTGGTGGAAACCGTGAATCAGGCCTGAACACTGATCTGGGCGCCGGCAACGCTGGCCGCTGCCACCGGCATGAACGAACCCATCGAGGCGATACCCGCCATCTGGGTCGACATCGCCAGCCCCAGCGATGCCGTCGCGAAGGATTCGATGCGGCTCGATTCGGGAGGCAAACTGGCGGGACCGTGCGACATCAACATCGCGGTCATGATCTCGGCACTGGAGAAGCCCTGGATCAACTGGATCAGTTGGTCCATGCGGCCCATGCAGGCAGCCCCGCCACCGACCACACCTGGCGTTCCCATCTGAGCAACCGAGTTGATCATCGACAGATTCATGTTGCTGATGCCGGAGATGTTCATTTCAGCTTCTCACTTGCCAGTTGCGTCAGTTGCTGTCACGCCACCAATCGAAAGCAATCTCCGAGCCAAAGTGGTTGCGATTTTTTAAGTGATGGATCCGCAGAGACTTACAAATTCACCTCGATCGTGATCACCTTTGAAATGTTTCGAATTCACAACCGTGTCGGCAACGTGATGTTGCCGGTCGACATCACGTTGCCAGTTGGCGACATCGAATGGTCGACCTGCAGACCGAGCCATTTTGACGATGCGCGCATCGATCCATTTGATACAGGTGTGGCAATGGGACAGTCCGTCACAGCTGGCGCCTTCCGAAATGTCAGTGACAGATTCTCCATCCTCTGCGATGCCCGGGTCGGATTGGGTGAGTTCGCCAGCCTCGGGTGAGCCGATGGAAATGAACAGGTTGTGTTGTCACAGCACCGCAGCCGCAGTACGCCTCTCCATGGATGTGGTCTGGCAGCACCGGAGCCCACAGTGAAGTCCCTGATTCGACGCAGCTTCGATCCCGCGATTCAGTTCCTGAACCGCTACCCGTTCCCGCGCAAGTTCGCGATTGCGGGAACGCTGGTCGTACTGCCATTGCTGTTTGTCACCTGCCAGTACATGGCCACCTTGAACGAACGCGTCGAACTGTCACGACAGGAACTGGCTGGCAACCAGGCGATTCGATCCCTGGTGCCGTTGTGGAGAATGCTGCGGGAACTTCAGATGGCTACGGCGGCGGCCCAAACGCGCGATGAGCCGACCGATGACGCGGTCATCTCGGAGATGCGCGAGCGCTTGCTCGTTCGATCGGACGAACTGAACACCGCCAACGCCGACGAGCGACTTCTGTTGCAGCATTCCAGCCGCTGGGGAACTTTCCAGTCCCGATTGCAGTTGATCCTGGATGCTTCCCCGGGAGTCGAGTCGCGAATTGCCGATCCCGAGCTGATCTCGGAATTGATCGAGGACATTCACATTGTCATGCGGCATGTCGCCGAACTGTCCAAGCTCTCCGTCGACGCTCATCTCGACAGCCAGAATCTGGCGGTCAGCATCACGACGCTGATTCCAGACCTGATCGACATGGAGGAGCGACTGCGCGACCGGATCGCCCAGGCCAGCCTTTCCAACAAACAAAGCCGACTGGACTTGGAACTGGCGGAGTTCACGGGGGGACTGAACGTGCTGTTTGACCGCGTCAAACAGCACCTGGGTCTGTCGATGCGTCATAATCCCGAATCCGGAGCCCGCCTGCGCGGCCTGCTATCAGTCTGCCAGACCTCCGTGATGCGCATCGAATCAGGGATTCGGCGGCGTCACTTTCAGTCTGAGGATGCCCCGTCACTGGGCGAAATCGACTCACAGACGGCAAGCTCGGTCCGTGAAACGATCTCGTTGCTGTCCGCCTGCCAGGACTCCTTTGAAGACGTGGTTGAGCAGCGCATGGAACAGGCGCAGGTCTGGAGAATGTGCCTGCTGCTGGCGGCACTGGCCCCGTTGACGCTGGCGGCCTACCTGGTTGTCGGACTGTGCCTGGCCATCATGCAGACGGCAGATCAGATGCGTGATCTGACGGACCGCATCCTGTCCGAAGACGGGTCCGGCCCCGTGAGCCTGACTGTGGAAGCCAAGGACGAACTGGGGCGAATGATCGAACACTTCGGCCGGCTGGCCGTCCGCCTGCGCGAGGAACTGGTCCTGGCCAATGCCGAAGCGGTGCGTGCGTCTGAGGCGGAAGAATCTCTTCGCGTGAACCAGGAGCGGTTCAACCTGGTGCTGCAGGGGGCCAACGACGGCATCTGGGACTGGGATCTGCAGACAGATCGCGTGTTCTATTCCGACCGCTTCAAAGAGCTGCTGGGCTATGAAAAGGGGGAATTCGATGTCTGGCTGTCGGCCCTGGCCGATGTTCTGCATCCCGACGATTTCGACATGACCTGGCGGGCCGTGGAACGGCATTTCCAGGATCGCGAACCCTATCACATCGAACATCGACTCAAGACCAAGAGTGGCGAGTACCGCTGGTTCCTGGAGCGTGGTCAGGCGGTCTGGGACGAAAGCGGCGTGCCGATTCGAATGGCCGGTTCGATCAAGGACATCACCACTCGCAAGGCGACCGAAGCGCGCGATCGAGTTCGCAACCGAGTCCTGGAACTGCTGGCCGCGGGCGCCAGCCTGTCCGAAGTCCTGGATCCGCTTGTTCGCAGTGTCGAATCCGAAAACTCGCGGCTGAAATGTTCGATCCTGTTCCTGGACAAAGAGCAGAAGCGGCTGCTGAACGGGGTCGCCCCCAGCCTTCCCGAATTCTATATCAATGCAGTGAACGGGATCGAAATCGGCATGGGAGTCGGATCGTGCGGGACTGCTGCGTTCCTTGGGCAACGAGTGATCGTTGAGGATGTTTCGACACACCCCTACTGGACGGACTTCCGTGAACTGGCCAAGCGGGCCGAGCTGGCGTCATGCTGGTCTGAGCCCATTCGCGGAATGTCCGGAGCCGTCCTTGGGACATTCGCGATCTACGGATCGGACGTCGGTGCACCGATGGAGACGGATATCCAGTTGATCGAAGTCGCGGCCAATCTGGCGGGGATTGCGATTGAACGCAAGCAGGTGGATGCAGCCCTGCTGGAAAGCGAAGAACGGTGGAAGTTCGCTCTGGAAGGTGCTGGCGACAGTGTCTGGGACTGGAACATCCAGACTGGCGAATGCCTGTTCTCACGCCGATGGAGTGAAATGCTCGGCTTCAGTGAGGATGACATCGAACACAGCCTCGAAGGCTGGAAGAGTCGCATTTATCCCGATGACCTGCCCGATGTGATGACGAGCCTGCAAAACTATCTCAATGGCAAATCCGTCACATATATGCATGAACATCGGATGCTCTGCCTGGACGGCACGATTAAATGGATCCTCACCCGGGGGATCATCGTCAGTTGCAATTCCGCCGGCTCCGCGGTCCGAATGATTGGAACGCACTCCGATATCACCGACCGAAAGCGGATGGAGGAAGACACCCGGCGATACCTGCAGCAGGTGGAAGCGTCACGCGATCGAATTACCGAGCAGTCGGTCCAGCTGATCCGCCAGTCCGAAGAACTGGCTCGCGCCCGCGACCAGGCCGAAGCGGCCGCCCGCGCCAAGAGCGAGTTCCTGGCGAACATGAGTCACGAACTGCGCACCCCCTTGACCGCCATCCTGGGATATGCGGACCTGTTGTACGAGGAAGACAATACCGAAGGAGACTCGAGGACTCACCGCGAGACGGTGGACATCATCCGCAGCAACGGTCGTCATCTGCAGGAACTGATCGATGACATCCTGGATCTGTCGAAGATCGAAGCCGACCGCATGGTCCTGGAGTGGGGGCAGGTGTCGCCACGGCAGTTGGTCGACGATGTCCTGCGATTGATGCAACTGCGGGCGCGTGAGAAGGGGCTGGAACTGCAGGCTGACTACTGCTTCCCTCTGCCCGAACAGATTTCCACCGATGCGCTGCGCGTCCGTCAGATCCTCGTCAACCTGGTTGGGAATGCCATCAAGTTCACCGAGCGGGGCACGATTCGCGTCGTCGTCCGCTATGATGAGGCCACTCAGCGCCAGAGCTTTACGGTGGCGGACAGCGGGATCGGCATCAAGCCGGAACAACTGCAACGACTCTTCACCCCATTCTCACAAGCCGACGCGTCAATGTCCCGGCGGTTCGGTGGAACCGGGCTGGGACTCTCCATCTCAAAACGACTGGCACGGATGCTGGGAGGCGACATCACCGCCACCAGCAACTTTGGATCGGGCAGTACTTTTACATTGGATATCCGCGCGGAAATGTGCGCGTCGGCCACGATGTTGCGGGGTGAACTGCCGCAGGTCACCGACGCCGCTCCGGTCGCTCGGGCCACCGTATCGGCCTTCCATCTTTCAGGACGGATCCTGCTCGCGGAAGACGTTCCGGCGAATCAGAAGCTGATTGCGTTCCTGTTGCAGAAGTGGGGCGCCGAAGTGGATGTTGTCGACAATGGCGCCCTGGCAGTGGATGCCGCCCTGCGCGCTCGTGACAAGGGTCAACCCTTCGACCTGATCCTGATGGACATCCAGATGCCGGAAATGGATGGCTATACCGCGACGGGAGTGCTGCGGCAGCAGAGCTACACGGGAAGGATCATTGCCCTGACCGCACATGCATCCGACGATGATCGCGATCGATGTCTTGATTCCGGGTTCGACGGGTTCGCCGTCAAGCCGATCCAGAAAGAGCAGCTCTATGCCGCCTGTAAGGAACAGCTGGAACTGGCAGGGAGGACATCCTGAAGGTCAGGGGAGCCCCACGGGTTGCAGGGGACATTTGGCTTCGACAAAGCTTTCGCGGCGACCGTCCGCTTCGAATTCCACCGTTACCGTCCGCCGCCGCGTCATGCCACTGACATCCACGACGACTCCCCGGCCATAACGCGGGTGCCTGACCTGCGCTCCCACGGCAAAGCCCGTTCGCACCTCGGCGGTTTCGTTGGTTCCCGCCTGCAATGCGGCGCCTGTGGTCAGACGCAGCGCCGGGGCGGGTGCCGAAGTTCCCGAATCTTTCTTCTGTCCCCGATTTGGCTTCGCATCCCGGGTTGCCGCCGTCGTCCGGAAACCTTCTGGCTCGTGATCGACGGAATCCTCCCCGGAATTCGACCAGGCATCGTCCATCACGTCGCCAAATTGAAAGTCGCTGACGGTCTGGTCTGATCGCTCGGCAATCAGTTCGGCCAGGAAGTCGCTGGGAATCGAACTCATACTGCGACCGTGCACTTCGCGACGCACCGTATGAGTCATGACCAGCCTTTCTTCGGCGCGCGTAATCCCGACGAACAGCAGTCGCCGCTCCTCTTCCAGCTGACGTTGATCATTTTCCCGCAGAGACCGTTCATGCGGAATCAGGTTCTGTTCCACGGCGATGATATAGACGAACGGGAACTCCAATCCCTTCGCGGCATGCAGTGTCATCAGCGTGACAGCGCCCGCCACTTCATCCAAGGAATCGATGTCCTGAGCCAGGCTCGCCGTTTCCAGGAATCCTCCCAGAGTTGGCTCGCGTTCGGCCGCCTGCTCCTGCAGGTCATACTGCCGGGCCGCGCTGATCAACTCTTCAATGTTGGAAAGCCGCTGAATGTCATTCTCATCCTGCGATTCCTGATACTGGATCGCATATCCGGTCCGTTGCAGCACGGTTCGTACGAGGCTTTCCACCTGCCCGGCGGGAGCCTTCGAGTCGTCGTTCACGACATCAGCAGTCCCCTCATCCGAATCCTCCGGATCAGCTTCATCCCCCGCAGGGGCTGGTGAGACGGACAACGACGCGAGTTCATCGATCAAACCCGCAAATGCGCGCAGTTGCACGGCCGCCTTTTTTGTCAGATCTGGAACGGAACCTGGCTGGCGGGCCGCGTCGAGCAGTGTGGTCCCGGTGGAGTCTGCCCAGCGCACCAGCTTGTCCAGCGATGACTTTCCAATCCCTCGTGCAGGAGTATTGACGATTCGCTGGAACGCGATGCGATCCTGAGGGTTTTCAATCAACCGCAGGTAACCGAGCACATCCTTCACTTCCATTCGCTCGAAAAAGGCAACTCCCCCGGCAACCTGAAAGGGAATCCTCATCCGGGCCAGGGCCGTCTCCAGCGTGCGTGAGAGTGAATTGACGCGATAGAAGATCGCAAAGTCTTTCCACTGGCGTTCACCCGCCTCGACCATCGCGCGAATTTCATTGGCGATTCCCGACGCTTCCGCCTGGCCGTCCTGAAACAGCCGCAGTTCCACCGGCTCACCGCTCTCCTTGTTCGTCTTCAGTCGCTTTGCCTTGCGAAACACGTTGTGGGCAATCAACGCGTCTGCCGTCTGCAGGATCTCGGGAGTACTTCGGAAGTTGTCCTCGAGACGGATCAGTTTGACGTCCGGAAAATCCCGTTCAAAATTCAGGATGTTCTCGATGCGCGCCCCGCGCCAGCCATAGATCGACTGATCCGGGTCTCCCGTCGCGCACAGGTTGGGCTCCAGTTGCGACAGCGACGCCACAATCTGGTACTGAGCCCGATTGGTGTCCTGGTATTCATCGACCAGAATGAACCGATAGCGCTGGTCCAATTGCGCGCGCAGGTCTTCATTCTCTGCCAGCAGGCCAGCGACATGCATCAGCATGTCGTCAAAGTCCACCGCATTCGCTTCCAGCAGGCGCTTCTGATAGGCCGGGTAGACCTTGGCCACCACCGCTTCGAGGTGAGTTCCAATTCCTTCGCCATACCGCGCGACGTATTGCGCCGGTGTCAGCAGTTCATTCTTCGCCTGGCTGATCCGATTCCCCAACTTCGGCGGAGGAAAGTGAGTGGCATCGAGGTCCAGGTCATGCAGCACCTGTTTGATCAACTGCTGCTGATCGCCTGTGTCAAAGATCGAGAAATTCGGTTGCAACCCCACCGCCGATCCCCGTTCCCGCAGGACTCGGGCGCAGAACCGGTGAAAGGTGCTGACCCAGATCTTCGAGCCTGGCAGCAACGCCTGGACGCGCTCGGCCATTTCGCGCGCGGCCTTGTTCGTAAACGTGATCGCCAGGATTTCCCACGGACGGACACCGCGTTCGATCAACCGGGCAATTCGTCGGGTGATCACGCGTGTCTTGCCCGAGCCAGGGCCTGCCAGGACCAGGAGCGGGCCTTCAAAATGTTCCACGGCCTGCCGCTGCTGCGGCGTCAGATCATCAGTCGGAACAGTCCAGTCATCATCGGTCGACACGGCGGCCAGCACTCCATAGCGTACGGCATCACATCCACTCGCCACATTGTAGCAAAGTGTCGTCTCGTGGCAGAAGCCGGGGAGACGAACTGGGTTGAGGCGTAAAAACCTCATCTACGTCGCCGTCATGTTCGCCATGTCAATTTGTGGATGGATCGCCGCACGGCATTGACCGGTGATGACAATCGGGGGTTCATCGGTTTGCTCATCGCAGACAGCGTGAGACTTGATCTCCTGATCCTGACGGTTGGCAGTATTCTCGGATTTGTCTGCGGGGCTGTTGTCGCCAGGCCATGTGAGTTGGGCTACCGCATCGCGCGATTCGGGCAACTTCCGGACGTCAAGCGGTCATCTCCATTCGCCAGCTCAACTGCCAGAAGAAACTGAATCGCCCGACCGCGAGCGAGACAGGCTGTCACGCGGCAGACGTCTGGCTGGAGGCTTTGAAGTTCCCGTCCTCACTGACGTCTTCAAACCGCACGCTCATCCGCTTCGAGACACCCGACTCTTCCATGGTGACGCCGTACAGGACGTCCGCCACGGTCATCGAGCGCTTGTGATGAGTGATCATGATGAACTGCGTCGACTGCTGGAACGCCTTGACCACCGCGGTAAACCGCTCGACGTTGGCCTCGTCCAGCGCCGCGTCCACTTCATCCAGGATGCAGAACGGACTTGGCTTGCTCTTGAAGATCGCCATGATCAATGCGATCGCGGTCATGGTCTTTTCGCCGCCACTCAACAGCGAGATACTGCGCAGTTCTTTTCCCGGCGGGCGGGCGGCAATATCAATACCGCAATCCAGCACATCGTTGGGGTCTTCCAGGACGATGTCCCCTTCACCTCCACCAAACACCTGTCGGAACAGTTCCTGGAAGTTGGTTCGAATCGTTCCAAACGTTTCGGCAAACAAGCGCCGGCTTTCGCTGTTGATCTTCCGGATGATGTCTTCCAGCGTGTTCTTGGCTTCGACCAGGTCCTGCAACTGAGTCGAGAGCTGATTGAAGCGGTTTTCGAGCATCTCCAGATCATTCAGACTGTCGGTATTGACGGCGCCCATCAGTTTCAACTGTTTTCGCAGCCGATTCACGCGTGCTTCAATTTCCGGCCGCGCCTCGGCAAACGACGGCAGTTCGGTCGCGGTATGTGTTCCTCCTTCGTCCGCGCCTTCGGGTGACTCGTCCTTGTGCCCTTTGCTCTTTCCTCCATGTCCTTCGGACCGGGCCTGGCGCTCCTCTGTCAGCAGCTGCATGGACGATGCGCCCGATGCCACCACTTCCGACAGCTTGATCTGGTATTCCTCATCCAGTCGTTCGTTCAGCTGCTCAATCAGGTGTCGGATGTCCCGCACTCGCATCTCTTCGGTATGCCGTCGCTCCGACAGTTCCCGGCGTTCCTTGCGGATGGCCAGTTCCTGCTCGACCAGTTGACTGCGTTCAACGCGCAGGGCGAGCTTGCGAGCATGCAACAGCGCCGCTTCGGCGGCGACGTGCTCGTTGTCCAGCAGCTTTTCGTCGCGCACGGCGCGCGTGTTCAGGACATTCAGCGTGATCTGCTGTCGCTTGGCCAATGAAGCCTGACTGCGACGCTCGGCCTCCTCATGCTGCGCCGCGCGTTGCTGCAATTCCTCCGTAAGGCGGATGGACTGTGCGCGAAGTGCTTCGAGTCGCTCCCCTTGCTTGGCCAGGTTCAGGTGATCCGCGGAGCGCTGCTGTTCCAGTTCCTGAAGCTGCTGCTCGATCGTCAGCATCTCGTCCGTGGCGGCGGCGAGCGACGCTTCCAACTGATGCAGCGACTGCTCGGACGTCGTCGCCTGAATGTCCGCGGTTTCCAGTTCCGTCTGCCGCAACGCCAACTCGCCGTCCAGCGCCGCCATTTGATCGGCAAGCGATTTGCGTTCTCGCTGCAGCCGGTCCAGGGTCTGATCCTGCGCGGCCAGATCCGCCTTCAGATCGGCGGCCCGCTGGTTGGCATAGTCGAGTTCCGCGGCGATCGATTCCAGTTCAGAGTCAGCTCCGGTCAGGGACTGATACACCGCCTGCAATTCGGCCTCGTGCATGCCAATGTCGCGGTCGAGCGATGCCAGATCGTTCTTTAATCGACGCAGTTCGCTCTTGCGCGAGAAGAGCGCCGTCTCACTTCGAATCGTCCCAACGTACAGCGTTCCATTCGCCTCAAGGAGTTCGCCCTGAAGCGTGACGAATCGCAATCCGCGTCCCTTGTCCATCGCCAGTCGAACCGCATCCTCCATCGTCTTGACCACCCAGGTGTCCGCCAGCAGCGTCGCAGCCAGACCCGTTGTCCCGCGGTCCGAGAGAACAAGGATGTCCGCGCGCATGACGATGCCAGGTTCCCGCGAAAGATCGGGCAACGAAGTGGGGTCAGGTTGCAGATGTACGAATCGGGAATGCAACAACGGTTCGGGGATCGGCTGGCTTCCGGCACGATCCGGAATCGCCACGAATCCGACTCGATTTGTCAGCAGGACTGTTCCCTGGTTCAGATAATCCAGCAGCGCCTGATACTCACGCAGGACGATCAGCTGCGCTCGAGCCCCCAGGGCGACTTCCAGCAGCGCCGCATGTTCCAGATCCACATCCAGCAGGTCCGCGACACTGCCGACGATGGAATTCCAGGGAGGATACTGCGAGGACCGGGCTCGACTCAGGATGTCCTTGACGCCAATCCCGAGCCCTTCCTGCCGAAGTTCCAGATCCTCCAGCAGGCTCTTGCGAGCCAGTGATGCGCTGCGCCGTTCACGCTGTTCTGCCAGTCGCTGCTTTGTCTCCTCTTGCGCGCCGAGCAAACTGACGCGGCGCGATTGTGCATCGCGCAATGACTGCTGCGCCGCCGACTGCCCCTGCATCGCCTCATCGACCCGCAACAGGCAACGTTCGCGTTCCAGTTGCTGTCCGGCCAGGTCACCATCCAGCAGATCCAGCCGGGATGAAATCTTGAACCGGGCGGACTGGATCGAGGCAATCTGCGTCTTCAGCGTGGCCACCGCATTGGTGCTGGTCGACACCATGCGGGTCAGCTCCAGACGCCGCGTCCGGTCCAGGTCAACTTGTTCACGGCGGGCGGAAAGATCCTGGGTTGCGTTCTGAAGCAACTCGTCTTGCGTTGCACACCGATGTCGCTGCTCGGCAAACTCGATCTCGTAATCGCCAAGTCGCTGCTGATGTCGAATAATTTCGTCGGCGGTTTCGTGAACGCGCTGGCCGAGCACCTGCTGCTGCTTGTGCAGTCGCTGCAGATCGGTTTCCAGTTCCTGCAGTCGAGCCAGCTGATACTGGATTGTCGTGTCGTGTCCCGCGATCACTTCACGTCCCGCGGAATTTCGACGATCCACCGTCCTCAGCGAGTCATCCAAGTGCGACAGGTCCGCATCAAACGCCGCTTCCCGCTCTTCCAGTTCGCGATGACGTTCGGTCAGTTCATCCACCCGGCCGGCGGATGACGCCAGCTGTTCTTCGACGACTTCCAGCTCGGCAGTCAAATGTCGGAAATCATCCGCGGCCAGACCGAACCACCATTGCTTCAACGCGACCGAGACTTCGCGGTACTTGGCCGCTTTGGCGGCCTGGCTGCGCGTGGAGTTCAGTTGCGCTTCCACCTCGTCCACGATATCGGTCAGACGCTCCAGGTTCTGAGCGACACGTTCCAGCTTGCGCTGAGCTTCAATCTTGCGAGATTTGAATCGGCTGATCCCCGCCGCTTCCTCGAAGACCGCCCGGCGACTGGTGGGATTGGCCTGCAGGATCTGGTCGACGCGCCCCTGTTCAATGATGCTGTAGGCGGATGTTCCCGCCCCCGTCCCCATGAACAGATCCTTAATGTCTTTCAGGCGTGCCGTGGCGCGGTTCAGCAGATACTCGGCATCGCCGTTGCGCCAGATCCGGCGTCCAATGTGGACTTCCTGAGCATCGCTGGGAAGCCAGCCTGACGCATTGTCGAAGGTGATGGTGGCTTCGGCATAGGCGCTTGGCTTGCGGCCTGCCGAACCGTTGAAGATGACGTCGGTCATCTCCTTGCCACGCAGACTCTTGGCAGACTGATCCCCCAGAATCCACTTCATGGCATCGACGACATTGCTCTTCCCGCTGCCGTTCGGCCCGACGACACCCGTGATGCCGGTCGAGAAGTCGAACCGCGTGCGGTCGGCAAAGCTCTTGAAGCCGAACAGTTCGAGGGATTTGAGCATGTCGCACAATCGACCGGGGTCAGGAACAGTTTCAACGCTGGCAACGTGATTTCTGGATGGCACCAAAGCCCGGCTTGCCAAAGCCGGGCTTCTGATCGATGACGGAAACGGGAATTCTTGCTGGACTGAGTGACGGATATCATTCCGTCACACGATGACAGAACCAATCATTTGTCCGATTTGCGCCAGCCACCGATCCACGAAAACATTCCCTTGGGCTTTTCGTCTTTGGACTCCGACTCCTTGCGGCTGGCGCCTTTGGCCGCGGAACGCGTTGAGCCTTCGGAGTCTTTGGTGGATTCGTCTGTCGAACTCTTGGACTTCTCTTCCGAGACACTCGCCATGTTGCCGCGAGGTTCCGGTTTCTTCCGATCCTGGTCGGCCCCGTCCGGTTCCTTCTGCTCGGGGAACAGGTTGGGGGTCATGTTCTGTCGTCCCACTTTGGTCCGTCGTCCCTTGGTGGTTGCTCCTGTCGAACTGCCAGGCCGATAGTAGACGCGGCCCCCTTCGGGCAGTTCATCGATCGCCATGGTCGTCGGCAGGTTCTTTTGCTTGGATGCATCCGCCAGCATCTGGACGATGTCAGGATAAGATGCGCCCAGTTCATCGGCGGCGCGAATGACGTCCGCAACTTCCAGCGACGTTTCGCGACGCAGGTCGGGTTGCCCCACCTGGAATCTGGCCAGGGAAACGGTCGAGGATCCGGGCTGAGACGTGATGACGATGTGGCGACCTGCCGACAGGTACATTGGCGACTTGAATTCCTGATGCGCGCCGAACAGCACGATCTCCGGTCGAGTTCGCGTCAGGGCATGCACCAGCGGTTCTCCCGAGGTCTCGAGGGAATGCA
>Ga0265327_10000580_pt1 | contig 61843 bp, 59 predicted proteins | sample 41621metaG_FD_202089 | JGI IMG/M metagenome (GOLD analysis project Ga0265327, IMG submission 202089) | Rhizosphere microbial communities from Carex aquatilis grown in University of Washington, Seatle, WA, United States - 4-16-21 metaG | ecosystem: Host-associated > Plants > Roots > Rhizosphere...
GATGTTCAGCACCGTGCCTTCGCTGGCGATGCCTTCATTGGCGACAATCAGCGCGATGACTTTCTGGCCTTCTTGCAAGCGCATGCCGCGCACGCCGGTCGCGGTGCGGCCCATCGCGCGCACGTCGGTTTCTTTGAAGCAGACCACTTTGCCGTCGCTGGAGAACAGCATCACATCCTGCTCGCCGTTGGTGATGGCGACGTTGACCAGGCGGTCGTCCTCGCGCAGGTCGATGGCGATGATGCCCGCCGTGCGCGGGCGGGAGAAGTCGGCCAGCGGCACTTTCTTGACCGTGGCCGAGGCGGTGGCCATGAACACGTAATGGTGGTCGTCGAATTCGCGCACCGGCAGGATGGCGTTGATGCGCTCGCCTTCCGCCAAGGGCAGCAGGTTGACGAAGGGCCGGCCGCGCGCGGTGCGGCTGGCCACCGGCAGTTCGTAGGTTTTCAGCCAGTACACCCGGCCCGTGCTGGAAAAGCACAGAATGGTGTCGTGGGTGTTGGCGACGATGAGTTTTTCGATGTAGTCCTCTTCCTTGGTCGCCGCCGCCTGCTTGCCGCGCCCACCGCGCTTTTGGGCGCGATAGTCGGTCAAGGGCTGGGATTTGACATAGCCTTCGTGGGAAACGGTGACGACGCGGTCTTCTTCGGTGATGAGATCCTCGGCGGACAGGTCGAGGCGGTCTTGCAGGATTTCAGTGCGCCGCTGGTCGCCGAACTGCTCGCGCACGGCGCTGAGTTCGTCGCGGATCACCTCCATCAAGCGCACGTCGTCACCCAGGATGCGCAGCAATTCGTCGATCTGGGCCAGCAGGATTTTGTACTCGTCGATGATCTTGTCCTGCTCCAACCCGGTCAGCCGGTGCAGGCGCAGATCCAAAATGGCCTGGGCTTGCACTGGCGACAGCCGGTAGCCCGGCTTGCCCAGCCCAAAAATGGCTTCCAGGTTTTCCGGGCGGGTGCGTGCCGCGGCCCGCTCCAGCAACTCCGACACGACGCCGGGCTTGAACACCCGCGCCAGCATCCGCTCTTTGGCCTCCGCCGGGGTCGGCGAGGATTTGATGAGGTCGATGATCTCGTCGATGTTCGCCAGTGCGACGGCCTGGCCTTCCAAGATGTGGGCGCGTTCGCGGGCCTTGCGCAGCTCAAACACGGTGCGCCGGGTGACTACTTCGCGGCGGTGGTCGATGAAGGCGGCCAGCAACTCCTTGAGGTTCATGCAACGCGGGCGGCCGTCCAGCAAAGCCACCATATTGATGCCGAACACCGTGCCCATCTGGGTTTGCTGGTAGAGGTTGTTCAGCACCACCTCGGGCGATTCGCCCCGGCGCAGTTCGATCACCAGCCGCATGCCGTCCTTGTCGGACTCGTCGCGCAAGCCGGAAATGCCTTCCAGCTTGCCTTCCTTGACCAACTCGGCGATTTTTTCCTGCAAGCGGGCCTTGTTCACCTGGTAGGGCAGTTCGTGGACGATAATGCTCTGCCGGGCGCCCTCCTCGCCCTCGAACTCGCAGCGGGCGCGCAGATAAATGCGCCCGCGCCCGGTCAAATAAGCCTCGCGGATGCCGCTGGCGCCGTTGATAATCCCATAAGTCGGGAAATCCGGGCCGGGGATATATTTCATCAACTCATGGATGCTGGCCTCGGGATTTTCAATTAGGCCCAAGCAAGCGCCAATGACCTCGCCGAGGTTGTGCGGCGGAATGTTCGTCGCCATGCCGACGGCGATGCCGGCCGAGCCGTTGATGAGCAAATTGGGAACCCGCGTCGGCAGCACCGAAGGCTCGCGCTCGGATTCGTCGTAGTTGGGTACGAAATCGACGGTTTCCTTGTCCAAGTCGGCCAGCAAGTCGTGGGCGATGCGCGACATGCGCACTTCGGTGTAGCGCATCGCGGCCGGCGGGTCGCCGTCCACCGAGCCGAAGTTGCCCTGGCCGTCGATCAGCATATAGCGCAAGGAAAACGGCTGGGCCATGCGGACGATGGTGTCATAGACCGCCGAGTCGCCGTGGGGATGGTATTTACCGATCACGTCGCCGACGACGCGGGCGGACTTCTTATACGCCTTGTTCCAGTCGTTGCCCAGCTCCTGCATGGCAAACAACACGCGTCGATGCACCGGCTTCAGCCCGTCGCGGGCGTCCGGCAGGGCGCGTCCCACGATCACGCTCATCGCGTAATCCAGGTAGGACTGCTTCATTTCGTCTTCAAGGTTGACCGGGATGATTTCTTTGGCGAAGGATGACATCAGGACCGTTTTGTGGGCAATTCAGAGCATGAGAGCGAACGGGCTACGCTTTACGGATAAAGCGCCGTGGCTGGTTCCCTGTGGCACGCCATAGGACGCAAACACTAAGAATTTTTAATTATACCAAAAGCAGGCAAAGGGCGGGGGGTTTGGCCCGCCTACGCCAGGGCAATCGCGCCACCTGCGCTTAAACCACGGCCAAGAAAAAGCCGCTCCCGGCCCACATGCCGCTTGCTCCGCCGCGCATAGGGCGTATGATTTTGCCTTGCCCGCCAACCCTTAAGGCTTACACCCACGATGATGCCGTCCAAGACTTGCCGCCTGCGCGGCCTTGCCGTGCTGCTGTGCGCACACGCCCTGGCGGTTCAAGCCGACAGCTTGCGCAGCCAACTGGAAAGCCTGGCGAAGCAAAACAGCATCCTCATCGAAGGTCTCGACCGCGTCGGGGCGGAGCCCGCCCGGCCGGTCGAGGGCAGCGCGGCGCAACAGCTACAATCGTTGCTGGCCGATTACAATTTCATGAGCGTGGGCCAAGGCGGCAAGATCGAGAAGCTGACCATCACCAGCCCCAAGCAATACAGCCCCAAGCCCAAGGCCAGCGGAACGGTGAAAACCCAGCGCCTGGGCACGCACCATCAAGTCCAGGCCGAGTTGAGCGGCCCGAACAATGCCGGGGTCGGCGTCGTCTTGCTGGTCGACACCGGGGCCACGACCTTGGTGTTGCCGGACTCGATGATCGCGCCGCTGGGGTTTAGCCGCGAAGCGCTGCAAGCAGGCAGCAGCCAGACCGCCGGCGGCTCCATCCCGGTCAAGACGGGCGTGCTCAAATCGGTGAAAGTGGGCGATGTGGTCGCCGAGAATGTGCCGGTCAGCTTCATCAACGACCAGCGCCTGGGCGGCGCGCGCCTGTTGGGCATGAGCTTTTTGAGCCGGTTCCGCTTTTCCCTGGACGATGACAACAACGAACTGCTGTTGATATCAAAATGACCCCCTTTTAACTTTTTGGAGAAAACACCATGCGCCACTACAAGGGCTTACTATCCGCGCTGTGCCTGACCCTGGCCGGCAACGCCGCCGCGGAATCCTATACCATCGACGCCAAGCACACCTTCCCCAGCTTCGAGATCAGCCACATCGGCTTTTCCACCCAGCGCGGCCGCTTTGACCGTAGCAGCGGAAAGATCAATCTGGACACGAAGGCGCAGACCGGAAGCATCGAAGTCAACATTGAAGCCGACTCCATCGACACCGGCCTGCCGGAGCTGGAAGCCAAGTTGAAAGAAGCCACGTTTTTCAACACCGCCGAACACCCCACCATCACCTTCAGCGCCGACAAGTTTGAATTTTCCGGCGAAACGCCCGTCGCCGCCGAAGGCACTTTGACCCTGCTCGGCGTCAGCAAGCCCTTGCGCTTGAGCATCGACCACTTCCATTGCGGCATCCACCCCATGAGCAAGCGCAACGTCTGCGGCGCGGACGCCACGGCTGAAATCAAGCGCAGCGACTTCGGCCTGAAAGCCTTCCTCCCCGCCGTCGGCGACGAAGTGAAGATTCGCATCCAGGTGGAAGCGTTCAAGGACTGAAGGACTTTTTACCGTGACAAAACCCTTCCCCCCCTTGCCCTACTTCGACGCCCTGTTAAAGCTGCTGGATAGCCATCCCGTGCTGGCGCAAACCTTTGGCCGCCATGTCCATTGGGGGTACTGGGAAAACCCGCCGCCGCGCCGGCCCGACGCCGGCGACTTCGCCCAAGCCGCCGAACAACTGACCCGCCAGGTCTGCGCCGCCGCCGACATCGGCGCGGGCCAGCAGGTGCTGGATGTCGGCTGCGGCTTCGGCGGCACCGTCGCCAGCCTCAACGAGCGTTTCGCGGATCTGGCCCTGCACGGCTTGAACATCGACGCCCGGCAACTGGCCAGGGCGCAACAGCACGTCCAGCCCGCAGCGTCCAACCGGCTCAACTGGGTCAACGCCAACGCCTGCGCCCTGCCCTTCGCCGACCAGTCTTTCGACGCGGTGCTGGCGGTGGAATGCATCTTCCACTTCCCCGACCGGGGCGACTTCTTCCGCGAAGCGCATCGGGTATTGAAACCCGGCGGCAAGTTGGCGCTGTCCGACTTCATCGCCACCCGCTGGCTGCGCCCCGCCACCTGGCTCAAATCCACGCTGCCGGACGCCTACGGTTTTTACGGCGATTGCGACGTCCACTTCACGTTTCCGCAATACCTTGAACTGGCGCGGGAAACCGGCTTCAAACCCGGCCTGGCGCGGGATGTCACCCTTAACACCTTGCCCACCTATGATTTCCTGCGCGCGCTGCGGCAGCAGGTTCCCTTCAACAACATTCCCGCCGCCGTGGAAACCCTGTTCATCGAATACGCCAGCCGGCTGGGCTTGCTGCGGTATGGGATTTTTGGATTCGAGAAAGCCGCCTGATAAGCCGAACGCCCCGGCACGCTTGCCGGCCACCCTCCCTGTTGATAAAGTGCGCGCTTTCCAACAGCCACCCTAGCCGTTTCGCCCCTCCCAAAGCCGCCCATGAACCACACTAAAACCCGCTTCGCGCCCAGCCCCACCGGCCTCATGCATCTGGGCAATGCCCGCACCGCGCTGTTCAGCGCCCTGTTCGGCGAACGCTTCCTGCTCCGCATCGAAGACACCGACCAAGAGCGCAGCCGTGGCGAATTCGTCGCCGAATTGCTGGAAGACCTGCGCTGGATGGGACTGTTATGGGACGAAGGGCCACAGTCGGCCAAGCCCAACGCCGATTATTTCCAATCTAAACGCGATGCCATCTATGCCCGCTACTACGACCAACTGGAAAAAGACGGGCTGGCCTACCCCTGCTTTTGCACCCCGGCGGAGTTGGAAATCGCCCGCAAGGTCCAGCTCGGCGCGGGCCAGCCGCCGCGCTACAGCGGCAAATGCGGCCGGCTCAACCCGGAAGATGTCGAACGCCGCATGCAAAAAGGCTTGCAGGCCAGCTTGCGCTTCCGCGTGCCGCGCGCCGCGACGGTGGAATTCGACGACGGCGTGCGCGGGCCGCAGAAATTCCACACCGACGACATCGGCGACTTCATCATCCGCCGTGGCGACGGCACGCCGGCGTTTTTCTTCTGCAACGCCATCGACGACTCGCTGATGGGCGTGACCCATGTCGTGCGCGGCGAAGACCACCTCAGCAACACGCCCAGGCAGTTGCTTCTCCTGCAAGCGCTAAACCTCGCCGCCCCGCAATACGCCCATATTTCGCTGGTGCTAGGCGACGACGGCGCACCACTGTCCAAACGCAACGGCAGCCGCAGCATCAACCAGTTGCGCGAAGAAGGCTATTTCCCGCTGGCCCTGCTCAACATGCTGGCCCGCGTCGGCCACCATTACGAAGACGAAAGCTTATTGAGCCTGGACGCGCTTAAGCACGGCTTCGACCTCAGCCACCTGGGCAAATCCCCGTCGCGCTTCGACATCACCCACCTGCACCACTGGCAAGAACAAACCGTGCGGGCGGTGGACGACGAAGCCTTGTGGCGATGGCTGCGGACGGAAACCCGTGGCCTGGTGCCCGCCGAACGCAAGGCGCTGTTCCTCGACATCGTGCGCAGCAACTGCGTGTTTCCAGACCAGGCCGAGGCTTGGGCGCGCATCCTGTTCACCGACGAACTGGTGTTGAGCGCCGACATCGAAACCGTGGCCCGCGAAGCGGGCGAGCCGTTCTTCCTCGCCGCCTTGGACGCCGCCATTTTAGCGGGCGAAGATTTCAACGCCTTCATGAGCCAGCTCAAAGCCCAGTCCGGGGCCAAAGGAAAAGCCTTGTTCATGCCGCTACGCGCCGCTTTGAGCGGCCGCACCGACGGGCCGGAATTGGCGAAATTGTATCAAGCCTTGGGCCAATCGGTGCTGCGCAAGCGGCTGGCGGAGTATGCGGGAGTGGCGGGGTAAGGGTTTGCTGTGATGGGCAAAAAGGATGTCATTTCCAAGGCCATCTTCCAACGCATTGTGCGCGACTTCGCCATTTATCTATTCGACTTGCCTGTCGACGAAGTCGAATTGCTGGACACCGAAAAGCAACGGATCGAAGACCGCCGCGCCGACCTAGTGGCCCGCGCCACCGACAAGTCGGGCCAGACTTTCATCCTGCATATCGAGATCCAAAACCACAACGACCCGCTGATGCCACGGCGCATGTTGCGTTATCTCGCCGATGTGCTGCTGGCGTATCCCAGCCTTACGGTACGGCAATATCTGGTGTACATTGGCAAGGAAGGCTTGCGCATGGCGGACGGTTTGGACTCGGCGCAACTGTCATACCATTACCCCGTCATTGACATGCACACCGTCGATTGCCAGACCTTGCTACAGCAAGACTCCCCGGACGCTTGGGTCTTGGCCGTCTTGGCCGATTTCAAAAGCAGCCCGGCGCTTGAAGTCGTGCATGGCATCCTCGCCCGGCTCGTGCGGCGGCTGAGCGACGAGCCCCCACGCTTGCGCGAGTATGTCAGCATGCTGGAGATACTGGCGACCAACCGCGATTTAAACGTGAGCATCCGTGAGGAACTTGAAATGTTGACCATTGATTTTGAAAAACTGCCGACTTACCAGATGGGCATGGAAAAGGGCATCGAAAAAGGCCGGGAAGAAGGGATTCATGCTCAAGCCTTGGCGATAGCCGCCCGGTTATTGGCGCAAGGCATGGAACCTGCGCAAATCGCCGCCTTTACAGATTTAGCGTTGGCGGATGTCGAGGCACTAAAAATCCCGCCTACGGCTTGAGCAGTCCGCTAAGCTTGTAAGCCTAGCCGACTTCCTCCTATAGGTATTCCCGCAATGCCGACACCGCCCAAACCCTCCCTCGGCGTCAGCGCGATCATCTTTGACGCCGCTGAACGGGTCTTGCTGATCCAACGCGGCCAGCCGCCCGCGCAGGGGTTCTGGCATGTACCGGGCGGTAAATTAGAGGCCGGAGAAAGCCTTGTCGAGGCCGCCCGCCGCGAGGTAAAAGAGGAAACCGGATTAGATGTGACTATCGGCCCGATTATGGCCGTGGTGGAGCGGCGGCAAGAAGGTTTCCATTATCTCATCATCGACTTCCTTGCCTTTTTGAATAATCCCAGCCAAACCGCAATCCGCCCCGCCGATGACGCTATGGCCTGTGCCTGGGTCGCCGAAACCGACTTAAGCCAATACCCCATCGCCGAGGGGCTGCTGCCGATTTTGCGGCAAGCACGGCGGGCGAGTCGCGGCGAAACACTCGGACTGGTGGATGTCGCGGGGCTGGGCGGCGACTTCATCCCGGCTTAAAACCCCGTCTCGCCGTGGCGCAGAAACGGATAACATCGCTCGCAGCGATGTTATCCGTGCGTGGCGCCTTCCCAATCGCCGCCGTCGCGGCTACCATCCCTGCAACAGAAACGGATACCATCGCTCGCAGCGATGGTATCCGTGTGTCAACCACCCAGCCGAACCTGACCATGCTAAAAATCCACAACACCCTGACCCGCCAAAAGGAAACATTCGTTCCCATCGAACCCGGCAAAGTGCGCCTGTATGTCTGCGGCATGACCGTCTACGACTACTGCCACCTGGGCCATGCGCGGGTCATGGTCGCCTTCGACACCGTCACGCGCTACCTGCGCCATCTAGGCTACGCAGTCACCTATGTGCGCAACATCACCGACATCGACGACAAAATCATCAAGCGCGCACAAGAGAATGGCGAGGCGATGGACGCGCTGACCGCACGCTTTATCGACGCGATGCACGAAGACGAACGCGCCCTCGGCGTGCTGCCGCCCGATGTGGAGCCCCGCGCCACCGCCTCGATCAGCCAGATCGTCGGCATGATCGAAAAATTGATCACACGCGGCTACGCCTATGTCGGCGGCAACGGCGACGTGTTTTATTCGGTCGGAAAATTCCAAGGCTACGGCCAGTTGTCCGGCAAGAATGTCGATGAACTGAGGGCCGGCGAGCGCGTGGACGTGGACGAGGCCAAGCGCGACCCGCTGGACTTCGTGCTGTGGAAAATGGCCAAGCCCGGCGAGCCTTATTGGGAATCGCCCTGGGGCCAGGGGCGGCCCGGCTGGCACATCGAATGCTCGGCCATGTCCACCTGCTGCCTGGGGAACCATTTCGACATCCACGGCGGCGGCATGGATCTGCAATTCCCTCATCATGAAAACGAAATCGCCCAGTCCGAAGGCGCTACGGCTGAGAAATTCGTCAACCTGTGGATGCACAATGGCTTCGTGCGGGTCAACGAAGAGAAAATGTCCAAGTCATTGGGCAATTTCTTCACCGTCCGCGAAATCCTGACGCGCTACCGGCCCGAGACCGTGCGCTTCTTCATTCTCAACAGCCACTACCGCAGCCCGCTGAATTACTGCGACGAGAACCTCGACGAAGCCCACGCCGCCCTGACCCGGCTGTACACGGCATTGCGCGGCCTGGAACAGACCGAGCCGGTCTTGCATGAAGATTTCACAGCCCGCTTTGAAGACGCCATGCAAGACGACTTCAACACCCCGCTGGCGATTTCCGTGCTGTTCGACCTGGCCCGCGAAATCAACCGGCAAAAAACCACCGACGCAGCGGCGGCGCGGGACTTGGCCGGGGTGCTGAAACACTTGAGCGGCGTGCTGGGCCTGCTGGCGGAAGATCCGGAAAGTTTTCTGCGCGGCGGCGACACAGGCGGCTTGAGCGCCGACGCCATCGCAGCCTTGATCCAAAAACGCCTGGAGGCCCGCAAGGCCAAAAACTGGGCCGAGTCCGACCGCATCCGCGACGAACTCAAGGCGCAAGGCGTCATCCTCGAAGACTCGGCCCAGGGCACAAGCTGGCGCAGGGAATAAGCCATGCCAGCGTTAAGCGCCGCAGCGACGCGCAACTTAACGCCTTCTCAACATCGGCAGCAAGGCAATCCGCGAAGATTGCGAAAAACCGTAAAACGCTCGCCCCGGCATAAGGACTGACACATGGAACTCAACCTCCGCTTCAACCACCCGGATCAAGTCGTCGTCCGCCTGGGCGACGAGGAAACCGCCGCGCTGCCGTTCCAAAACCCGCTGACGCCCAAAGACCACGAAGACATCCGCTGGTATGTCGAAACCTACGGCGGCCGCTCCTTGCCGGGCGACGAAGCGGAGGCCGGGCGCATCGAGGCCCGCCTGCCGGCCATCGGCAAAGCCTTGTTCCACGCGGTGTTCAACAACCGAGACGCACAAAGGCTGTTCAACGCCTTCCAAGACGCCGAACAGGAAACCCGGCTGCTGACCCTCAGCGCCGAACATCCGGCCATCCTCGGCCTGCCCTGGGAATTGCTGCACGACAGCGCCACGCCGGACGGCCCGCATTTATTCCACGACAAAATCAGCCTGCGCCGCCGCTTTGCCGGTGCCGGCGGTGGGCGCAAGCCGGTCAAATTCACGCCGAAGGCGCAACTGCGTCTGCTGTTCGTCATCAGCCGTCCGGACGACGCCGGCTTCATCGACCCCCGCGCCGACGCCGCCGCCGTGCTGGACGCGCTGGAAAAACACGCGCCCGGCGCGGTCTGCGCCGAATTCCTGCGCCCAGCCACGCTGGATGCGCTGCTGGCGCGGCTGGACGACGACCGCCTGCCGCCGGTGGACATCCTGCATTTCGACGGCCATGGCGTGTTTGACGCCGACGGCGGCCTGTTGCAAGCGCAAAACCGCCGTGGCGGCCACGGCGACGGCCTGCTGCGCGAAGCCCACGGCGACGGCCCGCCGAACACCGGCTATCTGCTGTTCGAGGACGAGGACGGCCAAAGCCGGCTGGTGTCGGCGGCGGACTTAGGCAAAAACCTGCACCGCCGCCCCGTCGGCCTGGTGATCCTGTCCGCCTGCGAATCCGCCAAGCTGGGCGAGGCCGAACCCTTAGGCAGCGTCGCCGCCCGGCTGACCGCGACCGGCATCCCGGCGGTGCTGGCGATGACGCATTCGGTGCTGGCCGTCACCACCGAAAAGTTGTTCGGCGAGTTTTACCAGCAATTGGCGCAAGGCAAGGCGCTGGGCGCGTCGCTGGACGCCGCCCGCCGCTATCTCGCCAACCACCCGGAAAAATACCAGGTGCAACGGGCCGGCCGCTGGGAATGGCTGAAGCTGCACGACTGGTTTCTGCCCGCCTTGTACCAGAGCGGCGAGGATGTGCCGATGCTGGCCCCTCTCCCCAACCCTGACCCCTCGCTACGCTCTCCCCGCAGGGGAGAGGGGCTTAACCTCCCCTACCCCCGAGGGGGAGGGGCCGGGGGAGAGGGCTTTCCCCAAAAACCCGAAGCCGGCTTCTTCGGCAGATCCCGCGAATTATGGGAGATCGAACGCTGGTTCGCCGCGCCCGCGCCGCAAGCCACCCGCCGCGTCAGCCTCACCGGCTTCGGCGGCCAGGGCAAGACCGCGCTGGCGCTGGAGGCCGGCCGCTGGCTGGTCAAAACCGGGCTGTTCCGCGCCGCCGCGTTCGTCAACTACGCCGAAATCCCAAGCCGCGACGCGGTCGCCGTCGCAGTCAGCGCGCTGGCCGTCGCGCTGGATCAAACCCTGGAAGACGCCAACGCGGCAAACGACGCGCTGCGCCAGACGCCGACGCTGCTGATCCTCGACAACCTCGAAGTCCTGCACGCCGAGCCCTTGCAACAATTGCTGGACGCCGCGCTGGCCTGGTCGGAGGCGGGCGGCTCGCGGGTGTTGCTGACCAGCCGCCACCCGGACTTCCAGCATTCCGGCTACCGGCTGGAAGGCACGCGGACGCACCGCCGCATCCCGTTGGACGGCTTGCAAACCCGCGACGCGCTGGACTGGTATGAAACACTGCGCAAACTCCCGCCCGACCCCGTTTTCCCTACGCCCGGGCGCGACGCCTTGGCCCGGCTGTTCGAGCAAGTCCGCAATCACCCGCTGTCCATCCGCGTCCTCGCCGCGCAACTGAAAACCCGGCGGATTGCCGAGTTGGGCGGACGCTTGGAGCAATTGTTGGCAGACCGGCGCGGTCTTGCACACGAAGACCACCCCGACTACCTCATCGCCTCCCTAGACCTCTCGCTAGAACGCCTAGACCCGGCGGCGCGGGCGCTGGCCCCCAAACTTGGCGTGTTCCAAGGCGGCGCGTTGGAAAGCCAATTGCTGAAAATCACCGGCATAGCCGAACTCGCCTGGGCGGCACTGAAGCCGCAATTGCAAGCCGCCGCGCTGATCGAGGCGGAAAGCCTGCCCGATGTCACCCCGCCCTTCCTGCGCTTCCATCCGACGCTGGCCCCGCTGCTATGGGCGGAACTGGACGAAGCGCGACAGGCCGAACTCGGCGCTACGCACCGGGCGCGGTATTACACCTTGGCTAATTATTTATACACGGAAGACAATAAAAATCCCCACGCCGCCCGCGCCATCGCCCGCCGCGAACTGCCCAATCTGCTGCATGCCGTACAGGCGGCTTTCCAACTCGGCGCGGCGGACGCGGTGGATTTCGCCAACAGCCTGGGCCGGTTTTTGAATGTGTTCGGCCTGCGGCGGGAGGCGGAGCATCTGAACCACTTGGCCCAGCAGCAGGCCAGCGAAGCCGGATCACAGGCTTGGTATCTGGCGCAATCCAACCGGGGCGGGCAACTGCTAGGCGCGGGCCAGGTAGCCGAGGCGGCGGCGGTATTTCAAGCGATAGTGGCGCGACTCGGTGAGGCGGCCAGTTACCAGCGGGCGGTGATTTTGGGCCTGCTGGGCCGCTGCTTCCGGGCAAACGGCCGGCCCGAACTCGCCGCCCAATCCCAGCGGCAAGCCTTGGCGGTGTTGGACAAGCTGGAAACCAGCGACGGCGTGCAACGGCAACGCGGAGTCTGCCTGACCGATTTGGCCGATGGGCTAAGGGACATGGGTGAGTATGCACAAGCCCGGCAGGCGTATTCGGCAAGCTTGGCAATAAAGCAAGAACTAGGCGGCGATAGCCGCGGCGAAGGCGTGGTGCTGGGCCAATTGGGCACCCTGGCGCTAATGGAAGGCAAACACGAGGAAGCCATTAGCCGCCACCGGGAAGCTTTGCGACTGTTCCAGACTTTGCAAGAACCCGGCACGGAAGCCGTCGTCTGGCATCAGTTAGGCATGGATTATCAAAGCATCCCGCAATGGGACGAGGCCGAACGCTGTTACCGAGAATCGGCGCGGATCAGGGAGGCCTTGGGTAATTTGGGCGGTTCCAATGGCGCGGCGGCGACTTGGAACCAGTTGGCTATAGTGAACCAGAACGCAGGCAAGCCGGCAGCGGCGGAGACCTGGTATCGCAAAGCGATAGCCCAGCATCGCGCCGACAATAGCCCGAATGAATTGGCCGCTGGCTTAAACAACCTCGCCGATCTATTGCGGCAACAGCCTGGGCGTTTAGCCGAAGCGCGGCGGCTGGCTGAGGAGGCGCTGGCCCTCAAGCAAACCCTGGAGCCGGGCGTGGCGGAAATCTGGAAGTCTTACAACCTCCTTGCCGACATCGCCGAGCAAGAGGCCATCGCCCAGCCCGCCGCCCGGCAACAAGCGGAAAACTATCGCCGCCGCGCCCGCGACGCCTACCGCGCCTTCCCCGGCCACCGGACGCAGTTGCGGCGATTCGCCGGCTTGATCCTGCTGGCCCACGCCGCTTGCGCCCCTCCCCGCCGCCCGGCCCGCGGCGGGCGCTTCTGGCAAAGCCCCGCCGCCCCCAGCGCCGAGCAAACCCAAGCCCGCGCCGCGTTGGCCGAAGAGCAAACCCAGATGCGGCAAGCCGGGCCAGACGGGACGCGGCTGGCCGACGCGCTGGATCACTCCTGGCAGGCCAGCGCGACGCCGACACGCTATGCGCCGGGCTGGGCTATCAACAAGCGCTGATTGTCGAAACCCTGCTGCAAGGCTTGGCCGACCCCGCCAGCCTGGCTTGGTTACAGGACGAGGCGGCGGACTGAAAAGGTGTTGGAGTGCAAGATTTATCTTGCGCGGGCGTGCAAGGCTTGCCTTACGCCGTTTTCAAGCGAGTGCGGAGCAACCCTAGCACTCGACACGCTTGGCAAAAGACGCGCTTTACAGCCTGGTCAATCGCATGATTAGATGGAACCTTTAGCGCACTTCCCAGGAGGAGCCATGACCAGCATCACCGCCAACGAGCTTAAGACCAAGGGCGTTTCAGCCATCGAAGCCTTGCTGGAGCATCAGCCCGAAGCCACCATTTCGGTGCGCGGCAAGGATCGTTTCGTGGTGATGGATATCGCCCATTACCACTACCTGCGCGAATGTGAGTTGAATTCCGCGCTGGCCGACACCCGCGCCGACCTGGCGGCCGGGCGTTTTGTGGCGGAATCCCCCGAAGACCATCTCGCCCGGCTGGACGCGCTTTAATGCCTTATGCGCTGGTTTTCACTGAGCAATACACCCGCCGGGCGGCGCGATTTCTCAAGCAGCATCCCGAACTGCGCCAGCAATATCTGAAAACCCTGCAATTGCTGCAAGCCAATCCCTTTCATCCGTCCTTGCGCTTGCACCCTTTGCGCGGCAAGCTCGACGGCCTGCATTCGGTCTCGATCAACCTGTCCTACCGCATGACGCTCGAATTATTGATCCAGGACGAACAAATCATCCCGGTGAATGTGGGCGACCACGATGCCGTGTATTGATTCAACAAGCCCATGTCTCGCTACCGCCCCCCAGTCCCAAGATCATCCGCCTACATCACCCCCGATGGTTTCGCCGCGCTACAAGCCGATCAGCAAGGCTTGTGGAAACGGCGGGCCGAGGTGACGGCGGCCTTGTCCGCCGCCGCCGCCGAGGGCGACCGCTCGGAGAACGCCGAATACATCTACCGCAAAAAAGAACTGCGCGAGATCGACCGGCGCATCCGCTATCTGCAAAAGCGCCTGCCGGATTTGACGGTGGTCAATGTGCAGGCCACCGACCGCTCGCGGGTGTTTTTTGGAGCCTGGGTCAGCTTGGAGGACGAGGCGGGAAAGGAAGTCACCTACCGCATCGTCGGCCCGGACGAGCTAGACTTAGGCAAAGGTTGGATCAGCATGGACTCGCCGATGGCCCGCGCGTTGATGAAGAAGACCGTGGACGACGAAGTGCGGGTGGAGACGCCGGGCGGCGCGGCGGTGTATTACGTGGTGGACGTCAGCTACGAGCCGCCAGAGGCAAAGGGATAACATCGCTTTAAGCGATGTTATCCCTCACTTCCGCAACGCCACAACCACCCGGAATCCCAGCAGCACCGCCAGCACCCAGGCGAATTGAACCGGCTCGGTGATGTCTTTTTTCACCAGCCACCAAAAATGCACCACCCCGGCGATGGCGATGACATAAACCAGCCGGTGCAATTGCTTCCAGCGCTTGGCCCCCAGCCGCTGCACCATCTTGTTGGTGGAAGTGACGGCCAGCGGAATCAGCAGCACGAAGGCGGGAAAGCCGACAGTGATATAGGGCCGCTTACTGATGTCTTTGACGATGGCCGGCCAGTCGAAAAATTGATCCAGCACCAGATAGGTCGAAAAATGCAGGCTGGCGTAGAAAAACGCGTACAGGCCCAGCATGCGCCGGAAGCGTATCGGCCAGCCCCAGCCGGACAGGATGCGCAAGGGCGTCGCCGTCAGCGTAATCATCAGGAAGGCCAGCGTCCACCAGCCGGTGGTGCGGGTGATTTTCTCGATGGGGTTGGCGCCCAGCCCGTCATTGAAACCCAGCCACAGCAGTTTGCCGAATGGAATCAACGCGGCCAGGAACACCCAGGCTTTGCCTGCAGAAATCCATTTTTCCTTGGGCGTCTTCGGGCGCTTGGCGGGCAAAGCCGGCCGGGGGCCGCCCTCGCCCCGCCCTCCCCGGGAAGCGGAGGGTGTCGGGTCTGGCTTTTTCATGCCGGCTAGAAAAACTTCTGCAAATCCATGCCCGCGTACATCGCCGCGACCTGTTCGGCGTAGCCGTTGAAAGGCAGCGTGGGGCGCTTCAGGAACTCGCCGATGCGGCGCTCCTTGGCCTGGGTCCAGCGCGGATGGTCGACCGCCGGGTTGACGTTGGAATAAAAGCCGTACTCGCTGGGGCCGGCCTTCATCCAGCTCGTCAGCGGCATTTGCTCGACCAGGCGGATACGCACGATGGACTTGGCGCTTTTGAAGCCGTATTTCCACGGCACGACCACGCGCACCGGCGCGCCGTTCTGGTTCGGCAGCACTTCGCCATAGAGACCAAACGTCAACAGCGTCAGCGGATGCATGGCTTCGTCCAGACGCAAGCCTTCTTGGTAAGGCCAGTCCAGCACCGCCGACCTGACCCCGGGCATTTGCGCGGGGTCGTTGAGGGTGGTGAATTCGACGAATTTGGCGTTGCCTGTGGGTTCGGCGCGCTTGATGAGTTCGGCGAGCGGATAGCCGACCCAAGGGATGACCATGGACCAGGCCTCCACGCAGCGCAGCCGGTAAACACGCTCCTCCAGCGCGGCCAGTTTCAGCAACTCCTCGATGCCCCACACTTTGGGCTTGCCCACCGCGCCTTCGACCGCCACCGTCCAAGGCCGGGTTTTCAGACTGCCGGCATTTTGCGACGGCGATTCCTTGTCCGTGCCGAATTCGTAGAAATTATTGTAATGGGTGGCGTCTTCCAACGGCGTCAGCTTGTCGGGCAGCGTGTAGGGCGATTTCACCAGGTTGGACAGTTTCTCGCCGGCCAGCAGCGTTCCCGGCAAGGCGGTGGCCAGCACGCCGCCCGCGGCGAGGCGCAACACGTCGCGGCGGCGATAATACACATCACGCGGGGTGATTTCCGAAGGCTGGACCGGGGGTGTTTTCCAACTAGGCATGGCTTGCTCCCATTTTTTATTCAATTGAACAGACCGACTGCGGCGGATTGCCAACGGCTGTTAAGACTGGCCCGGAACAGAAAAATTCTCTGGCCGGCAGCGGGCGAAGCGTTTTCCGCCAACGCCAGTGCTTATTTTTCGTCTTCGCCATCCTGCCGGGGCCGGGGGTCGGCCAAGCCGGGAAGCTTCGGCCTGCGGGCCGTTCTGAGCAACAGCATGGCATTGCCCACCACGACCACCAAGGCCAGGATCAACGCCAACCAAAACATTTCCATGCGCGCCTCTCTTCAAAAAATCGCGCCAAAGCCATAGGATGTACACCTGGCCGCGCAAGACCGACCTGCGAACCAGGCAGATCCTGCAATCGCAAGCCCCGAACCCAAACCAAAGCGACAGGACAAGCCCCATGCAAACATTGGCTACCAGAGGAACTTAAGCGATGACTCCTTCGATCTGGCGCATCGGCCAGTTGCTCAACTCGGTGCAAAGCACCTTCGTCGGCCTGCTGCGCATCTGGTCCATCCCCATCGTGCTGATGCTCAGCGTAGCCTCAGGTTACACCACCTTTTATGGGATGTCTTATTTTATCACCCCGTGGATTTCACTCATCGTCACCGTGGCCGTGCAGTCCATCGTGGTCATCGCCACCTTGGAACTGGCCGGCATCCACTGGAAAGCCAATCTTCCCCGCTATCTGATGACCTTGCTGTCCTTGCTGGTCGCGCTGTCGGTGTCAGTCTCCTTCTCCTATTTCAAATTTTACGAATTCTCCCAGCACGACACGATCCTGGTCGAGCGCCACCAACGCTTCGAGCAAGACCTCGCCCAGTACATCGACACGGTCGCCCGGCTGAAGGGCGAGATGATGGCCAAGCAGCGCCAGCGTGCCGACGACGCCGCCCGCGAAGCCAACCAGGCCTATTTGGGCATCCATCCGGCGATGGCCGGCAAGGATTACGTGCAGGCAGGCAAAGTCGGCAAAGGCCCGTTTTGGAGCCTCTACAACGAGGCCCAGCAGCGCGAACAGGCCCAACTCGCCAAGCTCGAACAATCCTTCGCCGAACTCGACCGGCACATGACCGACGTGCGCACCAGCCTGAAAGAATTTTCCTTCCACATGCAAGAAGCCCCGGCCTATGAAAAAGTCGTGCTGAGTTTCGGCCAGTTGCAAGCCCAGGCCGAAAACCTGGCCGCGGGCATTGGCGTGCCTCCGCCCAAGGCCCCGGTGCTCGCGCCGTTCGTCCAAGTCACCAGCGGCATGACGCCGACCTTCGACATGTGGAACAATGTGTCCTGGTTTGCGCTGGCCTGCGCCGCGATGGTCGATTTCTTCACGGTGATCCTGTCCTACCGCCTGGAATTCACCGCGCCGGGGCCGCTGACCGAAGAGGAAAAGGAACTGGCCTACCTGGGGCTGCGCCAGTTTGCCAATTTCACCATCAACAGCAACGACGAGCTAGAATTCCAGATCGAGCGGACCGAACTGGAACGCGCGCGCCGCGTGCCCGACTGGACGCGCATGTTCGCCGTGGCCTTCCTGCTCAACCGGGGCTACCTGCGCAAGATCAGCGAAAAAAAGGTGGAGTTCGCGCCCAACCTCTATCCGGTCATTTCCGCCCGTATGCAGGCCCGTGCCGATGCCGCCTCTTCGCCTGCGCCAGGCGAAGAGGCCTTGAAAAGCCTGCTGGAGCAAAAAAGCCATGGATGAACCCTCCGCGTATTTTCCGGAAGAGACCTGGGACGCCGGTTTTGAAGGCGGCCGCTACCTCGTCGTGAGCCGGCTCTGGCCTTTCGTCCGGGCCTTCCAACGCCCGCCCGAATTCCGCAAGCGCTTCTGGCACAGCGTCTACGAACTCGCCATCCGCGACTGGCACATCCCCCTGGAACCGCTGGTTCTCGGCCAGTTGTGCGTGGTCGAGGCGGAACTGCGCATCCGCTACCAGCCAAGCCTGCGCTACGCCCGCGAGCACCTGGAATTTTTGCCCGGCCTCAACGCCCAGATCGAAACCAGCCTGCGCGACTCGCTCAAAGACATCGCCGAGCAGGAAATCCGCCGCATGGAAAGTGATTCGAGCTGGCTGGAAGACGGCTGCGAGGCCATCGAAAAAGCCGTGGCCGGCATCGTCAACGAAGTGCTGGTCATGCGCGGCGTCCATTGCCGCGGCCACTGCCGCGTCGAACCCCGTTTCGCCGCCGTCGACGCGGTCGACCTCGACGCCCTGCCCCCCTGGCCTCGCCACCAAGCCGTCTACGAAGACTTCCTGCGCCGCCGCCGCGAAGCCAAAGAGCGCATCCTCAAAGAACAGACCGAAGAAGCCACCACCGCCCGGCGCCTGCTGATGGAGCGCGAAGCCACGCTGCTGGAACTGGCCAGACAAGAGGACGGCCAGCGCCAAGCCTGGCAGAGCCATGAGATGGAAAAGCTGCAAACCGAACTGGCCCGCGAAGAGGCCCGCTTGAAAGAGCAATTGGCCAGCGAGACGCGCCGGCGCGAAGAAGAGCTGGAACACCTCGCCCAGTTGCGACAAAAGCAGGCCGAGGCGGACACACAGGCCCAGCAGGCCGAATTGGAAAAACACCGCGCGGCGCTGGCCGCCGAAGCCGCCCGCCTGGCCGAGCAGATCGACAACGAAACCCGGCTGGAGGAAGCCCGGCTGCGCCATGAAGCCGAATTGCGCCAACAGCGCGCCGAAGCGGCATTGAAAGCCCTGGAAAGCGACCTGGAAGCGCGGCGGGCCGAAGCCGCCCAGCAGGCGGAGCGGCAAAACCACGAACTGCGGCAACGGGAAGACCAGCTCATCCATGAAGGCTGGCTGCGCCAAATGCAAGCCGAGGCGGACATCAAGGCGCGGGAAATCGAACTGGACACCCAAACAGTCGCCGAGGAGGCCCGCCTCAAGAAACAGCGGGAAGGCGAGGCGCGCCAACGCGAAGAGCAGTTGCGCCACGAAGCCCGTTTGCGGGAGTTGCAAACCGCGGCGGAACTGCGGGCCAAGGAAATGGAACTGGAAAAGCTGCGCGCGGAAATGGCCAAAGTCGAGGCCCAACTGGCGCAGCAGCGCGAATACGAGGCGCGCCAGCATCAAGAGCAACTGCGCCACAACGCGCAATTGCGGCAATGGCAAACCGAGCAGGAGCTCAAGGAAAAAGAAGTCCGCGCCCCGGAAATCGCCGAACTCGAAGCGTTTCTCGACCGCGAAATCGGCGTGCTCGCCATGGAACGCCAACGGCTGCGGCTGGAGGAAGAAATCCGCGAAACCAAACTGTCCCGCACCCGCGATTTCATCGGCAAGGCCCGGCGGCGCATCCCGTTGGAAACTGAACCGAACGAACCCGGCGCGCAGGGCTAGCGCAACGACAGCGGGACTGCGGCGGCATTGCCGTTTCCGTCCCATTGACTAAAATGCCAGGCAGCGAATCCGCCCTTTTGCTCCCTGTCGCGCTTTATCCAGGGCATCAACATGACTTTTCACAACCTAACTAGGAGGCTCCATGGCCCATTCTTTCAAAACCACCGTTGACGGCGACCTGACTTCCCTGCTGCAAAAGGTGAAGGACAAAATCATCAGCAAGGGCGGCAGCTTCAACGGCGACACCAACGGCGGCAGCTTCTCAGGCGAAACCCCGCTGGGCAAAGTTTTCTTGGACTACAAAGTGTTGGCCGGCAATACGATCCAATTCACCGTCACCGACAAGCCGTTTCTGGTTCCGAACAGCACGATTGAATCCAATGTGCGCGAGTACTTAAGCTGACAGGCGCATCGCCAGCGGGATGGCGGGGGTGACAGGCCTTGGCGGCATCAGGCCTGGCGCTCCCCGGCAGACGCCGCTGTCAATACTCAAAAGTCAGCATGCCACGCAACGACGCCCGGCGTCGTTGCGCGAGGCATTTTTTGCGCTTTTGCGATCTTCACGTGAAGCTTTCGTTTGTCGGCTTGCCTGTCGAGCCGGCTTTTGCGATGGATCGAAGCAACATGACGCTTGCCATTTCAAGACGACCGGTCGTATTATAGTCCCCATGATGAAAACCACGTCCAAACACCTCACCCGGGAAAAGCTGCTTGCCCAAGGCGTCGCGCTGTTCACCGAACAGGGCTACCATGGCGCGGGCCTGCAGGACATTCTCAACAGCGTCGGCGTGCCAAAAGGATCTTTTTACAACTATTTCGCCAGCAAGGAAGAATTCGGCGCGGCGGCCATCGCCCACTACATCGAGCCGTTCATCAAGAGGCTGGACGGCTGGCTGAAGCGCCCGGAACTGGACGCCGTGGCCGCGCTGGAAGGCTATTTCGGCGAACTGGCCGCCGAACTGGAGCGGCGGCGCTTCATCGGCGGGTGCCTGCTCGGCAACCTTATCGGCGAGGTCGGCGACACCAGCGAAACCTGCCGCCAGGCCCTGAAAGACGCCGTGCATGGCTACCGGGACAAATTGCGCGAAGGGATCGAGCGCGGCCAGCGCGAAGGGCTGTTCCGCGGCGACCTCGGCGCGGAGGAGATGGCCGATTTTCTGTCCGACGCCTGGCAGGGCGCTTTGCTGAGGATGAAAATCGAGCAATCCACCCGCCCGCTGGAAGCCTGCTGCCGACATTTGCTGAGGGGCTATTTCCAGCCTTAAAAAATTTAACCCTATTCAAGACGACCGGTCGTATTTTTAAACCTTACGGAGAAGAGCCAGCCATGCCGAAATATATCATCGAACGCGAAATCCCCGGCGCGGGCCAGTTCTCGCCCGCCGAATTGCAGGCGATTTCCGGCAAATCCTGCTGCGTGCTGAGGAACCTCGGCCCCTGGATTCAATGGATCGAAAGCTACGTCACCGACGACAAAATCTACTGTGTCTACATCGCCCCCGACGAGGCATTGATCCGGGAACACGCAGAACTTGGCGGCTTCCCGGCCAACCACATCCGCCGCATTGTGTCGCGGATCGACCCCTGCACAGCGGAACCTGGCCTGGTCTAAACCGGGCTGCCATAACAACAAACTCTCAAGAGGTTAAGCCCCATGAACAAAACCAACACCCTCGCCCGCACGGTTCGCGGCCTGCTGGCCGGCTTCGCCGCCGCCGGCCTGTTGAGCGCGGCCCTTGCGCCCAACATCGCAAGCGCCGACGAAACCTGCGCCTCGCCCTATATGAAAAAAATCACCGGGCAAGAAGACTTTGTCTATGTCTGGACACTGGGCGAAGAAGGCATCGGCGACGAGCAAGACAAGCTCGTCACCGTAGACGTGAATCCCAAATCGCACAAATACGGCAAAGTCATCGCCCAGCTTTCCGTCGGCGGACGCAACGAGGCCCATCATTCCGATTTCACCGACGACCGCCAATTTCTCTGGGCCGGCGGCCTCGACACCAGCAAGATTTTCGTCTTCGACGTGAAATCCGACCCCGCCAAACCCAAGCTGGTCAAAACCATCACCAATTTCGTCGAAAAATCCGGCGGCGTGGTCGGCCCGCACACCATGTACGCGCTGCCCGGCCGGATGATCATCACCGGGCTGTCCAACAACAAAGACCACGGCGGCCGCACCGCGCTGGTGGAATACAGCAACGAAGGCGAATATATCGCCACCCACTGGATGCCCACCGACAGCGACTTAGGCGGCGCGGTGAAGACCGGTCAATACGCCGACGGTTACAACTACGACGTGCGCGCGCTGCCGCGCAAGAACCTGCTGGTAACCTCCTCGTTCACCGGTTGGAACAATTACATGATGGACTTCGGCAAGATGCTGACCGACCCGGAGGCCATGAAGCGCTTCGGCAACACCGTCGTCGCCTGGGACTTGCACACCAAGCAGCCTAGGAAAGTCTTCGACGTGCCCGGCGCGCCCTTGGAAATCCGCTGCGCCTGGGGCGAGACGCACAACTACTGCTTCACCACCACCGCGCTGACCTCGAAGATCTGGCTGATCCACGAAGACGCCAAGGGCGAATGGCAGGCCAAATCCGTCGCCGACATCGGCGACCCGTCCAAGGTGCCCTTGCCGGTGGACATCTCCATCTCCAACGACGACACCCGCCTCTGGGTGAACACCTTCATGGACGGCGACACCCGCCTATTCGATATATCCAACCCCGACAAACCGGTGCAGGTTTACCAAAAACACATCGGCGCGCAGGTGAACATGGTGTCCTCAAGCTGGGACGGCAAGCGGCTGTATTACACGTCTTCGTTATTAGCTAACTGGGATAAGAAAGGCAAGGACAACGAGCAATTCCTGAAGCTCTACCACTGGGACGGCAAGGAATTGAAAGAACAATTCGCCATCGACTTCCACGCCGAGAAACTGGGCCGTCCGCACCAGATGCGATTTGGGGCGCATGCCTTGTATTCCGGCCTGGCCAAACAACAAGGGGGGCAGGCGTTGGCGAAGGCTGAGTAAATTTAGCGCTTGAGGCAGATGCGCATTGTGGGAGCGCTTTCGAAAAGCGACTGGCAGTTTCGGCCGCAGTTAGACACCGCTCCCACAGATTTTTGCCAAGTTCAGCGAAGGGGTTTAAGCAGGGTTTGATTTTCAGCAAAAGGCTTTCAATCCAGCCCTTTGAGGCTGTCGCTCAGGTCGGCGCATTCTTTTAAAAGGCTTGTTGCCATGCGTTATTTCATCGTGTGCGAGGCAAGCCTTGCGCTCCAAAACGACAATGTGGAGATATGCGATGCCGGTTTTCCCTGTTTTTTTACGCTTACTCGGTTTAGCCTTATTGCTGGGCCTGTGTGGCGGAGGCTTGCGGGCTGATGACGCGGCGGACGCGAAGCTCGCGCCGGGTTACAGCCCCCTGCCCTTTCCCGCACCCAAGCCTGCCTCCTATCAATTACCAAAGATGGGCGAGGCTGCCGACGGCAAGGTTTTGGACTCCGGCGGCAAGGCGATGAATCTGCATGACCTCTATGGCGACAAGCTCGTGCTGCTCGGCTTTATCTATGCCACCTGCGACGATGTCAACGGCTGCCCGTTGGCGACTTCGGTGTTCCAGAAAGTCAAGGCCAAGCTTAAACCAAAGCCAAATCTGGCCGACAAGCTGCGCCTGATTACCCTGAGTTTCAATCCCGAACACGACACGCCGCAAACCATGGCCCGTTATGGGCAGAGTTTCCAGGATGCCGGAGTGGAATGGCGTTTCCTAACCACGGCTTCACAAACTGAAATCGAGCCAATACTCAAGGCTTACGGCCAATCGGTGGAAAAAGAATTCGACGCGAAGGGCCAAGCCACCGGCAAATTCTCCCATCTGCTACGGGTTTTCCTGATTGACCGGAACCGGCGCATCCGCAATATTTACACGGTGTCCGTGCTACACCCGGACACGGTGGTCGCCGATATTGAAACTTTGCTAATGGAAACCGGCCCCACCGCCGCCCAGCCGGAAAAGCCGGGCGACAAGGCGTCGCTGCTGCGCTCCGGCGACGACAAGTCCGGCTACGAATCCGCCCAATACCAGACCCACTCCGTCGCCCTGGCCCAACGCCTAGGCCGACCGGCGGATTTGTTGAAGCGGGCAAAAAATCCGCCCCTGGGCCTGCCGAAAGTCCCCGTCCCGCCAGACAACCCCTTGAGCCACGAGAAAATCGCCCTGGGCCGCAAGCTGTTTTTCGACCGCCGCCTGTCGCTGAACAACACCTTCTCCTGCGCGATGTGCCACATCCCCGAGCAAGGCTTCACCAGCCAGGAACAGGCGACGGCGATTGGCATTGAAGGGCGCACGGTGCGGCGCAATTCGCCCACGCTGTACAACGTGGCCTATGCGGAAAAACTGTTTCACGACGGGCGCGAGAGCAGCCTGGAAAACCAGGTGTGGGGGCCTTTTCTGGCGCGCAATGAAATGGGCAACCCGTCAGTCGGATTCGTCGTCGACAAACTGAAGCGCCTGCCGGACTACCCAAGATTGTTTGAGCAAGCGTTCCATCACGGCCCTTCCATGGAAACCGTGGGCCAGGCCATCGCCAGCTACGAGCGGACGCTGGTCTCCGGCAATTCCCCGTTCGACCGCTGGCGTTACGGCAAGCAGACGGACGCCTTGAGCCCGAAAGCCCGGCAGGGTTTTGAGTTGTTCAGCAGCAAGGCCGGCTGCTCGCAATGCCACACCATCGGCGAAACGCAGGCGCTGTTCACCGACAACCAATTGCACAACACCGGCTTAGGGTTTCGGGACAGCATGGGCAAGACGCCTGCGGCGCAAAAGGTGCAGATCGCGCCGGGCGTCAGCGTCGACCTCGCCAGCTCGGCCATCAAGCCGGTGGCCGAAGCCAAACCCGGCGACTTGGGGCTGTATGAAATCACACAAGACCCGGCCGACCGCTGGAAATACAAAACGCCCTTGCTGCGCAACATCGCCCTGACCGCGCCCTATATGCACAACGGGGCGTTTTCCAGCTTGCGGGAGGTCGTGGCGTTTTACAACCAGGGCGGGGTGGCCAACGAAAACCTCGACCCGCGGATCAAGCCGCTGGCACTAAGCGAGGGGGAAGCCGGCGCGCTGGTGGAGTTTCTGCAAGCGTTGACCGGCGACTCGGTGGAAACCCTGGTCTTAGACGCTTATGCCGCGCCCGTGGGCGACGCCCGGTGACGAGGCTTCAGGAGAACAAGTAGACAATCGCCGCGTACCGCCCCAGCTTGCCCAAGGCGATGGCCGCCAGGGAAGCGATGAACGACAACCGCAGCCAACCGGCCGCGAAACAAAAACCGTCGCCCACCACGGGCAACCAAGACAGCAGCAACAGCGGCACGCCGTAGCGGCGCACCGAGCGCAGCGCCCGGCGGCGCTTGCCGTCTTGCAGGTTTTCCAAGGGATAGCGGCGGGCGGCCCATAGCCCCAACAGCCAGGTGGTGACCGCTCCCAGCGTGTTGCCTAGGGTGGCGGCGGCCAGCAACAGCGGCGCGGGGATTTGCGCCTGGTTGACCAGATAGGCCAGCACCACTTCGGAGCCTCCGGGGGCGAGGGTCGATGAAATGAAAGCGCTGGCAAAAAGCCCCCAGACGCCCAGCGAAGCATAGTCCACCGCGGCAGCGCTAGAGGATGCAGCAGGTCAATTGAAAACTCACGTCCTCGTCGCTCTGAGCCGGCCTTTCACTGGCGACGCTGGTCATGAAGCGGATCGTGAAACGGTGCTTGCCGCCGCTGATCTCGGCGAAATAAGGTTGCGACCGCTTCAGCCCTACCCGCAACAACTGAAACGGCAGGCTGTGATCCAAGGTCTTCTGGAAAAACCCGGCCTGCCCCTGCTCCACGCTGGGCGCGCCGCTTTGGCGGATGAAATTCAGCAGCAAGTCAACGGCGGTGCGGATGGTCTCGAAAGGCCGCAGCCAATTTTCCAGATCCTGTTTGCGCTGCGCCTCCTCTTGTTGCAGCCAATAGTGGTAGACCGGCAGATCGAAGGCGCAGGTTCCACCCGGAATCGAACTGCGCTGGGATATGCACTTGAACAATTCGTTTTCCATCAGCGAATAGCCGATCTTGCCAGGCGTGGCGTAAAGCTCGTCACCGATGGCGTTGAGTTTCGACAGGATCTTTTCCAATTTGGAGCGGTCGATCTTCTGGTTGCTGGCCATTTTGTTCAACACGCCGGCATGGCGCTCCACTTCCTTGAGGATCTCCGACTTCAAGTCGTTGCGGCTAAAGATGGTGAGGATTTCGAGCAGGGAGGAAATCACCGCCCGGCTTTCCCAGATCGAGTTTCCCCTCAGGAAATGATCGATCTGCTGAAAAAGTTGTTCAAGGCGCATGAACACGCGAATCCGTTCATTTAACGGAAACTCATAGAGAACCAAGTCGTTCAAGGTGGGGGCCGGTCGTAATGGATGGGGGGTTAAGCTGAATCCTTTTTAAGGCGGACATTTTGACCGATGCCAAGGATTAGTCAATAGCCAGAAGCCGTCGCTCCAGAACGGCCCCGCGCCAATGCCAGATAGGCCTGGTGCAAGTTTTCGACCTGTCCGCGCAATTGTCCAATCGGCCCTGTGTTATCGATGATGTCATGGGCGGCGGCGCGCTTTTGCTCCCGGCTCGCCTGGGCGCTTATGATGCGGCCAATGGCGGTGTCGTCAAGCCCGTCCCGGTGCCTAACCCGTTCATATTGCTGTTCGCAGGGGCAGTCCACAAGCAGTATCCGATCAACAAACGCCTGCCGCCCGGTTTCAATCAACAGTGGGATGGCAAATATGCAATAGGGCTCCTTGAGACGCTCCGCCTTGGCGCTGAGGGACTGGTAGACTAAAGGATGCAGGATCGCCTCTAGGATCTGCCTGTCCAGCGCATCCGCGAAAACCCGCTCGCGCAAAGCCGCCCGGTCGAGCCGTCCGGCCGCCAGCACAACATCGCCGAATTTCGCGACAATGGCGGCCAAGGCAGGCTGCCCGGGCTCGACCAATTCGCGCGCTATGTCATCGGCATCGAAAACAGGAACACCCTTGGCGGCAAACAACTGGGCGACCGAACTCTTGCCACAGCCGACGCCTCCGGTCAAACCAATTTTCAGCACATTCAACGGATCCCTGAGGCGCTCAGATAAAAGGAGGTGATTTCATGCCCCCAAAGCAAGGCAATCCAACCGGCCAGACCTAAAAATGGTCCGAAGGGTATGGGAACCGAACGATCACGCCTGAGCAGCAAGATCATCAAAATACCCGTAAAAGCGCCAATCAGCGAAGACAACAATACAATGACCGGTAAACTCTGCCATCCCAGCCAGGCACCGAACAAAGCCAGCAGCTTGAAGTCGCCGTAGCCCATGCCCTCCTTGCCGGTCAGCAGCTTGAACACATGAAAAACCAGCCAGAAACACAAGTAACCCGCAATGGCCCCGACAATGCTTGACTTGCTGTCGGTGAACACATTAAACAGGCTGATAAAAAGCCCCAGCCACAACAAAGGCAAGGTGATCGAATCCGGGAGCAAGCGCCGGTCAATGTCAATAGCCGACAAACAGATCAGGCACCAACTCAGTGGCAAGGCCCACGCGGTCTGCCAGCTAGGCCCCAGTTTCCACGCGACTGCCGCCGAGACCAATGCCGTCAGCATTTCGACCAGTGGATAGCGCAAAGAGATGGCCACCTTGCATTCCGAACACTTCCCACCCAGAACCAGATAACTCAGCACCGGTATATTTTCATGGGCGGCGATGGGATGCTGGCAATGCGGGCAACGGGAGCGCGGAAAAACCAGGTTAAACTCGGCTTCAGGCTCTTCCGCCGTCGCGTCCAAACCCAAAAACTCCATGCATTCGCTCCGCCATGATTTTTCCATCATCACCGGCAAGCGATAAATCACCACGTTCAAAAAACTTCCCACCAGCAGTCCTAGCAGAGCCATGGCTGGAACGAACAGCACGCTGTTGTTGATTAGAGTTTCTACGGCTTCCACTTGACCGGCTCATTCCAGAAAAATCGAACAGGAACCCATTCCGCCAACTGTCGCGCGGACAAAAAACCTTGCAAAGTGAAAACCGCCACCTTGTGTGCGCGGGCCTATATGGCCGAACCCAGTTTGAATATCGGCAAATACATCGCGATAATCAAACCGCCCACAATCACGCCCAAGACAGCCATAATCAGGGGTTCCAACAGGCTGCTGAGCGAATCGACGGCGTTATCCACCTCTTCCTCGTAGAAGTCGGCCACCTTGGACAGCATGCTGTCGAGCGAACCCGACTCCTCGCCGATGGCAACCATTTGAACGACCATGTTGGGAAACAGGCCAGACTGCTTCATGCAGGACTGAAGCTGGGTTCCCGTGGCGATCTCATCGCGCATGGCCAAGATGGCGGAACCGAACACGACATTGCCAGTGGCCCCGGAGACCGATTGCAGCGCCTCGACCAAGGGGACGCCTGCGGCGGACATGGTCGACAATGTGCGGGCAAAGCGCGCGATGGACGCTTTGCGGATGATTTCGCCGATCACCGGAACCTTGAGCGTCACCCGATCCAAACCGTGGTTGAACGCCTTGGAGTCACGCTTAAGCCTGCCGACGACGAAGCCGATACCCGCAATGATGCCTATAATCGCCCACCAATAGCTCTGCATGAACCGCGACATGCCGACCACCATTTGGGTAAAAGCCGGCAACTCCGCGCCGAAACCTTTAAATAACTCCTCGAACTGCGGCACGACAAAAACCAGAAGCACGCCGCTCACGATGCCTGCTATCACCAGCACGGCCGTCGGGTAAGTCAACGCTTTTTTGATTTTCGCCTTGATAGATTCTGTCTTTTCCTTGTAATCGGCGATTTTATGCAGGAGGCTTTCCAGCACACCGGCCTGTTCGCCCGAATGCACCAAGTTGCAGAAGAGCTCGTCGAAATAAATAGGGTGCTTGCCCAGCGATTCCGCGAGCGTGCTTCCTGACTCGATGTCCGCCTTGACCGTCATCAGAAGGTCTTGCATAGAGGGGTTTTCATGGCCGCGCCCGACAATCTCGAAAGCCTGCACCAGAGGCACGCCGGCGGTCAACATAGTGGCCAATTGCCGACTGAATATAGCAATGTCCTTGGTGGTGATTTTTTTCTTGGCCGGGGCGAACAGCGGCGCGGACTTTTTCTTGATCTTGGTGATTCTGATGCCTTGCCTGCGAATATCCGCCCGGGCCAAGGTCTCCGAACGCGCGGTGACTTCTCCTTTAGTGCGGACACCCGTTCTATCGGTTCCTTCCCAAATGAAGTGCAATAATTCATCTTTTGCCATATCCTAAACCTTCACCCTTACTCTACGGTCACGCGGTTGACTTCTTCCAGGCTGGTAATTCCCGCCTTGACTTTCTTCAGGCCTGATTCCCGCAAATCCGCAATGCCGTCGCGCTTGGCTTGCTCCTCGACTTGCCTGACACTTCCACCTTCTAGAATAATCCGATTCAGCGCATCGCTGATGGGCATAATCTGGTAAATACCTACTCGTCCTTTATATCCTTTCGTGCATTTATCACAGCCTACTGGGCCGTAAACAGTGAAAGTCCCCAATTCATGTTCTTTGAAGCCCGCGTCCAACAACACTTCAGGAGGTAGATCCTCCACCCTTTTGCAGTGTTCACACAAGCGGCGGCAAAGCCGCTGGGCCATAATGAGCAATACCGATGATGCGATATTGAATGGGGGAATTCCCATTTGCATCAACCGATTGAGAGTTTGCGGCGCATCGTTGGTGTGCAGTGTCGATAACACCATATGGCCCGTTTGCGCTGCCTTGACAGCAATCGAAGCAGTTTCGAGATCGCGGATTTCGCCGACCATGATAATGTCGGGGTCTTGCCGCAAAAACGCTTTCAAGGCCTCCGCGAAGGTCAAGCCCGTCTTAGGGTTTACATTGACCTGGTTGATACCGGTGACGGTGATTTCAACCGGGTCTTCAGCCGTGGAAATGTTGATATCCGGCTGGTTTAGGATGTTGAGCGCGGTGTAAAGCGTGACAGTCTTACCGCTGCCCGTGGGGCCAGTCACTAAAATCATGCCGTATGGCTTGACAATATTCTTTAAAAACGCTTCCCGCTGCTCAGGTTCAAAGCCCAGCCGCTCGATTCCCAACGTGGCGTTGTTCGGATCCAGGATACGCAGCACGATTTTTTCACCGAACAAAGTCGGACAGGTGTTGACACGGAAGTCAATCGCGCGGGTTCTCGAAAGCGCCATTTTAATGCGGCCATCCTGCGGAACCCGCCTTTCGGCGATGTCCATCCGGGACATGACTTTGATCCGGGCCGCAAGGCGGTTTGCCAGGTTGGCGGGCGGACTGGCGACCTCATGCAACATACCGTCCTGGCGGAAACGGATGCGAAAGATCTTCTCGTAGGGTTCGATATGGATATCAGAGGCCCCTTTCTTAATCGCGTCAAGCAAAATCTTGTTGACGAAGCGGACGATGGGAGCGTCGTCAACATCGCTGTTTTCGAGGGGTTGTTCGTCGTCGTCGCCACCGCTGATCTGGAGATTGTCCAAGTCGGAGTCGATCAACTCCTTCATGGAGGTGTCCGCCGCCTCCAAGGCTTGATCTATCGCACGCGTCAGCTTGTCATCCTCCACCACGATGCTTTCGGTGGAGAGGCGGGTGTGGAACTTGATCTCGTCAAACGCCTGGAAGCAAGTCGGATCCGAAACCGCTAAAAACAAGCGGTTGCCTCGCTTGAATAGAGGCAGCACATGGTGCTGGCGGATTAGCTTTTCATTGACCAGCTTGATCGGCAGAGTGTTCGCCGTGATCGCCGAGATGTCTAGCAGCGGCAAGCCAAATTCACGCGAAACCGTATTGGCTATCGAAATGCTATCAAGGATCTTGTTGGCAACCAGATAGCGAACCACAGGCATTCGCTTCTTAAGCGCCTCCTCACAATGCAACTGCGCGTCCGCTTCCGTTAGCAATCCCTCTTTTACCAAGCTCCTAGCCAGTCCGCTAAGAAAGATTTTTGTCGCGGGTGTCACCATGGTTGTTGACCCAATTGAATCGTCGAATTTAGGATCGGTTTGCCGAATGGGTCAATAGTAGTTGAAGCCGAGCGTTTTGAACACCCGGGATTACGCAAACAAAAAGCGCCGCAGGCGCAGCGCTCTTCGCTTTCCTATATGAATCAATAACTTAAAGCCAATAGACAAAGATAAACAGACCCAGCCAGACTACGTCCACGAAGTGCCAATACCAGGCAGCCGCCTCAAACGCAAAATGATGCTTGGCGGAAAAGTGCCCCCTGGCGCTGCGGAACAGCACGACGGTCAAGAAAATCGCTCCAATGGTGACGTGCAGGCCATGAAAACCGGTGAGCATGAAAAAGGTCGAGCCGTAAATGCCGGTGCCAAGCGTCAATCCCATTTCCGAATAGGCCTCGTGATATTCAAATGCCTGGAACACCACGAACGAGAAGCCCAGAACCACCGTCGCTATCAAGCCCTTGATCAATTGGGGGCGATTGTTCGCCAGCAAGCCCCAATGCGCCCAGGTAACCGTAGCCCCCGAAGACAACAGGATCAAAGTGTTCAGCGCAGGTATGCCCCAAGCCCCCATGGGATGGAAACTGCCGTCATCAAAGCCGCCCACATGGCCAGGCCCGTTGTTCGGCCACGCGCCACTGAACCCCTCCCACAATTGCTTGGTCGCACCCATGGCGAAATTTTCCCCACCCGCCAGCCACGACTCCGACAACACCCGCGTGTAGTAAAGCGAGCTGAAGAACGCGGCAAAGAACATCACCTCGGAGAAAATGAACCAAAGCATACCCATGCGGAAGGAGATGTCCACCTGCGCGTTAAAGGTACCTTTTTCGCTTTCGGCAATGACCGTGCCGAACCAGCCAAAGAACATGGTGACCATGACGCCGACGCCGACAATCATCATGGTCGAGCCGTAGCTGGCACCGTTGAGGTAGTTAGCGAACCCCGCCAGCAGCGTGAAGAGGCCAATGGATCCCACGATGGGCCATTGCGCTTTGTGAGGTATGTAATATGCGTCTTTTGTTGTGCTTGCCATGATGTGCCCCTGTCACTTCTTAATGGTTTGTGTCTTATCGGTTATATCGAAAAACGTGTACGCCAGCGCCATTTCCGTGATGTCGGCCTGAACCGAGGGATCGACGGTGAAACGCACCGGCATCCGCCGTCCCTTGTGAGGTTCAAACGCCTGCTCGGAAAAGCAAAAACATTCGGTCTTCTGGAAATGAGCAGAAGCCCATGCAGGCGAAATGCTGGGTATAGCACGCCCAACCAACTTGTTTTCGGAAGTATTTTCCGCATAAAAGTTGACCGTGTAGTACTGTCCCGGATGGACTTTCAGCTTGGTCGTTTCGGCGCGGAATTCCAAAGGCATCTTGCCATTCACCGCCGTGACAAACTCCACCGTGATCTCCCTTGCTTGGTTGGCAGCGTAAACCCGCTCAGGCGACGCCTTTTTCACCCTGCCGCCGATGCCGAAAGAATCACATATCGCATCGTAATAAGGCGCTATGGCAAAACCGAGGCCAAACATGGCCATGGCGGCGAACACCATGCCCCAAACAAGTCGGGCATTAGCTCGCCGACGATCTTTGCTGTCCACTTATCGACGATTCCGGTTTTGAAGTAATGACTTTGTAAATCGAGAACAAATAAAGCGAGACGGCAATCAACGCGATTGCCGCCGCCAATATCGTATTTTTTTTGCGTGTGTCCATGGAGTATGCTGCCGCCCACCCCCCGTCACTCAGGGGGATGGGCTTGCCTTCTGTTTTCAGTGCAAATCCGAGATCGTCTCGGGGGCCGGTGCCTCTGTCCAGCTATGGTAAGGTGGCGGGGACGGCAGATGCCACTCCAAGCCGTGCGCTTCCGCGCCTTCCCAAACTTCGCTGGACGCCTTCTCGCCACCCTGGATGGCTTTGTAAATGACGTAAGCAAAAATCAACTGGGAGAATCCAAACACAAATGCGCCCACGCTGGACAAGGCGTTGAACTCGGCGAATTGCACTGCGTAGTCGGGAATGCGGCGCGGCATACCCGCCAACCCGACGAAATGCTGCGGGAAGAAGCAGATGTTGACCGAAATGGTCGTCAACCAGAAATGCAACTGGCCAAGACGCTCGTCATACATGTGCCCAGTCCACTTCGGCAACCAGTAATAAACGCCGGCGAACAACGCAAACACCGCGCCGGGCACTAACACGTAGTGGAAATGCGCCACGATGAAATAGGTGTCGTGATATTGCAGGTCGGCCGGCGAAATGGACATCATCAGGCCGGTGAACCCCCCCATCGTGAACAACACCACGAAAGCGATGGCGAACAACATCGGGGTTTCAAAGGTCATCGCGCCGCGCCACATCGTCGCCAGCCAATTAAACACCTTCACACCGGTGGGAACCGCGATCAGCATGGTGGCATAGGTGAAGTACAACTCGCCCGCGAGCGGCATGCCCACCGTGTACTGGTGGTGCGCCCACACGATGAAGGACAGAAAACCGATGGAAGCCGTCGCGTAAACCATGGAGCTGTAACCGAACAGCGGCTTGCGCGAGAAGGTCGGGATAATCGAAGAAATGATGCCAAAGGACGGCAGAATCAGGATGTAAACTTCCGGGTGCCCGAAGAACCAGAACAGATGCTGGTAAAGCACTGGATCACCACCTCCGGCCGCGTTAAAGAAGCTGGTGCCAAAGAATTTGTCGGTCAACAGCATGGTCACCGCCCCGGCGAACACCGGCATCACCGCGATAAGCAGGAACGCAGTGATAACCCAAGTCCACACGAACAAGGGCAGTTTCATCATTGTCATGCCGGGCGCCCGCATGTTGAAGACGGTGACGATGATGTTGATCGCCGCCATGATGGACGACATCCCCAGCAAATGCACGGTGAACACGGTGAACGGAAGCGCGTTGCCGGTCTGTAACACCAAGGGCGGATACAAAGTCCAACCGGCCGCCGCCGCGCCGCCGTCCATGAACAAGGTACTGGCCAGCATGACGAAGCCGAACGGCAGAATCCAAAAGCTCCAATTGTTCATACGCGGCAACGCCATGTCCGGCGCTCCGATCATCATGGGGATCATCCAGTTGGCCAGCCCCGCGAAAGCCGGCATGACCGCGCCGAACACCATGATCAAGGCATGCAGCGTCGTCATCTGGTTGAAAAAGGCCGGATCGACGTATTGCAGCCCTGGCTCGAACAGTTCCGCCCGGATCACCAGCGCCATCGCGCCGCCGACGAAAAACATGATGAGACCGGTGACCAGGTACAAGGTGCCGATGTCTTTGTGGTTGGTGGTGGTGACCCAGCGCATGAACCCCTTGGCAGGGCCATGGTCATGATGCTCATGGGCATCGCCATGGGCATGGGTGTCGTCATGAGTTGTAGCTGACATAAGCCTGTTACCTCAAAAGTTGAAGATTATTTAAGCGCCTGGATTTCGGCTGGCTGGATGGAGTCGCCCTTGTTGTTGCCAAATCCGTTGCGCTGGTAGGTCACCACGGCGGCAATCTCCACATCGTTCAACTGGTCGGCAAACGCGGGCATGGCGGCTTTGCCGTGCAAAACCAGCTTGACGTGATCAGCCACGGGGCCTTGCGCCACCTTGCTACCCTTGATAGCGGGGAAAGTTCCCGGCATGCCCTCGCCTCCCGGCATATGGCAAGCGGCGCAGTTCGCGGCGTAGACGTCCTTGCCTTTGGCGATCAACTCATCCGCCGTCAGCGGCTTGCTTGGATCGACTGTGTTGGCCGCTTGCACACCCTTTTGCTGCGCGACCCATTGCTTGTACTCGTCCTCGGTCTTGACGATGACGACAATCGGCATGAATCCATGGTCACGACCGCACAACTCGGCGCATTGGCCACGGTAGACGCCGGGCTTGTCAACCTTGATCCAGCCGTCAGTCACGAAGCCGGGGATGGCGTCTTTCTTCCAGCCAAACTCGGGAACCCACCAGGCATGCAGCACGTCGGCGGCAGTCAACAAAATGCGGATTTTCTTGTTGGCCGGAATCACCAAGGGCTTGTCGACGTTCAACAGGTAATGCTCTACCGTGGCGGGATCGATCTTGGAACCCAGTTGGCGGGCTTCGTTGCTCTTGGCGTCCAGCGAACTGAAAAAGTCGATGCCCTCGTCCAGGTAGGTGTAACGCCATTTCCATTGATAACCGGTAACCTTGATGGTCATGTCGGAAGCGCTGGTGTCGTAGACCTTCATCATGACCTTGGTGGCGGGAATCGCCATGGCCAACAGAATCAGGAAGGGAATGATCGTCCAGACGATCTCCAATTTATGGTTTTCGTGGAACGTGGCGGGCACCGCGCCCTTGGACTTGCGGTGGTGGATCAGCGAATAGGCCAGGATGCCATAGACCAAAATGCCTATCCCCACGCAGATCCACAGGATCAGCATGTGCAGATCATGGATATCGACACTGGATGGCGTCACACCCCTCGGCAGGTTCAAAGCCCCCCAGCCAACCCCGGTGCCGGAACCCGTCTCGGCCTGTGCCGCCCCCCCCAACGCCAGGCCAACACCGGCGATCAGTTGTATTGTTTTCTTCACGCAGCCCTCTCCTCAAGTACTTAAAAATGCTTTTAATAATTGAACTATCTGGAACTTAGCAGAACCTTCAATTCCATTGCCAAAGCTTGCCGCTCGGACTCCACCAGAAAGCGCCCTATTTCGACTTCCTTGCCATGCAATCTCAACGACAGCCGACTTGGCCGCCCTCTGGCCGACGGCCCGGTCCAGTCGATCCGCACCCAGGCCCGCTGGAATTTGTGTGTCTGCCAAGGGCTTTCACGACCCTTCTCGACCCTGACCAGCGCGTCGGTGATCGTAATGATCTCCCGCTCGGCACTCTGTCTGCGGCTGAGATGCAGGCAATACGCCAATAGCAACCATTCCAGCCCCGAAAAAGGCAGCACCGGCCACGCGCCCAGAAAAGCGAAGACGCCCCCTATCGAGCCCATCAACAGTGCGCAGAACGCCAACAACGCAACACCCTGCCGCCGGTTGAGCGACCCATTGGGCCGCAGGACGATGGTTTTTTCACCCGTTGCCGCATCATGTTCCGACTCGACCATGATGTCACCCCCCGTCTGACGCCTGGGGCCACCAGGCCCTGCGTTAAAAACGTTGCCGCAAAAAAAATCGGCGTAAAACCCCTAGCGCGACAGGTGTTTTCCCGCCTAAAAATGAACAGCCTTCGGTTGGACGGGGAAAATTTAACTTATACGGACAGTCTACGCAAGATTTCTTCACGGCCTTCCAGGAAAAACTCCTCTTTGATGAAGCACTTCTGCGAACTCATCCCCCGCTGGTCGTCATGGGGGACGACGCCCAAGCAAGGAATCGACAACGAAGACTTCAACGTTTCGATGTTCTCCTCAAGACAGGAAAAGTCGGCATCGACGCCGTTGGCGACCCATCCCGCATACGGAACACCGGAGCGGACTATTGCATCGTGGCTCAACAAAGCATGGTTCAAACAGCCCAGCCGCAGACCCACCACCAGAATAACCGGCAATTTCAATGCCTTGGCCAAATGGGACACCCGCTCCCCGTCGTTGAGGGGAGCCTCCCATCCTCCCACCCCCTCAACTAGGACGCCATCGGCCAGCCGTTCCAGTTCCCGGCATTGCCGGACAATTTCATCCAATCGGACAATCCGGCCAGCCAGGCGAGCGGCAAGGTGGGGCGAAACCGGCGGATCAAAAGCGTAAATATTTAATTTCGCGTAATCGACCCGCAAAGTCGCTAATTCTTGCAGCAGCAGAGCGTCCTCGTTGCGCCATCCCCCGTCTTGCCGAAAGCAACCACAGGCCACCGGCTTCATGCCGACCACCGACCAGCCTTCCGCTTGCAAAAAGCGCATGAGGGCGGCGGTCACCCATGTCTTGCCCGCCCCCGTGTCCGTGCCAGTGATAAAAAAACCCGCCACAATCGATACCTGCCATCATTTTTATTCGCCAGGCAAACGCCCCTGGCCGTAGACGATCTCAAAGCTGGCCTCGATGCGCCCTTCCTCTGAGGAATCGGCATAGGCCTGCGACATGCTCCGGAAAACCCCCTTGCCAGTAAGATGCCGTGGGCGGTTTTGGGTGACATTGTGCGCGCCCAAGGTTTTCAATTCCCGCAACAACGCCTCAACGCTGGGATAGGCAAAAACGCGCCGCTCCCCGCTAATACTGCAATCGCCGAAATCCGCGCCGACCAAGGCCGCCTCGACCGACGCCCGCGAAACAAAGGCATTGACATGCGAATAAGCGTCCGCTTTGGCCCAGGCCGCGCGTAGTTCGCACAGCGCCCCTTCGCCAAAGGTGCTGAATATAACCATGCCCCCAGGCCGCAACACCCGCCTAAATTCCGCCAAAACGACTGGCAGTTCGGCGCACCATTGCAAAGCCAAGTTGGAAAACACCAGATCCACGCTAAACGCCCGCAATGGCAGGGACTCGCCGTCACCGCAGATCCTCCGCGCCCTTCCGCCCAGCCCCGGCCGCTCGCGCAAAATCCGCAACATGCCTTCGGCAATGTCCAAAGCAAGCAACTCCGCCTCGGGAAACATTCCCGCAAGGCGGGCCGTGCAATACCCTGTGCCTGCGCCGACATCAAGGATGGTCTTGGGGGCGCACGGGATTTCCTGCAACCGCTCCAGCAGCCGCTCGCCAACTTGCCGTTGCAAAACGGCCGCAAGGTCATAATCCGACGCCGCCTTGCTGAAGGATTGGCCCACCCAGCGCTTCTCGGGCATAGACGACGCCCCAGCCGGCCAGTCAGCCGGCGGTGTTTGCGTCATGGCGCCGCCAAAAATCGGTAAGCAGGTCGAAACATTCATCGGCGTGGGAAAGGAAAGGGGTATGGGCTGCCCCGGCCAACACCCGCAATTCCGCCCCGCCGGCCAAATCCCGCATGGCCTCGCCGGCGGCCGGAGGCGCCAGACGGTCGCGCCCGCCCAGTATGATCAGCAAAGGTACGCGCAAGCCTGGCAGATCCGCCCGCAGATCTTCGTTGCGCAAAATATCCAGGCCGGCCCGCAAAGCCGCTTCGTCAGGCTCAGAACATTCGAGCGCGGACGCCTTCAACGCCTCCAACACCTCACGGGCGTTTTCAAGGCCCCAGGTTTGCAGCCCCAAAAATTGCATCAACGTGCGCTGGTAATCCGCCATCAAATCTGCGGCGAAACGGGACAGCAGTGTCAAATCCATCGCGCAAGGCCAGTCATCGCCACGGGCAAAGCGGGCGCTGCCGGCCAGCATCGTCAGGCTGGCCAAGCGTTCAGGGCTGCGTGCGGCCACACTCAAGCCAATTTTGGCCCCTAGCGACCAGCCCAGCCAGTGCGCCCGTTCCGGGGCAACCGCCAGCAACGCCTGCCCAACGCAGTCCAGGGTGAAATCGGAGATCATGCCGCTACGGCCATGGCCCGGCAAATCAACGAGGGTGACGCGAAAACCCTCGGCCAACCGCCGGGCAAACCCCCTCCAAACGCCTGAGTGCATACCCCAGCCATGCGCCATCACCACGTCCGGCCCCTCGCCGAAAACCTCGGTGTGGATTATTCCACCGTTCCGGCTCATGGTTGCCTGGGAACCACTTTGCCCAAAATTTCAAGCAGACTGTCGACTTGAAACTCGTCGTGGGCGGCGGAAAGGGTGACGCGCAGACGAGCGGTTCCCGGCGGCACCGTGGGCGGGCGGATCGCGGCGACGAAAAATCCCGCCTCCAGCAAGCATTGGCTCGCATGCAAGACCTCATGGTTGCCGCCGACCAGAATGGGTTGGATGGGGGTTTGCGAATCCATCAGGTTCAAACCCTGTTGCCTTGCGCCAAGCCGAAACCGCTCGATCAAGCCCCGCAACTTGTCGCGCCGCCAGGATTCCTCGCGCACCAACGCCAAGCTGGCGCGGGTCGCCTCGGCCACCGCCGGCGGCAAAGCCGTAGTGTAGATATATGTGCGCGCGAGTTGGATGAGATATTCGATCAAATCACCACTGCCAGCCACGAAAGCCCCAAAGGTTCCAAACGCCTTGCCCAGCGTACACATCAGCACGGGAACCTCCGCCGCGCCCAGACCGTAATGCTCCAACACGCCTCGCCCAGTCGGGCCGAGCACGCCCAGGCCGTGGGCGTCGTCCACCATCAACCAGGCGTTTGCCTCCCCGGCGGCACGGGCCAATTCTGGCAAGGGCGCAAGGTCGCCATCCATGCTGAACACCCCGTCGGTGACCACCAGCCGCCCAGCCGTCGAACACTCAGCCAAGTCGGCCCGCAATTCCTCCACGCCGCCATGGGCATAGCGCTTCAGCCTGGCACCGGACAGCAACGCGCCATCCAGCAAGGAAGCATGGTTCAGCCGGTCCGCGAACACCCAGTCGCCGCGTCCGACCAGAGCGCCGATGACGCCTTGGTTGGCCATGTAGCCGGTGGAAAACAGCATGGCCCGCTCACGGCCGGTGAATTCGGCCAGCGCCTCCTCCAGGGCGCGGTGGGCCGGGCCGTGCCCGGAAACCAAGTGGGATGCCCCGCTGCCGACGCCATAAAGCTCCGTGGCCTTTTGCATCACCTCAACCACCTTCGGATGGTCGGCAAGCCCCAGATAATCGTTGCCGCAAAAATTCACCAGCCGCCGGCCATCCAGCACAGCCTCGGCACCACAGGTTTTCTCCAGGACGCGGCGGCGGCGGTAAAGCCCTTGGGCCTCGATCTCGGCCAAGCGGGCAGGCAGTTCGTCAGGGCTCATGGGCTTAGAAACTCGGCCGTCGCACCCGCCATGCGCAATCCCAGGCGCTGGAACAGACGGCGGTCGCTGTCGGCCACAGGATTGTCGGTGGTCAGCAATTTTTCACCATAAAAGATGGAATTGGCACCGGCCAGGAAGCACAAAGCCTGCATCTCGTCGCTCATGTCCGCACGCCCCGCTGATAGGCGCACCCGCGAGGCCGGCATGAGGATGCGCGCCACCGCGATGGTGCGCACGAAAACCAGCGGATCGAGACCCCCGACGTCGGCCAGCGGCGTGCCTTCCACCCGCACCAGCATATTGATCGGCACGCTACCCGGATGCTGGGGCAGATTGGCCAGCTCGATCAATAATTTGGCGCGATCATCGTCGCTCTCGCCCATGCCGACGATACCGCCGCAACAGACATTGATGCCGGCCTCGCGCACCCGCCGCAACGTGTCCAGGCGGTCTTGGTAAGTGCGAGTGGTAATGATTTCGGCATAGTACTCTTCCGAAGTGTCCAAGTTGTGGTTGTAATAATCCAGCCCGGCGTCTTTCAAGCGCCGGGTTTGCCGATCCGTCAGCATCCCCAGGGTCACGCAGGTCTCCATGCCCAATTCGCGCACGCCTGCAATCATCGCAGCCACCCGCTCGACATCGCCATCCTTGGGGCTGCGCCAAGCCGCGCCCATACAGAAACGGGAAGCCCCCTGCGCCTTGGCCTTGCCTGCCGCATGCAAGACATCCTCCACCGGCAGCAAGTCCTCCCGGCCCAGCCCCGTGTGGTGGTGGGCACTTTGCGGACAATAGGCGCAGTCTTCGGAGCAAGCTCCGGTCTTGATGCTCAACAGGCTACTCACCTGCACCTCATTGGCATCGAACCGCCCGCGGTGCACCGTCTGCGCCCGGAACAGCAAGTCGTTGAACGGCAGGGCGAACAGAGCCCGCACCTCTTCAAGCCTCCAATCATGGCGGAGGCCGTCACTGAAAGAGGGTTTTTCGGCCACATTAACCGTCGATTCTGCTAGCATTTTCTCAATTCTCCCAACGGTCGCCTGTGGATGAGGCGCCCTTTCCCATCAGGAGAAATGGGAAACAAGCTTCACCTGCAAAGCGACCCGTCAACTTAAAAGCGCCATTGATATGAACAACTGGGCAAGCATTATACAGGATTGGCTGTTCCCGCCCACCTGCCTCTTGTGCGGCGACGCGGGAAGCGAGGGGCGCGATCTGTGCCGAGCCTGCTCCGAGTCCCTCCCCTTCAACCGCCCGGCCTGCGCCCGCTGTGCCCGGCCCCTCCCCTTCGCCAGCGACATTCCCTGCGGCGAATGCCAAAAACACCCGCCGGCCTTCGACCGCGCCTTCGCCCTGCTCCGTTACCAGGAAAGGGGGCCGGTGGGCCACCTGATCTGCGCCCTGAAATTCCACGCCCGCCATCCCTGCGCGCGGCTGTTGGGCGACATGCTGGCCGACGCCCTGGCCGGACTCGAAGACAAGCCCGGACTCATCATCCCCATGCCTTTGCATCGAAACCGCTACCGCGAGCGCGGCCACAACCAGTCCCTGGAAATCGCCCGCACCCTCTCGGGTCGGCTGCGAATCCCCTTGGATTGGCACAGTTGCGACCGTACCCAAGCAACCCAGCCGCAGACCAAACTCACCGCCAAGGAGCGGCGGCGCAATGTGACAAAAGCTTTCGCCGTGGTCAAGCCACTGAAAGCCGATCATGTGGCGATACTCGACGACGTCGTCACTACTGGCGCGACGGCTAACGAGTTGGCGAAGGCGTTGCGCAACGCGGGGGTTAAGCGGATTGATATTTGGGCTTGCGCCAGAGCTGGAGGAGCTGTATAAATGATGTTTGCGCCCACGCGACAAAACATCACCAAGCTTGTCAGAGAGAAGTAAGCAGGTCTTCTTGATGAACCCCCGCTCGTTGCTAATGGTTTCCGTCAGTTTCGCCATCCACTTGAGACACCTCGCAGAAACGAATACCGACGAGGGTCGCCTTAGGCAGCTCCTATAAGTAGCTATACAAAATTAATCTGGTATTCTGAGCCAACTCCGCCCAAGATGTCCTGCAAGGACTTTTTTAGATTTTCGTAGGCAGCGTAGCAAGAAAGCGGAAGCCATTCATACTTGATTTTTCTCCAGAGGGTTTCGATCAGGTTCAACTCAGAGCTGTAAGTTGGCAAGTAGTGGACAAAAACCCCCATCAACGCCCACTTAGCCAGTTGCGAGCGAAACGCCCTGCTGGTGTGGATTGACGCATTGTCCAAATTGACCACGCAAGGCGTCTCGTGGCTTTGGTATTCCGCCGCGTAGGCCGACGCAAAGGCATCAAAGACGGACACCGCCACGGCGCTGTTGACGCGCCCCTCGACGGTGTGGAAACTGGCGGGGTGGCTTTTTGAAAAGAAGCCCAGCACGTTGATCCGCCTGGATTTGAAGCTGGGGATTTCCAGCTGCCCGCCGACGGGTTGCCAGGCGTAGGGGACGGACGGCTCCAGGGAGAATCCGGTTTCGTCAAAATAGTACAGCCTGATTTTGCCATGGCCGGCCATGGCGGACATGGACTTTTGATTTTCCTGTTCTTTTTCAAAGAGCGAATCATCCCGCCGGCTTCTCATCGAGCGGCGGCAGCGGTGCCAGGAGTACTTGAACTTTTTTTTAGCGTGCGCCTCACCGTGGCCATGCAGGAGGTTTTTCCGGTTTGCTCCTGCAACATGGCCGCCGCGCGCTTGATCCGCCTCGGCTCTTCGTCAACCAGGGATTTTAATTGGCGGGCCTCCTCCTCAGTATAGATAGGCGGCCTTCCAGACCGGGGCAGGTTTTTCAGCGCACAAACGCCCCCGCTTTCAAACCGCTTGATCCAAATGCCCACAGTGTCCCTGTCGACGGAGAATATTTCCGCGACCTGGCCCACCGAGTGGCCCCTGTCGCTTAACAGAATCGCGTGCGCGCGTTGCCGCTGGAAAAAGTCGGGCGAAGTTTTGCGAATTTGCTCAAGCTCCATCTTTTCGGCCTCTGTGAGCGGTCTTACGTGTCGGGTGCGGGGCATGATCGTCAAAATTATAGATTATACTTTATTGTCTTCTTAAAATGCCAGATTAATTTTTTACAAATACTTACCACGAACGGAACGGCAACCGTGGCCAAGCCTCTTGACTTGGCAAGGCGTGCGAACAAACCAAACAAAAGGGGGAGTGCTGGCCATGGTGTTGACGCGAGACTTGCCCGCCCTGCCGTCTCGGAAGCGTGTTAATCCTCCGAGTCAGTCACCAACAGGAACAAGAGATAGAGGGAAATGAGCATCTGGTTCCACAGCAAGATACTCCCGCACTTGCCGAGACCTTCACGTCCATGCATTCATGCAACTGGTTGATGTGGTGTTGATCCTAGGCACCCTATATTCGGGCGCAAGTTCTGATTGGAACCAATTAAACATTGCCGGACAATTGCGGCTCACATCAGACTCAAACTTGTCTATAGCTAGGATGTAAGGAGTAACAGGCCCATAGTAGTCTTCTTCCTCACCAATGGCTTCAAACGCGAAATTAATGCGCCGCAGCATACGGGCCAGAGAAGGCTCTATGGCTACGTACCAATAGCCAACGCCAACTTCTTTACAGTATTGATAGGCGTGCCGGAGAATACCCAGTAAAATGTCAGGGTGGAGCTTCCGTCGGCTGTCCGCTTGGGAAGGCGTAATGATGGCAGAGAGAGGGGGGGCATCCAAGAGTGCAGTGGAAAAGCCATACGAAGTATCATCAGCACGACGTCGGTACACCTTGCTAACCACAACACGCGAAACCTCTACGCAATCACGCGCCGACGGAAGCGCGGGCCTATTAAAAAGTCGAGTGCAATGAGTCTGAAATGGAAATGGAATTCCCTCTGGAGGGGCAACCACGCGGAGCGCCCCAACCACAATATTGCTTTGATTAATTGCGACAACGTAAGTGGAATGTTCGTCATATTCATCACACTCCAAGCCATCAGGGTAATCATCCACTGGCAAAAAGCCACGCTCAAGACAGTAGACTTGATAGCGAAGAGCAAAAACGAGCTTCTCGCTGCCAGGATCCATGCCATGGCGAAAAGTCTTAAATGTGAAATACTTGCTATCAAAATATTTTTCAGTTATATATTTTTCATTTGAACTCATGTCATCACCCTCTTCAAGCAAGTATTATCATGTAGCATTGCCACACCCAAATGGAAGACTCCTAAAGTCAATTAGACAAATCGATTCCACTACCAATCAAACTCGACTGCATATCTGCCAACAGCAGGTGTGGCGCTGCCAGAACAGGCAAGTTAGCCAAAATACGCATGGCTAAAGTGGCACCCAAGGCACCCACCGAAAATGCTCCGGGGGACACTTGGGAGGCAGGGCAGGGCGTGCCATCTTCCATGACCTTCAAGGCGTTGTTGACTACTTTGAAAACCGTGGAATCAAGGCGGTTTTCCAGTCGTTTGATCAAGGGGGCGAACATATCGACATACAGCATATGCTCTACCGAACCTTCTTCTTGAAGGCCAAACACCCGACGAAACGAATACTCGCACCCGACGGGGAAATAAATGCAACCAGCGCCCCAGCCTACGGCCAGCGCAGTTATGGCTGGTTTGCGTTGCCGGCGGCATTCGTCATGAAGCGCCACGATGGCCGCTAAGTCGAGGAAATCTATCGTGTCGAACACGAGATCGGCTTTCGCCACCTTGTCAACGATGCTCTCCGGCGTCAGATAAGCATTGAATTCTTGTATGTCGGCCGCAGGATTGATCGCACGAAGCCGCCTCGCCAGCGCCTCAACTTTGGGCTTGCCGATGTCATCGGCGGTAAAGTTCTGACGATTCAAATTGGAGGCCGCCACCGTGTCTCCGTCGGCCAGCGTAATATTCTCAAACCCCAGCCTGACAGCGGCTTCCGCGAACGAGCTACCAATACCGCATCCGGCAACCAACAGACGGGTGGCCCGGATCTTGGCTTGTGTCTCGTCGTTTATATAACCATGATTGCGCAGGATCAAACCGTCATAACTTAACATTTGTTTGCCTGATTTCACTAAAAAGCCGCTGGCAAGGATGGGGATCGCCATTCTTTTCCATGCCTATGGAAGAATGGCGCCTTTCAAATTAGACAACCTCACGGCGGCTGCGCCGTGAAGGTTGTCATGGAGTCTGTTTGAGCCCAAGCGTAATGCTCAACCACGCCTTTTGGCGAATCGACGGCCAAAGCCTAAGCCAAGCAGACCACCACTGAACAGGGACAAGATGCTGGGCTCAGGCAATGCATTCGTTGACAGAGGGTCAAAAGACCTTCCCCCCCACCCACCCCCGTTCGTGGCCTGGCGCAGGGTAAACTGGCCCGAGAAGTCTGAAGCATTGGCTTCAGCATTGGTATTGAAGTTAGGGGCGCCGCCAGAGCCAGTGCACATGGGGCCGGAGACACAGTCAGCTAGGAAATTACCGGAGCCGCTGGCCGGCAAGGTTGCGCTATTAGTGTTCTGAAACAAATCAACGCCCGGGAGGGTTCCGCGGGCGCCTGACGTGAACTCCAGCTTGCCAAGCAGTTCACTGCTGGCCAGGTTGGTCACCCCGCCGAACGTGCTGAAGCCCAAGCGATCCGCCGACGTTATGCCGCCAGCTCCAATGCCGCTGTAGTCCGTGCTTGCGATTTTATAAAAGTCCAGGTGGATCTTACCGTCACAAAACCCGCCGCCTGTGCAGCCCACGTTTTCGATGTTAAAAGTGGTGCCGCTGTCAGGGCTTGTAATGCTTTTATCGGCTATGCCATAGACGACTGCCAGGATTTGCTCGCCATTTTGGCCTGCCGCCCACAATATATTGCTGCTGGTAGTCTCGAAGTCGGTAATATGAGCCACACCATATGTGGTCTCATTCAGGGTGCCGCCGGAAGGCCCGATAGCAGCGCCGCCACTGTTATTGCCGCCGTAACAAGGGCTGTTAGGCGTTGCGTTGCCAGGGGTGGTCGCGCATTCGGCGGTATATAAGTCGAATTTGATATCTACTGCGCCAGAATAACCACCTATGTTAAAGAGAAAAGCATGCGCTTGAGTAGTGCCTAGGCCAAGCAACAGCCCCACCGAAGTGCTCATAAGTACTTTTTTGAACGTTTTCATCGTTGTGCTCCTTGAAATTTGAAAAAACAAAAGACCTGTAATTTGGCCCGCCGCTACATTTTTTTGCAAAATCTACGCCATATTTTTATCCCGTTGTTTTTTAAGCGATTCCACGTTGAACCATCTCTAGCCTGAAGCAGGCTGTAAAATTTATTGACACCAAAAAAACCATCGGCATGAACGAAAAAGCGCTGCCGCATTAAAAAAACTTCTAACTTATTGAAAGCAATCGACTTACAACAAAGCAAAACGGCTTTGCATATGTAAAAAATTCTGACACCTACAATCTCCATACCCGCAGACGGGCGAGTGCCTGGCAGTACGATTCTACAGGTTTCAGCTTCCTCCTGAGCCCCCCCCCTTGCCCTGCGGGCTGCCCGCGCCGTCCCGCGTCTGCCAAAGAACGATACTTCTTCGCTGCGCTCGCGTCGCCCCATGGCTGCCAAAATGATTCTTATATCAACGCCGCTGTCGCACCTTGCCGTTTCTCTGCGTGAAACCGCCCGGCGCCCGCAGTTACGCAGGGGCATGGGAAACATCCCGCCCTCGATGGCTACATTTTGCCAATCACATGACCAAAATCTTCAACTTGCCGCCAATCAGTATATTCGACTACCGTCGAGGGATCGGTCGGCCCCGATGTCATCCCCATGATGCACCGTATCATGAAACGGTCAAAAGGATTGTATCCCGGATAGTCTATTTTGCCCGCAAAGACTGCCGCCTCTCTAGGTTTCCAGGCAACCTTCATAAGGAATTTCTTGAAGTAGGGATTGGTGTCTGGCCGGTTTTTTTCCGGTTTTCTTGCGACCACATTGACCGAGAAAAACGCGTTGGGCTTGCTATCAAGAATCGCTACATTCCTGTTGATGAACCCAACAAGCTTAGGGCTATGTCTGCCATAACGAATGCTAGCACCGATTACAATCTTGTCGAACGGTAACAAATCAGACCCGTGACACCCACCAACCGAGACGAGCGTAACTTCATGGCCTTGGCAGCCAATCACCTCCTGCAGCCGGTGGCAGATTTTTAGAGTATGACCGTCGGTGGTTGAATATATAATTAAAATATTTGCCATTACGCCTCGCAAAAGCCCATCTTGGCCAGACGGGACACCACTTTCGCCTTGACAGACACTGGACATCATGATACATGAGTCGTCCAGCCTTCCGCAATAGGGCTGTAAAGCATAGCTGGGCTGGCCCGGCAATGACATCGACCCCAGAGAGTCACGGAAATGCGGAGTAACCCGAGACAACACAGGCTGCAATCGGTTAGCATGGCCTCCTCAAAACCAAGCTCCCCAGGAAAAACTCCGTGGAAAACCACTCGACCTGGGAAACGATCCTGCTCGGTCTGATCGCTGCCCTAGTGATTGTCTGGTTTAGGCCCGGCATCAAGGCTGCTATGGAGCGAGGCAAACAGGCCGAGGCGGATTGGGGCTCGGCGCTGATCCCCTTAGGACTGGCGGCCTTGTTTGTGTTTTTTCTGATTCTTGCCTCCTGAATGCGCTAATGTTATCCATGAACCAAGCCGACAACCTCGAAGAATTCGAACACCACTATGCCATCCGCCCCAACAAATCGGAAATCAAACGCGAGAACGCCGCGTTGGAAGATTTTGGGGGGGAACTCATCGCTCTGCCCAAAGAGCGCCTAGGCAAACTGGCCATGCCCCCGGCCTTGCTAGAGGCGGTGAAACTGGCGCAATCCATTGAAAGGCATCACGGCGCGTTTAAGCGCCAGCGCAAATTCATCGCCAAGCTGTTGCGCGACATCGATGTCGAGCCGATTCGCGGGCAATTGGATCGCCATGCCCAACAGACTGCCCACGCCACCAGGCAATTGCATACCATCGAGCGTTGGCGCGACCGCCTGCTCGCTGGCGACGACCACGACCTGAATGCACTAATGGCCGAATACCCGGACGCCGACCGGCAAAAATTGCGGCAATTGATCCGTGACGCCCGCAAAGAACAGCAGGCCGCAACCCCGCCGCGCTCGCCCCGGCTATTGTTCAAATATTTACGCGAGTTAATGCCGACTGAAGAGGCGGACGAATATGGGGGGTAGTACTGTGCATCCACTGAAATTCATCAGTAAATGCTGGCGTGGCTTGCAGGCCGCCGACGGCGGCGATGCCTATGAGCGCTACTTGGATCACTGGCTCAGAGAGCACGCCCAAGAAGGCCGCGAGCCCTTGAGCCGTAAGGTGTTTTTCAAGCAAGAATTAGAGAGGAAATGGGACGGGGTGAAGCGCTGTTGTTGAGCATTTACGCCGCCCAATCCAATGCCGCAGGCAAACGCCGGCAACAACGGTTTTCCCCGCCCCAGTCAAGAGACATCCCATTCCCCACGGCGCGGGCGGCAGCCGGAACTCGACCTCGCCCAGCGCGGCCTGCCTTTCCACCTCGGCGCGCAGCTTGCCGCCGTCATCCAGTGCCCGGTCGTGCCTGGCCCGCACCAGGTAGTCCGCCGGGTGGACCAGGTTCGCAGCCAAGTAGATCAATGCGCGCAGGCCGCCTTCCCGGTCGACCACGTAGACCAGCCGCGCCGCCAGCTCCGCCACCCGCTGGTAGCCCTCCGTCCAGCGCAGGCTCTCCACGAGGTCCGCCTCGCCCTTGGGCTTGCGCGCCCACGTCCAGGCGTCCAGCACCCCCAGCGCCACGCCGTCCTCCGACACCGCCAGCGTCGTCGGATGCACGTACATCCCGTGCTGCCGCTCGTAGCTCAGCCGACCCAGCCCGGCGATCCCCCCCCCCCCCGGCTGGCTCGTGAAGTCCAGCTCCGTCGTGTCCCGCACGCGCAGCACCCGCGTCTCCAGCGCCTCGTTGTCCTTCCGCCCAGGCCATCGCTTCACAAATTCAACACCTTACCGCATCGGAAGGAGTTGTGGGGAATGGGGTGGGTCAACAGGGCATCCAGGCCGAAAAAGCGCGGTGGCAGAACGCGCGCCATCCGCGTTTTTTCGCCCGTGCGCCACCGTTAAAGGTGCGCCTTGATCCGCTCGTAGGCGGTTTTGATTTCCTCGCCTACCAGCTTCGCTTTCTCCAATACGTCTTCAGAGACCTCGGACGCCTCCTCGCCAAATCCCTCAAACTTGGCCAACAAATGATCGACCTTTTCCTCGACCTTATCCCATTCTTCCCTGGCCTCCAGCTTGGCCAGGCCCGCCTTGACTCTCAACTCGTCACGCTGTTGAAGCAAGCCTTCCTTCAGTCTTTCCAGTTCTTCGTGAAAACTCATGGTCGCGTCTCCTCGTATTGAATTGTGCCCGGCTTAAGGTTGATCGGGCAGCCCCGGACTTGGCAGCCCGGTCAGTTTTTTAAAGCGTCCGGATGCCCGCCTCGGAACCCAGCAGCACCACGTCGGCGGGGCGCAGGGCAAAGATGCCAACGGTGATGACGCCGGGGATGTTGTTGATTTCCCGCTCCAGCTCGGCGGGATTGAGGATTTCCAGATTGTGGACATCCAAGATCTGTCCACCGTTGTCACTGATGAATCCTTCGCGCCAAACCGGCTGGCCACCCAGCTTGACCATTTCGCGGGCGACGTAGCTGCGTGCCATCGGGATGACTTCCACCGGCAGCGGAAATTTGCCCAGCACGTTGACATACTTGGTTTCGTCGGCGATGCAAATGAATTTGCGGCTGGCCGCGCCGATGATCTTCTCGCGCGTCAGCGCGCCGCCACCGCCTTTGATCATTTGGAAATGCGCGTTCACTTCGTCAGCGCCGTCCACGTACACATCCAACGTACCGGCCTCGTTCAGATCGATGACGGGGATGCCGACGCTTTTCAGGCGATTTGTAGTGCCTTCCGAGCTGGAAACCGCCGCGTCAATGCCGCCCCGATGGTCGGCAAGCAGGTTGATCAGGTGGTTCACCGTGGAGCCCGTGCCAACACCCAGCACCGACACGCCTTTGACATATTGCAGCGCGGCTTCGGCAACTTTTTTCTTGAGTTCGTCTTGCGTCATTGTGTTATCCGGTCTAATTTGTTCGTTTGTTTCAATCCGCTCCCGTCCTCATCCGCTGGAAGACAAAACCACCAACGGGCTAGGGCCACAGGTTGCCTCCCCTCGAGCGAGGAGAACACGGGAAAGAATAGCTGTGTTTCGCACGGCGGTAAATCTTTAAATCCCCCTTGAAGGGGGAGATTCCAGGCCCACTTTGACGACGAGCTCAAACACCCGCCCCGTTTCTGCGATGGAAGTGAAATGATTGCCAAATACATCGAGCGCATCCTCCGCGCCCGCGTCTACGACGTGGCAGTGGAAACCCCGCTGGACTTCGCCCCTTTGCTGTCGAAACGCCTGGGCAACCAGGTGCATATCAAGCGCGAAGACTTGCAGCCGGTATTTTCCTTCAAGCTGCGCGGGGCTTACAACAAGATCGTCTCGCTCGGCGAGGCGGAAAAACGCTTCGGCGTTATCACCGCCTCGGCCGGCAACCATGCCCAAGGCGTGGCCTTGGCGGCAGGCAGACTGGGCATTCGCGCCCTGATCGTCATGCCCTGCACGACGCCGGCCATCAAGATCAACGCGGTGCGCAACCGGGGCGGAGAGATCATACTGCACGGCGACTCCTACGACGAGGCTTACGAACACGCGCAGACCTTGGCCTGTGAGCAAAAGCTGACATTCGTCCATCCTTACGACGATCCGGAAGTCATCGCCGGACAAGGCACCATCGGCATGGAAATCCTCCGCCAACACAACGGCGACATCCACGCCATCTTCGTGCCGGTGGGCGGCGGCGGCCTGATCGCCGGCATCGCCGCCTACGTCAAATTCGTGCGCCCCGAAGTGAAAATCATCGGCGTCGAACCGGAGGATTCCGATTGCCTAGCCAAGGCGCTGAAAGCCGGCCGCCGGGTCACTCTAAAACAAGTCGGGCTGTTCGCCGACGGTGTCGCTGTCAAACAAATCGGCAAGGAGACGTTCCACATCGCCCATCAATATGTGGATGGCGTGGTGACTGTAGACACCGACGAAATTTGCGCCGCCATCAAGGACATCTTCGACGACACCCGCTCCATCGCCGAGCCGGCAGGCGCCCTGAGCTTGGCCGGCTTGAAAAAATACGCGGCAGAAAAGGGATTGGAAGGGCAATGCCTGATTGCCATCGAAAGCGGGGCCAACATCAACTTCGACCGCCTGGGCCACGTGGCCGAGCGCGCGCAGGTAGGCGAGCGGCAGGAATTGCTGTTGGCGGTGACCATTCCAGAACGGCCAGGGAGCTTGCTGGAATTTTGCCACAGCCTGGGCCGGCGCAGCATCACCGAGTTCAACTACCGCTACTTTGACTCCGCCCATGCCCCGCTCTTTGTCGGCGTGCAAACCAGCGAAGGCCGGCGCGATGGCGAAGCGCTGCTCAAGACATTGCGTAGCCAAGGTTTTTCCGTCATCGACTTGACCGGCAACGAACTGGCCGTGGAACATATTCGCCACATGGTGGGAGGACATCCACCCCAGATGCTGGGCGAACGTGTCTACAGCTTCGAGTTTCCCGAGCGCCCTGGCGCGCTGCTGCAATTTCTGGCCCTGCTGGGCGGACGCTGGAACATCAGCCTATTCCACTACCGCAACCACGGAGCAGCCTTCGGGCGGGTGCTGATGGGGATACAGGTGCCTAAGGGAGACAGCAAGACGTTCCTTGCATTTCTTGGCGACTTAGGTTATGCCTGCCAGGAAGAAACCGGCAATCCCGCTTATCGTTTGTTCGCCGGCGGCAAGCTGGCCCGGGATTAAACCGGCAACGAGGACTTTCCCTCCCCGACAGCCTGCTCGAATTCACTAAAAAACCGCCGGATCAACTCACGATCCGATGCCAAGCTTATCACCACCAAGCGGCTTCGCCGCTCGCCGTCGGGCCAGCCCGCCAACCGCTCACACGGGTAGAGATGGCCAGCCACCGCATGGACCACAACCGGCCGGGGCTCGCCTTCGAGATCCAAAAGCCCTTTGATGCGTAGAAGCGAACGGCCAACAGTTGCCACCAGGCGATTCAGCATGCCCAGCGCATCCCCGCGCAAAGGTTTGTCGAACACCAACGCGGCGGACTCAAACACAGTCCCTGCCCTAGCAGGCGAAACCATGTGCCTTGACAATCCTGCCTCATAAACGCTGGCTGACGCCAGCAACTTCCCGGCGTCCCATTCTCCGCGCGTCGCGGCAATGGCTTCAACGGTGGGGTTCATCTGTCCTAATCGTTGCCGAAGTCGGCCGACAGTTTCAGACTCGGCTAAATCCGTTTTGGTGATTAACAAATGGTCGGCCAAAGCTGCCTGCCGCGCCGCCTCCGGAAACTGCTCGATGCGTTCCAGCCCGTGCAGGGCATCGACGGTGGCCACGATGGCGGCAAGCCGATAGCGGGCCGCCAGCCAGCGGTCTTGCAACAGCGTGTCCACCACTGGCCCCGGATCGGCGACGCCGCTGGTCTCCATGACAACCCTGTCGAAATGCACGGTTCCGGCGGAACGGCTCATATACAAATTCCTCAGCGTCGGTGCCAACGCGCCGCGCACCGTGCAGCACACGCAACCGCCGGACAACAAGGCCAGAGGAATATCCCGCCGCCCTGTCAACACCTGGTCTAAAGGCTCCTTGCCAAACTCGTTCATCAGCACCAGCCACCTCCCCTCTTCCCGCAGGAGGCGGTTAAGCACCGTCGTCTTGCCGCTGCCGAGAAAACCGGTCAGTGCCAGAAACGGTATGCGACCGGTTTTTTCAACAGGCATTGCCATGACATTTCGCCCACGCCAGCAGTGGACAGCCACCCTCATGCTGGACTGCCGCGACACATGCCGCCCTGTCGGCAGCGCGCAAAGTTGATAATTGCTGTTCCGTCAAGGGGGGATTACAATAGCGAATGGACAATTAAGGCAACTCTCTAGGAGGGGGCGCGCTTAATTTCGCTAGGATCCATGATCGGGCAATTTTGCGCAACCGCATGAGGAAGCCCCATCCGGCCCGCTTTCAGGAAAATCGAACCCACTTAACCACACCATCCACAGGTAAACTGACAATGAAATCAGAAACCATGCAAAAGCTTCGAGACCGCCGACGGCTTCGCCCGGCGGCTCCATCTTCCAACAAAGCCCGGCTGTGGGCCTGTGTAGCGGCGGCAACCTTAGTTATGCTGGAACCCGTGACAGCCGATGCGACGGATTTTAGCGGTGCGTACGCGCTGAGCAACTGGACCACGAGCAATTTTGTCAGCGGCGGCGACGGCTACGTGGAGCCTCTTTCAAGCGACTCGATCAATCTTTGGGGCAACACAACCGGAGGAGGCGGCTTCTTATATTTCACTATCCACGCAGCTGCGCCCGGAAATTGGTCATTCGGTTACGACTATTTTCCAGCCCTTGATGGGTCATATGGCCAGGTAGGCTATGTACTCAGCTACGACGGCAACATAACCCCAAACACGTTGAACGAATCGACAGATGGTTCCTTTGGTGGCTCCAAGAGCTTCGACATCGATCCGCTCTTGTATGGCGCTAACACGACGATAGGCTTTTATATATATACAAGCCAAGCTTCAAGCCTAAATGACGTCGCGTATTTCAACATCACCAATTTTAATGCCCCGACACAAGCGACACCAGAACCTTCGAGTCTGTGGCTGCTTGCCGCAGGCTCCTTGGCGATGGCGCGTAAGCGTAGGAAGCTATAACTGGCGGCAGGAAATTGACCATTTTAGCAAACCTCGGCTTCGTATCGAGGCGAAGCGAAAACTGTGTTAATTTGCCCTTCGCATAAAAGCCTGCCCGTCCTGAAACACAGGGCGGGCAGGCTTTTTTCATGTTATTTCAACTGCGTCCAAGCCGTCCTGCCACTGACGTTGCTACCGACTGGGCAGGGAGCCCCATAAACCTGCCCCCCCCCCCCTAGGAAGCAGTTATTACCACTAGTACCCGTAACCACCCCCTTGACGAAAACCGACGGCGACTTCACGCCAATCCACGGGGTTCCATTGACGGTGTCATTGCTGTCGATCTTGCCATCCTTGTTACTATCCCAAGCAGGCGCGGCCAGCGACTTCCCGTTCACCGCGTCTAATGCCATCATCCACCCGTCACCGCCTGCGGCGCACGAAGGGCCGGAAACAGAAACGGGGGTCAGTGTCTCAAAAATAAGCGTCCCGCTGCTTAGTACCGTGGGCGTGGCGGTTACCCGCTCGCCTAGAGAACCGCTGCCCGGCGTCAGCAAATCCAAATACCAGCCACGCTTGGCGGATTTTACTGGATTAGTGGAGCCGAGGTAATCAACCGTCGTCGTCGAGCCTATCCGGTAGTTCCCGGATTGCTGGTTGATAGTCTGGACTTGCAGGTTGTCGCCACGCCATCCGATGACCGAACTGCCATTATCATACAAACCATAAAAAGTTTGCGTCTGTGGTAGCGGCGAGGTCGTGACAATGTTGTCGGTGATTTCAAAATATTTGCCGGTTCCAAAATAAACCATCCAGCCACCGTGTTGGCCCGCCGCGTTCGCCGGGCCTACTGTGGGCTTGGCGGTAATCGGCTGGCGGTCAGTATCAACACAGGCGGCGTTCAGGCAGGCTGCAAACAACGGCGCGGGCGCGCCGTTGCCAGCGCTATAGGCGATCCCCCAATTGGCAGGATCGTCACTGCTGATATCAAATTTCCACAGATTGCCAAGCAGGTCGCCGGCGTAAATATAGTCGGCGGTGCGGTTGCCATCGACATCGACCGCCAGAGGCGTCGATAGGCCATTCTTGAGCACGGTAGTATTGTTGCCTGCCGTCAAGGTATCAAAAGGAAGAAGAGATTTGCCTGTTTTAGTCTTGACCAGAGTACCGTCGTTGAGATTGAGGATGAACAAAACCGCCTTGCCGTTAGTACTGTTATAACCATTAGCCACGACCGCGCCCCAGCCACCGCTATTCAGGCGTACGATGGAAGGTTGGGCGATGGTGAAACCTAAATCGTTACTAATAGCGTTCCTAGTCGCTGAATCCGGTGCGTAGGCGTGGTCACTGACGCCGATCTCCCACATGACCTTGCCTGTCGCGAAATGGGCAGGATCGCTGATATCCAAGGCAAACACAGACTTCGCCCCCGCGCCTGTGGTACCCAGCAAAATGGTGTTCCACCCCGTACTCTTAAATCCTGAAGGAGTTTGCCCCTGAATGCTATTGGCGTTGTTCAAATAAGCATCGCCGACAGTTGGCGAGCCATCCACCGTATAGACGTGCGGATAATAACTGCCACCCACTGGCAGGGCAGCGTACGTCGCTAAATTGGCTCCAATCACGGCACTGGGCACATAGGCGAATTGTTCGGCACCGTTGCCAGCGCTAAATCCATGCAGCATGCCATCATTGGCCCCGATATAAAGCATCGTTGATCGAGCGACTTTAGTACTAAGGAACGCCCCATAGTTTAATCCTTCCGCCCCTGGCAAAACATCGTAAGCGTAGTTCTCAGCGCCCGCATAAACCGGATCAGAATTCCCAATGCCGCCAAGGAGGCGTCCTAGCCGATTCCTAAACATGACGCCATCCTTTGATACGTTGCCTGCTAGCCAATTAAACAAATCCTGGCTATTGTTCAAAGCATTTTTCTGTGTATTGCTAATTCCGTTATCCCAACTAAAAGGAATGCCTTTCCCCGTAGTGGAATCGTAAGTAAACAGATTTCGCTTCAAAGACGGGTTGATCTGTGGATTTAACGTATTATCTGTCGTCCAAACTGCTGATGTAAGCAACTGTGGAGGATTCGTACTAGTATTAATAGTACTTGCCGTCAACACGCCATACCAACCAGTTGGAGAGTTGAAATCAAGTTTCCCTTGAAATAGAAGAGGGTTACTTGAAACGGTTGATGCATTGGTAGCTGCAGCAGAAGATGGAGCATCAAAACCAATTTTTGGGGTATACAATATTTCAGAAAATACACTATCAAGGGCAAGCTCTAAGCTCGATTTATCTTTGGATCTATAGGCGGGATAACTGGATGTGCCTATAGGCTTGTTGAATCCCATAGCCTGCAACTGATCCAGCAAAAAGGCTTGGCAATTTGCGGTCAATTGCTGAGTTGACAAAGAACAATTTTCCTGGACATTAGAAACCCCCAGTCCTATTGTATAAGTGCGGATCAAAGAGCTTTGGTTCCCAGTGTAAAGATTGTAAAGTGCGACAAAGACAGGGTCAGTCGGATAACGAGCAGTACCATAAAAAAGAGGATCTGTCGTGGTTCCGGGGTTTCTCTCCACACCAGTCCCTGTCTGGTCTGTCAAGTTCATGGCATAGACCAAGCCGTCAGCCGTGGTGTCTTGGGATCCATCAGTCATCAACACAACCGATGAATTGCAGGCTCCGGGTATATTAGCTGTGTCGGATTTCACGCCTTGACCATCCCCTGAGCTGCCACTAAACCGGTTCGTCGGCACTTGAGAAGCAGGAGCATTGGTCGGCGGATAACCTCTATAGCACTTTGAATAACTTGTCGTGCCAGACACCCATTTTGTGTTGAAATAATCACAAGCTGTCAGCAAAGCCCCTTCAATAGCCCTGCCGCCTGAACTGCCGAGACCGCTGAGAGTGCTTGTAAGCGAGTTGGTCAGCGTTTGGCCTGGGGCTTGTATTGGAACCTGCAATAATCCTAACCCTGCCCCACCTAGCGGAGCAAGATTGCCATCAGCGTCGAGATGACCACAGATGGCAGAGGTTGAGCCTGTCGTATTTGCGCATCCACCATTCGCTTTCGGATAGCCGCGTATATAGCTTCTAGGCAAGCAGTACGGATGGGAATTAGAGGCTACATTCTGATAGAAGAAACCTCGCAGGGTGCTGGATTGGGCACCAAGCGGATCGTCGTCACAAGCGGGAAATGAGGTGATGGTAATCCTACTACCACTTCCCGTCTTAGCATAAGGATTGTCAAATTCGGTGTAGTAGGGATTACCATAAATATTGCTATATGCTGGCTGGTTAGCGGCTGCTGAATTACCAAACTGGTAAGGTGAAACCGTGCTGGTTCCGCCATAAGTCATCAGTCCAAGATTAATTGTTTGACCAATGGAGATGGTTTTTCCCGATACTCTGCTGGTATTACTGACCAGATCTGGAATAACAGTTTTCGCCGCGTTATATACCTGCTGACTCGGCGTGCTAGAACCCCCTGTGGACTGAGAGTTACCTAGTATAATTAAGACATTGTGCGCACCTGGTGTGTAAGACATCAATGGTGTGGCGGCAATTTCGCCAGCTTCGGCACTGACGGCAAAACCGAACAATGCCAGCCCGAGCATGCGCTTCGTGGCTGTGCGACAAGAAAATAATGACATGTCCATGGCAGAGTCCTCAAACAGAGTGGCTAAATTGACAGATTCAAAACACAGTCGTAACCTGCAGATTTCACCCTACCTCCTGCCAAGGGGCTGGAGGAGGTATTTTCTAGCACCTCCAGATCCCAGCAATCGGTATGGCGAGATGCGTATAGAAAGATTGCACAATGGCCACGGCAGAAGATGTCGATCCAGCACCCCGAGCAGTAACTCGGTAATAGCATATACAGCCGCTTGCGGCATTGCAATTTTGTTTATTTGCTTCGGAAACGCCTTGATCAAAACCAGTATCTATGTGCGAAAATTCGACGATATAAGCCGACAAAGTGGAAGCATTTGGCAATGCGGGGCCAGAAATTACTTGCGCATTGCTTGTCCAATCAACCGTATTCCAGATGGGCTTTAGATCTTGCACACCATCGCAGTCCAGATCATTCAATCGATAATATCCGTTTGCACAAGTAAATGCCAGTAAATTGTTATTATCCAGAGCTTGCCCCAAAGCTGCTTCTGCTGCCCGCAGGGCCGATTCCGCCGCCTGGAAAGCCAGGCTGCGAGCGCGCATGTTGCCGCTCATTCTTTCTTCCAGCGTGGCGACTTGCATTGCCGTAATGCCCACAATAGTCATAATCAACAGGAACAGTAGGCTGACAATCAGCGCCGCCCCCTTCTGGGTATGCCGACTATCTACCGTCATAGACTGGTTTATTGGGTTCATGGTAGGTTGACCGTAGACTGCAAGCGATTGCGCAGGCTGATGGTAGAAGTGAAATTCTTCACCAAACGCTGGTCATAATAATTGACATCGCTATTGTAGGGACGTACGGTCAAGATAATCTGCACACTCAACACCCGTGTCCAATTGACCCCATCAGTTGACTTCTGATACGGTAGGTTGGCCGAGCCATCAGGGGTGGCATCGGTATCGACACCGTATTGAATCTGCATGTTCTCAATACCTTCCACCACTTCATCAGAAGAGTTGGCATTATTATCAAACCGATACAAGGCAGGTTCACCTGATGGATTTACACCGATAAAGTAAGTGTAAGAATTGAACAGCATCATTTCACCCCGGTCATAGACAGAAGACAAAAGGCTAGTGTTCTCAGTGGTCGCGATGCCAATAGTCACGGTGCCATCGTCGTTATTCGTCACCGTCGAGGCGCGGAACACATCGGCTTTCGAGCAATTGGCCACGAGCAGGACTTTGCCGCCACTACAGCCTCCTTTCGCGCCACAGTTTTTAGAGGGGGTTATTGTACCGCAAGTATTCGTGGGAGACAGGGTAATCGAGTTTTTTCCAACCGAAGCCACCGCCACATTCCCTCCGCAAGACGCACCGAACTGCACAGTGATGGCACTTGTGCCTTTAACAACAGCAACACTCCCAATGCTACCCGCGATATTATCTTGGCCGCTAAGTACATCCGCTGTCGATGCTGGCGCCGTCACCGGAGCCCTAGCGATGACATTGGGTGGCACTGGCTGACACTGAAGATCCGTCGAACTACTACGAAAGTAACCCGTGGGACAGGAACGGGCAAGCGGAACCACAAACGGGACGAAAGGCTTGCATCCCATATAACTGACAGACCGAATATCACGGCTCAGTACTTCCAACGCATAGCGGGCATTTTCTTGCAACCTGGACTGCCCTTCCTGTATCCGGTAGGTTTGCTTGCTGCCTAAATATATTTGCCCCACGCCAGCCATCAGAACCATACTAAGCACCAATGCGACCATGAGTTCAACCAAAGAAACGCCTCCCTCGCATAACATTAGCCGTCTAAGTTGTCTCCCGGATACTTTCATGGCTGAAAACTCATGACGTAATTTTTCTGGACGCTGATATTAGTATTATTGCTCGGATTATTTTCGTGTTCGACCCATTGAATTGTAATAGTATATATACCGCCCGCCACCAATGTGACTGTGCCTTTCGAAGATGGCAACTGCGTCTGCAGGGCTTGGTTCCATCGTAGAAGGTCATCTGCAGCCATTGCTGTCTGAGAAGCCGTGCAACTAGGCGGATTAGTCTGGGGCTGGGGAACGTTGCACACCCCCCCCGTATAAGCCGTCAAGCCTCCTCTGTTAGCCATCATGCGATCAGCCATATCTTGAGCCAACAATGTCGCCTGCGTACGCAGATAAGCATTGTGGTTGCCGCTTAAACCTGTGGTCTGCAAGGCGGCCAAGCCTAAAAGGCCAATGGCAACCACTAGCACCGCCACCATCAATTCCACCAACGAAAAGCCATCCGCGTCTTTCATGGATTGGCGCATGATGTCAAATCCATTTTGTTTTCATCTTCAGGTATCCCATTTTTATTCTTATCAATACCCAAACGGACACGCCCCACAAAATTGACGATGATCAGTCTTGATGAGCCACTACGAGGTTTTCCACTACCATCACTATTGTCACATAGCGCGAAAGAACCCGGCTGGTGGCTTTCGCCACTGGGCAGGTATGTAATGTAATTTGTAACATTATTATTGCCTCGAAGCATGTAGTTCGTAGGCAACGCGGCATATACCCGAAGTGTCTCATCCGCGCCATCATATGTTCCATAACCGCCTTTTGCATCTGGATTGTCCGTAAAAAGTTGCCATCCTTTTTCCCAGTTAGTCGAGGTCTTTCTTAGGGTAACACGCATTCCTCTCTTCACAGCTTCGCTTCTTGCTAGGTTAAGCGCTGAGACGAATTGATTGGTAGCGCTTGCCAAGCGATTACTCCGGTTCATGTCTTTTATGCTTGGGATGGCAAACGTCAGCGTTATGGCAACCACTGCGACAGTGGCCATAACTTCAGGAAAGGTAAATCCTCTGGCAAATGATGGTTTCATGGTTAAAGATATAGCATTGTTTTCCATGTTTGCACAAATCAAAACGACGAGCGGCGGAAAATTCCAGCCGAATGGCCAGAACTTTCTTGTTGTCCTAATTTGAAGCGACGCGCGGTGCCTTCGCGGGGCGTTGCTGAGGGGGGCGGGGCGGGCGCGGCATTTGGGCGGCAAAAAAAAGCCCCCCGGGCCTTTATGGGCGCGGGGGGCTTTGGTGTTGGGTGCCTGGCGGTTCCCTACTTTCGCATGGGGGTCCACACTATCATCGGCGCTGGGCGGTTTCACTTCCGAGGTCGGGATGGGATCGGGTGGTTCCCGCCCGCTCTGGCCACCAGGCAAGGCTCTGGGCCGCCGGCCCTCCGGGGCCGGCGCCCGGCCCCCCCTCGCGGGGGGGCTCTGGAATTCGCGCACACGCTGCGGTAAAACGATGGGCCGCGCCCCGCGCAGGCCGCTTGGGCGTTATATGGTCAAGCCTCGCGGGCAATTAGTACCGGTCAGCTCCACGCGTCGCCGCGCTTCCACACCCGGCCTATCAACCTCGTGGTCTTCAAGGGCCCTTCGGGGGAATCAAGTTCCCAGGGAGGCCTCATCTTGGGAGGGGCTTCCCGCTTAGATGCTTTCAGCGGTTATCCTGTCCGGACATAGCTACCCGGCAATGCCATTGGCATGACAACCGGTACACCAGCGGTCCGTCCACTCCGGTCCTCTCGTACTAGGAGCAGCTTCCCTCAAGCCTCCAACGCCCGCGGCAGATAGGGACCGAACTGTCTCACGACGTTCTAAACCCAGCTCGCGTACCACTTTAAATGGCGAACAGCCATACCCTTGGGACCGGCTTCAGCCCCAGGATGTGATGAGCCGACATCGAGGTGCCAAACACCGCCGTCGATACGGACTCTTGGGCGGTATCAGCCTGTTATCCCCGGAGTACCTTTTATCCGTTGAGCGATGGCCCTTCCATTCAGAACCACCGGATCACTAAGACCTGCTTTCGCACCTGCTCGGCGTGTTTGCCTCGCAGTCAAGCGCGTTTTCGCCTTTACACTCTGTGCGCGATTTCCGACCGCGCTGAACGCACCTTCGTGCTCCTCCGTTACTCTTTGGGAGGAGACCGCCCCAGTCAAACTACCCACCATGCACGGTCCCCGCCCCGGGTTCACGGGGCTGGGTTAGAACTCCAAACAGGCCAGGGTGGTATTTCAAGGTCGGCTCCGCCGGGGCTGGCGCCCCGGTTTCACAGCCTCCCACCTATCCTACACAAGCCGGTTCAAAGTCCAGTGCAAAGCTATAGTAAAGGTTCACGGGGTCTTTCCGTCTAGCCGCGGGTACGCTGCATCTTCACAGCCAGTTCAATTTCACTGAGTCCCGGGTGGAGACAGTGTGGCCATCGTTACGCCATTCGTGCAGGTCGGAACTTACCCGACAAGGAATTTCGCTACCTTAGGACCGTTATAGTTACGGCCGCCGTTTACCGGGGCTTCGATCAAGAGCTTCGCTTGCGCTGACCCCATCAATTAACCTTCCGGCACCGGGCAGGCGTCACACCCTATACGTCCACTTTCGTGTTTGCAGAGTGCTGTGTTTTTAATAAACAGTCGCAGCCACCGTTTCATTGCAACCCCCCTCCGCTCGGCCCGCAAGGGGCTCCACGTGGCGGGGGCATACCTTCTCCCGAAGTTACGGTATCATTTTGCCTAGTTCCTTCACCCGGGTTCTCTCAAGCGCCTGGGGATTCTCACCCTGCCCACCTGTGTCGGTTTCCGGTACGGCCTCGCGCAACCTGAAGCTTAGAGGTTTTTCTTGGAAGCAGGGCATCAATCGCTTCGCCCGCAAGCGGGCTCGCCGTCACGCCTCAGGATTGCCCCCCCGGATTTGCCTAAGGGGACTCCCTACACGCTTGGACCGGCACTACCAACCGCCGGCCGACCTAGCCTTCTCCGTCACCCCATCGCAGTTGCGCCAGGTACGGGAATATTAACCCGTTTTCCATCGACTACGCCTTTCGGCCTCGCCTTAGGTGCCGACTGACCCTGCGCCGATTAGCGTTGCGCAGGAAACCTTGGGCTTTCGGCGGACGGGTTTTTCACCCGTCTTGTCGTTACTTATGTCAGCATTCGCACTTCCGATGCCTCCAGCCAGCTTTACAACCGACCTTCGCGGGCGTACGGAACGCTCCTCTACCACTTGACTTGCGTCAAATCCGCAGCTTCGGCGCATGGCTTGAGCCCCGTTGAATCTTCCGCGCAGGCCGACTCGACCAGTGAGCTATTACGCTTTCTTTAAAGGATGGCTGCTTCTAAGCCAACCTCCTGGCTGTCTGTGCCTTCCCACATCGTTTTCCACTGAGCCA
>Ga0265327_10000581_pt1 | contig 61702 bp, 59 predicted proteins | sample 41621metaG_FD_202089 | JGI IMG/M metagenome (GOLD analysis project Ga0265327, IMG submission 202089) | Rhizosphere microbial communities from Carex aquatilis grown in University of Washington, Seatle, WA, United States - 4-16-21 metaG | ecosystem: Host-associated > Plants > Roots > Rhizosphere...
CGGCCCGGGCCAGATAATACACATCGTTGGTGCCGTTCAAGTGAATCGCCTGGTCGAAATCATCCAAGGCCTTGCCCAATTCCTGAATGTTTTCATCAGCCTGTCCCCTCAGGTAATAAGCTTCTGCGGAAGCCGGCTTGAGCCATATCGCCATATTGCAATCAATCACGGCCCGGTCATATCGCTTCATCGAATTGAAGATTCGCGCCCGCGTGATGTAGGCCTCCTCAAATTTCGGATTGGTTCGGATGGCCTGGGTACAATCCGCGACGGCTGGTTCAAAGGCTTTCTTCCGATAATTGACTTCTCCCCGGCTCAAAAACAGGCCGGCCAGAAACAGGTCATTCGTGCAATACTGCATGGCCTGGTCGAAATCAGCCAAGGCCGCATCGTCATCCCCCATTCTTTGTTGCGTCCAGCCGCGCGCGTAATAAGCCACGACATTATTGGAATCAAGTTCCAGCACCTTGCTGTAATCCTTCAAGGCCAGGGCAAAATCATTTTTCTGGAAAGCCTCGTCGGCCTGGGCCGAAAGCTGGATCACCTCGTTCTGCTTGATGGAGTCAGTTTGCGGGACGGCATTGGTCGTGGCAGCCACAACATTGGTCGCCACTTCCAAGGTATTCGTAGTCGCCCCCACCGTGTTGGTCGCGGCTTCCACGGTATTGGCGGTTACCACGACATCGTTCGTGCCCGCCACGACGGCATTCGTCGTTAAATCTTGCGCGAACAGACTGCCCCCTAGCATGAGGACACTGCCCGCCATTAACAGTATTTGCCGCTGGAATGATTTTGTATTCACAGGAGTTACTTTATACCGGCCAGTCTTTCCTTCCAAATTTTGTATAGGTCCACCGTGGCGCGAACATCGCGGAGACAATATTCGGCAATATCACGGAATTTACCCTGCTCCATCAACTCTTTGACGTCCATGCCCGTAACACCGTGGCTCTTGGGCGATTCGATGCCGAATGCCTTGCAGTAGAAATCGAGGTTAAAGCGGCGGGCCGCGCCGTCACGGCCGCTAACACTGTAAAAGGTCAGTTGCTCGGCCAAATCGCAATGCGGCTCGGTGGCGTAGCGGTAGCCGAGCCAGTTTTTCCGCGTGATGGGTATATTGAGCAAGGCCGAACGCAAATAAATGAACGGCACATCAAAACCGCGCCCGTTAAACGTGACCACATTATCGTAATGCTTGGCCACGTCCCAAAAGGCGGTTAGCAATTCGCTTTCATCGGCACAGGGAACGAACTCGACCGGCCCCGCTTCGCCGGCTTCGTCCTCATAATCCTCGGCGATAAATTGCACCTGGCCGCGCCCGGTCTCCGCATTGAGCATGGCAATGCACACCACCTGCGACGTGAACGGCCAGAGGCTCATGAAGCGCGTGATTTCCTCGCGCTTGGCCTCCTTGGCGATGGCATCATCGATTTTTTCAGTTTCGCGGAAAAGATATTCCTGCTGCGCCTCGTCATATAGCTCGAGGGGCAGCGCGGAAGTTTCGATGTCAAAAACAAGCGTGGCCATGGTTCGATGTCAGGTTCGTGGCAAAAAGGTTACGGTGATGGGCAAAGCTTGTGCAAACACCAAAATTGCCAACCGGCAGAAAACTGCGGGAAATCTACAACGTAAAATGTGAGATGGTGCGCGCGGCGAGGGTTGAACTCACAACCTTCGGCTTCGGAGGCCGACGCTCTATCCAATTGAGCTACGCGCGCAATGACTTCACAATAGCGGCTCGGAGGCGATTGCTCAATTGGAATCTATCGGGCCCGCCTGCAAGGTTTTCAGGGCTGGCCAGTTGCGTTCCTTGAATTTGTCGTACCGGGCCTGTTGTTCCGGCGTGAGCAGCGCGGAAATCTTCTGGTCGGCATCATGAAATACCTGGCCGGCCTGCGGCTGAAATTGTTTGCGTAATCCGGCGAGTTGCCCGCGGGTATCGGTCAAAATGCCGTGCAATTGCACCTGTTGCTGGGTATCGAGCTTCAACCGCCTGGTGAGATTTCGCTCCATCATGGCCTGCATACGTTCTGGATGAGTCAAGGCCTGTTGCACCGCGCGCCGCACCACAATGCGCGTGCCCACCACGCCCACGGCCAGCCCGGCAACAAACACCAGCAACAGCAGCAAAATGGATTTCCATCGTTTCATAAATCCTCCGAGTTGAACAAATACTGCGCTGAAACCTGTGCCGCACCATCGCTGACGCCCGGCAAGCCGGCTTCCGTAAAACCGTAATCCGCGGCCACGCAAAGTATAATGACCGCCAGCGCGGCCAGGGCAACACGTGGAAACAGGCCGTTCAAATGATCCCAGATGGAGAACGCATCCCCTGCCCTGCGCAAAGGCTGCTGGCGAATGGCGCGCAGCACGCCAGGGGCAAAATCCGTGCCGGGTACCGGGGCCGGTTCCTGCCGGGCGGCGGCAAACAGTTGTTTTAATTTGTTCTCGTTCATGATTCGGCAAGTTGTTCCAACATGCGTTTTAGTTTGGCCCGGGCCCGCACCGCGCGCACGCGCACGGCAATGCTGGACACGCCCAGCGCAGCGGCAATTTCTTTCACCGTGCATCCCTCCAATTCCTGCATGGTGATGACCACGCGGTCCGCCGGCGAGAGCCGGTCCAGGGCGCGGTGCAACACTTCCGCTGCATCGCGCGATGCCGGCGCATTTTTTTCATCCGGACTGCGCAACCAGTCCAGCACATCATCGCCCAACTCCGGCAGGCCGACTTCGTTTTTGTGGCGCTTTTCCCGGCGCAAATGGTCCAACGCGGTCCGGACGGCAATGCGCGAAACCCAATGCTCAAACGGCGCGCGGCCATCAAATTGTTCCAGCGCGCGCCACGCCTTCAAAAAAGTTTCCTGCGCCAGGTCCTCGACGCGGTGCCGGTCGCGCTCGTACCGGTGCAAGATGCCGAACACCCGCTGCTGGTGACGCTGGACAAGCTCGGTAAACTCGTCGGTCGCGCCAGCACGGATGCGTTGCAACAATTCAGCATCGTCGTTCACGTTCAATCGCCCAGGCCCGAGCCAATGCGCGCAATCACGTTGTCTACAAACTCGTCGGCCCGCTGTTGCAGGCCGGCCAGTTGCGCGCGCTGGTCATCGGTCAGGATGGGAGCGATTTTGCCGTAAAGCTTCATGCGTTCAACCGCCAAATCCGCCTCGGCGGAAGCCACCTTGGCGGAGGCAGCGCGCACGTTTGCCTCGTTGGCGTCGCTGGCGCGGATGGCGGAGCGCAAATCTTTGCGGGCGTCATGCACGCTGGTGAGCAAGGGCGCGAGCGTGTCTTTCTCGCCGCTGATGACGGACTTGATCTGGGTCCGCTGATCGGCGGTCAGCTTCAATTGGTTGGCGATGCGTTCGAGAATTTTTCCATGGGCCGGGATGGTGGCGGAACCAATACCCGTATCGGCGGCAAAAGCTTTGGTGGCAATCAACCCGCACACGACCAGCGCGGCGGCCAGCAGGGGGATGAGAATTTTCTTGTTCATACTGCTTTCTTAAACGCAGCCACCAGTACAAATGTTTCAACGATTCACCAATCACCAAAGCGGCCGCCCAGGAACCAAAGCACAGCTTCAATAACAATAAAAAAGGACGGCCGTTAGACCGTCCTGATGTTTAAAACCCTTAAGCCGAAGCAGGTTAATTTTGCGGCGGATTATTCGTGCCGCCGCCAGCGCCACCGGCAGGCCGACGGCCCGTGGGGAGCAGCTTTTGCCATTTGGCAAATTGTTCAGGGGTCAGGATGTCTTTAAGCTTCGAGGTCGTGTCATCCATGATTTCCTTTTGCTTGGCGCGCTTGTCCGCCGGTTGCAGGCTGGCATCTTTGAACACTTCGGTGCGCTTTTGCTGCATGTCAGCAAAAATAGGACGCACCTTGGCCTTTTGATCTTCGGAGAGGTCCAACTGGGTGGCAACGGATTCAAACGTCAAGCGGGCACGGCCGCCGGGTGGACGGGCACCAGCCGCAGGTGTGTTGGTGGCGTCCTGCGCATGTACGGCCACGTCGGTGGCAAACATGCTGGCGGCAACCAGCGCGGCTAACATCAAGGTCTTGTTTAATTTCATAGCTATATTTTGTTTTCGGGTGCGACCCGTCTTGTTCTATTTTATTAATGACGGGTATGCAGGGTATTAAGACGAAAAAAAACGGTAAAGGTTACATCGCCTGAAGCACTTTGGCCGCCGTGGCAACGGTCTTCTCGATGTCCGCCGCCGTGTGGGCGGTGGAAATAAAACCTGCCTCGAACTGGGACGGCGCGAGGTAAACCCCGCCGTCCAGCATGCCGTGAAAGAACTTTTTGAACCGTTCGCGGTCGCTCTTCATGGCATCCGCCAGGTTGTGGACGGGTTCGCTGGTGAAATAGCCGCAGAACATGGAGCCGCAGCGGTTGAACTGCACCGGCACCTTCGCCCGCGCTGCCGCTTCTTTCATGCCGGCTTCGAGCTGCGCGCCGAGTTCTTCCAATTTGGCATACGCACCGCCGTTCAGCAGTTCCTCCAAATTAGCAATGCCCGCCGCCATGGCCACGGGATTGCCGCTCAAGGTGCCCGCTTGATAGACCGGCCCCAGCGGCGCAAGGTAATCCATGATTTCCGCGCGCCCGCCAAAAGCACCCACCGGCAGACCGCCGCCAATGACTTTGCCGAACGTGGACAGGTCAGGCGTAATATGAAAGCGCTCCTGCGCACCGCCCTTGGCCAGCCGGAAACCCGTCATGACCTCGTCAAAAATAAGCAACGCGCCATGGGCGGCGGTGATTTCCCGCAAAAATTCCAGATAGCCGGGGCGTGGCAAATACAGGCCGGCATTGCCCGGCACGGGTTCGACAATAATGCCGGCGATTTCGTTGTGATTGGCCGCGAAGGCTGCCTTGACGGCTTCCTCGTCGTTGTAAGGCACCACGATGGTGTGTTGGGTGAAGGCGGCGGGCACGCCGGCGCTGTCGGGATTGCCAAAAGTCAACGCGCCGCTGCCCGCGCGTACGAGCAAGGAATCCGCGTGGCCGTGATAGCAGCCGTCGAACTTGATGATTTTATCGCGCCGGGTAAAGCCGCGCGCCAGCCGGATGACGCTCATGCACGCCTCGGTGCCGCTGTTGGTCATGCGCACCTTCTGCACGCTGGGCACGAGTTCGCAAATCATCCGGGCCATGGTGACTTCGAGTGGATTGGGAATGCCAAAGCTGGTGCCGTATTCGGCGGCGGCTTTGACGGCGGCAATGATTTTCGGGTGGGCGTGCCCCAAAATGGCCGGGCCCCAAGTCAGCACGTAATCTATTAATTCGTTGCCGTCCACATCCCAAAGGTGGGAGCCGCTGGCTTTGTTCACGAAAAAAGGATGGCCGCCCACCGCACGAAACGCGCGCACGGGTGAATTGACGCCGCCGGGAATATACTTTAACGCTTCGGTAAAAAGCTTTTCGGATTGGGCACGATTCATGGGGATAAATTAACAGCGACCAGTGAAAGACTCAAAGCGAACAATTAACCATTTCTTGCACTTTGCGAGGCCAATAATGCAATGCCCATTTATGCAAATTAATCGCCAAACATGTGCTTAACGTGTTTATACGCCTTGAAGATTGGCCCCATGGACAAGGCAACCAAAATGGAAATAATGCCGATAACACATAAAAGCTCCACCAGAGTGACCCCGGCTCGTCGTTGCGGTTTGGAAAGCGGCATTCATAACTTTGACCGGGATGGCCGTGAATGCTCACGCCTATACGAGTGCCTGCCGGAACTTCAGGACGCCATCAATTTGCGGCCAGGGCACGGTTGATTCTTGCCAAGGTTGTTTGCGCCGGCTCGCCCGGTGGAAGCTCCAGCCACTGGCAATTGCCATGACGCCGGAACCAGGTGAGCTGCCGCTTGGCAAACTGGCGGGTGCGGGCTTTTACCAGTTCAACGGTTTCGGCCAGCCCGCGTTCGCCCTGCAAATGTTCCACCACCTGCCGGTAGCCAATGGCTTGCAGGGCGGTTTTATTTTCTGCCAGACCGCGAACCAGCAAGCTGCGGGTTTCGTCCACGAGGCCGCGCGCGAACATTTCATCCACCCGTAAATTGATGCGCTGTTTCAAGTCATCGGGATTGCGGGTCAGACAAAGAAAACGGGCGAGCGGCTGGCGTGTGGCGGATTCCCAAGCGGAGCGTTGGGCGGAAAATTTCTTACCGGTGAGCCGGATGACTTCCACGGCCCGGACCACGCGGCGCGGATTTTGGCGGTCGATTTTTTCATGCGTCTCGGGATCGCGCGCGCGGAGTTCTTCGAGCAATTGTTCGAGCGGCGCGCTTTCAAGTTCTGCCCGCAAGGCGGCATCGGTGGCGGGAGCTTCGCCCAATCCTTCGAGCAAAGCCTTGAAGTAAAGTCCGGTGCCGCCGCAAAAAATGGGCGTGCGCCCGCGCGCGAGAATTTCCCCAACCACCGCTTGCGCGAGCCGGACAAATTGCGCCGCGTCAAAGGCCTCGCGCAGATCGCAAATATTTATAAGGTGATGTGGTATTCGAGCCTGCTCCTCCGCCGTGGGTTTGGCCGTGCCAATGTCCAGCCCGCGATATACCTGCATTGAATCCACCGAAATAATTTCGCCGCCGATTTTTTCCGCGAGCGCCAGGGCCACGGCAGATTTGCCCACCGCCGTTGGCCCGGCAAGGTAAACCGGTTGACGGTTAACGGTTGCAGTTTGAAGGTATTTGTCCATCCGCGCTTGGCTAGCTTCGGTCCTTAGGCCTGTTTCGTTTTGGCCCGATACGAGAACCAAAACCAAAACGCGATGCCGGCCAGGAAAATGGGCACGCTCAATAGTTGCGCCGAGGTGAAAAAGCCCGCATGAATGTGGTCCGCCGGGTAATCGCCCCGGAAACATTCCACAATCGAACGGCAAATGGCGTAGCCGATGAGATAGAGCGCGAAAACTTGGCCGTCCACCAACGGGGGCAGGCGATGGCCAACGGTGGGCGACGGTTTATTAGGCTGCCCCGGCTCTATTTTCCCTCCCGCTTCCACCATCCGGTTTTTCCATGAATTTTGGAACAGCCAAGCCAGTGCGACGTATAAAATCAAATTCAACAGCGCATCGTAAATTTCCGTGGGATGCACGGGTACGCCATGGGTTTCGTGCCCGGCAGGAAAACGAATGGCCCAGGGCAGGTCACAAGCCCGGCCGTAACAGCAGCCGTTGAGCAGGCAGCCGATGCGCCCGAAAACGCTCCCCAAGGCAATGCTTGGCGCGAGAATATCGGCAATTTTCCAGACCGGTAATTTTTTCCAATAGAGATAAGCGATGCTGCCAATGCTGGCACCAATCAACCCGCCATAGAATACCAGCCCGCCGTGTTGAATCATGAATACTTCCGAAAACGGCAGGTCAGCAAACTCCTGTTTCCAATAGGTGGTCACGTAAACCAACCGCGCACCAATGATACTGCTAATCAGCAGCCACATGGTCACATCCGAGATGGCTTCAGCGGGAATGTTGGCCAGACGGGCGCGGCGCGTGGCGGTCCACAGGCCGGCGAAAAACGCGGTGGCCATCATCACCCCGTACCAGCGAATGGGCAGGGTTCCGAGATAAAAGGCAATCGGATGCACGACAGGAATTTAAACGACAGCGGGGAAATTGAAATTTGAAACTGCGGTGAGTTTCAAGGGATTCAATTGGTGGCCATGTTCGGCTTGGAACTCAGCGGCGTGGATTGCGACAGGATGGGCGGCAATGGCGGGACTTTGCGCGGCGGCAGGGGCGGCCAGGAGGGAACGTGCGCCACTAAATCCTGCCAGGTCTGCCGTTCCTGCGGAGTCATTTTGGACCAGTTTTCGGCATTCTTCAAAAATTCAGAGCGTTCCGTGCCTGGCATGCTGGCAAACGTGGCAAAGTTGCGCAGGCACATCTCGCGTTGCTGTGACGGCAACTGGCTGAAGGTGGCCAGCGTTTTTTCCATTTGTGCGCGGTCCACGTCCGAAAGGGTTCCGAGCATTTGCTGTTTTTCGCCCGGCGTCAGCTCAAACCATTTGCTGAAACGGTCGGCGGCCTTTTGTTGCTGCGGGTTGGCGGCTGAAACGGGTTCCGCCGTGAAGTAATGCACGGTTTTATCGTTGGCCAGAAATTCCTGCTGCAAGGGCGGCGGCAGTATATCCCACTGGGTGAGCCGGGATTTGACCAAATCGCGCATGTCTGCCGGCACCTGGGCCAGCCAGTGTTCGCGGCGGTCTGAAGGGAGGTGCATCAAGGGGGTCAAATACCAGCGCAATTCCGTGGCGCGCAGGCGGGCTTCGCGTTCATCCGGGTCCAGCGCCAGATATTCATCCACCTTGGCCAGAATACGGGTGCGGGCGGCAGCGGTGCGATTGGTCAGCGATTGATCTCGCTCAGCCGGTGACATGACCAGCAACTGGCGAAAGAATTTCACCGGCGACTGCGGCATGGGCGGCGGCGCCACGTAGTTGTTGCTGGCTGCCACCGAAATGCGACCGGGAACCGGCAACGCGGGTTGGGCGTGCGCGGCCATCACGGCCACGGCCACGGCTGCGGCCAGGCACAAACATGTCTGGCGCAAGCGGCTCATTGCAGATCAGCCAGCAATTCCGTGTCCGCATGGGCAGATTCGCTCATGCGCTGGATGGCTTCCAAGTTTTTCAAGGCCTCGACATCCGGCACGGCCTTGGCGCTGGCAATCATGGACAGGCTTTGGGCCATTTCGGCCCGCTGCGTACCCGTCTCGTAACGTTGATAGCCCACTCCGGCCACGACCAAAATGGCGGCGGTCACGGCCATGCGCGGCAGAAAGGCGCGCCAATTCCAATGCCAGCCGCTGGACCGGGCGAGCCGTTCGGCGCGGGTGTCTTCCAGATCAACGGCCGCCAGCACACGGGCGGTAAAATTCGAGGGCACCGCCGCCGCCGGCAATTTCACCAAGGCGTCGGTGAGCCGGGCTTCCAGTTCCAGTTCTGGTGTGGCCTCCAGCTTGGCGCGTTCCGCGGCGGAAAGCGTTTGCCGCCACAGCCGTTCATGCTGTTCTGGGGATTGATTATCCATCGTTTTTGATTTAAAACCGGGTTAGGCGCAAAGTTGCAAAATATTTTTACCGGGATTTTTGCCTGGAAATCGCAGGAAAACAGCAGGTTTGCCCTGACTAACCAAAAAATGCGCAGGGGATGACAAAATAAGTGAAGCCTCTGTCTGCCAAGCAGCTATTATAGTATTCGTCATGTCTGATTCAATAAACCCGACCGGTGCACCAGCAGGCACCAACCGCGACCGATTTAACCGCGCCGCGCGCTGCCAGCCCGTGGACCGTCCGCCCCTGTGGCTGATGCGGCAGGCGGGCCGGGCGTTGCCGGAATACCGCAAGCTCAAGGAAACCTATACTTTCGTGCAGCTCGTGCAAAACCCGGAACTGGCCGCCGAGGTAACCCTCCAGCCCATACGGCGGTTCGGTTTCGATGCTGCCATTTTGTTCAGCGATATCCTGGTCATTCCCGAGGCGATGGGCCAGACGTACAGCTTCAAGGAAACCGGCGGCGTAATCATGGATTTTGCCGTCACCAGCAAGGCCGACATCGACAAACTTTCCGTGGCGCAGGTGGTGGACAAGCTCAGCTACGTGGACAAAGCCCTGCGCATTTTGCGCCGGGAACTCGGCGACCAGACCGCCCTGCTCGGCTTCACCGGTTCGCCCTGGACGCTCGCCACTTTCATGATGGAAGGCGCCAGCGTGCCGAAATACAGCCGCGCGCTGCAATTATTTCGCGAGGACAAAAAGACTTATTTTGCCCTGGCCGAAAAACTCACGGCTGCCGTTACCGCCTATTTGAAGATGCAAATCGCCACGGGCATTGATGCGCTCCAGATTTTCGACAGCCATGGCGGCCATTTGGCACCGACGGAATTTCACGACGCCAGTGGCCGTTGGACAAAGGAAATCATTGCCAACCTGGGCGGCCAGGTGCCCGTTATCGCTTTCTCCCTCGGCACGCATGGAAACTGGAGCGATTTAATCGGCAGCGGTGCCAGCGTGCTGGGCATTGACTGGCAGACTTCCCTGGCGGAAGCGCGAAACATTGTGCCTTCGCACATTGCCCTTCAGGGCAATCTTTCGCCCGCCTTGCTGGCGGAGGCCACGCCGGACGTGGTGGCGGCGGAAACCAAAAAGGTGCTCGAAACCATGCGGGGCCGGCCAGGCCATGTTTTCAATCTGGGACATGGATTGACACCGGCGGCAAAACTGGAAAACATCGCGGCCTTGGTGGAGACTGTAAAACAATACCGGTAAACCGCCGGCGTGATTGTATCCGTGGTTAAAATTTATTGCGCATGAAAACGCTCAACGTAGACCTTGAACTGGTGCGAAAATACAACGTGGCGGGGCCGCGTTACACCAGTTATCCGCCCGCGACGAAGTTCACCGACGCCGTCACGTGGGACCAGCTTTCGCAAAAGATTGAGGCGAACAACCAGACGCCGCGCGATCTCTCGGTGTATTTTCATATTCCGTTTTGTGAGACGCTGTGCTGGTTTTGCGGCTGCACCACGGTCATCACCTTGAATCACTCCCAAGGCATGGCCTATGTGGAAGCCTTGGGCCGCGAGGTTGCCCGGATGGCTCCCCTGCTCAATTCGCAACGCAAGGCGGTGCAACTGCATTTCGGCGGCGGCTCGCCTACGTTCTTGCGGCCGGACGAAATCCGCCGCCTGGGCGAAATCATCCATAAATATTTCAAGTTTTCACCGGACATCGAGGCCAGCGTGGAAGTGGACCCGCGCCGGCTGACGCGCGAACATTTGGTGGCATTGCGCGAAATCGGTTTCAACCGCGCTTCCATGGGCGTGCAGGATTTTAACCCCAAGGTGCAGGAGGCCATTCACCGCATTCAACCGCGCGAAATGACGCAGCAGGCCATGGATTGGATGCGCGAGCTGGGTTATAACTCCATCAACCTCGACCTCATTTACGGCCTGCCGTTGCAAACGCCGGAGTCGTTCAACGAAACGCTCGACATCGTGCTGACCATGAAGCCAGACCGGCTGGCGGTGTTCAGCTACGCGCATGTGCCGTGGATTAAGCCGTCGCAGAAAATTTTGGAGAATAAAATCCTGCCCACGCCGGAATCCAAGTTGGAGGTGCTCAAGCTGGTCATCGAACGGCTCACGGCGGACGACCAATATGTTTATATTGGCATGGACCATTTTGCGAAGCCGAACGATGAACTGGCCGTGGCGCAGCGCGAGAAGAAGTTGCAGCGCAATTTCCAAGGCTATAGCACGCGGGCGGGCTCAGATATTTATGCCTTTGGCATGTCCGGCGTTTCCCAAGTGCCCGACGCTTACTGGCAAAACGAAAAGGAACTCCCCAAATGGCAAACGGCCGTGGATGCCGGCAACGTGCCGCTGCACAAGGCTTATTTCGTGAGTGACGAGGATAAAATCCGCCGCGAAACCATCATGCGCACCATGTGCGACCTCTCGCTGGATTTTGGCGTGATGTCGCAAAAGCTGGGCATCAACTTTGAACAACATTTTGCCAAGGAACTCGCCACGCTCGCGCCCTTTGAAGCCGATGGCCTGGTGAAACGCCGCGCCAACGGATTGGAAGTGACTGATGCCGGCCGGCTGTTCATCCGCAATATTGCGATGTGCTTTGATAATACGCTGTCGCCCGCGGGCGAACGGCGGCATTCGAAAACGATTTAATTTTAGATGGAACAGGCCAGCACTAAAATACAGAAGCCCTCTTGCGAACCGGGTCGCTTGCAGTTGCCACATTTAGCCTCACGCGAGTTTGTGAATCAAACCGTGCTACAGTTCATTACCGTCTGCACGATTGAACGCCGCCCATTGCTCGCGCGGGCTGAAATTGTTTCCCTCCTGCTTGATTCGTGGCAAAAAGCAGGATGCTGGCTGGTAGGGCGTTACGTGGTGATGCCCGATCATTTGCATCTTTTCTGTGCGCCAGCCACGCATCCGGCCTCACCGCTGAAACAATGGGTACAATTTTGGAGGGCTGATGCAACCCGGCGATGGCCGCATTCCGGCGAAAAACCAATTTGGCAGAAAGATTTTTTTGACCGGCAATTAAGGAACGGTGAAAGCTACCAGCAAAAATGGCTTTATTTGTGGGAAAACCCCATCAAGAGCGGCTTGGTGAAAAGCCCGGAAGACTGGCCGTTCCAAGGCGAGTTAAACACAATACAGTGGCATGAACCCGCGTGATCTTATTTATCGGAGGGACGAGTTACACGAGTCCCTGATCAAGTTTTTAGTTTGTTTTTCACAGGATATATTTGAATGACGTTTGAGATGTTAAATCAAGAGACTTTAAAATTAGGGACTCGTGTAACTCGTCCCTCCCAAAATTTGAATTACAAATGAAATCGGTTGCCATCATCGGCGCTGGAATTACAGGACTGACCACCGCGTTTTACCTGAAACGCGCAGGCGTGCCCGTGACGCTCTTTGAGGCAGGCAATCGAACCGGCGGCGTGATTCAAACCCTGCGCCGGGATGGATATCTCGCCGAGTTCGGCCCGAACACAATTCTCGAAACCTCACCAAAGATTGCCCAACTGGTGCGTGATGCGGGTTTGGAACCGCGTAAACTGCTCAGCGATCCGGCGGCCGATGCGCGTTTCGTGGTGCGTTACCGGCGGCCGATTCAGATGCCCGCCTCGCCACCGGGATTTTTAACGACCAAATTGTTCACGCTGGGAGCCAAGCTGGCAGTATTGCGCGAGCCGTTCATTCCACCGCGCCGCGATGGCGTGGAAGAAAGCATTGGCCAGTTTGTGGTGCGCCGTTTTAACCAGGAATTTTTGGACCAGGCAATTGACGCGCTCGTGGCGGGGATTTATGCGGGCGACCCCCATAAACTTTCGCTGCCGCATGCGTTCCCCAAGCTCAAGGCGCTGGAGGATAAATACGGCTCGATGATCAAGGGCCAGATTCGCGGTGCTCGTGAACGCAAAAAATCCGGCGAGGTGGCAAAAGACCGCGCCGCCAAGTTTTCCTTCGACGAAGGCCTCCAAGTATTACCAGACACACTGGCGGCGGCGCTGGGTGATTCGCTCAAGTTGCAAACGCCCGTTACGAAGCTGACAAAGACCGGCAACACGTGGCGCGTGGCTGCGGCTGCTGGCGAAACGGAATTTGGCGCGGTGATTTACTGCGGCACCGCTTACCGGCTGTCGGAGTTGCTGGTGGAAGCTCCAACGAAATTGGACCTGAGCGCGTTCGCTGAAATCAGTTATCCGCCCGTGGCCAGCGTGGTGCTGGGCTACCGCCGTGAGGATGTGGCGCATTCGTGCCAGGGTTTCGGCATGTTGATTCCAAAAATTGAGGGCTTCAAAATTCTCGGCACCATTTTTTCCTCGGCACTATTTCCAAACCGCGCGCCTGCGGGGCACCTGACGTTGACGAGTTATATTGGCGGCGCTCGTTACCCGGAACTGGCGTTGTTACCACCGGAACAACTCGTGGAGACGGTTGCGGAAGACCTGCGCGTGTTGCTGGGTGTTCGCGGCAAGCCGGTATTCACGCAGACCGCGACATATAAGCATGCCATTCCGCAATATAACGTAGGCTACGGAAAATACCGGCAGTTGCTCACGGAAATTGAAACCGCCGCGACGGGCCTCTATTTCGCGGGACATTATCGCGATGGCGTTTCGCTGGGCGATTCGATTGTGTCCGGCATAAACATGGCGGAGCGCGTTGGGAAAACTTTTTAAGCCAGATAAACTCAGACGAAACCAAAATACGGCCATAAACTTTAAATAATTTAACATGAGCAAAGCCATTCTCCTTGTCAACCTGGGTTCACCCGATTCGCCGTCGGTGCCAGATGTACGCCGTTATTTGAACGAGTTCCTGATGGACGGACGCGTGATTGATTCGCCCTGGCTGGCGCGGCGGTTGATCGTGGGGTTGATCTTGATCAAGCGCCCGGCGGAATCCGCGCACGCTTACGAAAAAGTTTGGACGAAGGAAGGTTCGCCCTTGATCGTTTCAAGCCGGCATGTACAGGAGCTTTTGCAAAAGCGCGTGAGTGTGCCGGTGGAACTGGCCATGCGGTATCAAAATCCGTCCATTGAATCCGCCGTAAAAAATCTTGCGGCAAAGGGCGCCACGGAAGTCCTGCTGATCCCGCTGTTTCCGCATTACGCGATGTCGAGTTTCGAAACCGCCGTTGTGCGCGTGCAGGAAGTGGTGGCCAAGCTTGCGCCGCAAATGAAAATTGAGGTGCAACCGCCGTATTACGACCGTCCGGATTACATTGCCGCACTGGTGGCGAGCGCGGCGGATTACCTAAAAAAAGATTACGACCATTTGCTGTTCAGCTTTCACGGCATCCCCGAGCGGCACATCAAAAAGTCCGACCCGACGGGCTGCCATTGTCTGGCCACGCCCAATTGCTGCGAGACGCCCAGCCCGGCACATGCGAAATGCTATCGCGCGCAGTGTTACCGGACGGCGGCCTTGTTCATCGAAAAGGCCGGTGTGCCCGCCGGTAAATGGTCGGTGTCATTTCAATCGCGCCTTGGCAAGGACCCGTGGTTGAAGCCGTACACGGATTATGAACTGCCGCGCCTGGCCACGGAGGGCAAGAAACGGATGCTGGTGATTTGCCCGGCGTTTGTTTCGGATTGTCTGGAGACGATTGAAGAAATCGGCATGCGGGGTTGCGAGGAATTCATGGCGGGGAACGGCCAGGAATATACTCGCATTCCGTGCATGAACGAACATCCGGCGTGGATTGACGCGTTGGAAAATATGGCGAAGAAATTCCTCGGTTCGTAACGGAACGGGCAAAAGGCTCCGAGCACCAAACACCATCTGTTCGGGCGCAAGAAACGGGCAGGCGGCGCATCTGTGCCGTAACAACTCCGCCGTGCAAAAATCCCATTTCAGCTCCGGGCTTCTTGCAACCCGCAATCGGTGGACGCCATATTTGAAGTTCAGAATTCACCCCGGCGTATTCCACTTGCACCGCATAACATTGCGTAAACGCCTTATTCCACGAAGGTTCGTGCTCTGAAAACTTTTAAGGGAACCACCCTCCATGCCTGCCTGCCGCAGTCTGCGGCCCAAGTTGTGCTCAATAAAAGCTGATTATGAAAAAGAAAACATATTTGGAATCGGGGGCAAGCCTTGCCGCACAACCTGACAAATGGCGGTTGCTGGCCATGATAAAAATCTTCCGGCAAATGCTGCTGGCTCTGGCCATTATTGCCATTGCCGGCACGTCATCAGGCTGCCTGTTCGTACACGATGACGCGGGCAATCGTCATTGGTGGTGGCATCATGAATATGACCATCATGATCATGACCACGACCATGACATGGACCATCACGACCACGACTGATTTTCTCTAAACTTTAGTAGTGAAAGGAAAATGAATTATGAAAACGAAATTGCAAAATGTGAACAAGCTTTCAGTTCAGCCACTGTTCAAACGGGCGCTGCTGGCGCTGGCGATTGCCGGGGTGGCCGCCACCGCTTGCGGTTGTCTCTCGGTGCATGTGCATAAGGACGAAGAAAAAGCGTCGCCCGTTATTGTGGTGCCGAGTGACCACCCGAATCCTTAGCGTGCCCCACCAGCCGTTAAAAAGAACCCAGTGAGGGCATCGGGCTTGAAGGTCGCGTGATTACCTAGGAATTGTAGGCCGCGTCCCCTGACGCGGCGGGCGATGGGTTTTTCTTATAAAACTACCAGACCCGACACACTTCGGAGCTATTCCCTAAAATTCACGAACTGCACGGCCACGGAAAACTCCTTGGCACGCACAGCGGAGATGACCGTTTGTAATTCATCACGGCTCTTGCCGTTAACACGCACTTCATCGCCCTGAATCTGGGTGGTCACCTTGAATTTTCCCTCGCGAATAAAACCCGTGATTTCCTTGGCCACCGTGCTTTCGATGCCTTGTTTTATTTTGATGACCTGCCGGGCGTGACCGAGCGGCGAAACATCGGGGTCGCACTGTTCCACGCTTTTGAGGCTGATGCCGCGCTTGGCGAGTTTGCCAATGACCATTTCATTGAGTGTGCGCACCTTGAAATCGTCCTCGGCAGAAAGCTTGATCTCGGCTTTTTCGAGCACAATCTCGGCTTTGCTTCCCTTGAAATCAAACCGGTTGGCCAGTTCCTTTTTGGCCTGGTTGACGGCGTTTTCAATTTCCATCGAGTTAACCTGCGAAACAATGTCGAATGAAGGCATAGATCCAATTTATTTAGGGGCCACGATTCCCGATTTTGCGTTCCGGCGCAAATCTTAAATTGGAAAGTCTATTTTTGCGGGATTTGCGAATTGAACATTGGCCGCATCTCTGCCAGCCTGTGTTCTTAAGATTTGCCGTTCCATCCGCCAAATGAGCGATATTAAATCCAACACTGACATTGAGCCGTGTCTTTCGGTGGTAATGCCCGTGTATAACGAGGCGGCCACCATCGCGGAAGTTGTGAACCTCGTGCTCGCCCAGCGGCCCGTGCAACAACTGGTGATTGTGGACGATTGCTCGCGCGACGGCACGTGGGACAAGCTGCAAACGCTGGCCAAGACCGATCCGCGCATCAAACTCATTCATCACGAGGTGAATCAAGGCAAGGGCGCGGCCCTGCGCACAGGTATTGCCCAAGCGACGTCGGCAATCGTTGTCATCCAGGACGCCGATCTGGAATACGACCCCGGCGAATATCATCTGCTGCTGGCGCCGATTCTCGCGGGCAAGGCGGATGTGGTGTTTGGCTCGCGGTTTCTCGGCGGTGCTGGCGCGCATCGCGTGTTGTATTTCTGGCATTCCATTGGCAACACCGTTCTGACGCTGTGTTCCAACATGGCCACGGATTTGAACCTCACGGACATGGAAACGTGTTACAAGACGTTCCGGCGGGAAATCGTGCAGAAAATTCGCATCGAGGAAAACCGGTTTGGCTTTGAGCCGGAAATCACCGCCAAGGTGTCGAAGTTGAAGGTGCGGATTTTCGAGGTGGGCATTTCTTATTACGGACGCACCTACGCCGAGGGCAAGAAAATCGGCTGGCGCGACGGCTTCCGCGCGCTGTGGTGCATCATTAAGTACAATCTGCTTTAAACTTCATGCGCGCTGCTGCCATCTGGATTTGTTGTTGCGCGTATCTCAATTGCCTGGGCTGGTTTCTATCTGCCGTTCATCAACTGAACGCAACCGGTTATGCCATCGGCTTGCTGGTGGGCGTGGCCCTGCTTTTCATCTGGAAGAAAAACACCCCGGCAACGGTTTTACCCAAACGCCGATTTCCCCGATGGCGGTTTCGAAAAGTATTGCCGCTGATTTTCCTCGTGGTGGCCGGATTAGAAATACTCGGCGGGCTCATTTATACGCCGAATAATTACGACGCACTGACTTATCGTTTGCCGCGTCTGTTGAACTGGCTCTCGGCGGGACATTGGTTTTGGATTCCGGCTATCAATGAGCGCGTCAATTATTCCACTCCCGCGTGGGAATGGACCGGCATGCCGTTCCTGGCCATATTGCGCTCGGATCGCGGGATGTTTCTGATAGACGTGGTCAGTTTTCTGTTGATGCCCGGATTGTTATTTTCTGTTTTTCGGCGGTTAAAAGTTTCACGCAAGGTGGCCTGGACATGGATGTGGATTCTGCCTTTGGCCTACGGTTATGCGACTCAGGCAGGCAGCGTGGGCAACGACCTTACCGGCGCAGTGCTGGCGCTGGCAGCGGTGGCTTTTGGCCTGCGCGCGCGAACCTCGGGCAAAGCACAAGACATCTGGCTGTGCGGACTGGCGGCGGCATTGATGACGGGCACAAAACTTTCCAATGTGCCGCTCTTGCTACCCTGCTTGATTGCAGTCGCACCGGCACTGATTCACCTGCGGAAACAGGTGCTGGGCAGCGTGGCCGTGACTGTGGTGGCCTTGGTGATCTGCTGCGCGCCAATTGTGGTATTGAACCAAATCAACACCGGTGCCTGGACCGGCGACCCGAAGAATACGAGCCAGATTCAAACCAAAAGTCCGCCAGCGGCTTTCCTGGGCAACTCCCTGTTGCTGGCGCAACAAAGTTTCATGCCGCCAGTGTTGCCCGGTGTTCATAAATTTTACGACAAGTTAAACGACAAGCTGCCGGCGTCCTGGCAACAAACCTTGCACGAAAAATTCCCGCGTTATTATTCCAATCGCCCCAACGAACTGCCGCAGGAGGAAGTGGCCGGCTTGGGCCTGGGCATCACTGCGCTGTTGCTGCTGGCAGTGGCCACGGCAATCGCTTGTCCGGGCAAGAACCTTCCCGCCATCCTGACCATTTCATCCACTACGCTGGTGGGTTATGCCGCGTGGATATCAGTCTTATTTTACATGCTCAAAATGGGCTCGGAAGCAACGGCGCGCCTGATGCTGCCCTATTATCCGCTGGCCATTGTGCCAATATTATTACTGCCGGCGCAAAAATGGTTGCAACAATTTCGCGCCTGGAAAATTTTGGCGGTGGGTGCGGTTCTGTGTGTCATCCCGGCCATTATTCTTTCGCCTTCGCGCCCGATGTTTCCGCTGGCGGCCTTGACTCGGTTTGTCCAAAACCATCCGCAAAGCTCCACGATTCAGCGGCTGGCGACGGTTTACAGCACTTACGCCAACCGCAATGATTCGCTCGCCCCGTTGCGCACTGGACTGCCGGCAGGCGTGAAGAAGGTCGGTTACCTGGCTGGCAGCAATGACACGGATTATTCGCTTTGGCGGCCATTTGGCGAACATCAGGTGGTTTACATCCAAGACGCGGTGAAAAACTCCACGCCCTTGCCGAACGATGTGGAATGGCTGGTCGTTAAGCGCGTGACGTGGCCGGAATACAGCAAGCTTTCACTGGAAGATTGGGCGGCGCAAAACCATGCAAAAATTGTGCAGTCCGTTTCCATGGTCACCATCGTGGCCTGGGGCGAACAAACCTGGTGCTTGCTGCACGTGGAGACGCCCGGAACCTAAAACTCGTGCTGGTCAAATCACGAAGCATTCCTTTAAATTACCGGCGTGGCCGATTCCATAGACTTGACGATTCTCATGCCCTGCCTCAATGAGGCGGAAACGCTGGCCCAATGCATTGAGAAGGCCAAGCGCGGCATTGAACGCGCGGGTGTGCCGGCGGAGATTGTCATCGCCGACAACGGCAGCACCGACGGTTCGCAGGCCATCGCCGAAAAACTTGGTGCCCGCGTGGTGCCGGTGAAGGAAAAAGGTTATGGCAACGCCCTGCGCGGCGGCATTGCTGCTTCCAAGGGGCAATGGATTCTGATGGGCGATGCCGATGACAGCTACGACTTCTCCGAGGCGGACCGGTTCGTTAAAAAATTTCAAGAGGGCTACGATCTCGTCATGGGCTGCCGGCTGCCGTCCGGCGGCGGCACCATCATGCCCGGCGCGATGCCGTGGAAAAACCGTTGGATTGGCAATCCGTCGCTTTCGTTCATTGGCCGCATGTTTTTCAAATGTCCGGCGCGCGATTTTCACGCGGGCCTGCGCGCGTTCCGCAAAGATGCGCTGGACAAAATGGAATTGCAGACCACGGGCATGGAGTTTGCCTCGGAAATGGTCATCAAGGCCACGCTAAAAAAATTCCGCATCGCCGAGGTGCCTATCACGCTGCATCCCGACGGACGTTCCCGTCCGCCGCATTTGAAACCGTGGCGCGATGGCTGGCGGCATCTGCGGTTCATGTTGATTTATTCGCCGCGCTGGCTGTTCTTGATGCCGGGATTATTTCTGACCCTGTTCGGAATTATCCTGGGCACGGCGCTGACATTTGGCGACATCCCCCTTGGCAACACCATCAAGCTGGACGTGGGCTCGTTGATGATGGCGTGCATGGCGGCGGTGGTTGGTTTTCAGCTCGTGGCGTTTGCCTTTTTCACCAAGGTATTCGCCATCGCGGAAGGATTGCTGCCGGAAGACCCGAAGCTGACGAACGTGTTTAAATTTTTCACGCTGGAAAAGGGTATCGTCGCCGGCCTGCTGATATTATTGGCAGGTGTGGGCATGTTTCTCTATGCGTTGTGGTCCTGGAAGACTGCGCACTTTGGTAAATTGCCGTCCACGGAAGACAACTTACGCCACCTGATTCCCGCCGGCACGCTTATCGTACTGGGCATTGAAGGTGTCTTTTCGAGCTTTTTCATGAGCGTGCTCGGCCTCAAAACCGTCAAACGCAAACCGCCCACCCTGCCGTAAACCGCCAACGCCCGGCCATGAAATTTACCGACCGCTTGCTGCAAAACTGGCGCATTGCCAAAATCCGGCCGTATCTGGCGCCGGGCAATCGCATTCTGGACATTGGCAGTGCCGACGGCGCGTTGTTTACCGCCTTGGGACCGGACATCGGCCCCGGCAGCCTCGGCGTTGATCCCACGTTGAAAGAGCCTGTAACCGTCAGCGGTTGCAAACTGTTGCCGGGATATTTTCCGCAGGCGGTGCCGGCTGACGCAGGCAAGTTTGACGCCATCACCCTGCTCGCCGTGCTGGAACATTTTCCCGCTGAAGCCTACGGGCCGTTGCGCACGGGCTGCGAACAATTTTTGCGGCCGGGCGGAAAGCTGTTGATTACCGTTCCTTCGCCGCAAGTGGATAACGTGCTGGCGGTGCTGAAATTTCTCCGGCTCGTGGATGGTATGTCGCTGGAGGAGCATCACGGGTACGAAGTGTCGCACACTACCTCCATTTTTCCGCCGGAAAGTTTCCGGCTGGTCAAGCACACCAGCTTTCAACTGGGTTTGAACCACCTGTTTGTATTTGAACGCAAGGCTTGAATAAGTCAGCCCAAAACCAGTCAACCTTGCCAGCCTAAATAAATTTATATAGATTTTAGAGCCTTGGCTTATTTCAATATAAATTACCAACACCTCATCATCCGCTCATCGCCTGAAACTTTGAAACCATGAATCCCCCCATTAAGCGTTGGCATTGGCTTTGCCTCATCACGGCAGGCCTGTTCTATGTCGTGTTCATCTGGAAAAATTCTTTCTTTTTCGGCGGCGTGCGTTGTTTTTCGCTGTTTGATGATGGCATGATTTCGATGCGGTATGCCAAGAATCTGGCCGATGGCTTTGGCCTGCGCTGGAATCCGGGCGAGCCGCCAGTGGAAGGATATACGAATCTGCTGTGGACGCTTTACCTGGCCTTGATCCATTTGTTGCCCATTGCCATTTATAAAACTTCCCTGGTGGTGATGCTTTCCGGGGTTGTGATTTTAATTGCCAACATGCTGGTGACCAAACGCATTGCCGAACTGGTGGCCGGAGAAAATTCTTATGCGCCGCTGGCCAGCATGGTCCTGACCGCCTTTTACTATCCGCTCATTTACTGGACATTACGCGGCATGGAAGTGGGTTTCCTGTGCCTGCTCGTCAACTATGCGGTGCTGTGCGCCATGCGCCTGCATGACAAATATTCCACCGGCAATGTGCTGGGCCTGACCCTTGCACTGGCGGCGGCATTGTTGACGCGTCCCGACATGGTGGTGCCGATTGGGGTCATCGGGTTGTTCCTTATTTTTGTCATCAGCAAGTCCGGCTTCAAACTTGGATTCCTCCTCACGCCACTAATTATTGGCGCGGTCATGGTGGGATTGACCATGTTCCGGATGAAGTACTATGGCGAGCCGGTGCCTAATACATATTATCTCAAAGTTACGGGCGTCACTTTGTGGGAGCGGATTGACCGGGGCATCATTGTGCTGGCGGAGTTATTTGCCTATCACCTCTGGCCGGTTTTGGTGCTCTTGCTGGTTGGCCTCTGGGCTAATCCTCAAATCCGGTGGAACCCAAAAGTCATTTTGCTGCTGGGGCTGTTTTTTGGCCAGTCGGTCTATTCTGTCTATGTGGGTGGCGATGCCTGGGAATGGATGAATTTTTCGAATCGTTATGTCTGCATCGCCCTCCCGGCCTTGTTTGTTGTTTTTAGCACGATCGTCTGCAACGCCGACGTTTCGCAGATAAAAAAACTGTCCCTGGCCGTCCCCTTCCTCGGGGTGGGATTATTTATCCAAAGCTATTATTACGTCAAAATTAAGCCCGAAAAACTGGCCGCCGCCAGCTTGATTGCGGTTGGCCTCTTCGTGCTGCTGGCCGGCGGCTGGGTTTGGCTGCGGAATCGTAAAAGCCAGATTCCCGCTCCCTTTTTCGCCAGCATCGTGATCCTCATCGCGTGCCTGACCTTAAATTTCTTTGGCACCAGCAACTGGATTTTTCAAAAGAACAACGGCTTGCTCATCAAGCTTGATGCCGTCGCTTCGCGCCACGGGATGATGCTCAACAAAGCGACCACGCCAGACATCACTATCGCCTATGTTTGGGCCGGCGCCACGCCCTACTTTGCAGGCCGAAAGGCCATTGACCTGCTGGGAAAAAGCGACCCGGTTATCGCCAAGGGCAAGCCCGCGACCAAATTTTTCCCAGGCCATAATAAATGGAATTATTCATACAGTGTTGGGCAGTTGAAACCGGATTTGGTGGAGGCGCTGTGGGAACCCACCGACACTGATCTCTCCAACATGACGGCCTGGGGCTACGAACCATGCCTGGGGAGGTCTTATTTGAGATTAGCCAGCACCAACAAGGTCAATCTGGCCGTGCTCGGCGGACCGGATCAATAAGCATTTCTCGACACAATCACAGCTTTAAGCGCCGGAAAATAGTTTCCGGGATGAGCTTGATGATGAGCATGATCCAGCGCCAGAACCACGGCGTATAGAGCACACTTTTGCCTCCCTTGATGGCTCTGATGATGTCGGCGGCGACCTTCTCCGGCGTGGCAAATAATTTGTTCTTGGGCAAATGCGCCGTCATGGGCGTATCCACGAAGCCGGGTTTAATGGTCAACACTTGAATGCCTTTGGGCGTCAGACGATTTCGCAAGCCCTGCAAGAAGGTCGACACGGCGGCCTTGGACGCGCCGTAGATGTAATTGCTCTGCCGGCCGCGGTCGCCCGCGACGGATGAAATCGCCGCCAGGTTCCCTGCCCCGCGCTGTTCCAAATAATTCGCCAGCAACGTGAGGAATGAAATCGCGCCGAGACAGTTGGTGCGGAATTCTTTTTCCGTGGCGGCAAAACTTTTCTCGCACGCCTTCTGGTCGCCCAGGGTGCCGTGGCAGATAATGGCCGTGTCCCAATCGCCCTTGGCGCGCGCACGTTCCAACGCGGCCGGGTGCTGGGTGAAATCGTCAAAGTCAAACGTGTCCATTTCCACGCCCGCCGTTCCCCGTGTGCGTAAATCAGCGGCGACAATTTCCAGCTTCTCGGGCGAGCGCGCCCACAACATCAAGCGCACGCCTTCACGCGCCAATTGCCGAGCAATGGCCTGGGCGATTCCCGACGTGGCTCCAATGATGATGACATTTTTCATAAATTAAATGGTCGTGGTGACGCGCCGCCAAAAGCTGGACGAGAATTGCGGGTCCATCCATTGCCGGAAGCGCTGCCATTCCGGGTAGCTTTCCTGGAACGTGCGCGCTGACATGCGGGCGTCCTTGGCGGGATAAATCCGGCCGCCGGCGGCCAGCACAATCCGGTCGAGTTCGGCAAACAAGGCCAGCGTTTCCGCGCCCTGGTTGGCAAAGTCCAGCGCCAGCGTAATTCCCGGGCGGGGAAAGGAAAGCAGTCCGGGCGACTTGACCGCGCCAAAGGTTTTTAACACCGCCAGGAACGACCCCTGCCCCGAGGCCGTAATGCGCGTGAGGATGCTGCGAATGGCCTGCTGGTCCGGGGTTTGCGGCACGACAAATTGATACTGAAAAAAGCCGCGCTTCCCATAAATCCGGCTCCAGTGGTTGATGGCGTCCAGCGGATAGAAAAACGGATCGTAGTGAACCGTCGTTTTGACGCTCTTGCTCCACTGGCGACCGTAATAAAGCAGGTTAAACGCGCGAATGGAAAAGTGGTTCAGCGCTGCGTTGGGAAAATCGAACGGCACGGTGCGCTTTGGCGGCTGATGCGGCTCCAAGGTTTTAATGCCCGGCCCCGCGTGATTGCCGCGCATGAAAATGCCGCGCCCCAGTGAATCGCCCCGGCTCAAACAATCCAGCCAGGCCACGGTATATTCAAAACCGGCGTCGGAATCAGCAGAGATGGTAAAAAATTCATCCAGGTTGCGGAACTTGATGGACTCCATCTCAATCATGGAGTTGTCCACGCGGCGCAGCTTGAATTCCGCCCAGGTAATCAGCCCGGTCAATCCCAACCCGCCAATGGTGGCCTCAAACCAATCACGATTTTGCGCGGGCGAACAAATCAAGCGCTCGCCATTGGACCGCAGCAATTCAAAGCACGTCACATGACAGCCAAACGTGCCGGCGCAATGATGATTCTTGCCATGCACGTCATTGGCAATGGCCCCGCCGATGGTGACGTATTTTGTTCCAGGCGTGATGGGCAGAAACCATTTGTGCGGCAATATCACTTGCAAGACGTCGTCCAAGCTCACGCCCGCCTCGCAACGGATCAGTCCTTTTTCGGCGTTGAATTCGATAACGTGGTCCAGGGAACGGGTAAGCAACAGGGCGCTGCCATCGTTGAGACAACTATCGCCGTAGCTTCGGCCGAGGCCATAGGGCAAAACGGTTTGACCGGGCATTTCAGGAATGCCATCCAGCCGCCAGAAAAGCGGGTGCGCGGTTTGCGTAACGTGGGGATAACGCCCCCAGCTTTCATATTGACGGGGCGACTTCATACGGGCGAGGCCGCCACTCCAATCAGCATAAAAATGATTCCAACCAGCCAGCTAAGCTTGTCGGTGAGCGTGAATACGATGGGATCGTCATGCAAGAGCTTGCGATGCGCCAGCAACCAGATACGGCTGATCCAGTAGAGCAACACCGGACAAGCCAGCCACAAAGCCGCTGGCCGGTGATACAATTTCGCCACGTCGGGATTGTTGATGTAAAAAGCCAGCACGAGCACGGATAAATAACCGCAGCCTATGCCCATGGTGCTGACCAGTTCGATGTCGCTGGTAAAATAGCCGCGCCCGGCAACTTTTTCTTTGTTGGCATATTTGGCCAGTTGCAATTCCGTGTAACGTTTGACAAAGGCCAGGCTGAGGAAAATGAACATTGAGAACGCCAGCAACCAGTCGGTGACATCAATTCGTGTGGCGAAACCACCTGCGATGACACGCAATGTGTACAGGCCAGCCAGCAGCAAAACATCCACCAGGGCAATTTGCTTCAGCCGCAATGAATATGACAACGTCAGCAGATAATACAGGGCAAACGCAATCAGGAACTTCACCGGCAGCCAGGCGGCAGCGGCAAAGCCGCCCATCAATAATAACGGCGCGCCCGCCAAGCCAACGCCCAACGGCATTTTGCCGGCGGCAAAGGGACGATGCCGTTTCTTGGGATGATGGCGGTCGGATTCCAAATCGAGCAAGTCATTGAGGACATAGACGCTGGAAGCGCACAGGCAAAAAGCAACCAAAGCCAGTATGAGATGCCAAAGGCGGGTTTTATCGGTCCAGAGATGGGCGCAGGCCATGGGCGCAAGCAACAGCAGATTTTTGGGCCATTGATAAATCCGCAAGACCCTGCTCCAAACGCTGAGGGATGGACCGGGATCTGGAAACACCTTTTCCACTTCGGCCCGTTTTTGCGCGGCTTGAATCACGCCGCTGGAGGAGGTGACGAGGATGTTTTTCCGCGCCGCCGCCAAAATTTCTGAATCGCCCTTGCCATTCCCCGCATAGTCATACTGTTTAGCCCCGAACCGTTGCGACAAGAGCGCGGCTTTATCCTTCGTTTCGCTGGTAGAAATGGTGCTGTCAAATATCCCAGACGCCGCCGCCATGGCTTCAGCCGTTTTGCTGGGAGCATCCGTCACCAGTACCAGTTGACGGCCGTTTTGATGTTCTTGTTTGAGATAGGCCAGAAAATCCGCATGAACGGGCAGCGATTTGAAGTCCGGCTGGACCTGGGTTTCAAGTTGCCGTTCCAAGACTGTGGTTCCCTGCAGCCGCCAAAGCAAGATTTGAAAAAGGGACAGCGGCCTTTGCTTGAGCAAAAGCAAGGTGGACTCCAAGGTGGTGTTCGTCCTGAAAAGCGTCCCTTTGGGCTGAACGCAAAGCGGGATTGGCACAGTCATTATCAGAGCATAACGATGCTTTCAGGCAAGGTCATCCTCTAAATCATCCAAACAAAGTTGTCTTATGAAAAAAGGGCGCTTTTACAGCTAAATTAAGCCACCGAGACAAGTTTTTTTCCAAAATTCGCAACTGGGGGTTGCAATTCCAACCCTGCGATGCGTTTGAACCATCAGAGTTGCAGCTTGAGCAGGCCCACTTCCAAGGCCAGGGCTTCCTGGACATTGGTGAATAGCAGGCGCTGGGTTTGTTCGAGTACTTGCAGGTTTTCGCGGGCTTGTTGCGGGGAAATGCGCCGGGCCACTTCGTCGGCACCGGCGATTTGCGGCAGATGCAGCAGGTTTTCGCCGACTGTCAGCGTATGCAGCCAGACATCGCGCAACCACCATTGCAGGAGCAACAGCACCTCGGCCCGGCGGCGGCGGTACTCGGCTTCGATGGCAGCGGTGAGTTCCGTCTCCCATTTCTCGCGCAAATCTTTTTCGGCGTCACCGTATTTTTCGAGCGGCGAACGTTCACTCAGCGATTCCTCAGTTTGCGAGCGAATGGCGCCGAGCCTTTGCAGCAATGAGTCCAGCAGGCGGTATCGTCCGAACAGGCTTTTTTGCTCGGCAGCGGCGGCAGAACTGAATTGTTGCAGCCAGATGGCTTGTTCCGGTTCCAATGCGCGTGCGGTCTCGGCGGAAAAATTCAGGCGCAGACAGCGGGACAAGATGGTTTCTAGAATGCGCGATGGTTCGGTGGAAAGCAGAATGATTATCGACCGGGGCGGCGGTTCTTCGAGAGTTTTCAGAAACGCGTTGGCGGCTTGGGCGTTCAACCGGTCGGCCCCAACGATGACCGCCACTTTGAACGGTGATTCCCCCGGTTTAAGCTGGATTTCGCGCATCAGTTCGCGCGTCTGGTCGATGGTGACAATGCGGGATTTGGACTCGGGCCGGGCCCAGTGGATGTCCGGGTGGCTTTCTGCGGAAATTTTTTTGCAGCTCAGGCATTCATCGCAGCAATCGGTGGCGGCGCCGTTAGTTTTGACGGGTTGCAGGCAGTTGAGCGTTTTGGCCAGGGTACGGGCCAGGTCTTCGAGCGCGTCAATCTGGTCGCCGGTAAAAAGGTATGCATGGCCGAGCCGTCCGCGCGCGAGGGAGCGCTGCAACAACTGGACGCCTTGTGATTGCGCCGAAAAATCTCGGAAGGCCATGCCGCAGTGTGGCGAAATCACCTTGTGTTTTCAAGCCGGGAACGCGGCCAGTGCAATTGTTCAATGCGCGCACAAGCCGGCGGCAAACGCGGCTCGGAAAAAAATTTTGCTTGGAAATTTTTTTATTCAGCGTACAACAGATGACGCTCTTTGAAAGCGGCGGACCTTGTTCCGCCTCGTATACGGTCAAATGTCAGGGAACCCGGTGTGAATCCGGGACGGTTGCGCCACTGTAACGGCTACGATTCCCAATGCCACTGCCCTCGGGCGGGAAGGCGGGATGAGGTCCGAAGCCGAAGTCAGGATACCGGTTTGATTGTGCTCGTCAGCCCCGCAAGTTGGGGGCGCTTCTCCGCAAAGAGAAGGATGAGGCCAGTCCGGCAAACTGTCTTTTGCCGGAACTCACTGAATGCCTTCATTCTCCGTTTTGTGGAATGAAGGTTTTTTTGTTTGGACCTCTTATTTTTCTGGTTCAAGCGCCTTCTTCCACGCTGGTCTCTCAACCGTAATCGCTGCGCAAAGTTATTTTGCGCGGCCAAAATGAAAGATCAGTCATGTCAAAAATCCGTTTGCTGGCCCTCGCCAGCGTGTTTGCCTCGTTTGTTGTCTCCGCACAAACCTTTACCATTGCCGAAAATTTTACCAGCGACCCGTTGACCAACGGCTGGCAAAGCTTTGGCAACACCAACCTGTTCCAGTGGGTGGCCACAAACCAAGACCTCGCGGTCACGTGGGATTCCACGCAAACGAACAGTTACTTTTATCATCCGCTCAATTACGCGGTCACCGCCAATGACGATTTCAGCGTGGCCTTTGACTTGAAGCTTGCCGACATCGCCAGCGACACGGAAGCTGGCAAGACCGGGCCGATGCCGATTGGCTTCGAGTTCGTGAGCCTGGCGGTGGTGACCAATACGGGTTACTCGCGTACCAGTTACGGCAATACACCGAACATTGCCGGCTGGGATTATTATACGGACGGCTACTTTGTTTACGGTGATGTGACGTACCCCTCACCCGCGGCAACGGTACCTTCATTTGTTTCGGGCACGGACAGTTTTGATTACGCCCCGCAAACCATTGCGGTTTATAACAACGAACTGCCCACCAACCAGACGATTCACGTAAGCTTCGCCTACACGGCCAGCAATCAAACTGCGGTCATCACCATGACCACCAATGGCGTTCCCGTGGCCACCTTGCCGGGACTGACCTTGAACAGCCCCAACGGGTTTACGGACACGGATTACAATTTCTCCGTGGACACGTTTCTGATTGGCAGTTTCAGCAGCTACGGCGATGACTACGATTCCGTGCTCGCGCATGGGACCGTGGCCAACCTCGTGGTCAGCATACCGCCGCCCGCACAAAATTTATCCTGCCTGTTCACCAACGGCACCTGTGCGGTGCAGTTTAATAATCATCTCGACTGGGTCTATACCCTGCAACGCACGGCGGATTTTGTCTCGTGGCAAAACGTGTCTGATGCCACGGCTGGCAACGGCACCAACCTGGTTTTAACCGACAGCAGCGCGCCGACAGCAGCGGCGTATTATCGCGTGAGCGCTTCCCGGCCATGAAAAAAGCACGCTTCCTCTTCTTAGGCGGAATGGTGCTGGCAGCAGCGCTGGCCCGAATTGTTCCGCATGCGCCAAACTTCACGCCGGTGGCCGCGCTGGCCTTGTTTGGTGGCGTGAGCTTTGACAACAAACGCATGGCATTGCTGGTGCCATTGGCGGGATTGTTTTTGAGTGACCTGGTGTTGGGCTTTTATGCCGTTACGCCGGTCGTTTACGCCAGCTTTGCGTTGATCGCCGGGCTCGGCATCTGGGTGCGGTCGCGGCAAAGCTTGGGGTTGCTCGCCTTGGCCACCATCGCAGGCGCGGTGTTGTTCTTTGGGCTAACCAACTTGGGCGTCTGGGCCTTGGGCGGTTGGTATCCCAAAAACTGGGCTGGGTTGGTGGATTGTTACCTGGCCGGCATCCCGTTCTTTCGCAATACACTGCTGAGTGATCTGCTGTATTCCGCCACACTTTTCGGCGGCCTTGCGCTCGCAGAAAAACGCTGGCCGGTGCTGGCAGAAACTCAAAACGCCGCCTGATTATGAAACAAAAAGTCGTCTTCTGCTGGAGCGGTGGCAAGGACTCTGCCCTGGCCTTGAACCGGCTCCGGCAGGACGACCGTTATGAAATTGTTTCGTTGCTGACCACGTGCAACGAACATTTTCAACGCGTCTCCATGCACGGCGTGCGACTGGAATTGCTGGAACGTCAGGCGGCGGCGATTGAGTTGCCGCTGGAAAAGGTGTTTGTGAGCCAGCGCAGTTCGAATGAGGAATATCAACAGAAAATGGCCGCGTGCTTGCAGGCATTTCAGACACGCGGAGTTACGGCCTGCGCCTTTGGCGACATTTTTCTGGAAGACCTCAAGCGCTGGCGTGAGGAAAATCTTGCGAAGGTTGGCCTGCGCGGAGTTTTTCCCATTTGGAAGGAAGATTCGCGCGAATTAATCCGTGAATTTTTCGCGCTGGGTTTTGGCACAATCATTTGCTGCGTGAATGACGCGTATTTGGGCCAGGAGGCCGCAGGCCGGAACCTGGACGAAGAGTTTATCCGCACCTTGCCGCCGGAAGTGGACCCCTGCGGCGAGAATGGCGAGTTTCATTCGTTTGCCTTCGCCGGCCCAGTGTTCACCGAGCCGGTGAAATTCTCCATTGGAGAAAAAATTTACCGGCCCGTGGAAACCACTCATCCTGGAAATAATAATTCGGGTTATGTTTGTCCAGCGGGACCACGGCAGACGAAAGGATTCTGGTTTTGCGACCTGTTGCCCGCATGAATATTTCATCTCCATGCACCGGTATTTGCCGGTTGGATGACAATGACCTCTGCGTTGGCTGTTTTCGTTCCCGGAACGAAATTGCGCGCTGGACGCAAATGACGGCTAACGAACAAGGGCTTGTTGTTGCGGCCTTGGACGGGCGTAAACAGAGTTCAACCATGAATAAAACCAGTTGGATTTCAACCGCAAGGTTTGAGGCCTAAACATGACCCATCCGCGCATCATTTCATTTTTGCCCGCTGCAACCGAGATGGCCTGCGCCCTCGGCCTGGGCGATACGTTGGTTGGCGTTACGCACGAATGCGATTTTCCAGCCACCGCCAAAACCAAGCCCGTGGTGGTGAAACCGGCGTTGCCGCTGGAATCGATGTCGCTGGGTGAAATTGATGCAGCCGTGGCCAAACGCATCGGCAGCGGCCAAAGCCTGTACGAGGTGGACGAACAACTTTTGCGTGATTTAAAGCCGGACCTGATTCTAACGCAAAATCTTTGTCAGGTTTGCGGGCCATCCGGCAATGAAATCACAGTTGCGTTGAAACTGCTTTCGCCCAAGCCGGAAATTGTCTGGATGACGCCGCATTCGTTGGAGGAAATTTTCCAGAATATCCGCGACCTCGGAGCGGTTACCCACTGTTCAGCCCGCGCAGACGAGTTGGTGGCTCAAGGCGAGAGCCGATTGCAGGCAATTTCCGCCCGGACGGCCAAGGCCTTGCGTCGTCCGCGAGTGTTTTGTTTGGAATGGGTTGAGCCATATTATTGTTGCGGGCATTGGGTGCCGGAAATGATTGAGCTGGCCGGCGGCGAGGATGCACTCGGGCGCAAAGGCACGGATTCTGTCCGAATTTCGTGGGCGGATATTGCAGCCTGGGCACCGGAAATTTTAATCGTCTCACCCTGCGGTTTTAATACGCAACATGCAGTTGCGCAGGCGCATCAATTGTTGCGCCAGCCGGGCTGGAGCGAGTTGCCGGCCGTTCGCAATGGCCGTGTCTATGCGGTCGATGCCAATGCATACTTTGCGCGTCCCGGGCCGCGAGTGGTGGATGGGGTGGAATTGCTGGCGCATTTGATTCATCCGGAACTCTGTGAGTGGAGCGGGCCGGCAGACGTCTTTCAGAAAATTTCCATGCAGCGCTCATGGCCGTTGCTGCCCCGCACCAAGGCTTGTTCTGAATGCGGCGGAAATTTTATTTGCGGACCGAAACCCGGCGCAAGCCGCTGTTGGTGCGATGAACTGCCCGCGTTGCCGCCCTCCACAAAGCCGGGTGCGGATTGTTTATGTCCCGCTTGCCTGGCAAAGGCAGTGGAAAATCTTCACGCACAAAAGTCATGAACCAACCGCAAGCCTTCAATCCCGCGCAGTGTCCGTTATGCCAGGACGTCAACGAATGCCTGCTCTGTTCGCCGGTGGCTTACAAGGGCCAATGCTGGTGCAGGCAGGAAGATATTCCGGCTGAACTGCTGGCGCGTGTGCCGGAGCACCTGCGCAATCGTGCCTGCCTTTGCCGTTCGTGCGTGGAAAAATTCCGGGCGGAAAAGTCCGCCGCCGGATTGCGTTTGACCCACGCCACGCGGCGGGCGCCGGCGTTTACATTGATTGAATTGCTAGTGGTGATTGCCATTATTGCCATCCTCTCGGCCTTGTTGCTGCCGGTACTGGTCCAGGCAAAGGCTGCTTCTAAACGGGCAGATTGTCAGGGAAATCTCCGGCAAATGGGCATCGCCACTCAATTGTACTGGGACGACAACGTGGGAAAATGTTTTCCCATTTCCAGCGGCAACACCAATAACGGCACCACCTGGTGGTTTGGCTGGCTCAACAACACGCAGCCCGAAGGCCAGCGCCCCTTCGACCTGTCGTTGGGGGTATTATATCCGTATCTCAATGGCAGCAATGTGCGCCTGTGTCCGTCTTTGGATGCCTTCGGCCCGCTATTCAAACTAAAGGCGACGAATGTAGTTTGCAGCTATGGATATAACGGTTTGCTTTCCCCAGCGGCCAGCCAGCCGCCCGTGGCGGTCAGCAGCATTGCGTCAACGGTCAATACGTCGGTCTTTGCCGACGCCGCGCAGGCGAATGATTTTCAAGCGCCGGCATCGCATAACAAGCCCATGTTGGAGGAATGGTACATTCTCGACATCCAAACCAATTTTACGAGCACGAGCTATTATGCCCATGGCCATTTCCGGCATGGTCAACGGGCGAACGTGGTATTTGCCGACAGCCATGTGGGCCAGGAACAGGCCGTGACGGGTTCGTACGATCCACGCATGCCTAACCAATATCTCGGCCAGTTGCGTCCGGAAATTTTGCGTGTGCCCTAGCGTTGCCCGAAGCGGATTCCGCCGCCGACAACGCCTGTCGTCGGATTTTAAAACTCGCCTTGAATATGCAGCCTTTATAAGCTGACGAGATTATATTTAAGAAGTGACCAGCACTATGTCTGTCTCGAAACCTGCGGAGCCCAAGCAATTTCCAAAAATCCTGTTCGTGCATGATTATCGCCCGGAAGCGCGGGCGCTCATGGACTTGATTCGCCAGCTTTTACTGGGTTATCCGCGGGAGAAACTCCATTGGTGGCATTGCCGCGAAACGCCGCTCTACGAAAACCCGGACTTGCGCGCCGCGACGTTGCATGGCTGTTGCATGCATGAAAAACTGGTGCCACACGTGCGCTGGCGGGGTGCGAAGTCGGTGGTCCTGGAGAACTTTTGGGCACCGCGTGCCGCGCGGCATTTGGAACGTACCATTGCCGAGGTGCAGCCGGATATCATCTGGATGGTGCTGTTTGGCTGGACGATTCCCGTGGTGGGACGGGTTCGTTTTCCCGCGGGCTCGCGCCTGCATACTTCCCTTTGCGACATGCCCGATACCGGCGGCATGAAACGAGTGCTGGGGCCGGAGCGTTGCCAGCGGTTCCTGCAAATTTGCCTGCGTCTTATCAAGCAAGCGGAGTCTTGTTCCGGCGGCGGCCATGGCATGGTGGCTGAAATGCGTCAGTTGACCGGGCGCAAGGATGGCTTGGTGGTGCACTCTGGTTTTGAGCCGCATCATCTGGCGGCCTTGGAAACATCCCAGATAAACCAGAACACCGATGGCGTTATCCGCCTGGCCTATGTAGGCACGATTATCTCTGAGCCCGGTTTCATGGACATGCTCGCCGCGTTGAAGTCGGTGCGAGCCCAGATGTCGCAGAAGATCGTGCTGGAATTTTTCGGCGGCCGCAATTACCAGAGCCGTTCCTGGTTTGAACCGGAGTGGATGACCGAGCACGGAATGTTTACGGATGAAGGACTGGTGGCGGCGTTGCGGCGTTGTTCCTGGGGTGTGGTGGTGATGGACCCAAAGGGTGAAGACCTGGAATATAGTCGCTTTAGTTTTCCAAACAAGATCGGCACCTGCCTCTCTGCGGGTGTGCCGGTGCTGGGATTTGGGCATCCGAGCACCAGTCTGGGTCATATCATGGAGATGCACCGGCTGGGGCGGTTCACGCCTGCCACTACGCGCGAGGAAATGGCGAAGTTCTGGCTGGAATCGTTGAATCTGCCGTCACCGCAGGCGCTCTTCCGGGACGATATTTTGCGCTGCGCCCAAACCGAGTTTAACGCCGCTGAAATGCGCGCCCAGCTTTGGAAATTGTGGGGCGTGTCCTGAGTTGACCTAGACTTTTTTTTGCGCCAGCCCATTGAGGCAGGCGTTTAAAACTTCGTTTACCGAGATTTCCTTGAGACAGCGGATGTCATAAGGACAACCGGTGATGTGATGCAGCCGGGGAAAGCGATGATGGCAGCCCTGGCATTCGACGGTGCTGACCACAAAGTGGCGCGACTCAGATTCCGAAAAAAGAAACCTCGGCGAGGTCGCGCCCCATATGCCCACTGCCGGAATATGAAAACTGGCTGCGGCGTGGAGCAATCCAGAATCAATGCCCACAAACAAATCGGCCATGGAAATGAGCGCCAGACTTTCTTCCAGCGAGAGTTTATCCACCAACGAGACCACCCCCGGAATGGTCATGGCATCGCTGGCCCCCACATTGGAATACCCCTGAACGCCGGTGCCAAGTTGGACGATATGTTTGATGCCCTTGGCTTGCAGTTCCTGCACCAAAGCAATCCACGATGCTTGTGGCCATTGTTTCACGCGCCACGTCGGGCCGGGATGAATGAGCACCAACGGTTGCTCGTTTAGCCCAAGTTCGTTGCGCAATCGTTTCATGGCCGCAACGGCCTTGGGGTCATTCTCCAGATACGGATGTTCGGCCGGAACGCTGACTCCCTGTCGCCGGGCATATCCCAGGAGGAAAAGCTCGTCGTGATTGGCCGTGAACTGGTCGTCGTCGGAGCCGAAATTGTAATAGCCCGCGAGCAAGCCGCGATACCAGTAACCGACCAGGCCGATGTGGCGCAAGTTGGTCACGTGTTCCGTGACGCCGCCCAAAACGGGCAGGCAGGCAAAGCTGGCGGCGCAATTATAGATGACCGGTGCGCCGGCGTGCCGTTTCTTCAGTTCCAACGCAGCCGGGACAGTGCCAATGATGTCGCCCATGCCAGCATAACGGGAGAAGATCACCGGCCGCCGCCCGGTGCGAAGGATCACGGGCAGGATGACCGTCAACACGTACCAGGCGGTACTGAGATGTCGCTTGATCAACGACACCCGTTCACTCCGGGTTGTTTGAACGCTTCGTTCATATCGCAAAAGTCTGCCGTAGCGGATGCAGTCAACTCAACCCATTTGTTTTGTAACCGGTTTCGCCTTGCCCTGCCCGGCATTTTTCACAAGACTAAACGCTTTGCTGGATACGCATTTGCTCCATGGCTGATTGTGTATTTCGGTATTAAACTTCCATTATATGAAATATCTCGTGCTCGGTTCGGCAGGCCAAATCGGCGGCCATTTAAGTGATTACCTGAAGCAAAAGGGCGACACGGTCATCGGCTACGACTTGGTGACCTCGCCAGCGGAAGATTTGCGCAAGCCTTCCCAACTATTGCTCGACCGGATGCAGGAGGCTGATTTTGTGATGTTTCTGGCCTTTGACGTGGGCGGCGCGCGTTATCTCAAGACCTACCAGCATACGTACGAGTTCGTTTCCAACAACGTGAAGCTCATGGACAATGCGTTTGACGCGCTCCGGCAAACGCGCAAGCCCTTCATTTTCGCCTCCAGCCAGATGTCCAACATGAGCTATTCCAGTTATGGCGTGTTGAAGGCGCTGGGCGAATACTATACCCGGTCGCTCAACGGCTTGATTGTCAAGTTTTGGAATGTGTATGGGGTGGAAAGTAATCCGGAGAAATGGCATGCCATTACGGATTTCATCCGCAAGGCGCAGACCAAAGGCCGCGTGGAAATGATGACGGACGGCAAGGAGATGCGGCAGTTTTTGTTCGCAGACGATTGTTGCAAGGCGCTTTGCTTGCTGGCCCAGCCGGAAACCTACGCCGCCATGTCCCGCGAAGCGAATCTGCATATTACCAGTTTTGAGTGGTCCACAATTTTGCAAGTGGCGGAGCTGGTCGGTGAAATGCTGCACGTGCCCGTGGTACCCGGCCAGTCGGCGGACGTGGTGCAAAAGGATTTGCGCAATGAGCCGGACCAGTTTTTGTTGAAATATTGGAAACCGGAAACCTCGTTACGCACGGGCATTTCCCACGTTATCAAGGCAATGAGCGCAGCTTGACGGCCCGTGGCCGTTTAGAGCGAGGCGGTTTGCACTTCCAGCAAGGTGCCGTAGCGGCCGATTTGATCGGCGGTGGCGCTGATTACGTTATCCACGGAAACCATGTCCATGCACTTGTGGTTGAACTCGCAGGAATTGCGCAGCCAGCAAGGCGCGCAACGGACCTGATGATACAGGTTTTTGTTGGCAACGTAACCGGTGATGGCAGGTTTCTCGCGGCCGCCGTAAATAATGACCGAACGGCAATCCACGGCGCGGGCCAGGTGCATTAGGAATCCAGACAGGCCGATGAATACAAGCGAATTGGCCAGCACGGCGGCGCTTTGGCGCAGGTTTGTCCGGCCGCGTAAATCCATGGCACCCTCCAATTTCATATCATTGCTGCTGCCCAGTTGCACCACCCGCACGTCGGAACGGAGTTGGGCGCATAGTTCTTGAAAACGTTGCGGGTACCACTCGCGATTTTGAATGGGATAGGGGCCGCCTAAGCCGGTCGATTGAATGGCCACCTGATTTTCGGCCAGCTTGCCCGCGGCGAGTTCAGCTTCAGACAGAAAAATATATGGCCGCAATTCCACGGGGCCGGCAACCCCAGCCAGCCGGCACATGCGGATGAGCACATGTTCAGTCGGCGGCAAGTCCAAGTCATGCGCTGCGTCATAGCCGGTATGTACCAGCTTGGTTATGGGCAGGCCGGCCAAACCCCAGCGACTGATCCGGGAATCGCTCTGACGAATGATCTTCTCTACATCAGGATTTTTTTCGAACAAACTCGGATTTTGCGTGACGACGGCAAGACTGCGTTTGCTGCGTTTACGTAATTCACGAAAAATGGTGGAGCACATCAAGTCGTCACCGATGCGGCCAGCTCCTTGTATAAAGCGGCTGGGGAAGCCAAAACGCAGGCGGTTCACCACCCCGGCGAAGGGTGATGCGACGCGACCGGCAACTTTTATTGGCGCAGCCATGCCGTAGTCTGGCGAAAAAAATGATTCTCGGCAATCCACAATGCCATCGTTGTGTTGCACTTGACCAGAACGACCAAATTCAATACCAAAGGCGGGTTGCAAGCGCCAAACCAGCCAGTACCAATGCTTTGAAACAGTCTCCTGAAAAAATCCATCGTTGGCGTGGCTGGAAGTGGTTCTTCGGAGCCGGTTGGCTCTTGGCCCTTTGCCTGGCTTTTTGGGTTGCCCCGCGCGCCTATCGCCATCTCATCACCAAAATCCCCGCAGTTCAGGCAGACAACTGGAATCAAATCTTAAACGCTAAAAAGCAGGAACTTGCGGTGCCCTGGCGCGATTCACGCCCGCTGATTCTACTGGCGGGCGACAGCCAGATTGAATTGGGCGACTGGTACAATCTATTTTCAGGGACTTGGGCGGTTCGCAATTGTGGTCTTTCCCGTGCCAAAATCGCCGATGTCACTCAATTAATCTCGGCTACGGGCGACGTTTCCCCCAAAATGGTGGTGTTGATGTGCGGCGTTAACAGTTTGGGAGACCATGAAACCTTGGATAATTGCCTGCGGGACTACGATGAATTGCTCACCGTGGTCCACACGCGATTGCATCCAGGGTCCGTGATGGTTTTGGCCGTGATGCCCGTACGCGCCAGCGCGGTGGATCATGCCAGCCGACAGTTTAATCTAAACATCGACGAATTTAATCTCAAGCTGGCGGTTTGCTGTCGACAGCACCAGGCAGATTTCATCAATGCAAATGCTGCGCTTACCGATGCCAGCGGCGGGCTGAAGAACGATTTGACTGCGGATGGCTTGCACCTAAATCAAGATGGGTATCGCCGTCTTGCGGGAGTGATTGCAGCGCATCTTCCGCCACCCGAACTGAACCCGTGAAACAAGCCCAGACATACCAACCTGCGCGTCACTGGCTCGATTCATGGCATGTCGATCCCAGCGCCAATCGCACCTACGATTTTATCGATGGCTTGCGCGGGGTTGCCATTCTCATGGTCTTGGCATGTCATCTGATTTATGCGCACGAACCAAATAGTCCGGCTGGTAGGTTTTTGCTCCACTTCAGCAATTCAATGGGCAAGGGCGTTAACCTTTTCTTCACGCTTTCAGGCTTTTTAATCGCGTGGCCATTTTGGAAGCGGAAAGTCAATCAATCCACACAATTGGTACCACCCGGCTATGGCTGGCGTCGCTTTTGGAAAATATATCCGCCGCTGGCACTTTCAATATTGGTACTGACACCCTTGTTTATTTGGTCGGAAGGCGATGCGCCAGTGTTTATTCGCACCGCCATTGAATGGCTGACCGGAGTTGCCTTTTTAATGCCGGTGAGCGGGAAACTCAATCCGGTCATGTGGAGCTTGGTGGTGGAAATTCACTTTTACCTGGTGCTGCCCATGTTGTTTTTGCTGACGCGACGGCTTTCAGCAAAGACCTGTCTTTGGGCTATTTCGGCATTTCTATTCGTGGTGCCGGTTTCCATTCAGGCAATAACCGGCAAATATCCGGTGCTTTATCCTGAAATCAAAGACCCGTTTTGCACCGGACTGAGTTGCTTTTGCTTTGGCGTGGCCGTTGCAGGCATAGACGCCTTGAAATTATGGAACAAGGGCTGGAGCAAAATAGCCGTTGCGGGCTGGCCAGTGATGGTAATAGGTCTGGCGGGCTGGACATGGGCTGGATTGGAGCCAGCACAAAATGCGGCAATAATACTGCATTTGTCTCATTGGATTTTCCTGCTCGGCACCGGCTGCTTGTTATGCTACGCCGCTAACCCGGACCATGTTCATGCCCGCTGGTTATGTGCTCCATGGCTGCGGTGGTGTGGGGTTATCAGCTATGAATGGTATTTATTTCACCAGCCGATAATTTACTGGGCGCGGACGTTGTTTGGCCCAGCTCAAGGCAATGTCGCAAAATATTTGCTGATTATCGGGCTGCCGGTGCTGGTAAGCGTGACCTTTTCCGCGCTCGTTTACCGTCTTTTTTCGCTGCCCATTTTAAAGTTTGGCCGACAGACAAGAGTGGCGGCAAAGTAGCCTGTCGGTCCTGAAACTTTCAAAATAATTCCAGCCACGCTTTGGGCCTCAAGTAATGGTGCGCAAAATAGGTACCCGGTTTTAATCCCAACCCCTGGAGCGCCCGCAAGACCGGCCACCAATTGTTATAACATAACTGCACAACGCCCATGGATAGAATCATGCCCCACAAACCGTACATGGGAGTCAAGATGAGGCTGGCTATCACAATGGCCGCTCCAGAAATCAGCGAGGATTTTAAAAACGGGTTCTGATTTTCGGACATGACCAACATGGCATACATGGTGTGATGCAATTCCAATAGCCGGAACAAAGCCAGTGCGGCCAGAGGGCCCGTTGCCATCAGGTGTGTATTCGATCTCACCCAAGGCAACACCATTGGCGCAACGAAGATGATCACCAGGGTTCCGGCCAGGTAACATAAAAGTGTCAGCCGTACCCGCCGCGCGAAAACATTTACAATCTCATCATTGCGCCCTTGCAGACGCAAGGCATTGATGGCCGGCAATTTTACTATGACCCACACATTGCACAGGCCGAATAACAGGTTCACCAGTTGAAAACTTAAATTATAAGATCCGGTGGTTGTCAGCCCCAAAAAGGCGTTACAAATTAACGTGTTGGCATAGACCGTGAGGAATGCGCCAATGGATACCATGCCGGTACGCCAGGCATTGGGCCAGGTGGCATTAAAAATCTCCTTATGGAAATGCGCCCGGGGCAAACCGCCCGGCAATTCAGCGCGACCGACAAAGAATCGTTTCCCAAAATAACGCGCCACAAATCCCATGCTGACATAGGCGACGACCAAAGCCCAAACGCCATAGCCTGCAAGCAATCCAACCGAGACCACCACATAATAAACCAGTTGTGAAATAATGGCTGCCGCCTGCGCCTCGCGAATGGCCCCGATGCCATTGAGCAAGGCTGGCCAGCGACCAATCACAAAATTGAACCAGCAACCACCCGCAAACACCAACCACGCCAGGCGCAAAGATTGCGCATCGACCAATCCCCTGGTAGTAAACCAAATCCAAATTCCACCGCCAGCCATCAGCAAAACCAGGACCACCATGCCTACGTAAAAGTAATAAGCCCTAAGGGTGGCGATCAATTCCCGCAACAACGTTAGATTCGGATTTTGGTTGGGCTGGGCCGTTTCATCCTGATGGATACCGAATGCTACAAACTTGACAGCTCCGCCCCAGGCATAAGAAGTCATCCGGGTAATGGTCTGTTCAAAACCGAGGTCCAACAAAGCAGCGAACCCGCCAATCGCACCAAAAACCGCCCATACGCCATAATCATCCTTGCTGAGAAGATGCAACACCAACGGCAAGATAAAAACGTTGGCCCCCATCCGCAGAGTCGTAGCCAAAAAACTCCAGACCGCCGCCGAGCGGTGGATGCGCTGCAGTAGAGGAATCATGGTCTACCAATATTCTGGGAGTCAGCAGCCATGCAATCAAAAAACCTTAAATGCGGATTAAAGTGAAAAGCTATTATGCTATTTGATGGGTAGATTGTCGTCACGTTGGCTTAGGGGGTTGTCACATGCATAATCAATCCGTTGGTAATATAAAATGTGGCTCCGGATACAGAGACATTTGTAGTAACGCCAGTGGAAGGCAACGAGAAAGACCGTCGGTATTCATTCCAATAGTCTGGTGGTTCCCGAAGCCAATATAAGTACCAGAATTGTTGATGTTGGATATTACATCCACCTGCCAGTTGGTAAATGGATAATCGCACCTGTTATTGTAAGCAGCCAGTGTGTTTCCTGTGAAAGAAAGTTTATACGCAAATATTTTGCTGTTTTCAATACTTACATTATTTGAAGTTATATTAATACTGGCTAATTCACAGCCATTAAAAGTAATCCACGTATTTGAGTTCCACAGATAGCCCTCGCCATCAATCCAAAGGTTGGCAATGTCGGAATTATAAAAGGCAGGATGCCCATTCTTGACATAATTCGTGGTGGTGGCTGCTTCGTAAAAGTTATCAATCGCAATATAATCTGAAGACCCAATCCAAAACCCACAAACGTCGTGATTGAGGTTTATGTGATGGAAGCGGCTATGTGGACCACTATTGCCATTGCCGCTGGTAATATTGAGGCCGACGTAATTATAATTAAAGGTGGAGTCATGTAGCTGCGAGTTGCTGGCACCATCTTCGCAACCCACAGTGCAATTATTGGCCACCAGCCCGCCCAAAACAGAATATTCAGCATTCCCATAAATATTCGGATGCGATCCGCCCCATGCTTGGACATAAAACCCGCAAAAATTTGTTAATGCAATATTATCGTGAAACGTACTATGTGGCCCTTGATAACTGAGTTGATCATTTGCACTGGTAATAAAAAAACCACAGCCGCCAAAATTTTGGGCAATACATCCAGACACTTCACCGCCCGCTGCTTGATTGAACAGCAAGCCATGATTGGCCGTCATACAAAGTGGGAGAGCATAAAAACCATTATTATATCCAGTCCAAATCGAGAAGCTTTGAGCTTCATAATGGGATGGCCGCATGCCGTCCAAAATCAGGTTGTAAACTCGTTGGTTTATGCTGTTAAAGCCCATGTTTAGCAACACATTCCAGCTTGTGTTGTTGATCCAGTCGGTTATTGAGTTTGCAAAATTTTGTGAGGCTGCAGGCAATTGATACAAGGTGGCCCCATTGCCTAATATGGTTACGTTTGAAGTAAGCCACAGGTTGGTTGCATAATAAGAGCCTGGCATGAAGTTAATTATCGAATAAGGCGTGTTGAATGCTGCCTGAATAATTGCTGTCTGGTCATTTGTGCCATTGGGATGCAAGATGATATTGGTAACGACGTTGGCAGGTAGATTCGTTGAGTTCAGTATACCAATTACGCCTTGAGAAATGACGTTTGTGAGGCCACCACCATTGCCTGTAAAAAAATTGTTGGCATTGTTAAAAACAATGGCATTTGTGTATGAGCCTGACGGTATGCCGCCGGGGGTAATATTGCCAGCGGTAATGGCATAAGGGGTTGGGCTTACGTGTTGCCTTGGGGTCAAAACCATGTACCCGGTGCCGCTATTTGTCTGCACAGCTATCTCCAACCAGCGATCAGCGCCTGAAAATTGGCTGCCAAAATCCAGGATGGTCGTGAATAGTCCACTCTTCACTGTGACGGCTAAGTTTGTCGTTATTGGCCCTTGAGCAGTCCCATTTGTTCCATCGTCATAAAGGATAAAACGGAAGTCGTAAGAACCATTCGCTGGTTGTCCGTCGTCTTGCAACATTCCTTGATACGAAAAACTGGTTCCCTGCGCCTTTCCGGACAGGCAAGTGCAGAAAAGTCCTAAAAAAATAAACAGCGCGCTTTGTTTTATGTTCATATTTTCCCTATTTCATGCCGGTGCGTTCTTAGGATTGTAGTTGGCTGCAAAATTATTCCAATATTTCAATCAATCCCATACCCACCACATTATAAAACGAAACGGGACGACCATTAAATAACGGGGCGGGTTTGGGCTGAGAAATGCATATTACCGTTAAACCTTCGGCTTGAAAACCGGCAAGTGCAGCGACGAGATTATCGGTCTCGTAACACAAGTGATAGACAATTCCTGAGGTGTGACGTTGGGTTAGTTTGTCTATCGGTCCGGTGGTGTCGGCGGGAAAAATGATTTCGACCGCCGGGTGGCTGGAATGGGTGCAGAGTTGCAATTGCACATTCTGTGCCGGATCGAATACTGATTGACCGAGTTGATAGCCCAAGCGGGTCAGAAATTTGCGTGCATCATCCACGCGGCGTACGGCCAGTCCAAAATGGTGAAAGGTTAAATGCGAGTCTGTCATGGTAGTTAAAAGTTAACGCAACAGTGAAATGATTTGAGCAATTTGCGGGAACGTATTGGCAAAGAAAATGAGGCTTGCGCCACAGTAACAGAAGGTCAATACGACGGCAATCGCCCGAATCCAGCGGTTTTCATTATAAGCCTTGAATTTTTCGCGGCCCAGTTTCTTCTTTAGAAAAATGGTGTAGTAATGGTTGGCCACTACACCCAGTGCGTGGACTGCGCCGTACGCAGCAAAGTTCCAGCCGGCACCATGCCAGATACCTACTAATAGAAATACGATGGTTATGGTCAAAGCAATGGCGTGGTCGGCCAGTTTGATTCCAAATTTACCCACCAGATATTTGGACAGCGGAGAAAACACCACGTCGCGCATCCAGGTGGACAAGGTGATATGCCAGCGGTTCCAGAAGTCCTTTACGTTGCGCGCTGCAAACGGATTTTCAAAATTTTCTGGCACCGGAATTCCAATGATAGCCGCAGCCCCAATGGCCATGTCGCAGAAACCGGAAAAGTTCAAGTAGAGATAAAGATAATAAAACAACATCGCTACCGGTAGATCGACCCAATGATGAGGATGATCGTCCAACAACAGGCCAGAATAGGTCAACTGATTACAGAGATTACCGAGGAATTGATATTTCACCGCCCCCACCAAGATACGCAATGCCGCCCGACCGACGGGCACATCATACGGGGTCGCTTCAAACCCTCGCCGGAAATTCGCATAGGTATTAATGGGGCCTACTGGCATGGTAGGTAAAAAGAAGGCAAAATTCAGGTACTCTAAAAAGTTTGGTTTCGTAACCGTGCCATTGCGCACCTCCAATACCAGGCGGCTGCAGCGAAAGGCGAGATAGGAAATTCCTATCATATTGGGCAACCCGCGAAATGTTTTTTTAAGGATGTGTCCAATGGCTATGTATATATCGGCCGGCACATAACGAATGATGATTAAGGCAAAGATGGGTGCGAAAAATGCCAGCCATGGCAAGCTATTGCGACGGTCTGAAAAAAGTCGCATCATCAAATACAGCCCCGCAATCAGCAGCAAGTAACTGATAAAGCGAAGCAGAAAATGTTCCCGGCCGCCATAAAACAGGAAATAAAAAACACCGGTTACATTTAAAATGGCAAAGGTCAGTTCACGACTGCTTCCAGACAATAACCGCATTGCCAGTCGCCCCAACAAAACATACGCCAACAGACCTATAAGGTAGTAACTAGAGCCCATGGCTTAAAACCCCTGATAAACCGCATGGATTTTCAAGAGACTATCCGGTGCTGATTGGACCAGCCACAGGGCAAACATTGATAACAATATCAATATTGTATAGACGAGCCATTCAATTATTCGTGGCGCTTTCATAGAGTTTCAAAATTGCAGGGGTGATGAGTGGTGTAAAATATTGCTGTCCATTTCTATTAAGGTGTGAATTGAATGCATTATTTCTATGGCCAGCATTTGCGTACAAGCTATATATCTGCTCATCAGATAGATCAAAAAACAAACGGGCGGGTGGTATGCCTATTATATTTAAATCACATTTTAAGAAATATTGCCAGTTTTGTCTTTCAATTAGCCTAGTCGGTCGGGCTGTGTCTAGCAATGGCAGGTGTATCATAACTAATTTACAATGGTACTGCATGGCGAGCTTGGCGAATTTACTTACGAAGTGAGACTGCCACGCGGGAAGGCGCACGTTCGTAAATTGGAATTCACTCGCAGTATTAGTATTGTAGATCAAAGTTTCTTCGGGTTGGATTTTTACGTATGGCCTGAACGGAACAAACGGCTGCCCATCTGCTGCGGGTGAACATGACAATTCAGCCGAAACAGACCCTAGGCGCTTGGATGGGTTTAGCGTATGAAACATTTTTTCCATGTAGTTTGGTTCAGTGGACACTAAGGGCATCGGTAAAATTGGGCTGGTCAATGCCAGCAAATTGCGCGGGAGCCCAATAATTGCAGAAAAGTATAATTCAGCTTTTTCATTAAAGGGCAAGCCAGTCAACGCCTCAAAATTATCCCCAAACCGAAACCATATCGGGGATTGCGTATTTCGGTAATTCTTAAGCACATTATCTTCATCGTAAAACACCAACATCCTCACTTTGCGGTGAGATAGCAAATCTTGTGTTATAAAATACAGCCCATCATATCCTGTCCCACCCCAGCAAATGGATCGAACCACTGCTGGATGATTAAGTTTTTCAGTTAGCTTTTCTTGCACATACGGTGTGTCTATACCCCACATCATTAAAGAAGAACCAGCGAAAACAATGTCAACATCATTGGTCTCCACAAAGATTTGTTGCCGCAACCAAGGAAAGGGACCATTGTCCCATCCCTGAATTGCATAACTCTGCTCACGTGGCGGGAGAAATCGCTTTCCAGCCAAAATTGGTGACACCAATACAAATAATAAAATCAGCGTGAACGCGGCCGCTTGTTTGGTGGAAGAAAAGGCGGGGCGCATATCACTGGTGATGGCGTGAAAAACTTGTTCTGTTCACAATTTTCCGCTCCCTTCAAAAACTTGCAACAGGGCCGGCGTCACCAACGGTGTAAAATATTGCATGCCGTTCTTGTTGAAATGGAAGTTATTGGTAAAGAGCCAATGCAATTCCTCCTCCGTCAAGCCGTCAAACAATTTTGCGGGAGGGATGCCCACGATACTCAAGTCTTGGCCAAAAATGTCCGGCCAGTAAGTACGTTCCTGCAGGGACGTTTCATGGACATCAGCAAAGACCGGGATGTTTAGCAGCACGAGTTTGGTGTTATTAGTCCGGGCTAGTTCACCCAAGGCGCGGGCAAAGTGCTCCTGCCATCGCGGCAAGACCGTATTCCCAAATGCAAAGTCCTTTTTATCTGAGGATGAATAAATCTCCGCGGCCGCCGGGGTAACGCCAGTTTTCGGAACAAACGGTTTAAACATGGTAAAATTATCGCTCGCTGTATCGTAATTGAATCCAAGTTCTGAGCGCGTGGCTCCCAACAGTTTTACCACGCTGTCTGAATGGTAGTGTGACTCCCAATAATTCGGCGGATTGGAGACCAATGGAGCCGGCAGATTGGACCGTGCGAGCGCCAAAAGATTTCGCGGCATACCCACAATAGACGCCAGGTAGAAGAACGATTGATCGCACAAGGGCAATTCCAACAATACCGGCGCGTTTTCGCCGAAGCGGAACCATGTGGTGGCGGCAGAATTTCTGAACCCAAGCGCATTATTTTCGTCGTAGAAAACAAGCATTTTTACCTGCCGGTGCACCATTAAATCCTGTGCGATTAGATACAATGCATCATAGCCGGCACCGCCCCATGCGATGGTGCGCACCACGGCTGGCCGGCCCAGTTTTTTTGTGAGTTGCGCCTGCACATATGGAGTGTCAATGGCATGCAGAATGTGCGACGACCCCATGAATGCTATGTCAATGGCGTTGGTCTCCTGGAAAATCTGGTTCTGAACCCATGGATAAGGCCCATTGCCCCAGCCTTGTGTGGAATAGGCCTGTTCCCGCGAAGGCAAAAACACCTTGCCCGCCAGTACAGGCGACAGCAATACCGCCAGCATCAACAAGCCAAATGCCGTCGCTTGTCTGATGGAGGTAAATGCCGGCCGCATCACGGTTCCAACTTGCGTTTGATGATCAGGTCGGCAAATTCGCCGACGTTTTTGGCATTCTCCACTTCGCCCACGCGGAATCGCACGCCAAAGGCTTTTTCCACCGAGACCATCAGCGAGATGTGGGTGAGCGAATCCCATTCCGGCACGTCTTTGGCGCTGATGCTGGGGGCGAGCACGACCGGTTCCAGAAACACGGTGTCAAAGATGGTCTGCAATTTGGCGATCACTTCAGCCTGGTTCATAAGCGCGACGTGTAATTTTAATTTTGGTCGGGATGGGCTGGTACGCTTCCAGCCGCAATTCAAATTCCCGTTTCATTTCGTTTTCGGTCGTCAGAGTAAAACCCATTCGCCCGTAAAAATCACGCACCATTTCGTTTTTCGGCGTAGGCAGGTAAATCCCCTCCAGCCGGGCGCAACCACGGGCTTTGGCCAGCCGGGCCAACTCATTCAGTACTTCCTCCTCCACCTGCCGTTTCAACACGCGGCAACTCATCAGCCAGGTATCAACCAGCATCGTCTCGCCAGTTTTTTTACCGATGACAATGGAAATCAAACCATGATCGCCAAAACGATCCTTGAGCCGCATTGAATAACCAACATATTCCGGGTCATTCATCACCGCAATCACCTCAGCCTCGCTCCGGCGATGCGTAGTCAGGTTGAACTGGTTGCTTTTGTTGATGAGCTGGGACAAACGCGGTACATCCACCGGCGTAAACTCGCTGATTACAGCCTCCATTTGCAGCGATTCGAGATAGGACGCCATGTCCGTAACCGAGGCTTCCAGCGCCTTGCGCTGGGAATCGGAACGATACTGGCTCGTGCGCTCGGCATCTTCGCTCGTAATGCCGCGCGGCTCAAACAACCGGCTGTCAGCCAGTTGCGCGACATATTCCGAAGGGTCAGGGCCGAGTTGAATCGTCGTCACCTCCGGCACAAACTGCCGCACAATTTCAATTTCCGCCGGGTTATCATCCACGAATACAAAACTGTCCAGGCCGAGGTTCAGTTCCGGGGCCATGGCCCGGATGTTTTCCGACTTCGGCTCCCAGTTCGCCTTGAAACTGACGATGTCCTCCATTTTTAAAACCATGTCAGGATGTTTCTCGAATGGTTCCGCAGCCTTGGCGTGGTCATTCTTGCTGCAAACCGCCAGCAAAACACCGCGCTGCTTCAGTGAGACTATGTATTTTTGAAATGCCTTGAAAGCCTCGCCGCGCGGGGAAGTATCGCCCAAGTCGATGCCCTCCAAACCGTCATCGGCCACCACACCGCCCCAGAGCGTGTTATCCAGGTCGAGCACGAGCACCTTTTTCGGGGCGCGCTTGAACGAGATAATAAGCTGCGCCACTTCGCGGGCCAGTTCCACCAGCAGCGCAGGCGAGCACGGTTGCTTGCTCTCAAACCAGGACCGTTCATCGCGCGCCGCCAATCCGCCGATGCGATTCGCCAAAAACTCCCAGTCGCACACATGCAAATATGACGGGGCAGCCAAACCGAGTTCGAGATTGACCCATTTGCGAAAACTCCAGTCCGAGGCCAGCGTGCGCACGCGGAATGCGCCCAGGTCATGATGCGGTGGCAGCATGAAGTTGGTGGCAATGATTTCCGCCCTGGTCTTTTCATTTACCTTGCGCGCCAGTTCCAGCACCGAATCCACCATGCGCTGGGCTTCGGCCTGGGGCAACTCCCGCGGGTCGGTCAGCTTGCCGGTGTACACGCAACGGCGCTCGGCTGGCAACATGAAAACGACCTGGGGCGCGAAGGTGTACAACTCGCTGTCGTCATCCATGATTTCCGAAATATAATTATCGTAGTCGCCCTGCCAAAGCTCGACCGGCAAACCCTCCACCTCGCACAGGTGCTCAATCAACTCATGCAACGGATAGAGGCTGTAACCGCCAAGAATTGCCAGCCGCAGTTTTTCCCTGGCTGGCTTGGGCGGCTGGAGGTTGCGGGCATGCGCCTTCTTGCGCAGCGAAGAAAGCAGAAAAAGCTCCTCAAAATCGCGCGCCGCGCGGGTGAGCAACTTCAGTTGCGCCCAAAACTCCGGGTTGTTTTGGAGCAACAAATTTTTAAGCGGTGCAGGGTCCATGGTCGGCATTGGCATCAAGGCTGGTGTTCAAAGAAATTTGCTGGCAAAAACGGGAAAATTAGGCCGGCAGCGCATGAAAAATGCGCCAGTATAAAGATTGGGGCCATGCTGGGTGTACACGAATCAAAGCCTGTCTAGCATAGACAGATTGGAGAACTGCGGCAAGCTTGCGCAAGGCTTTAGCCGGTTTGATCTGTGCCCATCAATGGATGAAAAATCCCCGGTCGCGGTTGGTCTATGGCCGCCGGGTTTGGTCATTACTTGTTAGCGATCGTTATCCTTTTGCGTGGAAAATGTCGTCCCGCCGTGGCCATCGGGCAGGAACTTCACGAGGTAAGCGCAGGAATCCCGGCCATCGTGCTCCACGGTCCAGCGCTCGCTACCGGGGTGATGATTATCATACGGAACAACCACCTCAATCTTGGTAATTTTTTTGGCCCTGGCTTGAGGAAACATCACCCGGTCGGCAAATCCCACTCCGCCCGGCCCGCCAAACACATCGCGGAACAACCGGTCATCGGCGGCAGACATCCGGCGGACCTCCGGCGAACACATCAACGCCGAAGGCGGCACTGTGGCACAACCCCAGACCAATACCGCCAGGAGAAAGTAGAACAGTGCTGATTTTTTCATAATGGCAAGCCGCTGTTTAAATTTCCGCACGCGAGCCAGTCTTGCTGCTCCCGGCCCGGTTAATTCATTTTATCGCCGTTGCTGTTTATCCCGGTACAAGGACAGAGCCACCAAAACCAAACCTAGAATAATCGCCGCCACACCGTAATACCGGCTGCCAGCGATGCTAACCATCTCCGGCTCCTGATGCACCGCAGTGCCCATGGCGTCGTTGCTAAGATGAAAAACGACTCCTGCCTTTGGCCAGATAATCATGACCCAGCCAACGATAAACATGATGCCCCCAGCCAGCATTCCGCAAAGCTCTATGGTTGAATACCGTTTCATTTGATTAACAACCCAATGCGTTAACCGCCCAACGCCTGCCAACCTGCCTCACCTCAAATAAAAACGCAAATCTGCGCCGGACGCTGTCATTCCGGCACCAGCCAGGTGCCGGTCACACGGTCTGCCAGAGAACGCGACGGCCAGCGCAGGGCGCAATAAACAATTGTCACCGTGAAAAGGGCAAGCACCCCTAAACAAATCCAGGCCGGCTGATGCGATGAATGGATAGGCACCTTTTGCAACCCGTTGAAGACCTCGGAAACCCCTGAAATGCTCAGCACAGCCCACCCAAACAAAATGCTGCTGGCCACGGCTGCCACCCAAACCACCAAACCGCGCAATAACAATCGAATTCGCGAAGCCGGCTGGCCGGCGCGGTTCACAATGCCAATGCCAAACAGCCTGAGCAACGGGTCAAAACCCGCAAACAAGCAGCCCAGCATACCTATAGTCGCAAATATCAATGGCATGAGCATGAGCAATATAAACATCGCCCACATAATTGAGATGTATTCAATCGAGACGACTGGTTGATACGCCGGTTTCGGGGCATTAATGGTTTCAACCGACGGCGGCGGTACCGGCATCTCCAGGCGTTTCCGAAGCGGCTCGCGCTCGCCTTGCCCGAGAGAACCCAACCTGTCTATAAATCCATCCACGTTGTCGCGCAACCATGGACCGTCTTTGGCCACCAAATAATCCCGCGCCGATTCCACTTCAGCTTTCGTTGCCTGGTGTACCTTGTAATCCACCAAGGTATTGATGTAGCTGAGCGCCGCCTGACGTGCCTCGGGCGGCTCGGCGGGCACCTTTTCAACCCAATACTGTTCCATTCGTCCGGTGGCAACGTGTATCGCCAGGGACACCAATGCCGCCACCACAATAAATAGTGCGGGCAACAATGCCAGCGAAGCCGCGCGCCACCCGCGTGAAATTTCCGCCTGGGTGGAGGTCAACATGCGTAAATTGCCAGTCACCAGGTCAAATCGCTCAAATGTGCCTTGGGCCAGATGCTTGAGAAAACCCAGCGCGTGCAAGGGCACCCGCGCACGCAGCAGCGGCCTCGCCTGCGTTGCCGGCAACAACGTGGACGGCTGCCCTTCCAGCAGTTGACGTGCAGCGGCATCCAAAAATTGCTGCGCCTCGGTCAGGCTGCGGGGCGCAAACTCCGCCGCCGGCGGCAAATTCGGTGGCAGGCCCGGACACGAAAAATCCAGCACCACAGCATATCCGTTCCGCGTCAACCAGATGCGGTCAAAAGAAAAACTTGGCGCAGTGAACGGTGAACGGATGGCCGCCATGATTTCCTGCGCCAGGTCATATAACCAAAAGCGCACCGCGTTCCAGGGCAACGCCGCGCGGCAGTTGACCATGGGCATGCCCTCCATTGCCTCGTAAGCATCCCAGCGCCGGGCTTCCGTCTCACCGCAATTGACCCAGCGCAAGCGCGTGGGCCGGCTCAGGTCGTGGCGCAAGGCAGATACCGGCCCCGCATCCGCTGGACGCACGTGAATCCACAATGGCCGGCGCAACACCAGGTCAAACCCCAGCAACAGTTCCTCGTCATTTTGCTCCCAAAGCCGGCCGCGAATTTCGTAAGGGCCAAGCGTGGTCGCCGGGGCGGGCGCGGGCGATTCGACGGCCCCGGTTGAAAGCGCCGGCCAGCGCTGCTTTTTAATACCCGGCCATTTTCCAAATTCTGGCCGCAACTGGATGGCGGGCCGCATCACCACACGTGTGCGCGTGAGCAGGTCGTGAATGGCCGCAAAACCGTTGCGACGACGCATCGTCACAAACAGCAGCGGCAGGGCGACGACGGAAATAACCGCTAAAATGGATGACATGCCCATGAACATGGCAATGATTGAACACCAGCGGGCCGCCATGAACACCAGCGTGCGTAACAATGCCCGCGGCAAACCAGGCGCCCGCCGGTTCGGCCCCACCACCCGCAAGCCGCACAAGGTTTTGCCCAAAGCCGCGCCCCACAGTCCCTCGGGAATGGCCAGATACAGGAAATACCATAGCAGGCATACCAAAATCGCCGCCGACACAGGCATGATTTTCTGCATCAGTTGTCCCCCTGAATGCTCCATCGAAATAGCGCCGCTCCAATACGCTCCCAGTAACGCGGCCGGGGCCGCGGCCACCTGATGATCCAGAAAACCGGCGAGCAGGCGGCGCGAAATCGGCGCCGGCACCGGCTCCGCCTCCATGAAGGGCAGCAGTGCGTGCCGCAATTCAGCGTAGGATTGGAAACGCGCCTTGCGGTCCTTGGCCAGGCAGCGCACCACCACGCGCGACAATTCAGCCGGAATTTCCGGCTGCAACCGGTGCGGCGGCTCCGGTTCCGAGCCCAGCACATTGGCAATCAACTTCACTGAATCCTCCGCCGTAAAGGGCGGCCGGCCGGTCAGCAGATGAAACAGCGTGGCACCCACGGAATAAATGTCCGAGGCGATGTCGAGGTCATCGCCGCGCAATTGCTCGGGCGAGGCATACGCCGGTGTGCCCAAGGCGATGCCCGTGGCGGTAAGCCGGGTGTCCGGACGGATTTGCGTGGAAAGCGAAAGGCCGAAGTCCCCAACTTTGACGGTGCCATCCGAGGCGATGAAACAATTGCCCGGCTTGATGTCGCGATGGAGCACGCCCACGGCATGCGCGGCTTCGAGCCCGGCGATGATTTGCAAGGCCACATCGGTCGCCGCCGTGACCGGCAGCCGTGTAGCGGCCTTTATTTTGTCGCTCAACGCTCCTCCCGGCACCAGTTCCATGGCAATGACCGGTATGCCGTTGATTTCCTCGCTGCCGAAAACATAGACCACGTTCGGGTGATTCACCGAGGCAGCCATGCGCCCCTCCCGCAAAAATCGTTGCCGGTCTTTTTCCGAGGACAGCGCCAGCAACATCACCTTGAGCGCCATGCGGCGGCCGCTCGCGCGGTGAACCGCTTCGTAAACCTTGCCCATACCGCCCTCGCCCAGTTGCCGCTCAATATGGTAGCCTCCAAAATCCTGGCCCGGCACCGGCGTGGTCACCAGCGTCATACTTGCGCTTGCCATCTCGGCCGCCTCCGGCTGCGGACCGCGCATCAGGCATTGCGGACACAACCCCGCCGGGGCATCCACCGCCAGCGGCGTCCGGCATACGGGACAAATTTTGATGGTTTCACTCATTCGTTAAGAGCCCAAGCCTGGCTTGCATGAACCAACCCGGCTCGTCATCGAATACTTACGCAACTTCGCCCGGAAGTTACGAACTATCTGTGCCGCCATCTCCAAGGTTTTGTTTCAAACACTCAGGGACTCCAATAAATGCTGGCGCTCCGCTTCCAGATCATCGGCAGAACCAATCGTGTTTGCCAGCTCGTCATCCAGCAATTGCCGGTAGCGCAGGCGCAGGCGGTGCACGGTTACCTTCACCGTACTTTCTGTCAAACCAAGTTGCGCGGCCAGTTCCACGTAGGGCCGCCCACTCTCAGCCGTCAGGAAAACTTTAAGGTGGCTAAATAACACGCCACGTCCGGCTTCCTCCTGTTCACGTTGCAAGCGTGCCAACACCTGCTCCAACAGCGTCAGCGCCCAGCGCCGTTCGTAAAGTTTGTCGGCGCTCAACCGGTCCACAGGCTCGACCGCATAACGTTCCTCGGCGGCCAGCGCATCCAACTCCACCACGGGCCGCGCCCCACCGCGCTTGGCGGTGAGGTGCTTTTGATGTTCGTTGGCCATGAAACGCTTCAACATCATCAGCAGAAAACTGCGGAACCGGCCTTTCTCTCGGTCTGCCACATTCAGGTAATCCTTCTCCAGGCAAACCGTAAAAAAAGACTGCACCAAGTCCTCGGCGTCATGGGGACTTTTGCCCAGGCGCCGTACAAAGGCGTAAAGTGGATACCAGTAACCCTGGCATAACCGTTCCAAGGCCGCCCGCGCCCGGGCCGGGTCATCCTGCCGGATGGCCAGCACCACGCTCCAGTGGGTTGTGGCAAACCATTCGGCCGATCGGGCTTGGGGAGTTTGGGCCTGGTTATCGCTCATGGGGTTGAATCGTTCCGTTTGCCGATATTCTGCCACGCCAAGCCCCGGCTGTGAAGTCAAAGCAACCCGGCTTAGGTCCGTAACCGGGTTACCAAACTAGAAAAACCATTCGTAAAAACTCTGTAACCTTCTCCGGAAATTCAGTAAGAAGTTAGTAGGCGGCGCTGGAGTGCCCGATACCGTTTCGGGCATTGACAGAATAACCGCCCAACCAGACGACATTATTATGAAAGAGAACTCTAGCCGGTTTGGACGATTCCTTAAGTGGAGTTGCATTGCCTTTGCCCTTTTCTGCCTGCTGGCCTTGCTCGGGCTGATACTCCTGATCGGGGTTTGCCACCTCGGCAAGAAACACAATGCCATGGTCCAAAATCACTCCATCCTCATGCTCAATCTGGGCACCGGCATCACCGACCAGCCCGCGACCGATGGATTCAAAGGACTCTTCGGCGGCCTGTTCAATGGCAAAAATACTGTCTCCGTGCGCGAGGTGACCCAAAGCCTCCACGAAGCCGCCACCGATAAACGCATCGCCGCAGTTTACATCTACGGGAGCATCGCCCCCGAAGGCTACGAATCCGGCCTCGCCGCCCTGAAAGAAGTGCGCCAGGAATTGATTAATTTTCACCAGAGCGGCAAGCCCGTTATTGCCTATCTCGTTTATCCCAACCAGCGCGACCTGTACCTGGCCTCGGTGGCCGATGAGATTTGGCTGAACCCGGCCGGCATGGTGGAATGGAAAGGGCTGGCGGCGGTCGGCACGTTTTATAAAGCCGCTGGCGATAAATACGGCATCGAATTCCAGCCCACGCGCCATGGCAAATACAAGTCCGCCGTGGAACCATTTCTGCGCAATGATTTCAGCCCCGAAAGCCGCGAACAACTGGGTGCCTTGCTGCAAAATGCCTGGGGCGAAATCACCCGCAGCATCGCCGACTCCCGCAAGTTGAAGCCCGAAACCCTCCAGGCCATTGCCCAGGACAAATTACTGCTCCGCCCCGAGGAAGCCAAAGCCGATGGCATCGTCACCGCCTTGGGCTATGAGGGCGATGTGCTGGAAAAATTATCCGCCGTGGCCGGCGTCAAAGAAAAAGACGACGCCATCCCGCACGTGTCCATGACTGACTATGCCGGTGAAGCCGAAAAGCTCGCTGAAAAAGGCAACAGCTCCAAGGACAAGATTGCCATTGTTTATGCCGAGGGCGAAATCGTGGATGGCATGGGCGACAGCGAAGGCCAGATTGGCGGCGACAAGTTTGCCAAAATGTTGCGCGAAATCCGCGAGGATAAAAACATCAAGGCCCTGGTCCTGCGCGTCAACAGCCCCGGCGGCAGCGCTTCGGCCTCGGAAGTCATCGTGGATGAATTACATCGTATCGCCAAGGACCGGCCGGTAGTGGTTTCCATGGGCACGGTGGCTGCCAGCGGCGGTTATCTCATCTCCACCGCCGCCGACCGGATTTTTGCCGAGCCTTCCACCATCACCGGCTCGATTGGCGTCTTCGGCATGGGCCTCAACATCCAAAAACTCGCCAACGACCATGGTGTGACGTTTGATTCCGTCACCACCTCGCCGCACGCAGACATCGGCACCATTTCCCGGCCCATGGACGAATTTGAACAGGCCAAGGTGCAGGAGTTGGTGGATAATTTTTACGTGCAATTCATTACCGCCGTGGCCAACTGCCGCAAGCTGACCACCAACCAGGTGGACGCCATCGCCCAAGGCCGGGTCTGGTCCGGCACGGATGGGCTCAAACAAGGATTGGTGGATGAAACGGGCGGGTTGGACGCCGCCATTGCCGACGCCGCCAAACGCGCCAAGCTCAGTAGCTATGAAGTCCAACAGTATCCCAAGAAGGGCGATTTCTTTGACGAACTGTTCAACCGTGCGAACAAGAAGAACGACCCGCTCGCACAACTCGGATTACAGGGCAGCGCCGCCGGCGAAATCCTGGAGCAAATCAAACTGCTCAACCAGTTCAACAGCCATCCCGGCATCTACGCCCGCCTGCCCTTTAACCTGTCCATTCATTGACCAGCAGCAATTACTTCGTACTAACAATCTCGCAACGGCGCTCGTTTGAGCGCCGTTTTTATTTCATATAAACCAGTCATGCTCAGCGGGCAAATGCCCGGCCAGGCTGGCGGCTTCCTTACAACTTGTTGATGGTCTTCAGCGCCTTCTTGCTGGGCGTCATGCCTGCGCCAGGCATTTCCGGGGCCACGTAAAAACCGTTCTCGATTTTTGCAGGAGCTTCCATCCAGTCACGCAGCCAGGGAATATATTCGAGGAGGCTGCAGGCCGGGTGTGCAAAACAAAGATGCTGGTGCACCTGGCACATGTCCCCCACATGCGGCACCACCGGCAATTTATAGCAATGCGCCAGGTCCGCCACCTGCCAGAATTCCGTGACCCCCGCCAGCCGCACCACATCGGGCTGCACATAATGAACTGCCCCGGCGTGGATAAAATCGCGAAAATGCTGCGCCGTATAAAGCTGTTCGCCCAGGGCGATGGGCGTCTCGATTGTCTCGGCCAGCCGGCGATGCCCCTCGATATCATCGAAATAAATCGGTTCTTCAATCCAGACAATGTCGAAATCCTTCAGGCGGCCGGCTGTCTGGATCGCCTGCGGCAAAGTCCAGCGCCCGTTCGCATCGGTCATGATGCGGATATCCGGCCCCAGTGCCTTGCGCACCGACTCGACGCGCCGCAAATCCTCGCGGGGATTGGGTCCGCCAACTTTTAACTTCACGGCGCGGTAGCCTTGCTTTTCCACGAGCCGTTTGCAGTCGGCCACGACAGTTTTCAACGGCCAATTGAGCCAGCCGCCGTCCGTGTTGTAAGCCTCAACTTTTTTGCGTGCCGAGCCGCCAAGCAGTTTCCACAGTGGCACCCCCGCGTCCTTGGCTTTCAAATCCCAAAGCGCAATATCAATGGCACCGAGCGCCAGATGCGTAATACCAGCACGGCCAACCCAGTAAATCTCGGATTGCTTATGGAGTTTTTCCCAGAGCGCCAGCACTTCGCGCGGGTCCTCGCCGGCCAGCAGCGGACCGTAGCTGTTCACAATGCAATCCACAATCAGCCGGTCCGTAGGCAAGTGCGCGTGCGTACCGGAAAAACCGTAGCCGACGTGCTTGGTGTCCGTATGGATGGCCACGCCGGGCGCGCCCCAGTGGGAGAGTTTATGCGTGCTGTCCGCAATGCCGCCGCGCGTTACGGGCGCATGCAAAATAATGGGTTCCAGCCGGGTGATTTTCATTTAAAGCAAATCAACAACACAAAATATTTTTATGCCACGCCGCACCCTGTCCCTGCCTTTTGCCTGGCGGTTCAATTCCGCAACCGTCCCGCTTACAGCTTGCCCTTGGTACTCGGCAATTGCCCGGCAATACGCGGGTCGTGCTGGCGGGCGGCGTCCACGGCGCGCGCAAAGGCCTTGAACAAGGCTTCCACGATATGATGCGGCTCGTCGCCGTAAAGGAGTTCGAGGTGCAGATTGCAGCGCGCTTCGTTGGTGAAACCCTGGAAAAATTCCCGCGCCAATCCAAAGCGAAAGGCGCTGGAGGTATCCTGCTGTTTCTCGGTGTCGGAAATTTTCTTGAGGGAAAACTGGTTCAGCCCGCGCCAGATGAGGTATGGCCGGCCGCTGAAATCCACCACGCAACGCGCCAGGCATTCGTCCATGGGCACGTAAGCCTCGCCGGTGAACGGATTCTTGGGATGAAAACCATGGCCGTAACGGCGGATGCCCCGTTTATCGCCCAGCGCGGCGGCAAAAGCCTGGCCGAGGGCGATGCCGCAATCTTCCACCGTATGATGCGCGTCCACTGCCAGGTCGCCCGCGCATTTCAGGTCCAAGTCCACCGTGGCGTGCTTGGCAAAGAGCGTGAGCATGTGGTCAAAAAACGGGATGCCCGTTTTAATCTTCGATTTGCCTTTGCCGTCAAGGTCCAGGCGAACCGAAATACGGGTTTCAAGCGTGTGTCGTTTAATGGTGGACTGCCGTTTCATCCGGGAAATTAAACCAGACCGGCGGCGGAAAGACCAAGGGAATTACGCAGGGTAAAGGCCCGTTCAATACAGCGGTTTCAGCAGCGGGTTCACTTCCTGCATCAACTTGTATTTCACTCGGTCGATGTCCTGTTGAAGAACTTCAGGCGTACCGGAAACTTCCTTGGCTTTTTCGAGCCATTCTATGGCCTTGGGCAGGTTGTCATGGTCCTCTTCGAGCTTGGCCAAATGCGTGGTGATTTGCTCCATGATGAGCCGGCTGTCCTTTTGCTGGTCTTGATTCAGCTCAGGATATTTCTTTTCCCATTGCTTCGCCGCCGCTTCCCAGACATTGCGCGCGCGATCAGTGTCATGATAACTCTCGTAATAAAGCCGGCCCAGTTCGAATAGAATATCACAACTGCCCGGACAATTGCGGAGTCCTTCGTGCAACACGGCATCGGCTTCAGCCACATTATGCATGCGCTGGCGCAGCCAGAAGGCGGTGACGGTATACGTCTGCACGTTATCGGGGTCAAGGTCGGCGGAGAGTTTGAGCCACGGCAAAATTTCCCGCACATTATCACTGCCGCCCAGGTCGTCATCGGGACCGCCCTCGTCGAGATGCGTGTGCCGGTTGGGGAAAAAATGGCGGCCAAAGGCATCGATCCAGTTGCGCGTGGGACCGAGAAAACCGTGCTCGTCCCCGGTGTTCTTGCTGTTCACCGCGCCGGTGTCGGCAGCCATGTGGGTGGTTTGAAAGGCCGCGTTGTCATCAAACATCGTCGGGTAATAACCGCTGTGGTAATATTCATCGGCCTTGACGTAGAAACTGTTCGCAAACATCCGCCGGCTGTCGCCCAGCACCACATTAAAGATGTCGCCCGAGGAGCGGCTGCCCTGCCAGGCCTGGAACTGCGGCTCCAGGTGTGCGGCCGTGCCGAAGCACACTACCAGCAGCGCCAGCGCCAGCAGCCAAAATGTTCGCGACGAACTCATCTTTGACTCAGTTCACGGCCTTGCGGCGAAATACCTGGCAGGCCGCAACCAAAAACACGCCCATGTAAAACAGCGCGTACAACAGGGCCAGGCCAAAATACTTCCACTCAATCAGCGGCCAGTTGTGAATCACCAAATCACGCAGGTCGAACAGCTCCAGATGCGGAATGGCAAAGTAGAGCGAATAAACAACCGTACGCAACGGCTCGCGCAAGGTGAGCGCCACCTGGTCCAGATGCCGCGCGGCAAACAAGATGCCCCCGATGATCACAAAGCAAATCGTGGAGTTGGACGAGGGCGCCGCAAACACAAGCGAACCCAGCAACGCCATGGCCACCACGATGCCCAGCATGAACCAGTGCAACATGGCCGCCTGGAAATAATTCATCAATGGCCATTGATGCTCGCGGCTCGCCGACAATGCGCCAAAGAAAATGTAAAAGCAGACCAGCGTCAGACCGCAGGCCAGCCAGCAACCCAGAAACTTTCCAACAATCAACTGCACCCGCGTGAGCGGCTTGGCCAGCAGCGGGAGGAGCGTGCGGTTTTCGCGTTCGGCCGGAATCTGCCGCGCCGTGGTGGTCACGGCCACGACCAGCGAACAAATCCAAATCAACAGCAGGCAGATTTCCTTGAGATAGCGGACGATGTGCGCGTCATTGTAAATGTTGACCGAGGCCATCATCACGCAGATGAGGATGGTCACGATAAACAGCACATAAAAATCTTTGCGCCGGTAGAGTTCCTTGATGACCACGCCGGCCACGGCAAAAATATTATTCATGAAACGGGTTGCATTTGGTAGCCGATGATTTGCAGAAATGCCTTTTCCAGGCTGGCGTGGTTGCCGGTCACGTCGGCCACCCGGCCAACCGCCTTCAATTCACCCTGATGGATGATCGCCACGCGGTCGCAGACTGACTCGACTTCGCCCAGTTCGTGCGACGAGAAAAACACCGTCTTGCCCTCGTTTTTCAGCCGCTGGATGATTTCGCGCACCTTCATGCGGCCGAGCGGGTCCAGGCCGCTGGTTGGCTCATCCAGCACCAGCAAATCGGGATTGTTTATCAGCGCTTGCGCCAGCCCCGCGCGTTGTTGCATGCCTTTGGAATAGGATTTGATGGGCCGCTTGGCGGCATGCTCCAATTCCACCAGCTTGAGCAATTCCGGGATGCGCCGGTCCGCCTCCGAGCGGCTCAGGCCAAAAATTTTGGCGTAAAACCGCAATAATTCCTCGGCCGTCAAAAATTTATAATAATACGTCAGCTCCGGCAGATAACCAATGCGCTGGCGGGCAATGGGCTGGCGCACATCAATCCCAAACAGGTAGGCGGCGCCGCTGGTCGGGGGTACAAAACCGAGCAGCACATTCATGGTGGTGGTTTTGCCGGCCCCGTTGGGGCCGAGGAAGCCAAACACTTCACCGGCGTGCACTTCCAAGTCCAGGCCCTGCAAGGCCACCTTGGTCGCCTGGCGCATCTCACGGCTGCGGTATTCAACGCGCAGCTTTTCCGTACGCAAAATGGCGGTCATGAGCGGCAATGATGCTTGTTCACGCGAATGTCGTAACGAAAAAGAAACAGCGAGTCAATCATCTGGTTACAAAAAAGGCGCAAGGCATGCCGCCTTGCGCCAGGTGTATTGCTTTGTTTAATGCCTAGTACGAATGAGACGGCGTTACGTTATTTCCGAGCGAGCAGGTGACCGATGGGGTCGCACCTACTGGCCCGAGCACATAATTGCCGCCTGCCGGGCATGGGGGTATCTGTTGATTGCTGTTCAACTTGATGTATGGCGTCAGGTCATCTGGATAGATGAGCGTGTCGCCGACGTGCTTGTTCTTTTCAAAGGCAACCTGCTGGGCGGCAGTATCAATCTGCCGCAGGTTGTTGATGCACGCATTGGCCTGCGAGTTGGCTCGCGCTTTCATGAAGTTGGGTATTGCGATGGCAGCCAAAAGGCCGACTATCCCCACCACGATCATGATTTCGATCAGCGTGAACCCCCCAAAACCCAAATGTTTCCGGGTGGTTTTCATATGTTTCACATGCGGTGTGAACTACCGGCAGGCGGATTAATATATAATAACGGATTTGTTCACCAATTGCCTGCCGGAACCGCATGTATTAAATAGCACTTACAATGCCATGTTTTGCAACCAATTTCCTGATGTTTTTCCGCCCTTAAATACAAAAAAACACTGCGACGCGAGAGGCGCCGCAGTGTCTTGAAAGAATCCAATTCTCAGCCAATTACGGCAGGAAGTGACCAGGGGTCACAGTGTTGGCCAAGTTGCAGGTAACCTGCGGAACGGTACCAACGTTGGCAACCGTGTAGTTGCCGCCAGCGGGACAGCCGGGGATGGAGTTCACAGAGTTCAGCTTGATGTACGGGGTCAAGTCGGTGGTCAAGCTGGGAGCAGCGGTACCAGTCGTCTTGTGGGTTTCCAACGCCCATTGATTAACAGCAGCGTCAATCTGGCGGAGGTTGTTGATACAGGCATTGGCCTGCGAGGTGGCGCGAGCCTTCACGAAGTTCGGAATCGCGATAGCCGCCAACAGGCCGATGATGGCCACGACGATCATGATTTCCACGAGGGTAAAGCCCGCCTTACGGGTATTCTTGGTCTGTTTCATTTTAATTACTCTTTCAGTTATATCGTGGTGGAACAATGTGACAGGCGGGTTTAGATGATAACAACTTCGTTCGCTTTATTGCCTGTCGCAACCACGACGATTAGGGTTTTAGCACGAGCGATGCCAAAGTCCAGATTAATTGTTCACAGCCCAAATCGACGCTTAAACCCCAAAAAATACCCTATTTTGACATTCTTTATGTCTTTTTTGGCCTTTCGGGCAAAGTCCACAAAATCGAGCCGTCTTTAATTGAGACAGTGTATTACCCGAATGAGACAGTGCCCGGCAAATTTTGCATTTATTACCTCCTTCATTTCGGCTATCTATCCCAAATCACGAGTGATTTTCTGCGATTCAGCGTGGTTGCCGCCGTTTTTTGCCCATGAACTATGAGATTCAGTGCCACCGTTGCGCGGCTTGTTGCCGCTATCCGGGCGAGGTTCGCCTGGACGATGGCGAAGCTGCGAGGCTGGCGGAATTTCTGGGACTAAGCGAAAGTGATTTCGTTCAACAATTTACCAGGCTGCGCATGGATCGCCGGGGTTTGGCCCTCAAGGAACGCGATGACCACTCCTGTGTCTTCCTGGAAGGCAATAACTGCACCGTCAACCCGGTCAAACCGGCTCAATGCCGCGAATT
>Ga0265327_10000582_pt1 | contig 61528 bp, 22 predicted proteins | sample 41621metaG_FD_202089 | JGI IMG/M metagenome (GOLD analysis project Ga0265327, IMG submission 202089) | Rhizosphere microbial communities from Carex aquatilis grown in University of Washington, Seatle, WA, United States - 4-16-21 metaG | ecosystem: Host-associated > Plants > Roots > Rhizosphere...
GGATTACAGCGGCGCGATGGATGACGTCCGCGTCTATGGCCTGCCCTTGGATCCCGCCGATATCGCGAACATCTACAATGGGTATCCCGATCTCACTGCACCCGTATTCACCAGCGATCCCTTCGCTGGAACGGCGACTGCGGTCGGCGTTCCCTATGCCTCCAGCCTGGTTGGCCGAGCCGTGGACCCGGATGAGGGTGCGGAGCTGACCTACAGCAAAGTCAGCGGACCTGCCTGGCTGAGCGTTGCCGCCGACGGCTCGCTCACCGGCACTCCGGGCCCGGGCGATGTCGGCACTAATGCATTTGTGGTCATGGTGACCGATGAGACCAGCCTTACCGACACGGCGACACTCAATATCACGGTCGCCAGCAATTCTATCCCCGTCTTCAGTGCCAATCCGATTGCGGGAGGTGGTGCCACCCAGGCCAGTGCCTACTCGGGCTCGATCGCCAGCTACGGTTCGGACGCAAATCCCGGGGACTCGCTCACCTTCTCGAAGGTCTCAGGGCCGGCGTGGCTGAATGTCGCCGCCGACGGCACGCTCTCAGGCACCCCGGCGAATGCCGATGTGGGTGCGAACAGTTTCACGGTGAAGGTGACTGACACTCCCGGCGCGGGTTCCACCGTCACGCTCAATATCAGCGTGAACAACGTGAATGACGCGCCCGTTTTCTCGGCCAATCCAATCACCGGCACTCCCGTCGTCGTGAACACTGCTTACAGCGGGTCCATCGCAAGCTATGGCTCCGACCCTGATGTCGGGGATACGATCACCTTTTCCAAGGTTTCCGGGCCGTCCTGGCTGGTGATCGCGTCAAATGGAACGCTTTCCGGGACTCCGCTCACGGCCAACCTCGGCGTGAACTCATTTGTCGTAAAGGTAACGGACGCGGTGGGAGCGAACTCCAGCGCCACGCTCAATATCACCGTGGACTTCGCCGTTAACAACGGCACCTGGACCAACCTCGCCGGAGGCTCCTGGGTCACCGCCACCAACTGGAGCGGCAGCCTCATTGCCAACGGCGCGGACAAGACCGCCAACTTCTCCACCCTCAATCTGACTGCCAATGCGACCGTCTCCCTCAATGGCGCGCGCACCATCGGCAACCTGTCCTTCTCGGACACCACGGCCAGCCATAACTGGACACTGGCTGCCGGCAGCGGTGGGCCGCTCACGCTGGATGTCACGACCGGCTCGCCTTCGATCACCGTCACCAACGGTACCGCCACCCTGAGTGTGCCGCTGGCGAGTAGCGATGGATTGACCAAGTCCGGAGCTGGCACGCTCGCGCTCACCGGGGCCAATACCTACACGGGAAGTACCGTGATCACGGCGGGCACCCTTTCCTTCACCTCCGGTTCACTCGGTACCAGCGGAGCGATCACCATGAACGGTGGCATACTTCAGTGGAACGGGACGAACACGCAGGACATCTCCTCCCGCCTCACGATGGTCACGGGCACTGCCGCCACCTTCGACACCAACGGTAACAATGTCACGCTGGCCTTCGCCATTGGCAGCGACACCACCGGTTCGCTGGTGAAGGTCGGAACCGGCACCCTCACCCTTTCCGGCGCGAACACCTACACCGGCTCCACGACACTCAACGCCGGCACCCTTGCACTGGGCGGTGGCAACAACCGCTTGGCTGGCACCGGTGCCGTGAACTTTGGCGGGAGTGCGACGTTGGACGTTGGCAGCGCCAGCCAGACCCTGGCAAGCCTGAGCTCCGCCGTTGGCAGTTTCACCGAGGCCATCAATGGCAGCGGGGGATCGATCAATGTTACCGGCGCAGGTCCCTTCTATATTGCCAATGGAACCAACGGAACGACCCAGACCTCCGCCCTCGGCATCACCGGTGCAACCGTCACTTTCCCGTCGGCTTCCACGTTGTATGTGGCCGACCAGACAGGCAGCAACAACGCCACCTCCACCGGCACGCTCTCCCTCAATGCCGGCGCAACGCTCAATTCCGGCACCGTGATCCTCGCCTACATGAACTACACCGGTGGCGCGAATTCGGCGTCTGCTGGCGGAACGATCAATATCAATAACGGCGGCACCTTCGCCGCAAAGACGGTCACGATGCAGTCGGCGAACCATCAGAACGGCCTCCACAGCGGGGCGATCACGCTCAACAGCGGCGGCACCTTCCTACTGGGAACTCTCTCGGCCGGTTCTTCCGTCACCACCACGTTCAGCAACACGATCACGTTTAACGGCGGTACGATTCGGAATTACGACGCCTCCACCAACCTGCTCGTCAATACGCTGATCGGCACCACCCATACATTCACTCTGGGCAGTGGTACCCCGACCTTTGACATCGGCTCCGGCCGCACCGGCACGATAAACGAGGTCATGTCGGGCAGCGGCTCACTAACCAAGGTCGGCGCTGGTACGCTGATCCTCGGAGCTGCGAATACCTACACCGGCTTAACCACGGTCAGTGAGGGTACGTTGACAGCCGCTGTTGCCAATGCCCTCGGTACCGGAGCCGTCACGGTCAACGATGCCACCGCCATCTACAGCCTCGGCACCTTCAGCGACAGCGTCGGCACCGTCACCCTCGATGGTGGTGGCCAGATCACCAGTTCCACCGGGGTGCTCACCAGCACCGGCACATTTGAGATGAAGAGCGGGTCCGCCAGCGCCATTCTGGGAGGCAGCGGCATCGGCCTCAATAAGACTACCGCAGGAACTGTCACCCTCACTGGAGTCAATACCTATACCGGAGCGACCACCATCAGCGCCGGCATTCTGGCGATCACCCACGCCTTCCTCAGCGACACCGCCAACGTCTCGATCGCCAATCCGGCCATGCTTGCGCTGAATTTTGCCGGGGCCGATACGGTCGGCTCGCTGACGATCAATGGCGTCGTGATGGGTAGCGGCACCTACGGAGCCACCGGCTCTGGTGCGACCTTCATTGATGACTCGCACTTCACAGGGACCGGCAGGCTCATCGTTCCGGTTTCCGGGACATCGGTTCCAGGCGAGGCCTTCTATACATGGGCGACAAGCCGTGGCCTTGGAGGAAGCGATGCATCGAAGAGCGCGAATCCCAGTCATGACGGAATAATTAACTTCGCGAAATTCGCACTGGATGGAAGCCCCTCCACTGGGGGCGTCACCGGAAAAATGGTTCATAAAATCAGCGGCGCGGGCGCTTCTTCCATGATGACACTCACCGTCCCCATTCTCATCGGTGCCACCGCCAATCCTGCCGACGCCCCGGGCGGGGAACTCGGACTGATCCAAGGAGGGGTGACGTATTATATTCAGGCCTCCGCCGATCTGGCGACGTGGACGCAGGATGTGGCGGAAGTGACGCCAGCCCTTTCCTCCGGTCTGCCAGCCTTGAGTCCCGGCTACGAGTATCGTACGTTCCGGATAGTCGGACCCCTTCAGAGAGACACCCGACAATTCCTGCGGGTGAGCGTATCCGAATAGACTCCATCCTTGTAGAGGAAATGCCGACGAATCAAAGGAGGTCTGTTTTCGTGACTATATCCGCCACGGTGGGCTTCGCATTTGGCGCGAGCGTGGGGATTGGTCTGGCATTTCGCTTTCGTGGAAGGTGACGGATTGAAGACCTTCGACAACGGCACCCATTACGATGCCGCCAGCCAGATCGGACTGGGCTGGCGCTTTGCGCCGGACATATTGAAGCTTTCCATCGCGCCGCTGAAGCCGCCGGGCCTCAGGATGGCGCGAACCGAGTATCATTTATGCGCGGTTGTTTGTGACTTTGGATCCTTGGCGTTACGGGCGTTGCATGCGAACTGGGGGGGTGATTATCCGAATCATGACTCGTTGCCGGAGCTTTGCTCCCTCAGAGCCGGGCCATTGCCATGGCGGATAGCCGGATTTTTGCAGTTTCACAGAATACCCGACTCGCAACCGAAACTCCATCTCCCTCAATATAATGCGTCCTCATTTCCGCTCGTCTTTCGGCCGCCTTCTCGCTGCCTCAGCCACTATTTTCGTCGTTGTCGCCGGCGTTCCGGTTTACGCCGCAAGCGATTCATGGAACGTCGATGCCGCCGGCAATTGGGCGACAATTGGCAGTTGGCTCTCGGGCTCCCAGGCTCCCGGCTCCACGACCCTCGATAATGCGGATGTCGCCACATTCAGCAAGACCCTTACTGCGGCCCGCGTCGTCACAGTAGACACTGACCGCTACATTGGCGGGATCACCTTCGGTAACACGTCTGCTTTTGGATACACGCTCAGCGGCGGCACGCTGCACCTCAACGATACGAGTGTGATTCAGTCCACTGGGACAACAGGTGCGCATACCGATACCATCGCCTCGAGTGTCCTGCTTTCCGGCACGTCGGCTTCCTTCACGGGAGCCTCGACGCTGGCAACCCGCCTTCTGAGCCTTGGAGCGGTGACGGGCACTTCCGCTTCTACGACGACGTTGACGCTGAACGGCGTGAACACCGGGAACAACACGGTTGGCGGCATCATTGGAAACGGATCAGGTGGGGGCACACTGGGAGTTACCAAAGCGGCTGCCGGTACATGGGTGCTCTCGGGTGCCAACACCTATACCGGGGTCACGACCGTCAACGCGGGTATTCTCAGCGTTGCCACGATTGGCGATGGCGGTGTTGCCAGCGGCAACCTTGGCTCTGCCACCAATGCGGCGGCCAATCTCGTTCTCGGAGGCGGCACCCTCCAATATACCGGTGCTACGGCCAGCTCCGACCGCAATTTCACGCTGACCGCGGCAACCACCAGCTCGATCAACGTCAGCACCGGCGCGAGCAATCTGACCCTTGCGGGTGCTTCAACCGCCACTACCGGAGCTCTCACCAAACTCGGCGCCGGCACCCTTACCCTCACTGGTGCCAATCTGCATACTGGTCTCACGAGCATCAATGCGGGCACGCTCGCGCTCAGTGGTAGCGACAATCGCCTTGCCAGCACCGGCACGGTGAGCTTTGGCGGCACCGCGACGTTCGACGTCGGCAGCACCACGCAGGGCCTGGCGGGTCTGACTTCAGCCGTCGGCAGCTTCACCGAAACAATCAATGGCAGCACCGGAACGATCAATGTAACAGGTGCAGGTCCCTTCTACGTTGCCAATGGATCCAACGGGACCACCCAGACATCGACCTTGAACATCGCGGGAACGACAGTCAGTTTCGCGAGCGGCTCCACGGTCCGTGTGGCCGACCAGACTGGTAGCAACAATGCCGTATCAACCGGCACGCTCAATCTCAATTCCGGTGGACGACTCAATGCAGACGCTCTGGTCCTCGCCTACATGAACTACACCGGCGGGGCCAATTCGGCGTCTGCGGGTGGCACGATCAACATCAACAACGGAGGCACCCTCGCGGCGAAGACCGTCACGATGCAATCGGCGAACCACCAGAACGGTCTCCACAACGGGGCGATCGTTCTCAATACGGGAAGCACCTTTCTCTTGGGAACTCTTTCCGCCGGTTCCTCGGTGACCACGACATTTACCAACACCATCACCTTCAACGATGGCACAATTAAGAATTACGACGCCTCCACGAACCTGGCCATTAACGCGCTGATCGGCACCACCCATACGTTTACCCTCGGCAGTGGCACGCCCACCTTCGACATCGGCACCAGCCGCACCGGCACCATAAGCGAGCCCATGGTGGGCACCGGCAGCCTGACCAAGATCGGCGCGGGCGGCCTTACTCTTTCCGGTGCCAGCACCTACACGGGTGCCACCAATGTCAATGTCGGCACGCTCAGCGCCGGGGTGGCGTCCGTCGCCAATACCAGCGGGGCCTTCGGTAAGAACTCCGCGGTCACCCTGGCCAACACGGCAGGTGCGAGTCTGAATATCACCGGTTTCAACACCCAGATCGGCTCCCTGGCCGGGGGCGGCGGGAGCGGCGGCAATGTCACTCTGGGTGCGGCCACCCTCACGACGGGTGCCGACAATACCAGCACCTCCTATGCGGGTGTCGTCAGCGGCACTGGTGGCTTGACCAAAACCGGCACCGGGACCCAAACGCTCACCGGACTCAATACCTACACCGGCCTGACGACTGTCAGCGGTGGTACCTTGGCGGCAGGCGTCACCAACGCCCTCGGCACCGGAGCCGTCACCGTCAACGGGGCCGCCGCCATCTACAGCCTCGGCACTTTCAACGACAGCGTCGGTATTGTCACTGTCGATGGTGGCGGCCAGATCACCAGTTCGACGGGCGTGCTCACCAGCACCGGTTCGTTTGAAATGAAGAGCGGTTCCGTTAGTGCCATCCTCGCGGGCAGTGTCGCTCTCAATAAAACCACCGCCAGCACCGCTACCCTCACTGGCAGCAATACTTACACCGGCACCACCGCCATCAGTGCGGGCACCCTGAAGCTTGATTTCTCCGCGGTGACTGCCCCTACCGACAACATCGTCAACAACTCGGCCAATAGCTCCGCCCTCTCCTTGAGTGGCGGAACGCTGGCTCTAACCGGCAAGGCGTCCACCACCAACACCCAGCGGTTCAACGGGCTCACCGTGGCTGGTGGGGTGAACGCCATCCAGCTCACGGCCGATGTGACGAGCAACCCTGTGCTTCTGTCCCTCGGTGCCATCACCCGCACGGGAGGCTCGGTCAATTTCGTCCTGCCTGCCGGAACCCAGAGCGCGTCCAACGGCATCACCACCACCACACCCAATGACGCCAACGGTGTCCTCGGCACCTGGGCGACAGTCGGAGCGGATCTGGCGACCAACAACGGCACCAACATCGTGGCCTACAGCGGCTACACCGATGTGCCCTTTGCCGGCACGATTGTGGACGGTCCGGGCACCAATGTCCGGCTGATCGGTGGCACCAGTGGCAATATCGTGCTGGGCAGCACCGTCACCACGGTGAACACGATTTTGCAGAATGAGGCGACCCCCACCACGATTGATGCGGCCTCGCAGACGCTGCGCCTCGGGGCTTTGGGTGGCATCGTCCTGCCCACGGGCATGGGCGCGTTGACCATTGGCACGGCGGCCAATAGCGGCAGCCTCACCGCAGGTGGCGCGGACAACACGGCTGGCAATATCGCACTTGCCAATAATGACATCGCGTCACTCCTCACCGTCAATTCGGTGATCGCCGATAACGGAAGCGGCGTGATCACGCTGACCAAAACGGGGATCGGTTTGGTGAACCTCAATGGCTCGAACACTTACACAGGTCCCACCACGATCTCCGACGGCACCTTGCAAATCGGAGGCGCGGGCCAGCTCAATGTCGGCAGTTATGCCGGCACCATTGCCAACAATTCCATCTTCAGCTATAACAGCACGGCCACCCAGACCCTTTCGGGCATCATCTCCGGCACCGGAACATTGACGAAGTCGAACACCGGCACGCTGACCCTTTCAGCGGCCAACACCTACACCGGCCTGACCACCGTCACTGATGGCACCTTGGCGGCAGGCATTGCCAATGCCCTCGGCACCGGAGCGGTGACCGTCAACGGGGCGACCGCGATCTACAGCCTCGGCACCTTCAGCGACACCGTCGGCACCGTCACCCTTGATGGCGGTGGCCAAATCAACAGCTCCACGGGCGTGCTCACAACCACCGGCACGTTCGAGATGAAGAATGGTTCCGTGGGTGCCATCCTCGCCGGGAGTGTGGCACTGAACAAGACCACCGCCGGTACCATTACCCTCACTGGCGTCAATACCTACACCGGGGCCATTACCATCAGCGCCGGCACCCTGCAAATCGGCGGTGCCGGAAAACTTGGCGCGGGCACCTATGCCGGAACCATCGCCAATACCGGAACCCTGCAGTACAGTTCTTCCGCCAATCAGACCTTGTCCGGTGCCATCACCGGTACCGGTCCGTTGACCAAGGATACCGGCACCGGCACCCTGACGATTTCTGCGGCGGGGACCACCTATACCGGGGCCACCACCGTGAGCGCCGGCACCCTGGCCCTGCAGAACGCGACTGGATTCAATTCCGCCATTACCGTCGCCAACGGTGCCGCGCTGCTGTTCAACCCCACTGTTGCTGGCGGCGATGCCAATGTGGGAGCCACCATCGCTCTCAGCGGCGCGTTGAATTATAACACCGCCGGCAACTTCTACGAGACATGGGCCGCGCCCGTCACGGTCAGTGCGGCGACCGCCACCATCGACGTCACCTCCGTCGGCATAACCAGCGCGGGCTTGTTCCTCGATGGAGGATTGAAAGGGAGCTCGAATGTCACCGTTACCAGCCACACCAACGGGCTGGGTCTGGTGCTCCGCAATGCCCTTGGCACCTACAGTGGCACGATGACGATCAACGGCAACGCCAGCGCGGTCAACGGCACGGGCAGCGGCCTGGCTCTTCAATCCGCTGGCGTGAGCTTGAAAAATGCCACCCTCACGGTCAATGGCACGCTCGAATTGGGAGGCCAAGTCGGCGGCATGGGCTGGGCGTCACCCTCCGCCACGGGTCTGACCACGCAGATCGATGCGCTCAATGGCACGGGCGTAGTGGTCGCGAATTTCGCTGCTGCCAGCACCGCGACCCTCTCGGTCGGAAACAACAATGGCACCGGCAGCTTCTCCGGCGCGATCTCCAACGGTAGCTCATTTGGCACCGTAAGCCTTGCGAAAAACGGCACCGGCACGCAGACCCTCAGCGGCACGAGCAACTACACCGGCACCACCACCGTCACCGCCGGCACACTGCTGATCAATGGTGCGAAGACCGGTGCGGGCTCGGTCAGTGTCGCGTCCACCGCCACCCTCGGAGGCACCGGCAGCATTGCTGGCGCGACCACGGTAAATAGTGGTGGCTTCCTGGCTCCTGGCGGCAGCAGTGCTGGCACCCTCACCCTGGCCACTGCCACGCTCGGAGGCACCTACAACTGCCAGCTTGATGTCTCCACAGGAGACAGCGTTGCCGTCACCGGTGCGCTTACCATCAGTGGCGGCGCAGCGATCACCGTCAGCACGATCGGGACCCCAACCGCCGCCAGCTACACCATCCTCAGCTACGGTGGCACTCTGACCGGCACCCTGCCGACCATCACCGGCATCCCCAGTGGCTATAACCTAGACACCTCCACCGCGGGCCAGGTCAAGCTGGTCAAGAGTGGATACACCGCTTGGGCGGCTGGTTTTGCGGGTCTCACCGACGCCACCCCCGGCGGCGATCCCGATCACGACGGCATCAGCAACCTCCTAGAATACGTGCTCGGTGGCGATCCACGCGTTTCGAGTTCCTCGATCCTGCCCACCCAGGCGGTCGTCGGAGGAAACCTCGTCCTGAGGTACAAGCGCAACGACGACTCGAAGAACGACACCACCCAGATCGGCCAATGGAGCACCGACCTCAGCACCTGGACGGACGTCACACCGGTCATGGTTGCCGACAATGGTGCGGCCCCGGACGACATGACCGTTACCGTTCCTCTCACCACCGCCGTCGCCGGCAAACTATTCCTTCGTCTGAAAGTCACCCAACCGTAAGCCCGCAGACCGCTCCACCGCCTCTCAAAGCCCAACCCCCACCATTGTGCGCCCGTATTTTTACTCTACTTTCGGCCTCCGTCTTGCCGCGTCAGCAGCCATTTTCGTCGTCTATGTGGGAGATCGGGCCCAAGCTGCCAGTGCCTCCTGGAATACGAATGCCGCAGGTAGCTGGGTGACGGCCGGAAGCTGGAGTCCAGGGGCGGCTCCCGGTTCGACGACTCTCGACAATACAGATATCGCCACGTTCAGCTTTACACTCACGGCGGCGCGCATCGTCACGGTCGACACCAACCGTTACATTGGTGGCATCACCTTCGGGAATACCTCCGCGTTCGGATACACGCTCAGCGGCGGCACCTTGCACCTGAACAACGCGGGGGTGATCCAATCCACCGGGTCAACGGGTGCGCACACTGACACGATCAGTTCGAATATCCTTCTTTCTGGTACGTCGGCTTCCTTCACCGGTGGGGCGACGTTGGCTACCCGTCTTCTGAGCATCGGTGCGGTGACGGGCACCTCCGCCTCGGCCACCACGCTGACGCTGGACGGTGTGAACACGGGTGCGAATGCGATCACCGGCATCATTGGAAATGGAGCGGGTGGTGGCACCCTGGGGATTACCAAGGCCGGTGCCGGCACGTGGGTTCTCTCAGGTGCGAGCACCTATACCGGAATCACGACCATCAACGGAGGAGTCCTCAGCGTTGCCTCCATCGGCAATGGTGGCGTGGCAAGCGGCAACCTTGGATCGGCCACCAATGGAGCCGCCAATCTGGTGCTCGGTGGCGGCACCCTGCAATATACCGGTGCCACCGCCAGCACCGATCGCAATTTCACGCTGACGACGGGAACCACCAGTTCGATTGATGTCAGCACCAGCGCCAGCATTCTGACGATCTCCGGAGCCTCGACCGCCACCACCGGCGGGTTGACCAAAGTCGGTGCCGGCACCCTCACTCTCAGCGGAACCAACCTCTATACCGGTCTGACCACGGTCAGCGCCGGCACCTTGGCCTATGGCGCGAGCAACGCCATCAGCACGGGGGACGTGACTGTCAGTGGAGGCATTCTCAGCCTTACGACGTTCAGTGACAGCGTAGGTACGGTCACACTCGCCAGCGGCACGATCAGCAGCACGACAGGGGTTCTGACCGCCACCGGCACTTTTGAAATGCAGAGCGGAACTGCCAGCGCCATTCTTGCAGGTGCGGTTGCCCTCAACAAGACCACCGCCGGCACCGTCACTCTTTCCGGAGCCAATACCTACACCGGGATCACGACCATCAACGCGGGGATTCTCAGCGTAGCCACCATCGGCAATGGCGGTGTGGCCAGCGGCAACCTTGGCTCGGCCACCAATGCCGCAGCCAATCTGGTGCTCGGTGGCGGCACCCTGCAATACACCGGTGCCACCGCCAGCACCAATCGCAATTTCACACTGACGACGGGAACCACCAGTTCCATTGACGTCACCACGAACAACTTGACCATCTCTGGCGCTTCGACCGCCACCACCGGCGGGTTGACCAAAGTCGGTGCCGGCACCCTCACTCTCAGCGGAGCCAACTTGTACACCGGTTTGACCACGGTCAGCGCCGGCACCTTGGCCTATGGCGCGAACAACGCCCTCAGCACGGGGGCGGTGACAGTCAGTGGCGGCATTCTCAGCCTCGTCACATTCAGTGATAGCGTGGGAACGGTGACTCTCAGCGGCGGCGGCTCCATCAGCAGCTCGACGGGTACGCTGACCAGCACCGGCACCTTTGAAATGCAGAGCGGCACGGTCAGCTCCAAATTGGCCGGCTCGGTGGCTATGAACAAGACCACTTCCGGCACCGTCAATCTCAGCGGCACAAACACCTACACCGGTGTCACCTCCATCACCGGTGGCACCCTGCAGTTTGCCAAGGTGGCTTCGCTCTACAATAGCACGACCACCAGTTGGACCGCCGCCAACATCAACGTGGGCAGTGCCGGCACGGTCGCGTTCAACGTCGGTGGGACAGGGGAGTTCACAACGGGCAACGTGACGACGCTACTGACCAACCTGACCGCAGGACTCAGCAGCAACGGCCTGCAGGCGGGTTCAACGATCGGCTTCGACACCACTAACGCGACGGGTGGTACCTTTACCGTCTCCAACAACATCGCGGACACCACCGGCACGGGCGGGGGGGCCCTCGGCGTCAACAAGCTCGGAACCAATACCCTCGTCCTCACCGGTGCCAACACCTATACCGGCACCACCACCCTCACCAATGGCAACCTGAACGTTGGTTCGTCTGGTGCGCTGGGGTCTAGCGGGACGATCTCTTTCGCCGGTGGCACCCTGCAGTATTCCACTTCAAATACTACAGACTACAGCGCCCGCTTTTCCACCGCTGCCGGCCAGCTCTATGAAGCGGATACCAATGCCCAGAATGTGACTTGGGGCACCGCCCTTACCAGCTCGGGCGGGACGTTGACCAAATTTGGCACCGGCACCCTCACTCTCACGGGAGCCAACACTTACAGTGGCACCACTAGCATTAACGCCGGGACCCTTGCCCTGAGCGGTGGAAACAACCGGTTGCTGAGCACCGGCACGGTGACCTTTGGCGGAAGCTCCACGTTCGATATCGGCAGCACCACCCAGACCCTCGCCAATCTGACCTCCGGCATCGGGAGCTTCACCGAAGCTATCAACGGCAGCGGAGGTTCCATCACCGTCACTGGCACCGGTAGTCCCTTCTACCTCGCCAACGGATCGGACGGCAGCAGCCAGACCTCGACCCTCGACATCACCGGTGCGACCGTCTCCTTTGCAACCGGCTCCACGTTCTATGTAGCCAACCAGACCGGAAGCAACAACCATGTCTCCGTCGGAACTCTCAATCTCGATTCCGGTGGAAGGCTTAACGCGGACAGTCTCACCATCGCCTTCATGAATTACACCGGCGGGGCCAATTCGGCGTCCGCTGGCGGAACGATCAATATCAATAACGGAGGCACCCTCGCGGCAAAGACCGTTACGATGCAAACGGCAAACCACCAGAATGGTCTCCACAGTGGAGCGATTGCGATCAATACCGGTGGCACCCTTCTCCTTGGAACTCTCACCGCCGGTTCATCCGTAAGTACGACGTTTACCAACACGATCACCTTCAACGGCGGCACGATCCAGAACTACGACGCCTCCACTAATCTGACGATCAACACCCTGATCGGCACCACCCATACCTTTACTTTGGGAACTGGCGGCACGCCGACTTTTGACATCACCGCCGGCCGCACCGGCACGATAAACGAAGCGATGGTGGGCAGCGGCACCCTAACCAAGATCGATACCGGGACACTGATCCTCGGGGCCGCCAACACCTACACCGGCCTGACCACCGTCAGCGGTGGCACCTTGACAGCCAATATCGCCAATGCCCTTGGCACCGGGGATGTGACAGTCAATGGCTCGACCGCCGTCTACAGTCTCGGTACATTCAGCGACAGCGTCGGCACCGTCACTCTGGATGGCGGCGGCCAGATCAACAGCTCCACGGGCGTGCTCACCAGCACCGGCACGTTTGAAATGAAGAGTGGTTCTGTCAGCGCAAAACTCGCCGGAACCGGCATCGACCTCAACAAAACCACCGGCGGCACCGTCATCCTCACGGGGGTCAACACCTACACGGGAGATACTACCATCAGCGCTGGCACCTTGCAGGTGGATGGTTCCCTCGCCTCAGGCAGCACCGTCGCGATCGGTACCGCCGGCACCCTGAGCGGCACCGGCACCATCAATGGCAATGCCACCTTGACCGGCGGTGGCATCATCGACAAGGCATCCGGCACCATCGCGGGCACCCTCGGTGTCACCGGGGGCAACTGGAATGGCGCGGGGAGCGTGACGGGTGCCGTCACCTCCAGCAGCGGAACGTTCACGATCGATTCCGGGGCGAACCTCACCGCCAATGGTGATTTGAACGTCACCGGCGGCAGTATCGCCGCAGTCGACGCGACAAGCACCATCACCGGCAACGTGAACTACACCAGCAGCTCGGACAGCACCTTCGACGGGATCATCGCCGGTGCCGCCAAAGCGCTGACGATGAACAACAGCGCGGCGACCCTGACCTTGACCGGAGCCAACACCTACACCGGCGGCACCAACCTCAACGCCGGCACCGTGTCTGTCGGTTCCTCCGGCGCGTTGGGCAGCAGCGGCACGATCTCCTTTGGCGGGGGCACCCTGCAGCACACCGCCTCCAACACAACCGACTACAGTTCCCGTTTCAGCACCTCTGCCGGCCAGGCCTACAAGGTGGACACCAATGGGCAGAACGTGACCTACGCATCCAATCTCACAAGTTCGGGCGGCTCCTTGTCGAAGTCCGGCGGTGGTACCCTCACTCTCACCGGCATCAACACCTACAGCGGTGCCACCACGGTCAATGGCGGCAAGCTCGTCGTGAACGGCAGCATCGCCAGCAGTGCCGTCACCGTGAACAGCGGAGGCAGTCTCGGTGGCTCGGGCACCGTCGGCGCGCTCACTGTCACCAGCGGTGGGGATGTGGGGCCAGGTAACAGCCCCGGTATTCTCACGAGTGGCGATTTCAATCTCCAATCGGGTGGTTCGTTGTCCATCCAGGTGAATGGTCCCGGTGTTGGAACCGATTGCGATCAGCTTGCCGTCAACGGCACGGTGAATCTCTCCGGCACTCTTTCACTCACCACGACCGGCTACACGCCTGTGAATGGAACATTGCTTTTCATTTTAGCCAATGACGGAACGGATGCGATCACCGGTAACTTCGACGGGATGACGGAAGGTTCCTTCATCAGCATTGGCAGCCAGGCTTACGAAATCACTTACCTGGGCGACTTCAGCGGCGGCACGTTCACCGGTGGCAATGATGTGGCCCTGATGGCCGTGCCCGAGCCGGGTCCCGCGTTTTTCGGTGGGATTGGAATGCTGCTGCTCCTGCGCCGCCGCCGCAATTGAGCTGAGATCGCCTCTTTTACTTGGTCGGCATGCCCCCCGGTAAAGGACTCCACGACGTTTCCAACCACCCCAGAACCCGATGATCTGGAAAACAAAGCACGACCAGGTTCTCGTTACATTGCGGGGACTGTTGCAAGCCGGGGAGTGGAAGCATGTCCTGCCGGGCTACCGGACGTTGGAGAGGGTGCTCAACGTGAGCCGTCCCACCGTCGAGAGGGTTTTGGCCGACTTAACCGCAGAGGGTCTGTTAGCCGAAGCCGAACCGGGTAAAGGCCGGAGGATATTGGCAGGGCCGCTGCCAGTGACAGCCAATGCCGGAAATAATTTGCTGATTCTGGGAGCACTACCGGTGGCGGAGCTTTCCTGGACCGTGCAGCACCTGTTGGATGGTATCTTCACCGGGGCCAGGGAGGACGGCTGGCAGGTGTCCTATGATGATTTTGAACTTCCTCATCCCGGAAACTGGAGCGGAGATCTGGAGCGCTTGGTGAAAGACCATCACCCCGACCGGGTGATTTTGATATCGCCGACCAAGGAGGTGGCGAATTGGTTCCGGACAAGCGGCATTCCGTTCTTCTGCTGCGGAGGCGTGGTACTCAGCATGATCAACGAGATCGATGGCAGTGGAACCTCCACAAAGGAAATGGCTGAAGTCGCAGTGCGGCATCTGGTCCGGCAGGGGCATAGCCGGATTCTCTACCCTTTGGCACCGATGCACAGGCATCTGAAAACCGTAATTGTGGAAGCGGCCGGGAGCTGGGGACTTGGTCTGAAACGAATCGAGATAAGGCGCCTTATGCCGGTCCGGCGGTCACTCCATCCAGAGGGGATCCAGTCCGACTGGCGCAAATGGCTGTCGGAGTTGAAGCCTACCGCCGTAATCGTCCAACATCATCGGGAGCTTCTCTCCCTGATCGGATTTTGCAGCATGGCTGGCATCGGCATTCCCGATGAACTTTCGGTCGTGTCATTGGCATGGGAACCGGTCTTGAAGTGGATGAATCCGGAGGTCACAGCCATGGAGCATCCCGAAGATGAGTGTGCGAAGCGGGCCATCCATTGGCTGCGCCTGCCCCGCGGTGAAAGGTTGGGCTGGAACTGGCTGGAGGGGCGCCTGTTGCCCGGTGCCACCGTGGGGCTTCCACGTCCGGAGGCGGACACCTTTCCATAGCAATGGGAAACTGATACGATCGTTCCGGGCGAGAGATCATTCAATCTCGGTCTTTTTGGATCGTTTGTCGCGGCGACATGACCGTCCCTCCAGGCCGGAGGCGACCTTCGAACCAACGCCATCCCACGCGTTGATCCAGGGGCAGGCGCAGCCAATGAATGGCCCACTTCGCGCACGCGTCGATTGGATGGTCGATTGCCGTGACCTGGGGATTCATCCACTGAAGCGAGGGCTCCCACGAAAGCGAAATAATGGAAAGATCCTCCGGAATATGAATGCCGGCTTTGTTGCAAAAACCGACGAGAGAGAGGAGTTGTTTATGGTACTGGACGATCACGGCGGTGGGCTCAAGTTCGAGAAGCCATTTGCGCCAGTCGCAGTATACCGCGTCCGTGCCGGCTGATCGGCAGACAGGGATCAGGCGGTCCATTTCGGACCGTTTCAATCCCGTGCCCCATTCCATGGCCAGTGCCACCTGTTTGTCCTTTGCGTGCCGGTACATCGGCGGGATGGGATACAACATCCGGTTGTGCCCGTGGCTGATAAGGTGTCCGGCCGCCAGCGCCGCCAACTTGGCGCGGTCGGTGCCGCAGCCGTTGATTCCCGTATCCAGAAGGTCCAGCACCGCGCCACCAAGGGTAAAGAAAGGAATATCCTGAGCTTGAAGCCATTTCGCCACCTCCCGGGAGGCTCCCAGCACCACGATGCGGTCAGGGCGGTGGATTTTCATCAGACGTTCCAGTTGGGTGTGGGGATTCTTGAATTGCTGGAAAGGGAAGTGGTCAAGTGTCACCCGCCGACCTTCCTCTCTCGCCCCATTCGATACGAGATCGATGAAGAGCTGCATCGTCCAGGGCTGTTCTGCGATCGGCACGGGGCTCAAAATCAACAAGGCCTTTCCGTGGGCAATTGATTGAACTGGCGATTTCGACGCGGGCAGAATTTTCCGGCTTTTTCCGACCTCCGCAGGACCCAGGAGGCCATCTTCAGTCAATTCGGAAAGAGCCTTTTCAATTGTTGGCCGACTGACACCCAGAAGCTGCTCCAAGGCGCGATAGCCCGGCAAGGTGTCCTGCCACTCCCCCTCCTGTAACAAACTCCGCAGGGTGTCGACCACTTGGGAGTGTTTGGATTTCCAGCTCATGGTTGTTGTGTGAAACTAGGGGCTCGGAAATGAGAAGTCGAGAAGACAGCCGAAATCCCCACACGGGGCGGGAATGCCACGTCGCACGTCTGAGGCTCTCATTGGCGGAGAAGTCCGGAACCCGCTGGAGAAGTATGGCCAGTTGAGTGCGGAGACCGGCTGCGAACCCAGAACCAACAGGGCTCTGGTCTCCGCATACGGAATGAGAGGGGAAGGGGATGCGAGAATCTTCCGGCTCTTGCCGGCTTCCGCTTCGGAAAGGAGGCCTTCCACTGTCAATTCGGCGAAGGTCTTTTCCATGGTCGGCCTGCTCACCTTGAGGAACTGCTCCAACATCCCGTAGCCGGGCATCGCGTCCGGTCATTCCCCACTCGGCAATAAAGCCCTGAGCGTTTCCACCACCTGGGCATGTTTGGATTTCCAGCTCATATTTGATTGCCGGCAATCATATCGGGGACTGGACGGAAGATCAAACTGGAAGAGGCAACCGGGTATCGTAAATGCGCGGCTATTTGCGCGAGTCAATTCTTGCCCGGTCTCCGACGATTGTGCCCTTATCGTAAGCAATCATAGGCGCGATCTTCGCGCCCTTCAGAATCAACCCTTTGTTCATTCTTTTTGCTGGAAGATCAGGGGGCGAAAATTTGCTCAGGCCACCTCTCAATCGTCTTCAAGAAGGCTCAAAAATGGTGGATGCAGGGGGTTCCAAAATCGAAAGCGAATGCACCAAAAACGAAATACAATTAAACTGCATGCAATGGGCGATTCTATAGTTTGCGACCGAATTGGAGGAGAGTCTTGTTCACCGTCTATCCTCTAACATACGGCCCCCGTCGGCATCTTCTCCAAACCACTCTGATTTGTTTCATACCCTACTCCCATGCGTCCTCACTTGCGTCTTTCCTTCGGCCGCTCGCTTGCGGCATCTGGCACCATTTTCATCGTCGTAAGCGGAAATCCGCTGCACGCTGCCAGCGATTCTTGGAACGTCGATGCCGCCGGCAACTGGAACGCGACGGGCAGTTGGCTGGGAGCCCAGATTCCCGGATCCACAACTCTCGACAATACCGATGTCGCGACTTTCGACAAGCTTCTCACCGCCGCCCGCACCTCCACTGTGGATAGCGGACGTTACATCGGCGGCATCACCTTTGGAGCGACCAACAGCTCCGCTTTCGGTTACACGTTGAGCGGGGGATCCCTGAACTTGAACAGCGGTGGGGCGATCCAGAACGCGGGTGCCGCCGGTGCCCACACCGACACCATCAGCTCGCCCATCCTGATTTCCGGTACCACCGCCGGGACCGCCGCCTTCACGGTGAACTCGACATTGGTCACCCGGCTGCTGAGCGTCGGCGCGGTGACAGGTTCGGCCACCCTCGGCCAGACAACGACACTCACGCTGAACGGAACGAACACCGGAATCACTAGCGCCACCGGCATCGGCAATGTCATCACCGGCGTAATCGGAGACGGAACAGGCGCCGGCAACCTCGCGCTCACCAAATCCGGCTCATCATTGTGGACCCTGTCCGGTGCCAATACCTACACCGGCGTGACGACCATCAGCGGGGGCATCCTGCAGTTCGCGAAGACCGCGTCGCTTTACAACGCCTCCACCTCGAGCTGGACAGCCGCCAACATCATCGTGGGCAGTGGCGGCACGGCGGCATTCTATGTCGGTGGTGCCGGTGAGTTCACGACCGGTGACGTGACCACGCTATTGACCAACCTGGCCACAGGTATCACCAACAACGGTTTGAAGGCTGGCTCCTCCATTGGCCTCAACACCACCAACAGCGGCGGCACCGTTACCCTGGCCAATAACCTCGCCGACAGCACCGGTACCGGCTCTGGAACCCTTGGCTTGACCAAGCTCGGCCTCGGGACCCTCGCGCTCACCGGAACCAACACCTACACCGGTGTGACGAATGTCTATAACGGCACCGTGACCGTGGCGGGCAATCAATCCGCCGCGACTGGTGGATGGAATATCGTCGGCTTGGCGGCAGAGAACACCTTGACGAGGTCGGTGACCTTCAGCACCGGCTCCACGATTGCCGTGGCCAGTGGAAAAACCTTCCAGATCGGCTCCTCGTCGCCGAGCGGCACCACCACGACCATGAGCGTAAGCGGGACCGTTAACAACAGCGGCCAACTGAATGTCCAGCGCGGTGCCGCATTCACGGTCGCGAGCGGTGGCATCTGGACCCAGAGTGGCGGGATGGTGCTGAATCCAACGGGAGGCGGTACCAGTAACGCCATGACGATCGCAAGCGGCGGAGCGTTTACCTACAATAACAGTGCGACCTCCCTGATACAAGTGGGTCCTGGCTCCGGTGCTGCTGCGAACACAACGCTGACCATCTCCGGTACGTTCACCACCAACCAGGGCTTCAACGACCCGATTGTCACCAGTACCGGCACTGCGCTGATCACCCTTGCCGGCGGCACTCTGAAGTTCTTGGCGGACATTCCGGTTCTGACTGCCACAGCGGGTAGTAACTTTAACTTCACCCTCGGCACCGGCGGCGGCACCATCGATACGCAGACCTTCTCCGCCACCATGAGCCGTCCGATTGGTGGGACGACCGCCCTGACCAAGCTGGGCAGCGGCAGCCTCACACTCTCCGGGACCAACACCAACACTGGTGGCGTCACGATTTCAGCGGGAGCCTTGATCCTCACAAACAGCAGCGCCCTCGGCACAGGCACCAAGACCATGACACTGAGCAATGGATCCAGTGGCAATTGCAACCTCCGGCTCGATGGCAGTGCAGGAGCTATCAGTCTGCCCTCGACTTTCACCTACACCGTCAGCAACGACACGGTGGACGGGGTTCTCGTCAACGTAGCCGGCAGCAACACCGTGGCGGGACACATCAATATTACCAGTGGTGGCGGTGGATTTACCGTAAGCTCGCTGGGGGGGGATCTCAATATTTCCGCCGCGGTTACCGCCACCACGGTGAGTCGATCGGTGACCCTTAGGGGAGCTTCCAACGGAAAAATTTCGGGCAATATTTCCGATGGGTCTACTGTCGGTCTGCCCGTTTCAATGAGTGGTGCCGGCACCTGGACACTCTCTGGCACCAATACCTACACCGGTGCCACCAACCTCAATGCGGGCACTCTGTCTCTTGGCTCCGCCGGCGCACTCGGCACCATCGGCCCGGTTAACTTTGCCGGTGGCACGCTCCAGTATTCTTCCTTCAACGCCGTCGATTACAGCCCCCGTTTCAGCACCGCCGCCAGCCGGGCCTACAAGGTGGATACCAATGGCCAGGCCATCACCTGGGCCACGGCATTGACCAGCTCTGGTGGAACCTTGACGAAGTCCGGCCTCGGAACGCTCACGCTGGCCGGTGCCAATACCTATACCGGCGCTACCAGTGTGGTTGCCGGAACGCTTTCGATCAACAGCGCCTGCCTCAGCGATACCGCGAACGTTTCGATCGCTTCCGGTGCCACGCTCGACCTGAGCTTCGTCGGCGCCGATGTCGTCGGGTCGCTCACGCTTGATGGCACTCCGGTGGCCTCCGATGGTTCCACCTACGGGTCCACTGCGTCCGGTGCCACCCATATCGATGACGTCCACTTCACCGGTACCGGCATGCTTCAGGTCGGCATTGCCGATCCGTTCCCGGCTTGGATTGCGGGCTTCCCGAGTCTTACCGGAGGCGCTGCGGCCAAGTCCGCCGATCCCGATGGCGATGGTCGCAGCAACCTCCTTGAATTCGCCTTGAACGGAAACCCGACCACTGGCGTGAATGATGGCAAGATGCGCACGGCAGTGGCCTTGGTTTCCGGCGACGTCACATTGACACTTACCCTGCCAGTGCGCACCGGAGTCGTCTTCAGCGGGTCAGGGAATCTTGTAGGCACCTCGGACAATGGCACTGTCACTTACAAGATCCAGGGCAGCACCGATCTGAGCGATTTCACCAGTACCACCATTACGGAAGTGATTCCGGCTCTGAGCGCCGGCATGCCGATACCCGATTCGGGCTGGGAGTACCGTACGTTCCGGCTTCCCGGCACCATCACCGCGAATCCCAAGGGGTTCCTGCGGGCAACGATCAGCGGCTCACCGTGAGTCATGGATATACCGCTGGAGGTCACTTGGCAGTCTTCCGCGCCTCATCGCCGGCCCGGGCGGGGGCAACATAGCGTGGAACCGAAACCGCGCAGGAAAACTGCCCGGTAAGTAACAAGGCTGCGCCATTGCGCTAAATTGAACACGGAATTCAATTCTGTTGTGCAGAAGCGTGCGTCGTCTGGTGGCCGCAACGTCAGGATTGACGTACCATCATGCTGAAAGAGCTGCCCCATTTTATTTCGAAGCCCCCTTTCTGAAAATGCTCCAATGAGACGGACGCCATACCTAAGTCACGCGATTCTCTGCCTACTTCTCTCCGGCCTCCCTGCTTTTTCCGCACCAGGCCGACCCGGGAGAAAACCGGTGGTCGCGTGGTATATCGATGGTAATTCCATGACGTATTTTCAGGGAACCAAAGCGGATTTTCTCGGCAACAATCTCACGCACCTGATCTACGCGGGTGCCGCAGCACTCGATGCAGACGGCTCCTACAACGGCAGTGCCTTCACCGCCAAGCTGGCCATCGTTGAGCCCGTTCTCCACTCGCGAGGAGTCAAGCTGACGATTACTGCCCCGAGTTTGACTCCTGTCGTGCAGGATGCCAACAAGCGCGCAACCTTCGTGAGTTCACTCCTCCAATTCTGCCAAACCAACAAGGTGGATGGCATGAGTTTTGACTGGGAGACGATCACTCAGACGGAAGTGCCCTTTTTCACGACCCTGATTGCGCAGCTCCGCGCCGCCGCGCCGCCCGGATTCGTAATCTCGGCCTACCTCAGCGATGGGGGGTTCGAGCGCCTTCAATCCAGTGCGGCGCAGTATCTGGATTGGATCGACGTGGGAACCTACGATGGCACCGGCCCCAACGGTGCCATGACTTTGGCCAAAGCCGCCACCGACCTGAACACTGCGGTCAACTCCTATGGATTTCCGAAAGAGAAGATCCTGATGGGGCTTTCGATCCACGAAAACACCTATTCCCTTGTCCAGGACAAGACCAATTGGGTGTATGACAACGGGTTTGGCGGCATGCAGGGATTCACTCTGGAAGCCGACGCTTTCGACAGCACCTCGCGGTTTCTGTCGGCGGCCGTTACGGCGCGTGCGGCGACGTTCGCCAATGCGAAGTTCTGGTCCGGTGGCGGCGATGGAACGTGGGCGGATACTTCGAATTGGCTGGCTGGCAGTGCCCCCGCTTCCACGAATGACGTTTGCTTCGGCCAGGACGCCACGAGTCAGTTCGACACCGTGCTTGGCAGCAATCTCACCGTGAAGAGCCTCATGGTCTATGATGTGCCGGCGCCCGTGACCATCACCGGAAGCTCGTTGACGCTCAGCAGCGGGATCGACATGAACTACAGCTACCAGGATCTGACGATCAATAGCCCCGTGAATCTTGGGGCGAGCCAGACTTGGTCCGTGGGTTATCCCCGGGTGGCCACGGTCAATGGCACGCTCGCCGGCAGCGGCTTCGGCCTTACCAAGGCAGGCAGTGGGACCGTCGCCCTCGGAGGAACCAATACCTACACCGGCGTCACGACCATCACCGGAGGATTTCTCAAAGTGACCACGATTGGTGATGGCGGTGTGGCGGGCAGTCTGGGCCAGGCGAGCAATGCGGCGGCAAACCTCGTTCTGAGTAGCGGCACCCTGCAATACGCCGGCGTTACCGCCAGCACCAATCGGAGTTTCACATTGACGGCCGCGATGGACAGTTCGATCTCGGTCACCGAGCCGACAACCAATTTGACAATCTCCGGGGCGTCGACTGCCACCACCGGTTCCTTGAACAAGACCGGCCCCGGGACTCTTACCCTGAGCGGGCTCAACCTCCACACGGGTGGCACCGACATCAACGGCGGCACCCTGGCCATTGGAGCCACCAACACCCTGAAGACGACGGCAGCCGTGGCAATGAACTCCACAGGCGGCAGCACCACACCGGGCACCTTGGATTTGAGCGGTTTCAGCCAGACCATCGCCAGTTTGGCCGTGATGAACACCGCAACAAGTTCTGCCAATGCCGATGCCGTGGTTATCGGTAGCGGGAAGGTTCTTACGGTCAACGGTGGCGTCACCATTGGCAGTCCCATCAATGGAGCCACCACGTTCGCCAGGTTTTCGGGTGCCGGCACGCTGGCTGTTAGCAACTCGAGCGGCACGTTCCAGGTAGGTGGTGGCAGCGCGACGATTGCCAACGCCGCCACACTGGACATGAGCTCCTTGTCAACCTTCACCGCCGCACTCGGCACCACCGGTACCTTTCGCGTCGGCGACAATGGTGCCGGAATTGCGGGAAACACTTCGGGTGCTTCGACCGCGATCCTTGCCAAGACCAGCACCATCACCGCCAACAAGCTGGATCTCGGTGGCGCGAGCACCGGTACCGCTACGCAAACCCTGAAGCTCGGATCGACTTCGAGCACGATCAACGTCAACAATGTTCGCCTCGGTGCCGAAGCGAATGCGAGTTCACGCAGCAGTGCGGAAATTTCGTTCCAATCCAGCACCGGCACTCTGACGATGCGTGGAGCGGCAGGAGGAGTCACCCGCGTGAGTCCGTTCGATGTGATCAATGATGACAATTCGACCTCCGCCAGTTGGACGGGCAAGGTCGATCTCAGCGGCCATAGCGCGGATCTCATGATCGGCACGTTGACCATTGGCAAACGAACAGCAACTGGCGGCACACAGGGCAGCGCCACGGGAACGTTTATCTTTGGTACGGGAACGCTCGACGTCACATCCATCGACATGGCCAACCACGCGTTCTCCGGCACCGCGGCCAACCCCTGCAACGCCAGCGGCACTCTGACCATTGGCGGTGGCACGGCAACGATCGGCAGCATTACCGCCGCGACCTACACCACTGGCAGCGGCACCGCCGGAGGCTCGGCCAATGCCACACTTAATTTCACCGGTGGCACCATCACGATGGGTGGAAATATTTCAAAGGGCACCGCAAATGCAGCGGCCACCACCACGCTCACTCTCAATGGAGCCAGCCTGAATATGGCCGGACACAACATCGGCGGAAGCGCCTCGATCGACAGCCTGAACTTCCAATCCGGTACACTCATGAATGTGGCGCAGATCAACAACGGAGCCGGGCTGACGAAATCCACGAATGGCACATTGATTCTAAGCGGCACCAACACTTACACCGGTCCGACCACGGTCAACGCGGGCACGCTGCGGATCAATGGTTCGACCGGCTCCGGCGCGGTCACTGTGGCGAGCGGTGCAACCCTCGGCGGCACCGGCAGCATCGGCGGCCCGGTAACCGTTCATGGTACGCTCGCCCCCGGGAATTCCACCGGCACTCTCACCGCCGCCAGCGCCAATCTCGGTACGGACGGGAACTTGCAGATTGAAATCAACGACGCCTCGACCCCGAAGAACGATCAGGTCGCGGTGGCCGGTGCGCTCAACATTGCCGGCACCACGCTTACGTTCAATGTGACCGGAACTCCCACCGCTGCCGCTTACATCGTTGCCTCCTATGGCTCTCGCATCGGCACCTTCGGGACGGTCTACAACCTTCCGGCCGGCTACAGCCTGAACTACAGCTACAACGATGGCGTCAGCTCCAACCACATCGCACTGGTCCATACGGGAGCGGATGCTTACACTGGCTGGCTCAGCGTTTACCCCGCAATCACGGGTGTCGATCAAGCGCCGGATGCGGACTTCGATCATGACGGCCTCAGCAACGGTGTCGAATTCGTGCTCGGTACCGATCCAACAGGGGGCACAGCCGCGAGGCCGGTGTTCGCCACCAGCGCCGGCAATTTGCAATTCACCTTCAAACGCAGCAAGTCTTCCAAGGGGCTCGCCGTGTATGTCCAGACCAGCACCAGCTTGCAGACGTGGGAGGATACTGTTCTCGTTCCCACGGTGGCCACCGCCGGACCGCCCGTGAGCGTGGTGGATAATGGGGATCTCCCTGACGACGTCATGGTGACTCTCCCGATGACGGCCGACCCGAAGAAATTCGTCCGGTTGCGCGTTGCAGTTCCCTCCTCTCCGTGAGGCAATCTTGAGGTGGGCAGCCGCTTCAATTTGCCATCCTTGGCAGCTTTGGGAATGCTTCTGAATCTCTTCGATGAAAATTCGAACTATCGTCACTGTGTTCCTGTTGGCGTAAGCGCTCCACCAACCACGGGTGCCACATGGAGCGCTTACGAACTGCTTCAGGACGGCTACGATTTCGACACCACACTGGCGAAGCAATGTCCACCTTTCCATATTGTGCCGACCACGGAGCCGGGCGACTACGTGCTACGCCTGAAGGTGAAGGAGGTGGCGGGAAAGAGCGACTCCGGCAGTGAGCTTTGAGGAGCTGTCAATGAACCACAGGGTGCTGCGCATCGGTTGTGGCATCCGCGGCGGGAAGAGGTGACGGCATATATAGGATTGCAGATTTCGCCGGGGTAACGAGATCGCCCGGTCTGGAGCCGGTATCCCAATCGAAGGTGGCCAGCACGATCCGCTCGGGGCCTTCGACTTTCCTTGCCGTATTCAGGGTAGGGACGACCTGAGCGCCACCTTGAACGCCCACGTGGATCGATACGACATCGGCCGGAGGATGGACGATGGTTTGTCGGCCTGGAGGAATCTGCAACTTCTGCTCCCCGATGACAACGAACTCCGTGATCGAGGATAAATTCACCACGCGGATGCAGCCTGGCGGAAATGCTTCCGGGCTGTCATCGAAGGGCCACTGTTTGGGTGCCGCGAGCCAATCCTCTTTCGGGCTGCTCTTGGTAAGGAACACGCTTTGAGGTTTGCCGGGAGCAGCCACGGGAATTTCGATCCATGGTTTCCATGAGGGCTTTCCCTGGCTATCCGGAGGTCCTGCAATCCGGATTCCGACCGCTTCCTTGCCTTTCACCGTGATAATCTCCGCAGGTGCATTGAGAGACATGGCAAGGTAGCCGCCCTCCTTGTTGTGAAGCCACCATTGAGCCGGCGCGGGGGGGCGGGTGCCTTCCCTTTCCTGGGCGAATCCCATGACCCCGTTCTTCAATTCGGGAACGAGTTCCGGAACGACGCCGAGGGGGATGACGCAGATTTGGGTAACGGAATCGGCGGGGGCTGCGGCGCCTGCCGCTCCTTCGGGAACCGCGTGGACCAGAGTCGAGGCGACGAAGGGAGTGAGAAGGAAGGCCGGGAGTTTCATGGATGATCGAAAGGGGGTCAGGACAGAGCGTTTACCTCTCCGGCAGTGAGCCAGCGGAAGGAGGTGATTGCGAAGCGTCGTCCGAAGCGCTCGTTGAGCGGATCAAGAGCGGTGTTGGCCGTTGATTTGCCAGTGCGGTATCTGGCACCGGTGGTGGAGGAGGGAACGGCGGCCCATTCCTCGACGAATGCCGGATCGAAGGGGCGGTTCCCCGTAGCGCTGCCGGTGGCTGTTAGAGCGGAATCGTTGGAAAGCAGATATTGTGGGGTTCTCTGGACTACGGCCTCACACCACGCGGTGGCGAGAAGCTTGCCGGTGGGGGTGACCTCGCGTGCCTCGCCGTAAGCGCGAATGACAAAGGTGTCTCCACGGGTGGTGAGTGTCGCACCCAGGGCCTCCAGGAGATCGCCCTGGGTCAGCGTGCCCGGCATGCCGGTATTTTTATACAACGACTGCTGTTGGGTGCGATGGATGGCGGATGCACCTGCCGCCCCATACGGATCACGGGAAAAATACTGGAGGTTTTGACGCATCGCAATGGTCTGGGACGCGGAATTCACTCCGGATTGTTCGATTGCGGAATCCAGCGTACCCATTCGGGCCATCAACAGATCGGGTGTGCTGGGAAACGTGAACGCCGCGTTCGCACCTGGGTCGATCTTGGTTGCGGTCATTCGGCGGGTGACGAAATCACCCAGCGTGAGGAACGGACCACGGAGCTGGACTTCAGACACGATCTTCGCAGCCAGACTGTCGATAGCGGCATCATCCAGGGCGGGGAATCCTCCGAAAACGCGGTCATCGTACTCGGAACCCGGGCGACCATCCAGCCAAGGGGCCACCACGCGGCTGTAAGCAGCCGTGGTGGCCGTACTGTTTCCCGAAGCGAGCGGGCGCGACAGATCCCGCATGCTGTAGAGCAATGCCTTCCAAGCCGCCAGACTGGTGGAATTCACATTGAAGCCGCCTTTGAGCAACAGAAGGGAAGCAGGGCGGAGGACCTCCGCTGCCGGACCGGGGGTCGTCAATTCGTCGATGTTGGCCTGTGGCGCATACGGGCTCGCCATCATCAAAGGGTTGGCCGACGGCTTTGCCGCGGTCCAACTTTTGGTTTCCCCCGCAGTTGACCGAGGGAGACCGGAAAGGAAGTAATCGTCGAAAAGAGTATTATTCACCTCGAACGCCAGGTCGTAGATCAAATTCTGGTTCGCGGTGACATTGGCAGGGTCGATGATGTCACCGTACAAGGCTCGGCCTGTCGCATTGTCACAAACCAGCTTGCCCCATTGATCGGCAGTGGTATTCGCGGCTACAACCCGGTTTGCCGATGCATCCGATTCGGCGAGCTGGGAAATCTGCGAGTGTCCGATGATGTAATTGGGATGCCACACGTAACGGGAGAGTGTGGCGTGACGGAGACGGGCCAACGATAGCAGAGGAGTTTCGGGATGAGGAACGTCGTAGAAGACGGTGCGCTGGGGCAGGGCAGCATTATCCGTGGGAGCCCAGAAGGGCGAGCCGATGGCTGAAGTTCCATTCGATCCGGTGGCCTGTTCCATCTCGGCCGCCCCTCGTGTGGGCTGGACTCCGTTCCAAGGGGTGTACACCGGGAGGTAATATGCGTTTCGGCTTCCGAGGGGCGTACGGCAGTTGATTGGAGCGCGTGGATTATAGTCGGAGCCCCAGGCAGCCGTGAGCCATCCGGGCGCGATGCTCGACCGAGGGGCTTCCACGAAGGTCAACCAACGACCGGAGCGGGTGAGTTGGGCTGGAGCCAGAATCGTTTTGCTCAGGACACCTGCGGACCGGAGATTCATTTTCGGAGCGCTTTGGAAGTTGGTGTTCCAATCCTCCTTGTCGGATTGATAGCCCTGCAAGCCCGCTTGCGCGGAATAGAAACTCTGCAATGTGGGGAACGACTGGCCGGACGTCCCCGGGCCCAACAAATCATTGCTGCTGATGGCCGTCGAGGAGCCGATCACGCCCTTGAATATCCAGCTCTCCGCCTGGAAGAAGCATTGGGCATCGCTGAATTTGTAGGTGGCTCCGCCTCCACTCACCAGACTGGCGTCCACTGTCTGGGTGGATGGCACGTAGAAGACTCCTCCCGAGCTGGAAGCCGAGGCCGTGAGCTTGTTCAGGGAAATGTCCGATCCCGAATAGCAGCCCGCCAGCCCGTTGAGGGTCGGAGCCGCAGCGGCCTTGCTGTCGGGCGTATAGACCTTGCACTCGCCGGGACCGAATGATTCGGACGGAATGAGGAAGCAGAAATATTGGCGGGTCCAATTCCCCCCCACCGTAGCCGCCATCATATTGGTCAATGCAATGGCTTTTGCTGCGCCACTCGCCGGATAGATGGTCACCCGGTCGGTGCCCGAATTGATGCGAAGAGGCATCACGACCACATAGCTGGCGGCCTTCAGCTTCACATTGTATGGATTCCAAATTTGCACCCGGGGATAGAGAAGAGGGATGATCTTTGCTGTCGTGCCTTCCGTCTGGTAAACAAAATCGAGGCTCAGACGCGCATCCGTCATCAGAGGATGAATCGGCATGCCGGTGACCGGGTTGGGGGAGCCGGGCATCAGGACTCTCGAAAGCATGTCTCCAGAGAGGGCAGGGGCGACGCCTTCCAACGCGTAATTCAGGCTTGAGCGGACCGTCGCCCGCCACATTGGAAACCGGGGCGTCACGACCATTTTCGAAGGATCCGCCGAGGTGGGGGAACTGCTGCGGACGTCCTCTCCGAGCAGGCTCCAGCCGCGCAGCATGCCCATGACGGGGCTGCCACCCTGATTGTACCGGTCGCCGGGAACCATGGGAGTGGAGTCTCCAATCTCACCGAGCTTGTAATTATTCAAATCGATACGGACGGTGTCGGCCGTGTTGGAGAGATAGGCACCGAGGTCTCTCTTGAGTCCGCCGTTGAGTGGATTGGAAAGCACGCTCTGTGACACGGTCGTGAAATCACCCAGATGCTTCGGTATGTTCTTCGCCTTCGTGGAGTCAGGTTGGAGGATCTGTGACGTACCGAGGCTTACTACCTTGGGAGCGTTGTCAGGAGTGAGGCTGGATTCCCATTCGAAGCCCGGAGTTTTGAACGCATTGTGGCGGATAGGGGATTGAAGTGTTGTCAGGGTGATGGGCTTGGAGAGATCCGGCTTTTCCTCAGGCTTCGGAGGGGAGAGATCGAGACGGGCTTTGAGACTCTCATCACTTATCCAGTAGGCATAGTTGCCCGGATTGCTGCCGTTGACAGCTACGATCGGTGCGGAGACCGAACGAGTGGTGGAACCATCTGCGGACAGCAGGTGTGCGAGGACCACGCTGTTGGCGGGGATAGCTAGGGTCGCATCGGGCTGGGTGCCGCTCACGAGCCAAGCGATCCGTTGCTTGTCCCGCCAGTTCGTTTGAGTCGCTCGCACGTCCGTGGTCCAATTTGGATCCGCTCCGGCTCCTCCATTGTTGCGTCCAACCATTGGGAGTTTGGTGTCGACGACGCGGGTGTTATAGGCCGCAATCCAGTCTGGATTTGGAACGTTACCGCTTTTCAGTTGGGAGGCTGGCGCACTGGCACGGATGTCCGAGCCGAGATTCTTCTGGAGATCGCCGATGGCCAGCATCAGAGCAAGCCGTGCATTGGCGCGGGCGGTGCTCTGGGCCTTGCCGACATCGGAACCACGGAGCACGATTGAGGACAGGCTCAACAGGCCTAGGGCGATGATAGTGAGCAGCACCATCATCATCAACGTGAAGACGAGAGCGAAACCTTTTGTGGGACGTCTCGATCCAATCAGTGAATGGTCATTGTGCATACGAGTAAGGCCAGATTCCGAGATTGGCTGCAATCTTCAAGAGGCAAGGATCGTGACTTGCTGCGCATTTTTAAAGCGCGGTTGAAGTGCCTGTTTCGGGTAACAAAGAAGCTCAGATGTCGAGCTTCCCATGTCCCCCAACGAGCTTCCAGACCGGGCCATTGGGATCGTAAGGAGGCGCATTGGTCGCTGGAGCAGGTGCGCCGTTGTCAAAGCGGAAGAGCGGGAGAATCGGGGCGCCGGTGGGGCACTTGGGATAGTTGACGCCTTCTTCCTCGATGAGCAGAGAAGCACCGAATTGACCGCCCGGGATCTCACTGATCAGGACTTCGATGGGATAGGTGGATCCTGCACGGGCTTCAAATTCGATGCCCACGGCGTAGCCGAGGTTTCCTTCGTAGTGCGGGTTGTTCGGATAATGGTAGATCGTAGGCTTTTGGCTCTTGCTGCCGTGTAGTCCGGTGGTTCCCACATGGTAGCCGTGATCAAAGACGTTTTGTCTATTGAAGCGGACGACCAGAACGTCGTCGGCAGTGCCAACGAAGCGGTACTTTCCAGACTTGGGTGGGCTGACATTTCCCCGATAGACGATGATCCATCGACTGGGCTGCACTTCCTTCTCGCAATTGAACGCTTTGGGGGCGGCGTCGGCCTGCATGATGGGGATATAAAATCGGGTTTGATAGAGCTTCACATTCGGCTGGAAATACTTCCGGGCCAGTTCCCGTTCGTTCCAGCCGCCGTGGCCCGTGAAGTCGGCGATGACGGTGCCAAGTTCGGCAGGCGTCATGCCGGTGGGCTTGTGCGACGGGTCCTGCTTGGTGTCGTAGAATTCACCCACGAGGGCATTCGTATTCGGATCGAGCATGCCGAAGGGATTCATCTTTCCCGCGCCCCCCATGCCAGGTCCCATGCCGTCGCCAAAGCCCTTGCCTTTTCCGTTCCCCTTTCCCCCGCCGGAACCACTGCCGCCCAGACCGGCAGCCAATCCGGAGGAGCCGAGAGCCCCGACGGACGACATCGCAGACGCCGGATCAGGCTCGGGAAGGGTGAAGGTGCTGGTTGCATTCTTCGCCGCCAAACGGGGGGCATTCATTGTGGTCATCGTCGCCCGCTTTTTCATGGTCGTTTCACTCTTGGCACCAGGCTGTCCTCCACCACCTCCCTTTGACATGAAGTCGACGTCGGGCTGCTTGTTCGGGATGATTTGGAAGATCCAGAAGATGCCCAGAGTGAGAATGACCGCGTGGACGATGATCGAGATGGAAAGGGAACCTCCTCCGAGTCTGCGCCAAAAGCCGGACTTGCGGCGGTCTTCGGCTGCCTTGGAGGGTGCCTCGCGGGAAGTAGAAGGTATCATGAGTTCTTGGAGAATCGGAGTTTCATACCTTGGGATGCGTGCAATTTTTCCGGGTGTGCGGAACCCTGCTACGGAGATCCAGTCCGGTAATGACTACCCTGGGCAAAAGGAGGAAAGGAAGTCTGACGGACCCTCAGTTGCTGCGTATTTTTGATACTCGGTTCGAAGCGAGCTTCCGCGGCATCAAAACCCGAGCCAAGGCGGAGTATTTTCACCGGTATGGATAGGGTGCCAAAACCGATCTCCGGGTGCCTCGGGTTTTTCAACCGGGTATCATTTGTGCCCTGATCCGGCGACGAGCCCCTCATTTTCGCATTCTACCCAAGGAGCAGTCACGAGACTGGCGCGGATGCGAAAGCCTGGATCAGGAAGATGAAGCGGCCCCGGCTACGGATGTTATTTCATCGTTTCTGATTTCAAGGCGCAACTGCGGCAGGAACCGGATCGACAAGCATCTTTAGTGAGACCGGAGCCGCGCCCTGGGCTCCTCGGGGATTGGGAATGGCCAGCACGATCAGTCTGGAATCGGCAGGCACCTGATAGGTGCTGTTGACGATCGGGTAGGACGAATCAGATGCCACGGCATCAATTCGGAAGCGGATATCGGCGGGCTCCTCGGCCGCAAGTTTCAAGCTCTTCGTCTCCTTTCCGCGGAGTTCTACGATCGTTTCCTCGAAGCGCGCCTTGAGGGGGATGGGAGACAAATTGACCAGCAAGACCGAACGCGCGGGCAGCTTTTCGGCGGAAAGGTCCACGACGGTGGCGATAGGTTTCTGCCAACCTTCCTGACCCGGGTCGGCATTCAACAGGATGAGAGGTGAAAGCATTTCTGCGAGGTCGCAGGTAAGTTCAGGCGGAGTGGGTGCCTTTGCGAGCAACGGTCGTAACAAACGCAGGCGGATCTGTGCCCCGCCCTTGTATCCGGGAACCATCGCCAGTTCATTCGGCCAGGCGGAAAATTTGTTGGGCTGGGCCTTGGTTCCGTCGCCAGGCTTGTCTCCGCCGAGCAATTCCAGACTGGTGGGAGGGATGATTTCGGGCGGAGGATCGACCTCTACGATTTTGTCCCCGTGTTGTTCAAAGACGGGCATGGGGCGGACGCCGGCGACGAGCAGGCGCAACGTGCGTTTTGGCTTCTCTTTGGCACCGTCTGGAGCCTGTGCGAAGGCGATGGACGGGAGGATGCCCAGCGCCAAAATGGCGGAAAGGAGGATTGATGTTTTCATATTTCGTCCGGATTGAGCCAGCGGAAGGACACAACGTCAAAGTGGCGGCCGAAAACACCGGTGGTGCCGGTAGCCGGATCGAGTCCAGTCGAGTCCGCCACGATCGGGGTGGGTGAGCGTTGAATGATGGCTTCCGCCCAGGCGCGGGCCGTCACGGTGCCCGTGATGGGGTTCCGGGTTTCGCCATAGCTGCGGATAATGAAAGTGTCGCTGCGGGCGCTCAGGACAGGTGCCAGTTTTTGCAGAAGGTCCGCCTGGGTGAGGTAAGCGGGTGCTCCGGTCATCTTGCTGTCCGCCCAGTGGTTGTGGTCGGGTTTGGGGCCGAACCAGGGATTGCCACTGGCAAGTGGGAAGGTCGGTTTCGGGTAAGAGCTGCCATAGGTAATCTGCGGGGCGTCCGATGTTCCGCCCATGTTGTATTCCGTCTTGGCGATCTGGTAGCTGGGACCGCTCAATGCCGAGTTGATGGTGGTGCGGTCGATGGCAGCTTGCAGGGCACCTTTCAAGCCGGTGCGTGTCAGATTGGTTTCCGCTCCGCTGGTAGTTGGGGCGGCAACCAGCCGACGGTTCACAAAATCCGCCAGCGAGACGAACGGACCGCGGCGTTTGACCTCGACTACGATTTCTTTGGCCAGTGAGGTGATCTGATCGTCGGTGAGCCGACGGTAGCCGGACCAGGCCGAGGCATCGGTGGCACCCTGATTGGTGTATTCCTGCCCTGCGGGATGGAGCAGGCGGGAAAACACGTCGTTCGCTTTCACCGTTGTGCCATCAGCGAGGGTGATGGTCATCGCGGGATCGGATCGGAATGAGGCGATCAGAGCCTGCCATGCCGCTTCACTGGTGGAGTTGACGTTGAATGCCCCGGCAACCATTAGGCGGGATGCCGCACGGTTCACGTTCTTCAGGTCGGCTACGACGGTCGGATCGGTCACGGCTCCCTGAGGGACCATCCGCGGATTGGGTAGCGGCACTCCCTGGGTGAAGGTGGATGTCTGGGAAACCGAGGAGAGGAAGAACCGATCCCACAGAGCGAAGTTCGCTTCGAACGAGAGATCGTGAAGGAAGCTCTCGTTGTCCATGTTCGGGTAAATGTGTGCCTGCCGCACGTCGGTCCAGATCCGGTCATTGACCCCGATGGTGTTCCAGGAATCCGCCGACACGTAGTTGGTGGACTTGTCCCGTGGCACGCGGGGGTCGGCGAGGCTGTTGCCGAAGGCATATCCCGGATGCCAGACGAATTGCGAGAGCGGGGCATGCTGGAGCATTCCCATCGACAGCAGAGGACTATCCTTTGAGGGAAGTTGGAACAGCGGATAGGTCGTGGCTCCGAACTGGCCTGGCGCGCCGAAAGGCGAGACGCGGTTGTGACCACTGACGGAAACAGGCGCCAAGGCCGGGTCGGACCAATCCCAACCATAGGGGTCGTCGATCATTGGTCCTGCCGTGTATCGACCCGCACAAGCTGAGGCGCGGAAGGCTACCTCCACGGGAGACCGGACATTCCAACCGGCCCGCAGGTTTTGATTGGCCAAGAGATTGTAATCAAGGAACGGCGTGTTATAGGAGCCGGGGCGAACGCTCCGGTTCTCGATGGTGTCCTGGAACCAAGTGAATCGGTGGCCCCACTTGTAGCGGTAATAGGGGTAAGGGACTGAGGAGCTGGTGGTCTCTCGAAGGGGCGCGGAAACGTTCGCGGGCACGCTGCCAATGCCGTCACCGTACCATGGAGCTCCGGAACCCTCCGCTCCGTCTTCCGTCTGAAGGATATATTGCAGGGGGGGGTAGTTGGAAGGGTCGTTCCAGAGCTGGGGAACGCTGCCATTACCTGTCGCTCCTTTCACCAGGAAGAGCTTGTACCAGTATTGTTTGTAGCCGAAGGTGGAAGCCATGTCAGAGATGGTGAAGACCTGATAGGCGGCATCCTGGAGTTTATCCGGGGTGAGGGAGATCGTGGCATTGCATTCCAGGAAGAAGCTGTCGGAGAGGGGCAGGGATGCGGAAGGGGTCAGAGGAAAATTCGCGATACTGGTCGCTGCTCCTCCGACGTCGCCCCAGTACTTGGCGTGGTTCGGAGAACCTGCGGCATTGGCGGTGAAGAGGACCGCCTCGCCTGGCGCGAAGGATGCAGAGGGCAGAAAAAAGGCCGGGCGGTGCGGGATGTTGTTCAGGCCATCCGCATAGGCGTATTGGCTGTACGGACCGCTGCTCTCAAAAAAGTGCCTGTCGGCCTCGCCCTGACCCGGAACCTGAGGGCGGATGACGAACTGGTGAGGCATCGCGATCTGAACCGCGTAATTCGCTGCATTCAGCCGGACATTATAGGGGTTCCATAGAACGACGCGTGGGTAGTAGTGAAGCCGGAATCGGTAGGTGTTTGCGCCTGTGCCAGGATCGGGCCCTCCTACCTTGATCAGGGACACTCCGTAGGAAATCCCTGCGTCGACAATCACGGGATGGACGGCGATCTTGTCCTGGCGGCTGAGGTCAATCCCACTGCTGGTGTCGATCGCATTGCCCTGGCCGAAATAATTTTTGACCATGCCCGGGACACCATTTCCCGCAACCGGGCTCATCGCTCCTGGTGCGGTTCCCGAGATGGAGCTCGATAGGGCATTCCAAGTCTTCAATAGGCCGAATTTTGGCGATATGTTTTGGAGTGCTGGCGTATCGAGTAGTGCGGTGGTAGTGTTGATGGCTGGGCGGGTGGAACCGAGTGCGGCAGCTACCCCGGTTTCGAGGAGGGCATTCAGATCCCGGCGCAATCCACCGTTCTGGGTGTCTGCAATCACCCCGGAGGAAACGAAGGAGATATCATGGAAATGGTCACGCCGGACAGTCGCCGGTGTCGGCACCGTCAACAAGTCGCTGGTCTGTCTGGTGAAGGTGCGGCCGGCATCGGCGTGAAGTGTCTCATAAGTGCCATAGCCGGTCATCTTGCTGATGCCTTCCTGCGCGGGAATAAACGGAGCGTTTGCCAGTGCGGGAGCGGCGGTGGCCTCATCCAGATTGAAGCGCGCTTTCACACCTTCGTCGCCAACCCACCAGGCGTAGGCACCGGATGTGCGGCCATCGCTACCGGTCAACGTGACAACGGGAGCCCGCACCTGTTCCGTCGCCGCATTGACTGAATGGCTGCCGACCAAAAGGATGTCGGTTGACTTGGCCGCAGACGTCGGATCGAGAGTTGTCGCAGGTGACGGGTTGCTAACCAGCCATTCGAGGACCTGACTCTTCGGGGCATAGCCGGAATTGGTGCGTCGGTCGATGATCGTTTCCTTGTCTGGGGACGTATCGGAGGGGCTTGCAGCTTTCCGGTACAGAAGTGGCTTCACAGTTGTGCCGGTTTCCCCCAGCAAGCCGTCCGTGCGCCAGACTCCGGTCCAATGGCGGTTGGTAATCGTTGCGGTGGACCCAGGCGTTTCCAATAGCGACGATTCCGCGGTTACCCGTATGTCGCTGCCGGCTTGTTTCTGAACGTCGCCGATGGCCATAAGCAGCGCGATCCGGGCGTTTGCACGCGCGTTAGCCATGTCCTTGCCGGCGCCCGCATCACGCAATGAGATGGTGCTGAGCGAAAGCATGCCAAGTCCGATAATTGTGAGCAGCACCATCATCAGGAGAGTGATGATAAGTGCGAAGCCACGTCGAATTCTCCGCATGCGGATCGGGTTGAATCTTCCGATCGATGGTTTTCTTGGGTCTAAGGAGATCATGCCTATGTCCCCGGGATTCTACCGAAGCGATTGGCCAACGCATCCTAATTGCCTTTTGATTTGGAGGGTTTCGCTTTCGATTTTGGCACCCCTCGAGAGCGGTTGAAGACGAACATCGGAGTACGGAGATCGCGTAGTTAACGCGGGAAGGAGCGCCCTGTATGAGAGTGGAGAGATTTGGCCAAAAGCCGTCGCTACTCGGATTTTGCGACCGGCAGGCCGTTGAGGTAGAGCCGCCGGATTTGGGTTTTGAAGTCGGGCGTGGCGGCCATGAACGACCACTGGTTCACAGGGAGCTTCGTCGTGAAGCCGAGGGCGTTGCCATTGGCCCAAGAGGAAAACCGCGTAAGCCCAGCTCGGATCGAAATCACGGTACGGTCACTTTGATTCGGGCGAACCGCTTTGGATCTCCGGCAGGTGCCGAGTATTCGACCGAGTTTCCATGATCGGCGACACCGGCGGTGACGGTGGTCCAGTCGATCAGATTGGTGGACGTCTGAATGACGTAGCTGGCGATGGCGTTCGGATCCTTTGGCCAGGTGATCTTGCCCTGGCTCATGGCAGGACTGGCGGGGAAGGGGGGATCCGATTGCCCCATGAAGTATCGCACACCGTTCGGTATTCCACTATGGCTGAAGTCCTGGTCCGGGGTGCCGCCTCCTGCGTGGGCCGCTGACCAGATCAGGTAGCTGTTGCTGGAGCCGAAAGAGAGAACGCCGGTGGTTTCGCCGAAGGACCAGGTATTGCCGCCAACCACCTTCGTCCAGACGCCGGAGGACCTGGTGAAGCCGGGGATGTTGAACGTGCCGTTGTAAGTTCTGCTGGCCACATCCACCAATGTCCAAGTGTTGCCAGGAGTCGTGCTGGCGTTTGAGAGATCGATGTTGAAGGTGCCGTTGAGCGCCGCGGCACCAGTGCCGGTGACCTTGTTCGAAACTCCGTTCATGGTAGGTGAAAATTTCAGGATCCCGCCTGTTGCCAGTACCAGTGTTCCATCATTGACCGTTGTGTCTCCCACATAGGTGTTGCCGCTGCCGCTGATCGTCAGAACGCCGCTCCCGTTCTTTGTTACTCCGCCGCTGTGGATGAGATTTGATGTGACGCTGATATTACCTGCTCCCCCAATGGTGAAGAGCCCTGTTCCTGTCACGTTGCCAGTGGTGAGCGTGAGCATCTGGGTGGGGGTGGTGACGTTCAGGCACCCGCCGCCGGCTCCGCCGATCGTGAAGCCGCGAATATAGGTCGCGGTGGTGCCCGTGTAGACGAGGGTGCCCCGGGTGACGGCCGAGCCAAGCGTCACGGATGAAGAAGAATTGCCGAGGCTGCTGCTGCCACCACTGACTACGATGTTGCCTGCGTTCAGCGAGCCATTGGCGATGATTGTGGACCCCGTGTAGGTATTGGAACCCGAGACGGTCAGGGTGCCGGTGCCTGCCTTGGCCAAGGTGGTATTGCCGCTCATCACACCGGAAAAGGCTGCGGAACCATCGCCGTTTCCGGCGACTAGAGTCTGGGCGTTTCCGCTGTTGTTCGTCACCTTGCCCGCTCCGGAGAGAGTGCCGATATTGAAAACGGCGTTCGCAGAGCCGTTCAGAGTCAGATACGCACCCGGGCCGGTGCCCGCGGCGATATCGATGTTCATGGCGGTGCCGTAGGTGCCTGCCGCACCGTTCAGCCAAAGCGTCCCTTCATTGACGAGGCTCCAGTTGCAATTATTGCTCAACGCGGTTCCAGAAAGCTGCAGGCGTGCTCCGTTCGAGCCGGTGGTATCGATGGAGAAGGTTCCGTTGCCGCTGATGGCATTGCTGTAGCTCAACACACCGCTGGCTCCCCCTGACGTGGCAAGCCGCATTCGGGCGTTGTTCACGATACTTGGGGATGCGAACGAGGCGATGGTGCCTACCACGTCAAGCGAGCCGGCACTGACAGTTGTGGTCCCGGTATAGGTAGGTGCCGCCGTCAAAGTCGCGGTTCCACTGCCGATCTTGATCAGTCCGCCAGACCCTGACAGGACATTGGCCAGGGTAATGGAGTTGGATTGGGAATCCAGTGTAAGAGCCCCATTGGTGCCGCTGAGGGAAAACGGCAGGCTACTTGGGACGGTAAAGCCGCCGTTCGCCCGCAGGGTGCCCCCGCCCATTTTCAGTGAAGCCGTACCACTCCCTTTGTAAGGATTGCCGGTCCATGCGAGGACGCCGCCTGTCAGATTGAGAGTGCCGCTGGAACCGTTACCACCGAAGGACATGACGCGCGAGGCGACCGAGCCTCCGGTGATGTTCAGGACCGCCGCACCGGAGCCATTGCCCACATACAGCTCGGAGATGGGAGAGGTAGTGACGGAGAGGCTGCCACTGGTCATGTTGACCGTGCCTTGCTGGATCTGCAGAGCCGTGTTGACATCCAGAGTGCCGCCATTGGTGACATTGAGAACGGCGGCGCTATTCTGCATCCACAGGCCCCATCCGCCGGTGGTGTTGGTTGTTTTGAGACTCGCTCCATCCACCGTAATGCTGCCGACGCTCAAATTGAGCTGGCTTACGATCGCGTTCGAATTGCGGAATGACACCCCTCCCGACCCGGTCTTGGTGAGCTGGAAATTTGATGCGGTGAGGCTGCCACCAAGGGTCAGGGTGCCGGTGTTGCTGGCGAGGGAAAAGTCCGCGGCAGGCGTTGAATCCAGATTCCACGCATTGTCACCCGAACTGGTGATGCTGTTGCCAATCGAAACCGGATTACCCGAAATCGTGAAGCCGCCGTTGGCGAGCGTGATGCTGCCCACGGCTGTCAACGAGTCGTTGGTGTTGCTTTGCCCGACACTTCCGGAAAACGTGATGACATCGCCATCCGTTGGAAGAGCGTTCCAGTTTGCTGCCGTGCTCCAATTGCCATCGCTACCGCCACCGCTCCACACGGGGGGTACCATGACCGTGCCGACGTAACCCGTCGCACCGGCCGACTGTTCGATCTTGTAGTAGGCAGGAATCACATAGGAGCTCGCATAGGGGATATTTGAGGAGATCAACGTATCATTGATCGTCAGGGAGTAGCCGGTGGGGGTGAAATCGTAAACGAACTTGTAATTTGTGGCGGCCGCGTAGGTTTGTGCCGTGGCGATGGCCGCACCGTTGTAGTACTTGATCGTGCCATCGCTATCGAAGAAGGCACCGCCCAGGATCGTATTGGCGGCATCTGCGTCGATTCGCAACGGAATGAATCTCTTGTTCGTTTGTTCCGCACGGGCGGAGAACGCGAACTGGCTTTCCACCGTTCCAATGGCCTTTCGAACCTTCAACTGATGGGAGGCATCCGCCGCCGCTCCCACGCAGTGCGGGGAAATGGGAGCGGATAGTTTCCGGAAATAAGTGGTGGAAAACGCGCCAGAGCTCGGCACCTCCGCATATCCGCTTTCAAACGTCCAGCCATCCACCTGGGTATCGTCCAGCATTTCCGGGTGGTTGACCAACTCCTCGAAGGGCATGTCCCATGTCATTAGTGACAGGCTGGGAAGTAGCGAGGACTGGTCCGGCTGGTCTTCGTACCACAAGTAGGTCTTTCCATTCACGCTGAGCAAGCTGCCGTCTGCGACCTGGGCGGCGGCGGTCTTGTTCACCCAGATCCGGGAGAGCCAGCCCATGCGGGTCCAGTTGTTCAGATCGGTGGACTTGTAGAGAGAGCAGGAAGTTGGCGTGAGGCTGTGGAAGCTTTGTGGATCGGTTTCGTGGATGATGCAGTAGTAGGTGCTTCCCACTTTATGCACCTCTGCTCCTCCCGTCGCATTTTCGGCTCCGTACGGGAACGTGGTGTTGGTCAGGACCGGATTTCCCGGATATTTGGTGAGTGTGGTCAGGCTGGGGCCATAAGCTCTCCCCACCCGCCATGAAAACCACTGCGAGCCATGGCCGCTTATGCCGGGCGGCACATCGGCAGCTTCGTAAGTGACCTGCCACTGATTTGCTTCATACCAGATGCAGATGTTTCCGGATCGATATTCATCCCATGAGCCGGCGGGTCCCAATCCAATGATGAGATTGCCGTTGTTTAGCTGGGTCCACGATCCGGGAAGGCCGGTTACCGAGTAGAACAGATCAAATCCAAACTGCCCGTTTCTGCCCACCGGCATGTAGTAGCCCGCAGGCTCACCTGCCGCCGTGGCACTCGGAAGATGATAGACGTAGGGGCAAGCCCGGTAGTAAGGCGTGTTGCCGACGCAAGTCCCCTGGTCCGTCCAGTTCTTGCCATCGGGGCTGGTGGCGTAACGGATGACCGGGTTGTTCCAGTAGTCCCCGCCACTGTCCGGGGCACCATGGTACCACGATTTGAAGATCCCATCCTCATACAGCATGGTCTGCTCGACTCCCCACTGGCCTTTGACCACTCCATCCCGGTTCGGCCCCTGCCGCTGTGGTCCTTGGAAAATCGTTGGAGCCGCGATCAGTTGCGACGTCGGCAGAGCGCCGAGGAAGAGCAAGAAAAGGAAGTGAAAGAAGCGGCGCATGGAATGTTGGATTATTGGGGGGGGAATGGGGCCGCCGACATTCATCGGCGACCCCTTTTAACTCCGGAGAAAACCCATTAACTCCGGAGGAAATTTCAGGCGCGGCGGCGGCGCAAAAGAAGAAGGACGCCGAGGCCACCAAGGAAAGGCGCACCAGGTTCGGGAACGGCAGTGAAGCTCAGCAGTCCGCTGCTATTCAAGTTGGCCACGTAATCGGTCGTGTCATAATTCGTGAATGTCAGGCTGCTGACGGAGCCCGAAGTGAATCCGTTCAGAACCTGATACGAGGACGTGTAGTCCGTTACCGAATTTGTGAGGTCGAACGTCCCGCCGGTGAGGGAAAATGTGCCGGTGCCGCTGCCGAGAATCTTATCGTAAGAGGAGGAATTCAGAAGACTAAGGTCCAGTGTTCCACCGGACATGGAGAAGTTCTGGTTGATTCCCAGCGTGTATGTTCCCGCGCCCGCACCATTCGCGGCCAGGATGCCATTGCTCATGGACAAGGCACCGGTGCTAACATTGGCCAATGCGGAAACGAGAGAACCGCCGTTGATCAGAACCGCGCCGGTTCCGAGGGCGTTGAGGCTGCCGGCCGAAAGCGTGCCGCCACTTATCGTCGTTCCGCCGCTGTAGGTGTTCGTGCCGGACAAGGAGAGTGTTCCGCCGTCTGTCTTCGTAAGGCCGCCGGAATGGGTGACATTGGACGTGATCGTGGTGTTGCCCGCGCCCCCCACGGTGAGCAGACCGGTGCCGGTCACGGTGCCGCTGCCGATGGTGAGCGTTTGCCCGGATGTGGTGACGTTCAATCGTCCGCCTCCGGCACCACCTACGGTCAGGCCACGGGTGTAGGTAGCCGTGTTGCCGGTGTAAGACAGAGTGCCTTGGGTGGAAGCCGAGCCCAATGTTACTGCCGAGGTCGCGTTGCCCAGGTTGCTGCTGCCCGCACTGACGACGATATTCCCCGCGCTGAGTGTACCGTTAGAGATGGTGGTGGCACCGGTATAGGTATTGCTGCCCGACTGCGTCTGAGTGCCGGTGCCGGTCTTTGTAAAGGCGGTGGCACCGCTCATCACCCCTGAAAAGGTCGCTGATCCGTCACCATTGCCGACGACGAGGGTTTGGGCATTTCCTCCGTTGGTTACTTTTCCCGCACCTGCCAGGGTGCCGATGTTGAATACCGCTCCGCTTGAGCCGTTCAACTGCATGTAGGCTCCGGGTCCGGTTCCGGCAGCGACATTGACGTTCATCGCCGTGCCGGAAGTTCCCGAGCCATTGAGCCAAAGCGCACCTTCGTTGACGACGTTCCAGGAATTGGTGTTGCTCAGCGCCGTCCCGGAGAGTTGGAGACGGGCACCATTCGACCCGGTGGTGTCGATGGTGAAAGTCCCCGTGCCGCTGATGGCATTACCGTAGCTCAATACCCCGCTCGCCCCGCTGGTGGTCGCGAATCGCATGGTGGCATTGTTCACGATTCCGCTTGAGGCGAAAGAGCTGATGGCTCCGGCAATATCCAGTGAGCCGGCGCTGATCGTCGTCACGCCCGTGTAGGTGGCGGTGCCCGAGAGAGTAAGCGTTCCGGCTCCGATCTTCGTCAGAGAGCTGGAGTTGCTATTACCGATGCCGCTGGCGAATGTGACGTTGTTTCCGTTCGTGTCGAACGTGGCGGTCGTGGCGGCCACCATGCCAAGGCGCCCGGAGACGTCCTGGGTATTGCTGCCATTCCATTGCAGCGCGCCGCCGTTCATCGAAATGGTTCCGCTCGATCCAAGCGCGCCATTGGTGAATGAGAGGGAGCCGGCGCTGATGGTGGTGCCACTCGTATAGCTGTTGGCACCGGTGATCGTCATCCTGCCCGCTCCGGTCTTCACCACACTTCCCGTATTGAAAATGGTTGCCGAGACGACCAGATCACTGGTCACGTCGGTGCCAGTGGCGACGTTGAAAGTGGCGGTGAGGGTGTTGAGGTTGAATCCCTGGCCGGCACCGCTTCCGCTGATCACGTTTTGCGCGCCGCCACTGGTGACGAAAGAGTTGTTTCCGGTGAAAACCGCCCCTCCCTGCCCCCCGACGATTGCATCGATCGTCCCGCCGCCGGTCGCGTCAAAAGTAAAGGACTTGCCACTGAAATCGAGCCGTGTACCCGCGATCCGAAGAGTCGAGGCGCCATTGATGGAAAGATTGCCGCCCGAGTAGGTGTGGCTGCTGGCGTCACCCGTCAGAACAAGAGTGCCGCTGTTCACAATAGTCGCCCCGGTGTAGCCGGTGGTGCCTGCCGCGAAGGTCACGGTGCTTGTTCCATTTTTTGTGACTCCTCCCGAACCATTGATGGAGCCTCCGGACAGCGTGTAATTGCTCGCGCCATTGAAGACCATGCCGTTTTGGGTCACGGTGCCGCTGATCGCGATGGCGATGGAGCCTCCGGCGGCTCCACTGAACGTCGCACTATCCGGGGTGGCATTGCTCCAGGCAGCGCTGACAGTGCCATTGTTCCATGTGGTTCCCCCATTGCTCCAGGTGCCCGCGGCGTCTGTTATCGTCGCGTCCGCCGCGTTGGTGGTATCCCACGTCAATGCAGTGGCACGAGCACCCTGGATCATCACCAAGGTGGACGCAGCAACAAGAGGGCGAAAAGCGATGCACCGGTAAAGTTCGCGCGGTTTCATGGTTGGAGTCTGGGTGCTGGCAGCACCAGATGCGATATAACCCCCTTTCGATTCCGGGAGATTTGTTTTCGATTTTGGCACCCCCTGTGCCGGCTACGGCTGGGTGACGTGAAGTCGCCCAAAGAGCCTTCCGTCTGCCGCGTTGGACAGCGGAATGGCGATGCTCATGGTGTCCGGGGATGCGCCATTGTCGCTGACCATCGTGGGTGTGATATCGTGCCAGATGATCAGATCGGTGCTCCACTGGCCGGTTTGGGTGGTGTCGGCCGTCGAATTGTCATTGCGGGAATAAGTCAGTAAGAGATTCGATCCAACGGTGGTCTGGCCTGGGAGAATGGACGTGTTTGCCATCCGAGGATCACCCCCGAGAACGTATTTCAACAGGTTCGGGATACCATCACCACTGGGGTTGGCGTTGACACCGACGAGGGCTGGATCGACCGAGCCGGGATAATGCTGGCTGATCCAGGCAGCGTATCCCGTGGGAATCACCAGGGAACCCGATCCCGAAAAGTAGGTGGGGTGGTTGATCGCATTGTAGACGCCGGGAGCTTGAACGACTCCTCCCAGGGTAAGGGCTGCGATGGTGTCACTGGTGCCGTGGGTGAGATTGAGAACCGCGCCAGGGGCGATGTTGACCGAGCTGGTATCAGAGAGAAATGCCTGGGAGAGGGTAAGGGTGCCGCTGCTCACAATCGTGGAACCACTGTAGGTGTTCACACCGGACAGAACCAGAGTGGCGGGACCGGACTTGGTGAAGCCACCCGCGCCGGAAATGATGCCGGAAAATGTGGAGTTATTGCCCGAAGTGCTGTTGACGGTCAGGCTGCCGGTGGATCCCAGGGTGATCTGGCCGCTCCCCGAAAGGGGGCCAACTGTCGTCGAGTTGCCATTCAAATCCAAGGTGGCATCACTTGCTACCGTAGTGGGCGAATTGGAGGGGATGCCGCCGGCGTATCCCGAGGTGGCTGGATACAGCGCAAGGATCGCGTTGTTCCACTGGCTCGCCATCCAAGTGTATCCGGTGTCGTTGGGATGGACTCCGTCCGCACTCAATCCATTTGCAGGAAACCCGGTATTCAAGTCCACGCGGGTGACGCTTTTTCCCAGGCCCGCGTATTTGGAAACCACGGCATTCACATAGCCATTCCATGCGGTGACATCGCTGCCGCGTCCGATGTAGGGTGTGATGTCCGCGACAATGAGTTTCGCATTTGGTCGCAGGGTGGTGATCTTTGCCACCAGGTCATCGATGTTCTGCTGGACGACGGCGTTCAGACGACCGATGTCGTTTGCCCCCACCAGCAGCAGTATGACATCCGGGTAGAGAGGATCGCGGGTGCCGCTGATGCCGGTCAGCCAATAGCCGCCGTTCGGGTCTCGCGAGACGTCTCCATACTGCACGAAGGTCGCGTTGTCGAAACCATCGAGATTGTGATTGATGTCGAGGGTCGAGTAAGACGAGTGCCCTGCGTGATTTTGTTCACCGGCAGGGAGGTTGCCCGGGTTGACCGTGGAATCACCGACAAACTGGAACCCCGTGGCCGCGGGAGCCAGCAGGCTGTAGAGCGGGCCCCGGTAGCCGCCGTTGGTACCATAGGCACCATAGGTGATGGAGTCCCCGAGCGGCATGATCTTGAGTCCGGGAGGCAGGTTCGCGTTGCCCGCCAGTCGCAGGGTGCCGCCCGAAATGACGGTTGCCCCGGTATAGGTATTGTTGCCCGATAGGGTGAATAGGCCGGTGCCCGCTTTCGTGAGTGAACTCGCCCCGCTCATCGCCCCGGAGAAGGTCGACGAGCCATTGCCATTTCCAACGACAAGGGTTTGTGAATTGCCACTGTCGTTCGTGATTTTCCCCGCCCCGGAAAGAGTGCCGATGTTGAAGACCGCACCAGACGAGCCGTTCAATTTCAAGTAGGCTCCGGGGCCGGTTCCTGCGGCGATTGTCACGTTCATGCCCGATCCGGCTGATCCCGAGCCGGTGAACCAGAGTGCGCCTTCGTTAATGACGTTCCAGGTGTTGGTGTTGTTCAGCGCCGTGCCGGACAATTGCAAGCGGGCTCCATTGGATCCCGTGGTGTCGATGTTGAACACGCCCGTGCCGCCGATCGCGTTCGCGTAGCTCATCACGCCACTTGCACCGCCGGTTGTGGCGAAGCGCATGGTGGCATTGTTCACGATCCCCGCGGACGGAAACGAGCTGATGGGTCCCGCGATCTCCAATGAACCGGCGCTGATGGTAGTGATGTCCTTATAGCTGGGAGTGGCGGAGAGGGTCAGAGTGCCGGCACCCGTCTTGGTGAGTGCCGCGGAACTGTTGCCGCCGATGCTGTTCGCAAAGATCACGTTGTTTCCGTTCGTGTCGAAAGTGGCGGTTTTGGCAGAGACCATTCCGATCCGGTTCGAAACATCCTGGGTATTGCTGCCGCTCCACTGGAGTGTTCCGCCATTCATGGATACGGTGCCGCTCGGCCCGATCGAACCATTGGCGAAGGTAATGGTTCCTCCGGTGATCGTTGTACCGCCGGTGTAGGTATTCGGTCCCGAAAGGGTCATTCTGCCGGCGCTGGTTTTGACCACACTTCCGCCGTTGAAGAGCGTGGCCGAAACCGTGAGGTCGGTGGTGGCATCAGTCCCTGAAGCCACGTCGAAAGTGAGAGCGCCGTTGAGGTTGATTCCTTGGTTCGTTCCGCTCCCGCTGACTGTATCCCGTGCTCCCCCCTTCGTGGCAATAGAGTTCCCCGTAGTGGACACCAACGAGCCTTGACCGCCGACAAGGATATCAAGCGTACCGCCTCCGATCGCATCGAAGGTGAAGGTTTTTCCGCTGAAATCGTAGCGTTGCCCGACGAAACGCAAGGTGGACGCTCCGTTGATGAAGAGATTTCCCGCCGAATAGGAATTGGCGCCGCTGCCCGAAGTCAGAACCAGTGTTCCAGCGTTGACCGTGGTGGGGCCTCCATAACTGACCATTCCCGCGCCGAGAGTGACAGTGCCCGTTCCATTCATGGTCACTCCGCCTAGCCCAGTGATGACGAAGCCCCCCGAAAACGTATAGTTGCTCGATCCATTGAAGATAGTTCCGTTCTGAGTGACATTGGTTCCCAAGGTAATGGCGACCGTTCCCCCTGCGGTTCCGCTGAAGGTGGCACTATCCGGCGTTGCATTGCTCCACGCGACGCTAGCGGAGCCGTTGTTCCAGGTAATCCCCTGATTACTCCAAGTGCCGGCCCCATCGGTGACAATCGCATCGGAGGCATTGGTGGTGTCCCAGGTGAGGGATGCAGCAAAGGCACTTGGAACGGCAGAAACAAAAGCCGCGACAGTGGCAACGAGGCTGAATAGTCCGGATCGTGAGGGGGATTTCAAGGAGGCGGTGGGTTTGGTTCTGGCAGGGGAAATCGATTTCCCGATCCTTCTATCCTCTCCCTATTCCTTCGGTCCGGCACTCTATTTGCCTTTCGATTCAGCGGAATTCTCTTTCGATTTTGGCACCCCTTCCGCGTTTGCTCCATCGGCCATTGGTCGGGCGGAACGCGTCCATGGAAATTCCATGAGTTTGACTTCAGCGGACATGGCTCACTGGCGCGGCGGTGAGGCGAACGTTGTCGAAATCGAGCACTGTTGCATCTCCGGCTACCTTGGCGATGCGCAGGGCGAGCGTTTGACCAAAAGGGATGGCGCCGCCAGTCGAATAGGTGAGTTTAACATCGGTGAAGCTGCCCGCGGCATTGTGTCCACCGACACTGTCGAGATCGCGCTTGGAAAAGGTCTTGGTCGCGACCGGCTGTCCGTCTGCAAGAATATCGAGGCGGACGCCTCCAAAAGTGGAGGCTTCGTCCCTCACCCCTATCGCGACTGTCAGAGCATAGGTCATATGAGGAAGCGCGTAGGCGCGGGTGGTCTGGAGAAAATAGTTACCAGCGGTCCCGCCGCTTAAAAATGCCACATGGCAACCACTCATTCCTGGCAGGACTCCGCTGTTGATCGTGTCCGCAGCTCCTCTGTAGGTGTCGGCACCAGGGTTGTAAAATCCGTTGGCACCGTCGGCGGCGTTGAGGCCATTTGCTGACAGTATTCGCCAGCCTAGGACGGAAGGGGAATCGTGGTCCTTGCTGATGTCCACCACATGAGCCGCACCGTCGGCGAGCGGGGAGAGGCCGGTGATCGAGGGATTGCAATTGTCCTCGAAGTCACCGTTCCGGAGCGTGACCGAGGTTGTTCCCCGCAGAATATCACGCCATTGAGTGGCGTGGTCCAGGAGTCCGGCTGCATTGAAATGCACGCCGTCGGCAAGTTTGCCACCGTTGGAACTTTCGAGATGGAAGCCATCTGTCGCAGGGCCCATGAAGACGAGAGGGTCGGCGTAAACCTCGGCCCGCTGTCCGGCGGCCACCGGTTCCTCCTGTGAGATATGCGTAGCCGGGTGGAAGGAAGCCTCCGCCAGATACCAAGGGATGCTCCAGCCTGCATCGGTCCGGCTTTGTGCGATGATGGAGGCAATGTTCGCCTGGTAGGTGGTGGCGGTGGTATTGGCGATGGAATCGGATTCCCCCTGATGCCAGAGGACCGCGCGGAATCCGCGAGGCGGGAGCGACTGGACCGCGGATTTCAAATGATCATAGTTGGGCTGGCCGGGGAGCCATTGGCTTGTCGCCGTGCCGCCCCATCCACTGCATAGGAAGCCGATCGGAATGTTGTCCGCCCTCGCAAGCTGATCGCCAAGTCGCGACCAAGTCGATCCGCCGGTGCTGCCGTCGGGGGCGGGAAGTGGATCGTCGCCATGACGCCAGGCCGAACCTGTAACCGCGGTCCTGACCGATACCCGGTCGTCGGTCGGATGGTAGGCCGGACTTCCATAATTGGTGGAATTCGACTGGCCAGCGGTGATGTAGATATCTCCGATGCCGATTTTACTTACAGTCGATGCTTGCGATGGTTTGCCACTGGTGACGCTGCGAACTTCGACCTCGTACCAGCCTCCTGCTGGAACTCTCGCGAGGATTCCGGTGAAGGTGCCGCCGGCTGGGCTCGTGGCGATCGTTTGCCAACCTGTCGTCGTGCCGGAGTTTCCGGTTCCAGGCATCACCACGGCGCGGGCTTCGATCGAACCGGGTGTGCCGATGTAACTGCCGGAGATCGGAATACTGCCAGTATTGGTGGATGTCCTTTGGAAGACGGAACGGTCGGTCGGTTTATTGATCGTGACGGCAATCTGAGGGGATCCGACGGCTTGGCCGATGACGTCAATTTCCTGCAGAACGGTTCCATTGTTTGTGCCGGCGGCCTGAGTCGGCACAGCCAGATTGAAACGCAAGGCTCCCACACCTGACGCCAGCAGACCGGAGGAAGCGGTCAATGCGACCTTGGTATTCGCCGGGGCGTTGGTCAATTTGGTGAAAGGACTATAGTCGACCGCTTGAAGGGAAATCCAGGTAGAGCTTCTTACCGGACGATATTCGACAGTATACTTCTGATTGGCGTAGGTTTGTGTTCCACCGTTTTTCCACCCGGCAAATGTCCAGATCGCACTGATTTCATAGCCAGCGGGGCGATCCGCGACATTGAGTTCAAAGGTGAGGGTGGCCGGCAGGCCGGAGGGAGGATGATAGAAGGACGCTCCGGAACCACTCGTCAGATCGTAAATACCGTCGTTCTGTCCTCCGCTGCCGAAAGCAGGAGTCACGGAGCTGGCGAACGAGGCAAGGGACGTTTGGCCGACATTGACCAGGTCGTTTCCGCTGACATCCGCGGCGTAGGCATTGTCCGTTTCGCTGGAGAAGGTGGCGATGTTGATGGCCGGCACCGCTGCCGCATGGAAAGAGGTGCCGAGCAAAGCAAATGCGGCCACCAATCCCCGGCTGATTCCCCGGGAAATGACTGTTTCACTAGTGGTCATTGCGGCACTGGGATGTCGGGTTTCCGGGAACTGTCGAATTCAGGCGACGGCCACCGATCGGCTCAAGATTCGTCCGCGGCATGAAAAACCGCCACGGGCTTGTGGTTGGCTGTGTAGAGGGTGAATGTCTGGATCAGCGCATTGTTGTCGCACTTGAACGAAAGTTCGAATTTTCCGCCCGGGTGGGTGACCTCCTTCTTGAGAACGGTCACCTTGTTGACCCCCCCGGCGACGGTGCTGATGTCGAAGCCCGTGGCAATGACCTTGCCGTTACAGGCGATGTCGGTCTGGCGCTTGCCGGCGCTTGGTGGGTAGGTTTCCGCCATCGGGATTTCGAGCGTGTAGGTGCCGGCGGGAAGAGCGTCGATGGTGGCGATCATTTCCTTGCCGTAGAGTTCCTTCACGAACCATTCGGGGTGGTCGGTGCCGGTAACGGCTTGTCCTGCGGTATGGGGATGGAGGTCACCGGAGAGGGTGAAGAGATCCAAGGTCGAGCCAGACTCCGGTCCTTTTTCATCGACGAGAATCAGCCAGCCGCGGGTGGGTTCCACCGGGATCGAGTCTCCTGGCTTCCATTTGCGTGCTTTTTGAAAGCCCGGGGAGGCTGGTGCGTACAGGATGGCTTTGGTCGGGTCGATGCCCAGAGCTTTCCAATCGATCGTGAGACGGACGTCTGCCTTTGCGGGAGCCCAGCTTGCGAGGGCGATCATGGCGCGGCCCTTTTTCACGTAGGTGGTGGCGAGTAACTGGGGATTGTCAGTCTTTACCGGGCAATCCGGATGCCAGTATCCGATCATTTTCGCGTCTGCAATGCCGAACTGATCCCAGACTTTCCACACCGGACGAGGGTCGCAGATGACGCCATTGGTGCGCCAGCCGAGACGATTGGTCATGCCATAGACCGGACCACGCCATGGGTTTCCTCCATCGTGGAGCATCTCGCCCATGAGGCCGAAGGGGATACCGGAAACCTGGACGAGCCACTGGTCCGGGGTCATTCCATTGTAGTTGTAGCTCTCCCCGAACCACGGGCGGTCGATGTAGGGCATGAACTCCATGTAATGATTGGCGGACCCGATCGAGAACGCGGTGTTGGAATGCAGATCGATCATGCAACCCGGCTTGGCCTCGGCCATGACGGTGCGGACCCGCTGGAGTACGTGGCGATCGTAGCTGACGTCATCCAGGTAAAGGCCGTCGATGCCTTCGTTCCGGACCAGCCAGCCGATCCCTTCCACGTAATAGTTCTGCCACCGTGATTCACCGCTGGTGACGAAGGCCGCGTCGGGAGGCGAGTCGCCAAAGCGCTGGAACCAGGCGGGTTCGTAGCCAGCGATCATGTGCTCCTGGCACCAGGCGTAACCACCACCGCCGCCATTCGCGATGACCTCATTGCCAAGGCTGCGCAAGGCCCAGAGTTCGGTCACCATGCTGGTCAATTCGCGAATGGTGTCATAGACCTTCACCTTCACCTTCTGCGCATGCATTTTCGCGGTGAATTCCGCCAGCTCCTTGTTCCGAATGAACGGGTAGTTGATATAAGGGTTGTAGATGGAAGCGTGGTGGAGATTGACGACATTGACGCCGAGGGCGATTACGTCCGCAGGAGGCTCCGGATCGTTGCCCCGTCCGTCCTTCAGCCAGTTGTCGCCCGTATGATAGTAGCGGGTTTCGAAATGCTTCTTCGGATCCAAGGGCTTCACCGGAGTGGGCAGCAGCGAAAATTCAAAAGTAATCGGCTCCCCGGCTTTGAGCTTGCGTGTCCCACTGTAGGCGGTGGCGGTTACGGAGCCCGCGGTTTCGCTGATAGTCACACCGCCCTGGCCGCCATTGCTCCAAGTTGCCGGAGGTGCCGGATGATACAGACTGAGCATGGGTCCGGTGTAGCTGCCGCCAAGCAGCTTGCAGTGCAGTCCGGCTTCGCTGGAGCCGAGCCAGAAGCTGTTGAAGGGACCGGCCCATTTCCACTGGAAATCCTTGGGGCGCAGGCCGCCGGGATTGCCCGCACCGAGGATGTAGGTGGCCGCTTCGGGACGCAGGGGCAGTTCCAGGCGAGCGTCTTTCAGATCGAGATCGAACGTGGGAGTGAACGAGAGGTGGTAAACCATCTGTCCGTCGTACTCCATTTCGCCGTTGCACGAGAGAGTGCCCGAGCTGCTGGTGGATTCCGATTTCCAGGCGGCCCGTGCTCCGGTCTTTTTAATCCAGGCCGCTTTTCCAGCGGTAAAGTTCAGAGGACCGTTCTGGGCTTCCATGACAAAGCGCACCGGACTCTGGAGGATCGTATTTTCGCCCGCGGCCATCGCACCGGGAAGGCCTCCCGCCCCGATCGTGACGCTTCGTCCGAGACAGGTTATCGAAGGTCCCTCCACCTTCAGCGGCGTGTAGGGCTCGGGAATGGTGTCCTCGGTCCCCGCAGTGGAATTCAGCCAGCGAAGGCGCGAATGACGCCAGGGTTCGTTGTCGCCCCGCTCCGCTATCACGTCCGGGAGCACCTTGAGCTTCACCATCACCGATTGGGCGGGCATGCCCTCCGCCTGGACGGTGACGGTTCCCGCATAGATGCCGGGAGCCTGGCCGTTGGCGATGTCCACGCCAAACCACAGGGGCTGCACGCGGCCTTGCGGAACATTCACTACCTTGGTGAAGGCCTTCCCGTGGCTGTCGACCCCTCCGAGATTGAAGCAGGTCAGCGCGGTCGGAGGGATGGTGGCACCGGCCGGAGTGCGCAGTTCGGAAAATTGTACAGCGACCTTGTTGACCGGCTGCCTGGGCGCGAACAATCCGATTTGAAACGCATAGTATTCATTCCGCAGCGCCTCCCCGGCAAACTCTCCGGACGGACCGCTTTGGATCCAGCGCAATGGCAAATCGTTCTGCATGCGGATCGTATGGACCCGATCCTCGGGAAACAGCAGGAGAGGTTGGGGGAATTGCTCCAACAGTTTCTTTGTCTCGTCGCCGGATGCGATGACCTCCATGGGATCGAAACGGTCGGTTTGCGTTCTGGCCTGGAACTCGACCACCTTCGCCTCCGGCAATCCACGTTTGGTCACCTGACCGAGGTCGGCATCGGCAAGGCGGTTGGCCTGGCGCCAAGCGGGATCAGCCGTGCAGGAGTAGCCCACGTAGCCGGCAACATCGTTCATGTTCGCATAGGGACGCAGGGGAAGGTAGTAGATGAAATAATCGCCCGCAGTCGCGGCTTCGAAGACGATATCGGCAGCCATCCGGTCGGCGGCAGTGCGTACGACGTTGCTCACCCTCCTTCCCGTGGTAGCTTCCTCTACTAAAATCTGATGAGTCTCCATTCCCTTCATCTGCACCCGCCAGGGAAGGTGAGCCCATGCGGCCGGGGCCGCGTTTCCGACGTGCACACGCGCCCGGTGAGCTCCGAGTTCCAGGTTCCACATGGCATCGGCGACACCGTAGGGAACTTCGGTCTCGGTAAGCTTGGGGGGGGGGGCCGCCTCACTTCTAACAGCTAGCGAGACCAGGCCGATGGCAATGGCAATGAGTCGATCTTTCAAATTCAAAGGATGGATGGCTGGGATTTCATTCGACGATCCGGAAATCGATCCGCGCAGGCGGCACGCAGGTGGCTTTCACCTGACGAAGCAGGTCCTCATCATAGGGCCGGCCATCTCGTGTGGAAATTCGTTTCGCCTGAAGACCGAACCAGAGATCGGTTAAGTCGGCGGCGCCTTCGCGGATTGAGTCGTAGTCGCCGTGGAGCGCGGCTTCCACGAAGGGCAGATCGTCTCGGACGAGGGCGATCTTCGCGGCGAGGAGACGCAAGGTGCCAGCTTTTTGAAGATGTGGGGGGAGGGATTGGAAGAAGGCCCAGCCCTTTTGATTTTCGCCCGCCATCTGGAGTGCGGACAGGTATTCGAGCGCGAACGAAATATCCGGAGTGCCGGCAGCGGATGCCAGGCGCCATGCGGTTTCATAAAGTGGCATGGCATCAGCGGGAGCCCCGCGTCGGACCGCTGCCGCACCAAGGTTTCGCCACGCCCAAGCGGATGGACGCAGGCGAATGGACTCTTCCCAATCCTTGATTGCCCCCCCGTCGTCACCCTGTTCGATTTTCATCACTCCCAAGTGTAGAAGGGCCAGCCAATGGCGGTTCCCGAGGGTATCGAGACTCTTTTCAAGCAGCTCTTGCCAGTCCGACTGAATCATCCACTGCCCCGGCACGAAAGCCGGGTCCTGATCCGGGAATTTTCCGTTTTCAAGCAGGGACAACCAACGCTCTTGATCGACCTCGAGCGTGGTGTCCGAAAACGCAAATGCTGGGGGGAAGGCAGCCTCGCCATACGTTTCGCGACGTTTCGACTCCAAGGCACCCCAGCCTGATCCGTTGTTTAGCATCGTCGTCGCGAGGCTATCGGCATTCGCCGCGCAGCGGGCTTCGATCCGGCCAAGAGCGGCAGGCGTGAGCTTTTGTTGCATGGCTTGATCCGCGGCTTTCCATGCAACCATCCATTCCGGGCCATGAATTTTGTTGGGATCGGCCTCGAGATATCCGAATGCCTGGGTCCAATGCCAATCGTCACCAGCGGGCATCGGGATTGTGTGCTGCTGGGTCGGAGCGAGTCCGGCCTGGATTTCGAGATAGTCCTGGTTTGGGAGGGAAAGAAATTCCTTCCAACTGCTGCCGCCCTGGTGCATTCCCCAGCAGAAGACCTTGCGAACGATCAAGGGATGGGTCGAAGCTTCGGCGAAGCCGGTCCCGCGACCGTCGAGAGCGGCCTGCCATGGCATTTCGGCACCCTGGCATTGGAAAAAAAACTCGTTCGTGAAATTCAGGTTCTTTGAGTAAGTCCCGTCCTTTCCTCCAACTGTCGGAAGGCCTGGAAGGTGACCCTGTCCGTACGTCAGTCCACCGCCCTTGCCTCCGTAATCCACGTAGACCGATTCCTCGGCAGGTGCCAGCACCCGCAGATCGCTACTTTCGCGCACGGCTGTGTTGGTCCACCAGTACATCGGCGTTTCGACCTTGCTGGTATTCACCACGCGGGTGAAAGCGTATAAGAACTCCGCACCAGCCGGTAGATAGAAATCGATTTGCCAAAGCAGGCCCTTGCAGCGCTCAAAATCATAGAGTCGTAGTCCCTGCTCTCCATCCAGCCCGGGAATGGCGGCGGCAAACACCGGAGCGCAGGTATGGAAGGCGTGCCCGAACTGCCCGATGTTCCACTCAATGCCACCGGCAAACCACGCATCCCGGAGGGCAAGATTCGCAGGCTGGAAGACGGGGTTTTTAAACAGCAACTCGCGGCCGCTTGGCTTGTGGAACAGGGAAATCAGGCGGCCGCCCAGCTCTGGCAGAAAAGTGGCTTTGAGATTTTCGTTTTCCAGCACAACAGAGCGGAAATTCTTAAGCTCTCGATCTCGTCCGTAGCGATCTTGCATCCGGTATGGCAGCACACGGCGGCCGCATGAATGACCAAGTGTGGCTGCAAGGGTAGGGGAGAGCGAAGCATCTGCCTTCACCACCATGTCGAAGTTGGGATCCCTGAAAATGGGTTGCGGATTTTCGTCACCCAGAGAGGCGGCCATCCACGGGAAATTTTCGATATACAAGGTTGGGCCAGCGGGCTTTTGTGCGCCGGCGGTTTCGTCCAATGGATCGGGAGCGCGATCAACCAGACTGCTCGGACTCGTTCCTTGCGTAGGTGCGGCGATCTGCTCAGCCAAAGCCCCAGCAGGGTGGTCGGTATTCATATATTCAAAACAGGAATTACATCTGATCAGCCCCCGAGGCACCAAAAAGTGGTTTCGATTTCTGGCTAATTGCTTTCGATTTTGGCACCCCCATGTGCAAGCGGCTCATGCGGTCCACCCTTTGCCCCGGCGAAGTAGTCCTCGATTTCCTCAAGAGTTTTGCCCTTGGTTTCCGGTAGGAGGAATACGGCGGTGAGGAAGTAGATCACGGTGCAGCCGCACCACACAAAAAACATGGCGGAGAAGCCGTGATTTCCCACCACGACCGGGAAAAAGAAGCTGCTCAGCATATTGACTCCGCTGTTCAAGACCATTGCCACGCCGATTCCGAGGGAGCGGATCCGGGTGGGCATCAGCTCCGTCAGCGCAAGCCAGACACACACTCCGGGCCCGACCGCAAAGCATGCGATGAAAACGCACAAAAGTATCGTGATCGACACGCCCGTATTTCCCGCCGGGATGGGCCCGTATTTTGCGCGCAGGATCGAAATCCTGCCGAGATCCTTTACTTGGGTTTCCTCGATCCTGCGGCCGTCCAAGGTGGTCCATTTTTTTTCAGTCCGAGGTTTGATCGAAAGGCGGCGGTCCTGCTCGTTCGCCGCATTTGAGAACGCGGTGACGATGTCCTGCCGGTGGTAGCCCTGGCCGTCGTCGTAGGCATAGAGGACGCTGAGCTGGGCGGGAGATTCGGCTTCGACCTTTTTTAACCGGGAATCATTCAAATCGACTGAAAGTGTCCGGCCGTCGGCCGACAGACCGCTTTCCACCACTGAGGACACGTCCATCCTCATGGACTCGAAGCGGCGATAGAGAAGGCCGGCTCCCAGCAGGGAAATAACGATCCCTGCTGTGGAAATGGAGAGAAGGATTTTCCTTCCCAGCCTGTCTACGAGGAGTGCTCCCACCAGGGTCATCACGCAGTTGATGCCCGTGATGATCTGGAGGTCGGTGGCGGCCTGTTGTTCGCTTAGTCCCGCGCCCTGGAAGATTTTCGGAGCATAGGAGAGAATCGAACCAATGCCGGTCGCCTGGGTGCAGGCTAGGATGATGCAAGCAATCGCGAAGGGGACGACATATTTGCGTTGGAACAGGGATCCGGAGGCGGCCTGCGTTCCATCGGCGTTCTTTTTAGTTCCATGTTCCGCCATTTCCCGCAGCTCGAGTTCGGCTTGGGCTTCGGTGCGGGACAGGCGCAGGACCGCAAGGGCCTGTGAAGTTCGTTGGCGAAGAAACAGCCAGCGCGGTGACTCCTTCAGAAACAGCGCACCCAATGTGAAGAGCGCACCGGGAATCGCGGCCACCAGAAACATGTTGCGCCAGGCCTCGTTATCTGCGGCGAAGATCAGGTCGGGATCCGAATTGGCCGCATCCACTGCCGCCTTGTGCACATCCGCGAAGTGAAGCGCGATCCATGCCGCGAGGACAAGACCGAGTGTGAGCATGAATTGAAATGCCGAGGTGCCGAGGCCGCGAACGTCGGACGGCAGGCACTCCGCCATATAAAGCGGAACCACCACGCATATCACACCGCCTGCCAGTCCCATCAGGATACGGCCAACGAGCAGTGATCCAAAGCCGGAAGCCATGTAGATCAGCAGGATGCTGGTGATGAAAATCGCGCCGCCCGCGACCATCATTCGTTTGCGACCGATCCAATCCGTGAGTGCTCCGGCGAACAGCGAGGCGATCAGTCCACCACCCACGTAGATGGAGACCATGATACCCTGCTGGACCTCGGTCATGGGAATTGTCTTGTCCACGTAGAGCAGGGCTCCGGCGATGATCCCGAAGTCGATGCCTGCGAGGAGGCCGCCCATACCCGAAATCAGAATGAGGAAAACCAGATGCAGGTTCCATTTTGTCGACGTTCGCTCTATGTGCATGAGTTGAAAAAGGGTTTCACAGGTTGCCGGTTCTTTGAAACCGGTCGAATTGCTTCAAGCTTCGGGTATCACTTTCGATTTGGTTGCCAATGGGAAGGCAATAGTGGCCGGGCACTGCTGCCCGGCCACTGCTCATTGCATTTGCACCCCGGAAAGGCGTGATCAAATCAGATGGAGGGGCGGCCGTTCCCGCCGACGAGCTTCCAAACTGGGCCCTGCGGATCGAAGGGAGGTGCTCCGGTCGGCGTGCCTGTCGGAAGGAGGTTGTCGAGCCGGAAGATCGGCAGGATGGGCGCTCCGGTGGACGCTTTCTCATAGGTCGCGCCGGCCTCCTCGATCATGAGGTCCGCCCCGAAAGATCCACCGGGAACCTCGCTGATCAGAATCTCGATCGGATAGCTGCTGCCCGCACGAGCCTCGAAATCGGCTCCCTGCGCCAGACCGGAAAGGGTCCGGTTCCAGACACCGATACTATCGTACTGGTAGTAGGTTACGGGGATTTTCATCGGATAGAGCCCCCGCACTTTTTTCTCCAGTTCGTTGTTCCGGGTTGTCCCGGCGAGAACCGGGAAGATATTGAGCGCCGCCCCGTAGAGACCGACGGTGCCCAGACTGTAACCGTGGTCGAAGACGGTCCGGCCGTTGAACCGAACCACCAGAATGTCATCCGCTCCGCCGACGAAGCGATAGGTTCCGCTCTTGGGCGGCGTTACCATGCCGCTGTAGACCACCATCCAATGGCTGGGCTGGACTTCCTTTTCGCAACTGAAGGCCTTTGGCGCGGCATCGGCGGGCATCAGAGGAATGTAAACCTTCGTCTGAAATAGCTTTTGGGGTGCCTTGAAATACTTCACTTCCAGTGTCCGCTCGTTCCAGCCTCCCCGGATGAATTCCTTCACGACCTCCCGGTGGCTGTCATCATTGATACCGGTGGGCCTGTGGTGGCTGTCTTGTTTCAGGTCGTAGAAATTGCCGACGAGGGCATTGGCGTTTGGGTCGAGCATGCCGAAGGGATTCATCTTGCCACCTCCGCCCCCCATGCCAGGCCCCATTCCGTTGCCGAAGCCCTTGCCCTTGCCATCACCCTTGCCACCTCCGGAACCACTGCCACCGAGACCGCCGGATAGGCCCGTGGAACCGAGCGCGCCGACCGAGGACATGGCGGAAGCCGGATCCGGTTCAGGCAGGGTGAAGGTGCTGTTCGCCCCCTTGGCGGCGAGACGCGGAGCGTTCATCGTCGTCATGGTTGCCCGCTTCTTCATGTTCGTCTCGCTCTTGGCACCGGGCTGCCCGCCCCCGCCACCTTTGGGCATGAAGTCCACTTCCTGCTCCTTCTGCGGGATGATCTGGAAAATCCAGAAGATTCCAAGAACGAGAATGATCGAATGGACCATGATTGAAATCGAAAGCGATCCGCCACCCAGTTTCCGCCAGAACGAGTTTTTCCGGCTATCATCGGTGGGATGAATGGGGGAGTAGGTAGGTTGATTCGATCCCATCGGGGTTTATGGATGCGTTGAGGATAGCCGTGCAGGCTGCGTTGATCGTAGAGGCGAACTTCCGGATAGGAATGAAATCCCCTTTCGATTTCGAACCTTTCACTTTCGATTTTGGCACCTCATGCCCTGTCGGCCTTCGTCTGTTGCCTTCGCGTCGGCAGCAGGCGGCGGGACATGAACGACTGACGCACCGGTTGACCGGATTGCCGATACCCCCGGCGAGTGAGATTACGGGCGGTGCCGCAACCGGTCGCGGAGTCGCAGGTTGGAAGGGACGCACTGTTCGATAGGCACCCGGTTCCTGATCAACGGTCCTGGCGGGTCATCCGCGCTTTCCGCCGAGGTCACGGCTGCGGATGCGTGCCCGATGCCTGAATTCGGCAGGTGTGAGGCCCGTCTCCCGTCGGAAGACCGTGCAAAAGTAGGTCGATGACACAAAGCCGAGGGCTCGTGCCAGGTTTTCGATTTTATCATCGGACTCAGCCAGGCTCTCACGCGCATGGTGCAAGCGCACTCTGAGAAGGTGCCGGTTGATGGGTTCGCCAACGTGTCGTTGGAAGTGATCGGCAAGATGGTGCCGGCTCAGGCCCACATGCTTGGCAATCGTGTGAATATTGATCGGGTCGGTAAAGTGGTCCCGTATGTAGGCGAGAGCTTTGTTGATGCCGGGGTGGCCACTGGACAAGAGGCAGGTGGATTCGCGCTCCGTTACCCGCGAAGGCTGGATCAACACGGGAGTAATTGGAGCCGGCCCGCCTCTCATCAGCCGGTCGAGTAGCTCCGCTGCCGCGTAGCCCTGGTATTCCACGTTGCTTACCACGCTCGTTTGGGGTACCGGCGAGAAGGCACGATAGAGCTCGTCGGTGTCGACTCCGATGACCGCGACATCCTGCGGTATCAGGAGACCGTTCTCCCGCAATTGATGGATCAGCCAGTCGCCCACCAGATCGTTCTGAGCCATCAGGGCGAGCGGGCGGGGGAGCTTTCGGATTTGCTCGATGCAACGGTCGAAAGTCACAGTGTGGAACCGCCGCCCAACGGATAGCACCGCCTCCTTCAGGCCAGCGCACCGCTCCGTTTCGTTCCCCTGGTTCGTCACTTCGGGATCGTAGTAAAAATAGCCGATGTCCTGAAATCCTTGCGAAACCAGGTAGTCTCCCGCCATGCGGCCGATCGCTTCGTTGTCGATCCATACCCGCGGCAGCTCCGGCATTTCGAATCCATTGTACATGTCCACGGTCGGCACGTTCTCGGCGCGGATCTTGGCGATGATGTCCGGACGATCTCCGCTGAAAGTAAGGATGCCATCGCCATGCCAATCCTCAGGGACACGACCGAAATGCGCCATGCTTCCATCCAGATCCCAGCCTGCCTCGCTGGCATAGGCCACCACCCCGTGGTGGATTTCCCTCACGTAGTATCCCAGCATCAGAAGTACGCGCTTAGCCTTCATCGGTGACAGTCCCGTCATCTCCTATCCGGTCCGAGCCCGGGGGTCAATCATCCCGAAAATTTCTCTGAACCACCGGGGATTCTCAAACAAGGGGGTGCCAAAATCGAAAGAAGATGTCCAAAAAGCGAAATACAATAAGCGCGCACCCGTTATAAAAATTCGCGAGAATGGAAGCGTTGGGGAATGCCAATTCCCCTCGTTGCAACCCAAACCCCTCCATTCCTTGAAAGCTAAAACCCGATTTCATCTTTTCGGCTTCTTTGCCACCACTGCTGCTGTCGTCTTCATGATGATTCCAAGTGCGAACGCGGCGTCCCTGACCTGGGATACCACCAATGCCGCGGACTCCACGATCACCGATGCCGCGGGCACCTGGAGCGATGGTGGGATCACCTGGAACAATGGCACTGCCAGCGTCCAATGGACCAATGCATCGTCGGATACCGCGATCTTCAGCGGCACGGCCGGCGGAGCAATCGCCATTGCCCTGGGCAGCAATGTTACACAAGGCGGAACGGTCTTCAACGGCACGAGCAATTACACCTTTGCCAACGGCTTCGTCATTACTGGCACCGGCGGAATCACGAAGAACGGCTCGAGTACGGTCACGCTCGGCTCGGGGATGGTCAGCTATGCAGGTACCACCACCGTCAACGGCGGAACCTTGGTTCTGACGGCCGGAACCGGAGCCAACTCGTATCCGGCTGGCGACCTCTTCATCAATGGAGCTTCGACGCTGCGGCTTACCGGCCAACGATATGATTTCAGCGGGAAAACCTTTACCTTCGATTCCACCGGCGGGGGCACTCTCGATGTGCTGCTCGGCGGGCAGGGCTCGCTGGTGTTTCTGGGGAACAATTCGTTTGTGACCAATGGCGGGGCCATGGATACGATCAGTGGCAGCGGTGCCAGCCAGGGCATTAACATCAACACCGGTACCGCGGCGACCTTCAACGTCGCCACGGGAACGAATGCGACCACCGATCTCACCGTCTCCACGCTCCTCTTCAATACGGGAAACGTGATCAAAACCGGGCCCGGGAGGATGGCCATCACCACCGCGCCCGGCTACACCGGCACCACCACCGTAAGCGCGGGCACACTCAGCATCGTCGGCCCGATCGGTTCGTTTCCTTCGAGTGGAATCGTGAACAATGCCACGATGCGCTTCGCCACCACCAGCGGGGCGAGCGGCGTGATTACCTACGGGAACGCAATCAGTGGCACGGGAACCTTCACGATCGACACCTCCGGAACGACCAACGGTGCGCGCTTGCAACTATCGGGAACGGCGCTGAACAACACCAACCAGTGGAACATCGTCAATGCGGGCACCCTTTGGTTGAACGGCGCGGCCGGCACCTATGGCACCGCCATGAATATCAATGTCTCGGGGGCTACCGACACCGGTGCCTACCTGAGCCTGAACGGATCGACCAATGCGATATTCAACATCGGCTCGCTCGCCGGCGCGGGAAAGGTGACGAATAACAGCGGCAATTCGCAAGGGTTGATCGCCGGCAATGGAAACGGCTCGTCCACCTACTCGGGAGTGATGAGCGGAGCCATCGCCTTCACCAAGACGGGTACCGGCATCCAGACCCTTACGGGTGTCAATACCTACACCGGAACCACCACGATCAATGGCGGGACCTTGCAGATCGGTGGCGGTGGTTCGCTCGGCTCCGGCAGTTATTCGGGTGCGATCGCGAACACCGCGGCCCTGGAATATTCGTCCAGTGCCA
>Ga0265327_10000583_pt1 | contig 61267 bp, 53 predicted proteins | sample 41621metaG_FD_202089 | JGI IMG/M metagenome (GOLD analysis project Ga0265327, IMG submission 202089) | Rhizosphere microbial communities from Carex aquatilis grown in University of Washington, Seatle, WA, United States - 4-16-21 metaG | ecosystem: Host-associated > Plants > Roots > Rhizosphere...
GTTTAGCCTTTCACCCCTATCCACAGCTCATCCCCTAATTTTTCAACATTAGTGGGTTCGGACCTCCAGTGCGTGTTACCGCACCTTCATCCTGGCCATGGATAGATCACTTGGTTTCGGGTCTACGCCCAGCAACTGAATCGCCCTATTCGGACTCGGTTTCCCTACGCCTTCCCTATCGGTTAAGCTTGCTACTGAACGTAAGTCGCTGACCCATTATACAAAAGGTACGCAGTCACCCCAGCTTAATAAACCCTCGAAGGGTTTATTAAGCTGACATCATTGCTATGCAATGCTGCCTGCTTATTCCAACAACATTGCCAGGCAATGCTGTCAGACTTAACACTCCCCTTTAACATCTTTTGGCGCGTCTCGCACTTGCGTGCTCGGGCGCCAAAGAACTAAAGGCTCATTAAGCTGGGGCTCCCACTGTTTGTATGCATGCGGTTTCAGGATCTATTTCACTCCCCTTCCGGGGTTCTTTTCGCCTTTCCCTCACGGTACTGGTTCACTATCGGTCGATTACGAGTATTTAGCCTTGGAGGATGGTCCCCCCATGTTCAGACAGGATTTCTCGTGTCCCGCCCTACTTGTCGTTATCCTAGTTCCACACCTGCGTTTTCTTATACGGGGCTATCACCCACTATGGCCGGACTTTCCATTCCGTTCTAATAACGCTGATGCTAAAAATAACAGGCTGTTCCGTGTTCGCTCGCCACTACTTACGGAATCTCGGTTGATTTCTTTTCCTCCGGCTACTTAGATGTTTCAGTTCGCCGGGTTCGCTACCATATCCCTATGTATTCAGGATAGGTTTCCCTTGCGGGAGGGTTTCCCCATTCGGACATACCCGGATCAAAGCTTGCTTGTCAGCTCCCCGAGTCTTTTCGCAGACTGCCACGTCCTTCATCGCCTGTAATCGCCAAGGCATCCACCACATGCACTTATTCGCTTGACCCTATCACGTTGAAACCTTTTCTTCTTCGCGACAGGTAAAACTTAAAGCGTTTGCCGTTCGATAGACATGTATCGAACAACAGTTTGTTTGATGCAATCAAACATACCCAATTGAACACAATAAACCTCATCACAAAGTTTTTGTGTTCACTTTACTTCTTCCATTTTGTTAAAGAACATTTACTACAGTCGTAAGACGGTAGTCATAAAGAATGAGTATTCTCATCACTTATGACTGCCCACTGACAGCTTAAGGTTTTTGGTGGAGGATGACGGGATCGAACCGACGACCCCCTGCTTGCAAAGCAGGTGCTCTCCCAGCTGAGCTAATCCCCCATGTACCACGGCATCTGGTGGGTCTGGTTGGGCTCGAACCAACGACCCCCGCCTTATCAAGACGGTGCTCTAACCAGCTGAGCTACAGACCCTTTCAGGCCAGCCTCCAACTATTAGCTTTTAGTCTTTAGTTATTTCTAACCAGCAACTAACGACTAGCAGCTAATGACTGCTTATTTCAACAACCGACAGGTGTGAGTATTTGCCAGCAGGCATACTCTAGAAAGGAGGTGATCCAGCCGCACCTTCCGATACGGCTACCTTGTTACGACTTCACCCCAGTCATGAATCCCACCGTGGTAATCGCCCTCCTTACGGTTAGGCTAACTACTTCTGGTGAAACCCACTCCCATGGTGTGACGGGCGGTGTGTACAAGGCCCGGGAACGTATTCACCGCGACATGCTGATCCGCGATTACTAGCGATTCCGACTTCATGAGGTCGAGTTGCAGACCTCAATCCGGACTACGATCGGCTTTCTGGGATTGGCTCCCCCTTGCGGGTTGGCAACCCTCTGTACCGACCATTGTATTACGTGTGAAGCCCTGGCCATAAGGGCCATGAGGACTTGACGTCATCCCCACCTTCCTCCGGTTTGTCACCGGCAGTCTCATTAAAGTGCCCAACTAAATGATGGCAATTAATGACAAGGGTTGCGCTCGTTGCGGGACTTAACCCAACATCTCACGACACGAGCTGACGACAGCCATGCAGCACCTGTGTCCACTTTCTCTTTCGAGCACCTAATGCATCTCTGCTTCGTTAGTGGCATGTCAAGGCCAGGTAAGGTTTTTCGCGTTGCATCGAATTAATCCACATAATCCACCGCTTGTGCGGGCCCCCGTCAATTCCTTTGAGTTTTAATCTTGCGACCGTACTCCCCAGGCGGTCTACTTCACGCGTTAGCTGCGTTACTGAAGGATTTCACTCCTCCAACAACTAGTAGACATCGTTTAGGGCGTGGACTACCAGGGTATCTAATCCTGTTTGCTCCCCACGCTTTCGAGCATGAGCGTCAGTGTTATCCCAGGAGGCTGCCTTCGCCATCGGTGTTCCTCCACATCTCTACGCATTTCACTGCTACACGTGGAATTCTACCTCCCTCTGACACACTCTAGTCCTAGAGTTCCAAACGCAGTTCCCAAGTTGAGCTCGGGGATTTCACATCTGGCTTTTAGAACCGCCTGCGCTCGCTTTACGCCCAGTAATTCCGATTAACGCTCGCACCCTACGTATTACCGCGGCTGCTGGCACGTAGTTAGCCGGTGCTTCTTATCAAGGTACCGTCATGGGCCACAGGTATTATCTGTAGCCTTTTCTTCCCTCGCGAAAGAGCTTTACAACCCGAAGGCCTTCTTCACTCACGCGGCATGGCTGGATCAGGCTTGCGCCCATTGTCCAAAATTCCCCACTGCTGCCTCCCGTAGGAGTCTGGACCGTGTCTCAGTTCCAGTGTGGCTGGTCGTCCTCTCAGACCAGCTACTGATCGTCGCCTTGGTGAGCCTTTACCTCACCAACTAGCTAATCAGATATCAGCCGCTCCATTAACGCAAGGTCCGAAGATCCCCTGCTTTCCCCCTCAGGGCGTATGCGGTATTAGCTAACATTTCTATTAGTTATCCCCCATTATTGGATACGTTCCGATATATTACTCACCCGTTCGCCACTCGCCACCAGGAGCAAGCTCCCGTGCTGCCGTTCGACTTGCATGTGTAAAGCATGCCGCCAGCGTTCAATCTGAGCCAGGATCAAACTCTTCAGTTTAATTCCTTGCTTAATTTACTATTTTGATGACCATCGCTGGCCATCCAATCGCTTGGCTTAAATCTCATTCGAATCTAGCTGTATTACTACAGGTAGATTCTATTTTTTGATGTAAGCACTTGTTGCTTGAGTTTGGCATTGCGATGAGGACAAAACAGCATTTCACTTTGACATGAAACCCTATCTAAATCCCACCACAATCAGCCTACCCACCAACAAATACCCACACCTGTCAGTTGTCTGTTGTTGTTAAAGAGCGTTGCTGCCGAAACAGCGAAGGTGCGCATTATACCGACCAAATTTCAACGGTCAAGCAAATGTTGCAACTTTATTTCTAACCTGCATTTCCTACTAATTCTTTCTGGTTGCGGGGGAAGGATTTGAACCTTCGACCTTCGGGTTATGAGCCCGACGAGCTGCCAGACTGCTCCACCCCGCGTCCGATTCGGTATATGTGTCGCCGAGAGGTGAGACTATAGCAGCTTTTGGAGTTTCGCGTCAACCTAAGATGCGGATTCTGGCAAACTTTCGCTTGCCGACTTGCGCTACCACAACCACGCCAGTAGCCAATTTCAGAGTCTTATCAATGACTTTCTCACCATCCAGTTTGACGCCACCCTGATCTATCATACGCAGCGCGTCGGAAGTGCTGGCGACTAAGCCAGCCTGTTTCAGCGCATTGGCGATCGCCAGGCTGCCCTCTTGCGCCTGCAGACTGAACTCTTCCATCTCATCGGGAATGCCACCTTGATGACGAGATTCGAAATCAGCCAGCGCCGCTTCGGCTGCAGCCTTGTTATGAAAGCGCGCCACGATCTCCTGCGCGAACGCTACCTTTATATCTCTTGGGTTGCGCCCGTTCGCCACTTCTTTCTTCCAGCTATTAATAGTAGAGAGCGATTCAAACGATAGTAGCGTGATGTAGCGCCACATCAATTCATCCGATACCGACATCAGCTTGCCGAATATCTCCTGTGGCGGTTCATTGATGCCCACATAGTTGCCCAGCGACTTGGACATCTTATTGACGCCATCCAATCCCTCTAATAACGGCATAGTGAGAATGCACTGCGGAGACTGTCCAAAATGCTTTTGTAATTCACGCCCCATTAATAGATTGAATTTCTGGTCGGTTCCGCCCAGTTCCAGATCGGCCTTTAATTCGACCGAGTCGTAACCTTGTAATAAAGGATATAGGAATTCATGGATGGCGATGGGCTGGTTGCCTTTGTAGCGCTTATTGAAATCATCCCGTTCCAGCATGCGTGCCACGGTATGGGTAGAGGCCAGACGTATCATGTCGGCGGCATCCAGTTTATTCATCCAGGCAGAATTGAAGACCACCTCGGTCTGCTCCGGCTTGAGTATCTTGAATACCTGCTCGGTATAGGATTTAGCGTTTTCCTTGACCTGCTCTTTAGTCAGCGGTGGCCGGGTAGCGCTTTTGCCAGTTGGGTCGCCTATCATGCCGGTGAAGTCGCCGATCAGAAAGAAGATCTGATGCCCCAGGTCCTGCAACTGGCGCAGCTTGTTAATCAGTACCGCATGACCGAGATGCAGATCCGGCGCAGTCGGGTCGAAGCCCGCCTTGACGCGCAACGGCTTGCCTGACTTGAGTTTGTCTACCAGCTCCTGCTCGACCAGTATCTCGTCGGAGCCGCGCTTGATGATTTCCAGCATTTCGGGGACTTGCATCATATGCAACTTACACTCGATTAAATAATTCTGTTAGCATTCTGCTCTGGCTTATACATATATATAGATGGGCTTCGCCAGTGCTGAAAAAGATTCGCATTCTATCGCAAAAATATACCCCGCAGAAATACACCCTAGGCACGCATAAGCAGCGCATACGCTGGCTATTGGCGGCCTCAACTATTCCGTTGCTGGGTATACTGACCGCATTCGGTATCGCGCCTTACACTTTACCGGAGAACGTACCGGTGATCGCAATCACCCAGGAAATCCCCATGCCCGAGGCAAGCGAGGCTTTGCCAGCAGATGCCGATACGGCATCGTTATGGCGTCTGGATCAAACCCAGCGCGGCGATACTCTGGCTTCGGTATTGGCGCGCCTCAATATACGTAACGCTGAAGCTATCGCCTATTTAAGGCAAGCACCGGAAGCCAGCGCACTGGCAACCCAGTTGGCACCAGGGCGTACCTTGCTGGTTAAGACTACAGACCAGGGGGATTTAGTTGAATTGCAATTCGAGTTGGACGCGGGCAACGCACTGGTGATCAAAAAATCACCAGATGCAGCCGGATATTCTGCGCAAACCCAAGCCATGGCGCTGGAAAAGCGTGTGATTGTCAAATCTGCCGAGATCCGCAGCTCATTATTCGGTGCTACTGATGCTGCCGATATCCCCGATGCCATTGCCACCAAGATCGCCGACATTTTCTCTTCCGAGATAGACTTCAATCAGGACCTGCGCAGAGGCGATCATCTCACCGTGATCTATGAAGCTGCCTTTAATAATGGCGAACTGGTCAAAACCGGAAAAGTGTTGGCTGCCGAATTCGTGAATAAGGGCAAGGTGCTACGCGGCATCGCCTACGGTGATGACGGCTACTATTCTCCCAACGGCATGAATCTGCATAAATCATTCCTCAGATCACCGCTGGAATTCACCCGCATTAGTTCCGGGTTCAGCCTGGCGCGATGGCATCCGATACTGAACACCATGCGCGCGCACAAAGGAGTTGATTACGCTGCCCCTATCGGCACCAAGGTAAAAGCGGTTGCGGATGCCACGGTAAATTTTGTCGGTCAGCAAGGGGGCTACGGCAATATGATCATTCTGGATCACCATAATGGCATCACGACCGTCTATGGCCACCTGTCGCGTTTTGCTGCGGAAACCCTGCGGGGTCGAGCCGTGCATCAAGGCGACGTTATCGGCTTTGTGGGCATGACCGGACTGGCTACCGGGCCTCATCTGCATTATGAATACCGCATCAATGGTGTTTATCACGACCCGGTGACGGTGGCGTTGCCTGCATCCATCCCACTTGCGGACTCCCAGCGCATCAGCTTTATTGATCATGCGAAACCGCTGCTGTCGCAACTGGACCTGTTGCATGACACAGATCTCGCTGCACTAGAATAATGCAATACTATGCGGGACTCATGTCAGGCACCAGCCTGGATGGGGTAGATGCCGCATTGGTATGTTTTGCCGGTAATATCTGCAGCGTCACCTATACGCAGTATGTCCCCTACCCGCCGGAATTGAAGCAGACGCTGCTGCAACTGCATACCCCTAGCCATAACGAACTCGAACACAGTCAACTGGTCGCCATTTTATTGGCGCATCTATATGCAAAAGCCGTACATGGGTTAAAGGCTGGTTTGCCGGACGGAGCAACGATCACCGCCATCGGCTGCCACGGCCAGACCGTGCGCCACCGCCCCGAGCTCGGCTTTACCCTGCAACTGAATAACCCCGCATTTCTTGCCGAACTGACCGGCATTACCGTGGTGTCCGATTTTCGTAGCCGGGATATTTCAGCTGGCGGCCAAGGGGCTCCGCTGGTACCTGCATTTCATGCCAATGTCTTTGCGAATCCTGCCATCCACCGCACCATCCTGAATATCGGCGGCATCAGCAACCTGACTGATTTGCCTCTTAATGGTGCGATTTCTGGTTTCGATTGCGGCTTGGGCAACTTGCTGATGGATGCCTGGTGTCAACGCCATACAGGCCAGGACTATGACAAGGATGGTGCATGGGCAGCGGGTGGAACGGTTATTGCTCCATTGCTTGCCGGGTTACTGGCGCATCCATTTTTCGATCAGGCGCCGCCTAAAAGCACAGGGCGCGATATGTTCAATATGAGTTGGCTGGAAAAACAGTTACTTCCTGGGTATGCACCCCAGGATGTGCAAGCCACATTGCTGGAATTCAGCGCACGCGGCATCGCCGATGCGGTGCAGCGATATTGCCCAGACACACGGGAGTTATATCTGTGCGGTGGCGGCGCGCATAACGGCGCACTGTCAGCTCGTCTGAACCAATTATTACCGATCCCCATCGCAGCCACCGACGCGCTTGGGATCGGGGTCGATTGGGTAGAAGCCGCAGCTTTTGCCTGGCTTGCCAAGCAGACGCTGGAAAACAAACCCGGCAACCTGCCATCGGTCACTGGTGCTTCCGGCTACCGCGTGCTCGGTGCGATTTACCCGGGCTCTTGATACAATACCCATAGATTTCTGCACAGATAGACTAGGCAAAACATGACGAAACCAACCAAAGTCACCATCACCTTTGATAACGGCACCAAACCCATAGAGTTGCCGGTGCTATCCGGGACGCTAGGGGAAGATGTCATTGACATACGTGCCTTGGGTAAGCATGGTTATTTCACCTATGACCCGGGCTTCTTGTCTACGGCCAGTTGCAGTTCCGATATCACCTTTATCGATGGTGAAAAAGGTTTGTTGTATTACCGGGGCTACCCGATAGAACAACTGGCGGAACACTGCGACTTCATGGAAGTCTCCTACCTGCTGATGAACGGCGAATTACCGAATGCCGAGCAGAAGCAGAGCTTTACCAACACCATACGCAGCCACACCATGCTGCACGACCAGCTCACCAATGTGTTTCGCGGTTTCAGGCGTGACGCTCACCCCATGGCGGTCATGGTCGGCGTGGTCGGCTCCATGTCAGCTTTCTATCATGATGCGCTGGATGTGCATGATCCTCAGCACCGGGAGATATCATCTTACCGCCTGCTAGCCAAGGTGCCGACCATCGCTGCCTGGAGCTACAAATACAATCTGGGGCAGCCGTTCATCTATCCGCAGAACCGCTATAACTATGCGCAGAATTTCCTGCACATGATGTTCGCCACGCCTTGCGAGACCACCGAACCTAACCCGATATTGGCGGACGCTTTCGAGAAGATACTCATCCTGCATGCAGACCATGAACAGAACGCGTCCACCTCGACGGTAAGGCTGGTAGGCTCCAGCGGGGCCAACCCGTTCGCCTGCGTCTCTGCGGGTATCGCTTCGCTATGGGGGCCGGCGCACGGCGGTGCCAACGAAGCCACGCTTAAGATGCTGGAAGAGATCGGCGATGTCAGCCGTATTGATACCTACATCAAAAGAGCCAAGGATAAATCGGATACTTTCCGCTTGATGGGTTTTGGCCATCGCGTATATCGCAATATGGATCCACGTGCCGCCATCATGCGTCAAACCTGCCATCAGGTGCTGGACGAACTGGGGCTGCATGACGACCCTATTTTCAAGCTGGCACTCAAACTGGAACAGATTGCGCTGGAAGATGACTACTTCGTGAGCAAAAAACTGTACCCGAATGTAGACTTCTATTCAGGGATCGTGATGCGCGCAATGGGCATCCCTGACTCTATGTTCACGGCTATTTTCGCCATGGCACGCACCGCCGGCTGGATCGCACAATGGAGCGAAATGATCGCGCACCCTGAAGCGCGCATAGGACGTCCGCGCCAACTCTACACCGGGGAAAATCGCAGAGACGTGATTCCTGTCGCAAAACGCTGAAGCCTATGCCTGGCATCATGTCAGCCAGGCACTGCCTCAGATCTTGAATTCACCTTTCAGTTTTTTCGCAACAGACGCATTTTTCAGCCTGACATAAGCAGGCAAGCCATCCTTATACGGAGGGTAATCCTCTCCGGCAATCAATGGCAGCAGATAGGTGCGGCATTGCGGGGTAATGCCGAAACCATCGCGCGAGATGAAGCTTCTGGGCATTTTCTTCTCCACGTTGGCGACATCCTTGAGCTTGGCTACACCCAGCCTCCATTTATACGGACTGTCCGACTTGCGCACGATGGTCGGCATCACGGCACTGCGGCCCTCGAGCGCCAGCTCAACGGCAGCTTTGCCCAGCGCATAGGCCTGCTCGACATCGGTTTTGGAAGCGATGTGGCGCGCGGCACGTTGCAGATAGTCTGCCACCGCCCAGTGATATTTGTAGCCCAGTGTATCCTTGACCATATTTGCCACCACCGGCGCCGCACCACCCAGTTGAGCATGACCGAAGGCATCCTTAAGCCCGGATTCGGCCAGGAATTTGCCGTCGGCACCCTTGACGCCTTCGGACACAATCACCGAACAGTAACCGTGCTTCTTCACCATCTTATCCACCTTGGCCAGAAATTTTTCCTGATTGAATTCGATCTCTGGGAACAGGATCACAATAGGCAGTTCGCAATCGGCAGAAGATGCCATGCCGCCTGCCGCCGCGATCCAACCCGCATGACGCCCCATCACTTCCATCACAAACACTTTGGTCGAGGTTTTGCACATAGAGGCCACATCGAAACTGGCTTCGCGCGTAGATACGGCGATGTACTTGGCCACCGAGCCAAAACCGGGGCAGCAATCGGTGATCGGCAGATCGTTATCCACTGTCTTTGGAACATGGATGGCCTGCAGCGGGTAACCCATGGTCTGGGCGATCTGGGAAACCTTGAGGCAGGTGTCGGCGGAGTCCCCGCCTCCGTTGTAAAAGAAGTAGCCTATGTTGTGTGCTTTGAACACTTCGACAAGGCGCTCGTATTCCGCCTTATTCTGATCCAGCCCTTTCAACTTGTAGCGGCACGAACCGAATGCGCCGGAAGGGGTGTAGCGTAACGCAGCGATATCTTTTTTCGACTCTTTGCCGGTATCGATCAGATCTTCGGTCAGCGCGCCTATGATGCCATTACGTCCGGCATACAGCTTGCCAATCTTGTCTTTATGCTTGCGTGCAGTTTCAATCACCCCGCAGGCAGAGGCGTTGATGACAGAAGTCACTCCGCCGGACTGGGCGTAAAACGCATTTTTGGGTTTAGCCATATACATTCTCCTCAATTGAAGACTTTGCCTGGTGTGGTAATGCTAGCGCTCGTTACTCAGTATTCTATCTAATTCATCCAGGCGTTGCGGGGTGCCGATGTCCATCCAGTGCCCGCTATAAAGTTCTCCGCCTACTTGCTGCGTCGCCATCGCTGCACGTAATAAAGGCGCGAGTTTGGCTTTACTGCCGTTCCCTATGCCTATAAACAGCCGGGGATGGTAAACGCCTATGCCGCTGAATGTGAACATATTGTCACCCGTTCCCGCTACGCGATCCTTAGTCAGTGCAAAATCACCTTGCGCATTGTGCTGCGGATTATTTACCAGCACTAACCATGCTAGCAAGTCGGGCGGCAACTCACTTTTTAGCTGCCCATAATCAAAATCGCAAAAAATATCGCCATTGATCACCAAAAATGGCTCGCTACCTAACAGATGCAAGGCATGCGCGATACCGCCTGCGGTTTCCAGTGCCTCCGCTTCGGGTGAATACTGGATCTGCACTCCATATTGGCTGCCGTCACCCAGTACCGTTTCAATTTGATGACCAAGATATGCGTGATTTATTACCAATTGATGAAACCCCGCCTGTGCCAGCTTTTCGATATGCCAGACGATGAGCGGTTTACCACCTGCCAGTAATAAAGGTTTTGGCGTATGGTCGGTAAGTGGTCGCATGCGTTCGCCGCGTCCGGCTGCCAGGATCATTGCTCTCAATTCATGGCTCTCAACTGGTTTGTCTCATTTAAAAGGTCATCCCGATCTGCGGTTGCCGGCCCTCCAGTTCATCCAGCAAATGCAGCATGGGTTTCAGCTCGATGTAACGTTCGCAGGTCTTGCGCAGATAAGCCATCACCAACGGCATATCTTTTAGGTAACCATCCTTGCCATCGCGGTGATAAAGCCGCGCAAAAATACCGAGCACTTTGATGTGGCGCTGCGCGCCCATCCATTCAAAATCGCGATAGAACTCGCCAAAATCCTGCGCGACAGGCAATCCGGCCTTGCGTGCCTGCTCCCAATAACGTATAGCCCAGTCCAACACTTGTTCTTCTTCCCAGCTGATGTAAGCATCTTTGAGCAGCGATACCAGATCATAGGTGATCGCACCATAAACGGCATCCTGAAAATCCAGGATACCGGGATTGTTGTCGCATAACATCAGGTTACGAGAGTGGTAATCCCTGTGCACGTAAACCTGCCCCTGTGCCAGAATATTGCGATTGAGCAATGCGAATATCTGCTTCAGTACGGCCTGCTGAGCCGGGTTGACTTCTGCGCCAAGATGTTTGGCGATGTACCAATCTGGAAATAGCTGTAATTCTCGTGTCAGCAGCGCTTCGTCGTAGTCTGGAAGTACGCCGCGTTGACTGGCACGCTGAATCGTAACGAGTGCGCTTGCGGCATCACGATAGAGTTGATCGGCATTTTGCTTATTCAGTGCAGACAGATAGGTCGTTGCACCCAGGTCCGTCAGTAATAAAAACCCACGATCAAGATCCTGTGCCAATACCTCAGGCACATTGGCACCTGCCTTGCCAAACAATTGCGATATGCGGATGAATGGCTTGCAATCTTCATGTTCAGGCGGCGCATCCATGACGATCAAGGTTTTATGATCGTTAAAGCGCGCGCGAAAATAACGTCGAAAACTTGCATCCGCCGAAGCTGGAGCCAAAGTAAATTCTCTATCGGGATAAATCCCGGTTAGCCAGTCATGGATTTGAGCTAATCGTTGCAAAATTTAACCTTTATGCTTATTTGTGAAGTAGAAAATTAACTTAATATGATAAGGTACTGCCAACCATGATTATTTTTATAAAAAACAACTGGCATATTGCTCAGAAGTCAAGATTGGTGCGGCTTTAAGCGTTTCTTTATAGTAGAATCAATTCGATTTTATCATTACAAAAAGCAAACCAGACTCCCTTATTTTCTGTACATGAAAGCCACCTGCCAACTCACACTCATCGTTATTACTTTTGCTGGCACTCTTTTTTCCATCAGTGTGCCTGTATCCGCAGAAGAAATAGCGCCAGAAAACAAACAGGTAGCTCCTGCTGCAAGCGATAAAACGTCCACCCCCGCTGTCTCGGATATCACCAAAACGAACAGCGGTTCCGATACCGGCAACACAACTCCGAATACATTACCTGTAGCCAAAACTGCCAAGGACACTTCGGGAGTCACTACCGTAGATGGTCAACGCATAGAGTTATATCTTGGGCGTGAAATGCGCGTGTTCGGCGATGCAGAATTGCACCGCGGCGAGGATTATGTCAAAGGCGATCGTATCGATTTGAACACCCAGAACGATGAACTGCACGCGACTGGTAATGTGCAGGTCAAACAAGGAACTACCATCGCCGACGGCGATGAGCTGAAACTGAAATTGCAGGACCATGTGGGTGAAATGCAGCATCCCATTTTTCATTTAACGCCGGGCAATGGGCCGAAAACTCGCGGTAGCGCGCAAACCATGTTTTTTGATGGTCCAAATAAGGAACATTTAACCAACGCCATGTATACCAGTTGCGGCGAAGGTATAGACGACTGGTATTTGCGTGCCAAGGATCTGGAAATAGACCACTACACTGAAACGGTCACCGCAAAAAACGCGAGCATTGAATTCAAAGGCGTGCCTTTCATCTATACGCCATGGATAGACATCCCATATAACACGGAACGAAAATCCGGCTTTCTGATCCCGACTTTCGGTGTCAGTACACTGAATGGCCTGGAAGCGACCATCCCTTACTACTGGAATATCGCCCCGAATCAGGATGCGACTATTTCTCCGCGTTACTTGAGCAGCCGAGGCATGCAACTACAGAGTGAATACCGCTATCTGGAGAACAATTTCTCTGGCATTGCCGATGCCGAAGTTCTTCCCAATGACGACAAAGCCGGTATCACGCGCTACTACCTGAACCTTAAACATAATCAAGACTTTGGCAATGGCTGGGCGGGCGACATTAATTTTGAAAAAGTATCGGATGGCCAGTACTTCACCGACATGTCGACCCAGATTGCCGCCACCAGCCAGGTCAACCTGCCGGAACAAGCGAGCGTCTCCTACACCAACAGCAACATGCACTTCTCGGCTTTGGTACAACGCTATCAAACACTGGACAATATCTCCTACACTTATGAGCGTTTGCCTCAGTTAACACTCAACGACAGCGAAGATTTTGATGTAGTCACCACTAATCTATATAGCGAGTTCGTCTATTTTGGCCGTAACGGCAATGCCCCTAAAGTTCTTAACGGCGTCCCCGTCCCCACTGGTAGCCGTTTTACGCTATATCCCAGTGTCAGCGTGCCGTTCACGGAATCCTATGGTTACGTCACGCCGAAGTTAGGTTTTCACCTGACGAAATATGACCTCAGCGACACTGGCGGGGTGTTTGATAGCGAAACGCGTGCGCTCCCTATTTTCAGCCTGGACAGCGGTTTGTACTTCGACCGCGATATGCGTGTGGTAAAGAATAAGTACACGCAGACGTTGGAACCACGCCTGTTCTATGTCTATATCCCGCGCAAGAATCAGGATCGCATACCCAATTTCGACACCGCGCTGAGCGACTTGAACCTGTCCACCATCTTTTCCGAGAATCAATTCAGCGGTGGCGACCGGGTCAACGATGCCAATCAGGTCACATTCGCATTGACGACGCGTATGCTCGACCAGAAAACCGGGATACAACGCCTGTCAGCCACCATAGGCCAGCGCTACTATTTCAACACTCCGCAAGTATCATTGCCTGTGGTACCCGGCGTGATACCTACTCCCGGATCAAAGTCGGACATTCTGACTGCATTGACGGTAGAACTGCTTAACGGATGGTATGGCGATGCTGCCTGGGAATATAACACCGGTAACAGCCGTACCATTAAATCCAACATCTCTACACGTTATCAGCCTGAACCCGGCAAAATTCTTAATATGGGCTATCGTTTTACCAAGGATAGCCTGGAGCAATTGGATATTTCCGGAGAATGGCCATTGGGTGGTAGCTGGTATGGCGTGGGGCGCCTGAATTACTCTTTGCGTGACCACGTGGCAACCGCTGTAGCTCCGGCGGACGTAAGCGGGCCGATAGAATATTTGGCCGGGGTCGAATATAATGCAGGTTGCTGGCAGACTCGTGCGGTTCTGCAACGACTGCCAACGGCAACAGCAGCCTCAACTGCAAAAGCCAACTACGCCTTCTTTGTCCAGCTTGAACTATCCGGATTCAGCAAAATAGGATCTAACCCGCTGGACGTTATCAATCGCAGTGTTTACGGCTATACAGACATCGCTAAACTCCCTCCATCGCCACAATGACAATGACACAACTGAATCACCGCATCATCCGCCTGCTGTTTGCATTACTTTTGATCATCCCGGTTTTGGGACATAGCGGGGCCGGGCATGCCGAGGATAGCAATGCCGGGGAAAAACCAAAACAGAAGATCGCAACGCTGGATCAAATCGTAGCGATTGTGGATAGTGATGTGATCACACGTACCGAATTGGATGCGCGGGTGCAGATGATCATCCAGCAAATACAGAAGCAGGGCACCAAACTACCCCCGCATGACATCCTTGAAAAGCAGGTCCTGGAACGTATCATCTCCGACCGGTTACAACTGGAATATGCTGCGCAAACCGGTATACGCGTGGATGATAATCAACTGGATAAAACACTGGAACGCATCGCCGACCAGAATAAATTAAGCTTGCCGGACTTTAAGCTTGCTCTGGATAAGGAAGGCATCAATTTCGACAAATTCCGTGAGGATATCCGCAAGGAGATCATCATCGCACGTCTACGTGAGCGCGAGGTTGATAGCAAAGTGAGTGTCACCGAAGCCGAGATCGATAATGCGTTGACGACACAGAATTCCGGCCTGGACTCAAATGATGAGTACGAGGTCGCCCATATTATGGTTCGAGTGCCGGAACAGTCATCACCGGAAGAGATACAAAAACTGCGAGCCAAGATCGAAGATGCCCTGAAGAAACTGCAGAATGGTAACGATTTCGCGCAGGTCTCTGCCGCCATGTCCGACGCACCGAAAGCACTGGAGGGCGGTGATCTGGGATGGAAAAAACCTACCGAATTGCCTGAGCTTTTTCAGACGGCGCTCAAACCGCTCAAAAAAGGCGAATTGACTGCCATTCTGCGCAGCCCGAATGGGTTTCACATCCTGAAGATGGTAGACCGGCGTGGCGATACCACGCCGCTTATCGTACAGCAGACGCATGCCCGCCATATCCTGATGAAAACCAGCGAGGTTTTGTCGGAAGACGAAGCCAAGCAGCGTATGATCGGCATCAAGGAACGATTGGATAATGGCGGCAAATTCGAAGAACTTGCAAGACAGTACTCAGAGGACGGTAGTGCCAGCAATGGCGGCGATCTGGGTTGGGTCAATCCCGGCGATCTGGTACCGGAATTCGAGAAGACAATGGATGCGCTGGCTATTAATCAGATCAGCGAGCCTATCAAATCCCGCTTTGGCTGGCATATCATTCAAGTCCTAGAACGACGCAACCAGGACGTGAGCCAGCAAGCAGCGCGCTTGAAAATCCGCGAGGCGATCAAGGCCCGCAAGTCAGAAGAGACATTCCAGGACTGGTTGCACGGTTTACGTGACAGAGCTTACGTTGAATATCGCACCGACGACAAAGACGAATAGGCACAAGCGGCTGCGAGGAAAAGTTGCTATGTTGTGCACGTGCTCGCCCTCTCGCCTTACTGGTACATGACTCCCCTCCCACGTATCGCCATCACCCCCGGCGAGCCTGCGGGCATAGGCCCGGATTTGTGTGCGATGTTGCAGCAACAGCAATTTGCAGCAGACATCACCATCATCGCCGACAGCTCATTACTTGTATCTCGCGCAGAGCAGACAGGCCTTCCCGCATCCGATATAAAAGTCCGCCATGTCGCACTGAAGTCGCCTTGTATCGCAGGACAGGTCGACTCGACCAATAGCCCCTATGTGCTGGATACTCTGAAGATCGCAACACTGGGTTGTATGTCGGGCGAATTCGATGCGATGGTCACCGCACCGGTACATAAAGGAATCATCAACGATGCAGGCATCCCTTTTACCGGACATACTGAATTCCTGGCTGAACTGACCAACACCAGACAAGTGGTGATGATGTTGGTCGGCGGCGGCATGCGTGTCGCACTTGCCAGCATTCATCTGGCGCTGAGAGCTGTACCAGACGCGATCACCCAGGAAAGCCTGGAATCCACAATTAAAATACTGCATACCGATCTGGTGCAAAAATTCGGAATTTCGCAGCCGCATATCTTCGTCGCCGGGCTGAATCCGCATGCCGGTGAGGACGGTTATCTGGGAACAGAAGAGATCGAGATCATTAACCCGGTACTGCAAAAGCTGCGGCAAAAAGGAATGCGGCTAAGCGGTGCCCTGCCCGCCGACACCATGTTCTCCAAGAACAATCTGCGACAAGCTGATTGTTTTCTCGCCATGTACCACGACCAGGGCCTGCCCGTGCTCAAATATGCCAGCTTCGGACAAGGAGTGAATGTGACTCTGGGCTTACCCATCATACGCACCTCGGTCGATCATGGTACCGCTCTGGACTTGGCCGGCAGTGGTAAAGCCAACCCCGGCAGTCTGATTGCAGCCATAGAGCTGGCTATAGACTTAGCCAATAAGCGCGTCGCCTGAAGCCATGAAACACACCCCTAAAAAAAGTCTGGGGCAGAACTTCCTGTCCGACCCCGACTTTGTCCGCGCCTGCATTGACGCCATACAACCGAAAGCGGACGACCTGGTTGTCGAGATCGGTCCGGGGTTAGGCGCGCTCACCAAACCGCTGACCGGCATACTCAAGCATCTCCATACCGTAGAGTTGGACCGCGACATCATTGCATGGATGCAAGCGCATTATCCTGCCGAAAAGATCACCATCCATCATAGCGACGCGCTCAAGTTCGATTTCGCTGGCTTGAATAAAGACGCGGGCGCAAACTTGCGTGTCGTGGGCAATCTACCCTATAACATCTCAACACCCATTCTGTTCCATCTGTTAGAACAATCGCGCAATATCGTGGATATGCATTTCATGCTGCAAAAAGAAGTGGTGGAACGCATGGTGGCACTCCCCTCCACGCCTGAATACGGCAGACTTTCCGTGATGTTGCAGTACCGGCTGCATATGGAATACCTGTTCACCGTGCCTGCGGATGCGTTCGACCCTGCACCCAAGGTCGAATCTGCATTTGTGCGTGCTATCCCCTACGCTACCCTGCCTTACCCAGCACAAGATGAACAACTTTTCGCCAAAGTCGTCGTTGCGGCCTTCGGTCAACGCCGTAAGACCCTGCGCAATACTTTGAAAGCATGGATGACCGACCCTGATTTCTCCATTCTGCAAATCGATCCGCAGCTGAGAGCAGAGAATCTTGGGGTAGCTGAATTTGTGGCTATCGCCAATCATCTAGCCTGATATAATTTACCTCATTCATTTACAGAATCGATCACGGAAATTGATATGCGGTTAATCCTCTTGGGCGCTCCAGGCGCTGGTAAAGGCACACAAGCCAATTACATCAAAATCAGATACGGTATCCCGCAGATATCCACAGGTGATATGCTGCGTGCCGCTGTCAAGGCAGAAACCCCTTTGGGCCTGGCAGCAAAACAGGTGATGGATGCTGGCGGTCTGGTATCTGACGACATCATCATCGGTCTGGTAAAAGAACGTATCAAAGATGATGACTGCAAGAACGGTTTTCTATTTGATGGTTTCCCACGAACCATCCCCCAGGCCGAAGCGATGAAACAAGCCGGTGTAGTCATAGATTATGTGGTGGAAATAGACGTGGATGACAGCGAGATCGTGCAAAGGCTCAGCGGTCGCCGTGTGCATCTGAACTCCGGGCGAACCTATCACATCACCTTCAATCCACCCACCCATGAAGGCAGAGATGATATCAGCGGCGAACAATTGATCCAGCGCGATGACGATAAGGAAGAAACCGTCAAGAAACGTCTGGAGATATATCACAGCCAGACCAAACCGCTGGTGGATTATTATTCCGACTGGGCGGCTTCCGGCGTTCCAGGCGCACCTAAATATGTGAAAATCGCCGGTGTGGGCACGGTGGAACAGATACGCGACCACGTGTTTGCAGCGCTAGAGTAGAGCAGCTTCAAATACTTTGCCAATGCCGCAACATCAATTGCGCGGTACGCTGCCCGTTAAACTCATTCACCTCTAACTGATACACTGCTTCAACCATAGCAGGCATGGTTTCCGTGTTGAAGAACTGGATAGCGTCAAAGCTGTGGCCTTCGCTCTCCAGTTTTAGTTTCAGATGCTTCTCCCCCACAATGCGCTGTGTTATTACGCCGAACCGGCCTTTGAATAGCGGGGCGGCAAATCCCTGCCCCCAAATGCCCTGTTCCAGCATCTGTGCCAACCGCAGATTGATATTCTCTGCAAGCAGTTCGCCATCGGTCTCGATCAGGCGATCCAGGTCAACAGGAGTCAGCAGTTCGTGCATCACTTGCTCGAATATCCCGGTAAAGCGTGCCACATTTCTTTCTGCCAAGGTCAATCCTGCCGCCATCGCATGGCCGCCAAACTGAACGATCAGGTCCGGTTCACGTTTAGAGATAATATCCAGTGCGTCGCGTAGATGCAGCCCGGGGATGGAGCGCCCGGAGCCTTTCACCAATCCGTCTCCGGCCGCGGCGAATGCGATCACCGGACGGTGGTATTTTTCCTTGATGCGCGAAGCGAGTATGCCGATGATTCCCTGGTGCCAACCGGGGTCGTACAGGCAATAACTATAGCAATCCTGCGCCGCTATCTGCTCCAGCGCAGACTGCGCGTCCTGTTGCATATCAGCCTCTATCTCACGCCGGGTGCGATTCATCTCGTCCAGTTTTACTGCCATCGCTTGTGCCAATTGCGGATCAGTAGCCAGCAGGCACTCAATGCCTAGCGACATATCCTGCATACGCCCCGCCGCATTCAATCTTGGGCCCAGCATAAAGCCCAGATCATAGGTGGTGACTTTTTTCGGATCGCGTGATGCCACCCGCAGCAATGCAGCAATGCCGGGACATGCCTTGCCTGCACGGATTCGATTCAGCCCCTGTTCCACCAAAATGCGATTATTCTCGTCCAGTTTCACCACATCGGCCACCGTGCCCAGAGCAACGATATCCAGTAATTCCGCCAGATTCGGCTCAGTGTTGGACTCAAACATACCGCGCTGCCTGAGTTCACTGCGCAGTGCCAGCATCACATAAAAAATCACGCCTACCCCGGCCAGGTGCTTGCTGGGAAAAGTGCAGCCACCTGCATTCGGATTAACGATACAGGTGGCATCTGGCAGGGCATCGCCGGGCAGATGGTGGTCGGTCACCAGTACCGAGATCCCTAGTTTGTTCGCTTCAGCGACACCTGCCATGCTGGCGATACCATTATCCACCGTGATGATAAAGTCTGGCTGTCGCTCCGCTGCCAGCCGCACAATCTCAGGCGTTAAGCCATAACCATGCTCAAAACGATTGGGCACCAGATAATCGACGATTGCGCCAAAGCGCCTGAGCGCAGTGACGCCGACCGCACAGGCTGTGGCCCCATCGGCATCGTAATCTGCCACGATCAATAAGCGCTTGCGCTGTATGATGGCATCCGCCAGGTGGTTGGCCATTGCCCCGATGTTCAACAATCTTTCGGGAGCGATCAATCTGGATAGTTTCGCCTGCAACTGCGCGGCCTCTGTTACACCGCGAGCGGCGTAAATGCGCGCCAGCACCGGATGCAGACCTTCCGCCATCAGCACTTCGGCGGTTTCAACCGCATAGGGACGGGATGTAATCTTTGGCATATGGCTGCGAAATTGGAAATTGTTGGATTTTACTGTGAATGCGCTTATGATTTACTTAAAGCTGAGAGTTATTCAAAAATAGAGCGTGTCCAAAAATACAACCAGCTAAAATACGCAGCAAACCATTTCGAGGAGAACCCATGAGCGACACCACATTAGAAGAAGCCACAGACAAGATCATTGCTGGCATCAAGATTCCGCCGCGTCCGGAAGTACTGGCTGAGCTCATGATAGAAAGTCGATTAGATAGTCCGGACATCCAGAAGATCGGACAATTGATAGCAAAAGATGTCGCGCTGTCTGTATCCATGCTCAAACTGGTCAACTCCTCCTATTATGGTGTGAAACGCAAAGTGGAGTCACCACAGCAAGCTGCCATCATTCTGGGCGTGAACAATGTTAAAAGCCTGGTCACCGGCCTGTCATTAAAACATGCCTATGGTCAGGTAGAAGGTCTGGAGGCTTTCTGGAATCACGCTGAACTGGTCGCCAACGTATCCATGGTTATCGCCAGCCGCCTACCCGGCGTGCCGCGCGAAACCGCCTACATTTTCGGCCTGTTCCAGAATTGCGGCATTCCGCTGATGATGCAACGCCTGCCCGGGTATGCCGACACACTCGCCATTGCTATGGCTGACAACACAGGCAGGTTCACCGACATAGAAATTGAAAGACATACCACCAGCCACGCCATTGTCGGACATATGATGGCAAAAAGCTGGGAACTGGCGGATGAGATATGCGAAGCCATCACCCACCACCACGAAGCCAAAGTATTCGATGACGACTATCAGCTATCTGCCGCAGCTTCTGCGCTGATCGCCGTATCACGACTGGCAGAATACGTGATCGAGCCGGAACGCGTTCCTGAAGGTTATACATCGGAAGGTTATGGACTGACCTTGGGCGACCATCTGGGTTTTGACGACGATGACATCAAGGAATTTATGGAGACCGCTCTAGGTGGTGGGACTTAACTCAGCCATCGTCTCCAGAATTTCCATAGATCCTGACGCTGCAATTCGAAGCTAACTAAGGCCTGTTCTTGTTCAAGGTGCAAAACCAGCTTTTGCACCTTGTTGTTTTTCAACATGCGCAATAACGGCGTTGCCCAGTTCTGCTCAAATCGGGGCTCATCTATCACAGTCAGCACTACCAGACATCTATCCTGTTGCGGCAGATATTCAGCAGAATCAGGCACAGGCTGGCAATGCATGCCAGCCAACCCTTTTGCCAACGGCTCATCTGCCATCACAGCGGCATAGGGCTGCAATGGGGGCATCACATAACTCCCTCCGCCACACAACCACACGCTATTCAACGGCAATAAGCCGGCCTCTTCCCGCTCAATATTGGCCGCATGTTGATGTAACAGCATCTGGATCTCGTTGAGCATGGTCGCATATTGCGCAGAATTCATATCCTTGCTGATCTTGTTACCTATCGCCTGCGTCTTGCTGAGGGAAGTTATAGGTAGTGGTTGATCCAACCGCAAATACCAGCGCTCAGGATGGGGCGAGAACCACTGCATGCCATTCCCTGAAAAGTGCTGGTTAAGAGTCACGACCATCTGCTGCGCATGTTGTGGATCCAGGTCGTGCGGCGTGCCGTGAAGTATAAAAAAATCGCGCATCAGTGCCAGATGCACCGGGTCGGCATGTAGCCAGTATCCTTGCGTAGCATCCAATCCCTCGCCCATCGCGCTGAATGGGGCGGATTCCTGTTGCATGACGCCAAACAAGCGGCACAACCAGGCATCGGCATCCCCATCAAAGCGAGTAGTGCTTTTGGCATACGCAAACAAGCGTGAACCTTGCAAGCTATTTGTCGCCTGAGCGCGCAGCAGGATGTCACATTGCATCATGAAAATGTTCTCGCAATTCTGAAAGTAAGTGATTCTGCGCTTTAAATTCATCTCCCGCAAAAACAAAAACCGCCGGGATCGCCAGCGGTTCTCTTAGGCGTGCCTTTTGGGCATGGTTACATTTTTATTGCCGCCGTTGTGTCTTCAACGGCACAGAAAATAATTTGTTGACCCGGTTGGTAAAACTTTACTCGCGACAGCCGGTCTGATTGCAACAAAACCAATAACACGATCCTCTTATATGTCGCTCACTGAATTCGGCTTATGCTACAGTTCCACCCATCCTGATAAACTATTCATACATCAAGCAAAGGTTAAGCATATGAAACTTTTAAAGTTATTTGTGGCGTTTACGTTGTTTGCCATGGCAAGCCTGGCTATGGGCGCAGAGTTAGGCGGCAACTGTACCAACAGCATGGCTGCCGGAATGGTGGTCAAAAGCGATTGCTCGAACAAATCCTTGTTCGAAGGTAAGACCTATTGTTTTAGCAGCGCGGCCTCGAAGATGGCGTTTGACAACGCCCCCGACAAGTCGGAGATCGTGATGAAGGCAACCGCGTTCTACGCCAAATCGCAGGAAACCACACGCGAGAAGATCACCCAGGAACAAGCTCTCGCGCAGATCAACAGTGCCAGTTGTGATTTGAGCAATAAAGACGCAGGGTATCTGGAATTCGATAACCTGAAACTGTCGCATTGCAAAATGGTGAACACCAGTTTTTTCGGCGCTTATCTGCGCGGTGCTGATTTAAGCGGAGCCAATATGCAAGGGGCTTACCTGAATCTGGCTAGACTGGAAGGCACGAACCTGAGTGGGGCGAACTTGACCGACGCCATCATTTTTCAGGCCATTTTCAGCAAGACCAATTTTAAAGGCGCCAACCTCACCAACGCGCGCATCATAGGCACGTTGGGGAATGTCGACATGAGTGAAGCCAACGTGTCTAAAGGACGCTTAGGTCTGGACGTCGGTAACCAACCCATGGGGCAGATGAAATTTGACTCGGTGAGCGGCAATTTCACTCATACCAACTTTGCCGGTGCCGACCTCAATATCGCTAATTTCAGCTTTGGTAACCTGCAAGGCGCTAACTTGAGTAACACCAATCTGCATCGCGCAGACCTGAGCCAGGCTGATCTCACCGGCGCCGACCTGACCGGCGCCGACTTGACCGATGCCGAAGTGGATGGCGCGATCTTCACTAGTGTAAAAGGCCTGGATTCGGTCAAAGGATTTAATACCGTAAAAGGCAAGTGTAAAGATTGTGGCCGCTAATTAATCACGGTTTTTTAACTGCTTGAGACGTTGTTTCAGTTCGCGCGCGGCCAAGGCATAGCCGCCGTCGCTGCCATCCACAAAGTGCAGATGATTGCCATTGTAGGATTGCACGATGCAGGTCACCAGCGCCTCGCGCGATTTATGCATACCATAAACCAGCGCGCCTTTGCGATACTGCTTTTCCAGGAAGGTCTGCAAGCCTTTGAATTGCTGTTCGCTGCCGTCCATCACCATGCGCAACATGCCGTCGAACTTACGGAAGTCGGAATTCTCCACCAGCTCCTGGCGGTAATGGCTCCATTGCACCGACTCGGTATCCAGTTTGCGCGAGAATAGATAAACCCCCGCCAGATTCATCCATAACATCTTGAGGAAATAGGCAATGCGCTTCGCTGCCGCTAATCCCGAAGTGCGCACCCGCCATTCGTGACTGAGCAGCCTGGGGTCGAATGTCATTTGCATTTTGTCAGCCTGCAATGGGTGATAGCTGGAGACATCGCCATAAATGCTCTGGATGCGGTCAAAGACTTCTTGGTAGGTGGAGAGATTCTCACCGGCATCATGCGATATCGCAGCCACCAACAAGGATAATTTATGCCCGTGAAAGCTGGGAACACCTTGCCAACGACACTCGAAGCCTTCGAAACTGCCTTCCATTTCGCCATCGGCCTCTTCCACCCGTAAAACCTGTGCCGCTCCCGGCGTTTTTACCAGTCTTTCCGCCTCTTCCCAACCGCGACCGGAGAAAGTGGGTTGCGTCATATGTGGCGACAAACTCACTTTGGCGAGCTTTACCCAGTAGCCTGCCTTGATCATGTCCTCGACCCTTACCAGACCGACACGCAGGCCCAGCCCGAAACTTTCGCGCGAGAGCCATTGCGCCTGGCGCAAAGCCTTCATCACCCGCTCACGTATAATCTCCGGCACGGCGAAAGTCGCACCATCGCCACCAAACACAAATGGCAGGCTGATGGCACGATCTACATTCATTACCGCCGCGATGCAGGCCACGCCAACCGTGTTCACGCTTTTGTAGGCCCCGGCTTCTATGGCTTTGGTGGAACCGATCACATCAGCGATCACGATCCACCAGTCGTTAGGGACATCCGTGTGCAGATTGCCGTCCGTGGCTTCGGCAAAAGACTGTAGTGCAGGGAGGTGGTGATAGAAGTTAATGGTTTTAACCATCCACTCTAGACTGGATTTCTACGGTTTCGTTCTCGGCGGGAACGCTGGCTTCCCAGCCCAGACGCTGTTGCACCAGCCCGCAGAATAGTTGAGCAGTGGATAATTCACCATGTACCACATAAGCATGTTGTGGCGGTTTGCTGAATTGGCCGAGCCAGTGCATCAAGCCATTCTGGTCGGCATGGGCGGAGAGCCCGCCTATGGTATGAATGCTGGCACGTACCGGAACCTCCTGGCCAAACAGGGTGGCCAGCTTGGCACCGTCAACCAGACGTCTGCCTAAAGTTCCCATGGCCTGGAATCCGGTGATGATCACGCTGCATTCAGGCCGGCTCAGATTATGCCGCAGGTGATGCTTGATACGCCCGGCATCGCACATGCCGCTGGCGGAGATAATGATGGCACCTGAACGGATATCATTGAGCGCGATGGACTCGTTGACATCCTGCACGAAGCGGATGTCCGGTAATTCCTGTCGCCGCTCCTTACCCCAGGCCAGCATTTCCTGAGCCTCCTGATTGAACAACTCGATGTGGCGCATGGTGATCTCAGTTGCAGCCACTGCCATGGGTGAATCGACATATATCTTAAGATCGTGCAGCCGACGCTGGCGCGTCAACTGGATCAGAACGTACAGGATTTCCTGCGTACGCCCTACAGTAAAAGCCGGCATGATGATGTTGCCGCGACGTTTCAGGGTTTCCTTCACCGCCTGCACAAACTCCTCCAGCGTATCGTCCAGATTTTTATGCAGGCGATTGCCATAGGTGGATTCCACCAGCACGATATCCGCTTCATTTACCGGCGTCGGGTCGCGCAGTATGGGGCGCTTGGGCTGGCCGAGGTCGCCGGAGAACACGATCTTGTTACCGGCTACCCAGACTTCGATCACTGCCGACCCCAGGATGTGCCCGGCGTCGACATATTTGCATCTGACTTCAGGATGGGGATGGATGTCCGTGTCGTAGCTTACCGGCTGCACTTGCTGCATCACCGATTCCACGTCGGCCATCTGATATAGCGGTTGGATCAGTGCATGACCGTGCCGGCGCGGGTGCTGCTCCGCCCATTCGGCCTCTTTAATCTGAATATGCGCACTATCGCGCAGCATCACATCCAACAACTCTATGGTGGCCTGGGTGGCGTAAACAGTTCCTTTAAATCCCATCGCTGCCAGTCTGGGCAACATGCCGGAGTGGTCAATATGGGCATGTGTCAGCAGCACAAAATCTATGCTCCGCGCATCGAACGTTGGGAACTTCTGATTCTTCAGATCAGCATCGCGCCCACCCTGGAACATGCCACAATCCACCAGGAACCTTACCGATCCGGTATCTACCAGATAGCACGAGCCAGTCACCTCGCCAGCAGCACCGCAAAATGTCAGCCGCATATTAAATAAGCTTGGAAATCAGTGATACGCTTAACGCCACCCCGAACCCGGTGACATCGCTGGCTACCGCGCCCAGCCCTCCTTTGCGGTTGCTGGAAGACAAGTCCATGTGCAACCAGGGGATATCGCCGACGATGAATCTTGCAAGAAAACGCGCGGCGAGTATGTGGTCGCCTTCTGAATCCAGCGTACATTGCTTGATATCGGCGATCTTGCTGTCCAGATCAGCTTCGTAATCGGCATCGAACGGAAAAGCACACACCCGCTCGCCAACAAGACTGCCGATACCCACGACTTTGCATAATAACTCTGGATCATTACCCAGTATGCCACTGTACCGGTCGCCCAACGCCACTGCCATGCTGCCGGTGAGCGTGGCGAAGTCCATGATCAGCTCCGGCTTCTGGCGTGATGCCAGCGTTAATGTATCGGCCAGTACCATACGGCCTTCCGCATCGGTGTGCACGATCTCTATGGTGGTGCTGTTCAATGCCGTTATCACATCGTTCTGCTTATACGCCTTGGCGCTGATGTGGTTCTGCGCGATTGCCAGCCAGCAATCTATCTTCACCGGCAATTTGGCTGCAGTGGCAGCCAGCAATATGCCCAAAGCGACCGCAGAGCCGTTCATATCCTCGTGCATGCCATTCATATAACGTGCCGGCTTTAGATTGTGACCGCCGGTATCGAAACAGATACCTTTACCCACCAGGGCGACGTGTTTCCGGCTTTTTTTCGGCGAATAGGTCAGATGTACGATTGCGGCATCCAGCGGGTCCGAGCCTTGTGCCACCGCCACGAAAGCCCCCGCACCCATTTTGCGTAACTGCTTCATATCGAATTCTTCATGCTGCCAGCCGTACTCCGCCGCCAGTACTTTCACTTTTTCGCGGTAGATGCCGGGTGTCAGATCATTAGGCGGTAACATGGTGAGTTGGCGTGTCAGCGTATTGCCTTGCACCACGGCTCGGATGGAGGTGTCGTCTATCTTTGCGCCAAAGACGGAGATGGTTTTTAGGGGTCTGTACTCACTTTTTTTCTTGCGCGTGGGTAACTCTGCACTATTGATCAGTGCCACATATACCGCCATTTCGGCGTGCTCTTTGCCATCTTTACCGACATGGTCACCGCACAGCGCGATAGTAAGTGTATCGGGATACTCATCCAGCAACGGCTGCAGCGCTTTGCGTAACGCGGTTTGGCGCTCGAACACGGATTTTTTATCATCTACAATTACCCAGCTTGCCAAGCCGCCATGCGGCAGATCAGCAATCAGCGGGGTTTTAGCCAGATCTTCATATTTCAGTTTGCGGCGTTTCATGCGCGCCGCAAAAACTTCTGCCAGCGGCAAGTCATTTAGTTTTGAGGTAGGTAATATGTATAAGCTGTGAGTTGCTTTTTCAACTTGTATATATGATATATGACTATGATTATAAATAATTTTTGTACTCATTAATGGCCTTCCAAACCTAGTTTAACCTTGACCGGAACTCTCAATAAAGCGAAAATAGCCACTTACTGGCACTACTTTTTCATCTCTTTCACTTAGTCCGCCTAAATTTACGTTAGTGTATAGCAACAGCGCTTTATAAGGCGGATGCAGAATAACCTCAGGAGAGCACCAGATGGCGGATACCCCGGCTACGCACGATATTGACCCTCAAGAGACGCAGGAATGGCTCGATGCCATTGCCGCCGTTCTTGAACAGGAGGGGACAGAACGGGCGCACTTTCTACTGGAGAATCTGATCGACAAGGCGCGTCGTTCCGGCGCTTACTTGCCCTACAACGCCACCACAGGGTATGTGAACACCATCCCGTCGCACATGCAGCAAAAGCTGCCTGGTGACCCGGACATGGAGCGTCGTATCCGTGCGCTGATCCGCTGGAATGCGGTGATGACTGTATTGCGCGGCAACGAGAAATCGCCCGGGGTGGGCGGGCACATCGCCAGCTTCCAATCTGCGGCTACTTTGTATGACGTAGGCTTTAACCACTTTTTCCGCGCCGCGACCGATACCTTCGGCGGCGATTGCATTTACTTCCAGGGCCATTCGTCACCCGGCGTCTACGCACGCGCTTTTCTTGAAGGACGCATCACCGAAGAACAGATGTCCAACTTCCGTCAGGAAACCGGCGGTAACGGCCTTTCCAGTTACCCGCATCCATGGCTGATGCCGGATTTCTGGCAATTCCCCACCGTATCCATGGGCCTGGGGCCTATCGCGGGTATCTATCAGGCGCGTTTCCTGAAGTACCTGCATAACCGCGGTATCGCCGACACCTCGGACCGCAAGGTATGGGTATTCTGCGGCGATGGCGAAATGGACGAGCCGGAATCACTGGGCGCGATCTCGCTGGCCTCGCGCGAGAAGCTGGATAACCTCATTTTTGTGATTAACTGCAACCTGCAACGACTGGACGGCCCGGTGCGTGGCAACGGCAAGATCATTCAGGAACTGGAAGCGGATTTCCGCGGCTCAGGCTGGAATGTGCTGAAAGTAATCTGGGGCTCCTATTGGGACCCATTGCTGGCGATGGACAAGGACGGCATCCTGAAGAAACGCATGGAAGAATGCGTGGACGGCGAATACCAGAACTTCAAGGCCAAAGGTGGTGCTTATACCCGCGAGCACTTCTTCGGCAAATATCCCGAGCTGAAGGAAATGGTCGCGGCCATGTCGGATGCCGACATCTGGCGCCTGAATCGTGGCGGCCATGACCCGCACAAAGTCTATGCCGCGTACGCTGCTGCCACGCAGCATAAAGGTCAACCTAGCGTGATCCTGGCCAAGACGGTCAAGGGCTACGGCATGGGTGAAGCAGGCGAAGGCCAGAACATCACGCACCAGCAGAAGAGCATGGACATCGCTTCGCTCAAGACTTTCCGCGACCGTTTCGATCTGCCCATCACTGACGAACAAGTAGAACAATTATCGTTCTACAGACCGGCCGCCGATTCGCCGGAAATGAAATATATGGAACAACGGCGTGCGGCGCTGGGCGGTCACATGCCCAAACGCAGGCGTAAAGGCAATGAACTGGTGGTTCCTGAATTGTCCGCGTTTGACAACATGCTGGGAGCAACGGGCGAGCGCGAGATCTCTACCACCATGGCTTTCGTGCGCATTCTTTCCACACTGGTACGTGACAAGCAGATCGGCAAATTCGTGGTGCCTATCGTGCCGGACGAAGCACGTACTTTCGGCATGGAAGGCATGTTCCGCCAGCTTGGTATCTATTCGTCCGTAGGCCAGCTATACGAGCCGCAGGATTCCGATCAGGTGATGTTCTACAAAGAATCGCTGGACGGACAGATACTGGAAGAAGGTATCAACGAAGCGGGTTCGTTCTCCAGCTGGCTGGCGGCAGCCACTGCATACAGCGTGACCGGCGTGCAAATGATCCCGTTCTACATCTTTTATTCCATGTTCGGATTCCAGCGCATCGGCGATCTGGCATGGGCGGCAGGCGACAGCCGGGCGCGCGGCTTTTTGCTGGGTGCCACTGCCGGACGTACCACATTGAACGGCGAAGGCTTGCAGCACGAGGACGGCCACAGTCATTTGCTGTCTGCCACTATTCCCAACTGCGTTTCCTACGATCCGACTTTCGCATACGAATTGGCTGTGATCATCCAGGAAGGCATGCGTCGCATGATACAGAACCAGGAAGATGTGTATTACTACATCACCCTGATGAACGAGAATTACAGCCACCCAGCGCTGCCCAAAGGTGCGGAAGAAGGCATCCTCAAAGGCATGTATGCGTTCAGCAAATCCAAGGCCAAAGGCCCGAAAGTACAACTGATGGGCAGCGGTGTAATTCTGCGCGAAGTGATCGCAGCGGCTGAACTGCTAGAGAAAGACTGGGGCGTTTCTGCCGATGTATGGAGCGTGACCAGCTTTACCGAGTTACGCCGCGAAGGCATAGACGTGGAACGCTGGAACATGTTGAATCCGGACAAGAAAGCCAGGGAAAGTTACGTGAGTAAGTTATTAAGCAAAGCGGAAGGTCCGGTCATTGCTTCCACCGATTATATGCGTTCGTTTGCCGATCAGATCCGCAACTTCATCACCCAGCCTTACGTGACGCTAGGTACCGACGGTTACGGCCGCTCGGACTCGCGCGAAGCTTTGCGCAGCTTCTTTGAAGTAGATCGCTATTATGTGGTACTGGCGGCATTGAAAGCCTTGGCCGACGCCGGCAAGTTGCCTGCGAGCAAGGCAGCCGAAGCCATCAAGAAGTACCAGATCGACGCTAACCGCCCTAACCCAACCACCATCTAAGGAGACGAAAATGGCATTACAAGACGTTCTCGTCCCCGATATCGGCAATTTTGATAGTGTGGATGTGATTGATGTACTGGTGAAAGCGGGCGACACCGTCGCCAAAGACGATTCACTGATCACGCTGGAGTCGGACAAGGCTTCCATGGACATTCCTGCGCCGTTTGCAGGGGTGGTCAAAGAAGTCAAAATGAAAGTGGGCGACAAGGCCGCACAAGGCGGGTTGATTCTGGTGATGGATGCCAGCGATGCAGCTCCGGCAGCTGAAAAGCCTGCCGCACAACCGAGTGCCACGCCCATGGTGTCCACGGTGAAAGTGGATGAAAAACCAGTCCCTATCCCCGAGCCGACCAGACCGGTCGCTGAAGCACCCAAGGTGATCCAGCCGCAAGCTACGCCCAATCCGGTAGCTGCCAGCACAGCTGGCGCTTCCGGCAAATTGGCGCACGCCAGCCCCTCAGTACGTAAATTCGCCCGTGAACTGGGCGTTAATCTGAACCTGGTAGCGGGTAGCGGTGCAAAAAACCGTATCCTTCAAAGCGACGTACAGGCTTTCGTCAAAGGCGAGCTCGCGAAACCACGCTCTGAGACCATGGGTTCCGGTTTGTCTACGCTGGCTATGCCTGTCATTGATTTTAATCAGTTCGGTGCCACCGAAACCAAGCCGCTGTCGCGCATCAAAAAACTGGCAGGTGCCAATCTGCATCGCAACTGGGTCACTGCACCTCACGTCACCCAGTTCGACGAGGCCGACATTACCGACCTGGAAGATTTCCGCAAATCCATGGCGGCCGATGCCGAGAAACGTGGCGTCAAACTGACGCTGCTTGCGTTCCTGATGAAGGCGGTGGTCAATGCCCTGCGCACTTACCCCAACTTCAACGCTTCGCTGTCGCCTGAGGGTGATAGCTTAGTATTCAAGCAGTACTTCCATATCGGTTTTGCCTGCGATACGCCGGATGGCCTGGTGGTGCCGGTGGTACGCGACGTCAATAGCAAGGATGTGATGGATATCGCCCGCGACCTGGCAGAACTCTCGGCCAAAGCGCGTGAACGTAAACTCAAGATCGAGGAAATGCAGGGCGGCTGCTTTACCGTTTCCAGCCTCGGCGGCATTGGCGGCACCATGTTCACGCCTATTATCAATTGCCCTGAAGTCGCTATCCTGGGTGTCTCGCGTTCGTCCATGCAGCCGGTGTACAACGCTACCAGCAAAAATTTCGAGCCGCGCTTGATTTTGCCGCTTTCGCTCTCATATGACCATCGCGTGATTGATGGTGCTGACGGCGCGCGCTTCACCAGCCACTTGCGCATGATGTTATCCGATGTGCGCCGGCTCTTGTTGTAAAGGCCATACATGAGTCAAATAGTTGAAGTAAAAGTCCCCGATATCGGCAATTTCGATAGCGTAGATGTGATTGAAGTACTGGTAAAACCAGGCGACGTGATCGCCAGGGAAGACAGCCTGATCACGCTCGAATCCGACAAGGCATCAATGGATATCCCCTCTTCCCACGCCGGCACCGTGAAAGAAATCAAGGTGAAGGTAGGAGACAAGGTCGCCAAAGACTCGCTGATCCTGTTGCTGGAAGTGCAGAATTTTGGTGCTACCGAGCAGGCTCCAGCCAGCCCTCCAGCTCCACCGCCGCCTGCGGTAAAGGAAGCGGAGCTGCCTGTGCAAGCTATCCCCAGCGCCCCGCTCCCAGCTCCCAGCTTTTCAGGAACCAGCGATATCCAGACCGAAGTTCTGGTGCTGGGTGCAGGCCCGGGCGGCTATACCGCGGCTTTCCGCGCCGCCGATCTGGGCAAGAAAGTGGTACTGGTGGAACGCTACCCGTCACTGGGAGGCGTGTGCCTGAACGTAGGTTGCATCCCGTCAAAAGCTTTATTACACGCAGCAAAAGTGGTGACCGAAGCCGAGGAAATGGCGGCGCACGGTATCAACTTCGGCCGCCCGGTGATCGCGCTTTCCAAGTTGCGCGAATGGAAAGACAAGGAAGTGGTGAGCAAACTCACTGGCGGCCTTGTGCAACTGGCAAAGCAACGCAATATACAAGTGGTGCACGGCGTAGGAAAATTCACCGCCAGTAACCAGTTGCAAGTGATCGCTGCCGACGGAAAAAGTACCAGTATCGGTTTTGACAACGCCATCATCGCTGCCGGTTCGCAAGCCAGCAAGATACCCAATGTGCCGGAAGATCCCAGGATCATGGATTCCACCGGAGCGCTGTTGCTTGAAGACATCCCCAACCGTTTATTAGTCATAGGCGGCGGCATCATCGGCCTGGAAATGGGCACGGTATACGATGCTTTCGGTTCCAAAGTATCCGTAGTGGAAATGACGGACGGGCTGATCCAGGGTTGTGACCGTGATCTGGTCCGGCCGTTGCACAAGCGCATGGAAAAGCGTTTCGAGAAGATTATGCTCAGCACCAAGGTCAGCGCTATCGAAGCCAAAAAAGACGGCATCCATGTCAGTTTCGAAGGCGAGAATGCGATAGAACCGCAGGTCTACGATAGAGTGCTGGTAGCGATAGGACGCCGCCCGAACGGACATAACATAGGCGCTGAGAACGCGGGAGTGACAGTAGACAAGCGCGGGTTTATCACCGTGGATAAGCAGATGCGTACCAATGTTCCACATATCTTCGCCATCGGCGACATCGTCGGCCAGCCCATGCTGGCGCATAAGGCTACGCACGAAGGCAAGGTCGCTGCGGAAGTGATTTCTGGCCATAAGGTCGAATTCCAGGCGCTGGCGATCCCATCTGTCGCCTATACTGACCCGGAAGTGGCTTGGGCAGGAATGACTGAAACTGAAGCCAAAGAACAGGGTCTGGAGATTGAGAAAGCCTCTTTCCCCTGGGCTGCGAGCGGCAGAGCATTATCAATTGGCCGCTCAGAAGGTGCGACCAAGCTGATTCTGGATAAGCAGACCAGACGCGTGATAGGCGCAGGCATCGTCGGCGTCAATGCCGGAGAACTGCTGGCTGAGGCCATGCTGGCGATAGAAATGGGGGCAGATGCCGAGGATCTGTCATTGACCATACATTCGCATCCGACGCTGTCAGAGACGGTTGCCTTTGCCGCCGAGATGGCGGAAGGCACCATTACCGATCTGTACATCCGTAAGAAATAAGCGGACATGCTCGCGCCCGATATCCTTGCAGGATTGACCGGCATACTGCCTGAGGAGCGGCTATTCACCGACCCGGTGGATTGTTACGCGTATGCATACGATAACTCTCGCCGCTTCTTCCCGCCGCAAGCGGTGGTGTTTCCGCTGAGTGCGGAAGAGATCCAGGCCATCGTGCAGCTATGTAATCAGTATCAGATACCGCTCACCGCACGTGGACGCGGTACCGGTACCGCAGGCGGCAGCCAGCCTGAACAAGGCGGGATCGTGCTGTCGCTGGAGCGCATGAATCGCATACTCAAGGTGGACCCGGCCAATAAGATGATCGTCTGTGAACCGGGGGTGCTGAATCAGGAAGTGCAAACTGCGGCTAAGGCACATGGATTCTTCTGGCCTCCGGACCCCTCCAGCGCAGCTTATTGCACCATAGGCGGCAATCTCGCCACGTGCGCAGCAGGCCCGCATGCGGTGAAGTACGGCGTGACACGCGACCATGTACTGGGGCTGAAAGCGGTTACTGGTAATGGCGAAATAATCCGCACCGGCTGCAATACTACCAAAGGTGTGGTGGGATACGATCTGACGCGCCTGATCATCGGTTCGGAAGGCACCCTCGCCATCATCACCGAAGCCACGCTCAAGCTGACTCCGCTGCCGCACGCGACTGCAGGCATTACCGCCCAATTTGAAGATACCATCAGCTGTGCGCATGCGATTGCTGCGATCATGGCGCAACCTTTCATTCCCAGTGCGCTGGAGTTTCTGGACAATGGGGCGTTGAACCTGATACGCAATCGCCATCCCGGAATGTTGCCGGATGCGGCCAAGGCCTTTCTGATGATAGAAGTAGATGGCGCCGCCAGCGAGCTGCCCGCTGCCTCAGAGGCTATTATCAACGCTTGCCAGGTAAATGGACTGATACTGGCGCAACCGGCACATGACACTGAAGCACTATGGGCGGCACGCAAAGCGTTATCGCCGCTGCTACGCGATATCGCCCCGAAAAAAATCAATGAAGATATTGCAGTGCCGGTTTCGCGTTTGCCGGAGTTGCTAAAGGGTCTGGAAGACCTGTCAGCGCAATATCAGATCGCCAATGTGAATTTCGGACATGCAGGCAATGGCAATATCCACGTCAATCTGCTGGTCAATCCTGATGATAGTGAAGAGATGCATCGCGCCGAACAATGCTTGGCTGAAGTTTTCAGTTTGGTATTGGGTCTGGGAGGCACACTTTCAGGGGAACATGGGGTGGGCAGCGCAAAAATGCCCTTTGTAGACCAGGAAATCGACCCTATTACTATAAATCTAATGAAAAAAATAAAGACAACTTTTGATTCTAGGTCTATACTTAATCCGGGGAAGTTGTTTCCATAAAGAAAGTGCCGGCAAAGTTGCCGATAAAAAGTACTAAAGTTATGCGCGAGATTGCCGCTAACTAACTCGTATAGAGTGGTATTTGAACTAGCACATAGAGGTATTGCATCATGAAAATTGACACATCATCCATTACCACCGCGCTTACTGGCTCAAGCAGCCAGGGATCTCGCACTGAAAAAAGCGTTAGTGCTCCGACGAGTAACGCCAGTACCGTCAGTTTGTCTGATGCTGCCGCCAAGATACAAGCTCTGGAACAGAGCGCACAACAATCTTCCGGATTCGATGCCGCAAGGGTCGCTGCGCTGAAGCAGGCAATTTCCGAAGGCAAGTTTCAAATCACGCCGCAGATGATCGCCGAGAAGTTGCTGGATACAGCTCGAGACTTAATGCAGGAACAGGCTTAGTAGTTTGATTGATAGTACTGTCGTAAATCAGCAAATAGCCGATGGAATAGCAGCTGAACTCAACGGCTGTGAGGCATTCAAGAAAGTGCTGCTGTCTGAACAACAAGCCTTGATCGACGGCAATGTTGATAACCTCGCTAAAATCACCGAACAAAAGAATGCTTCTGCCGAGCAATTGAATACGATTGCGGAACATCGCATGGCCAGGATAAAAGCATTGGGATTTACCCCGGATAAAGACGGCATGCAGAAATGGATCCGTGAGATGGGTGGCGCTGCAAGCAAGACCTGGAAATCGCTGTTGACCATTGCTGCAGAGATTAAGCACATCAACGAAGTCAATGGAAAACTCATCTACACCCGCCTGCAAGTCACTGAGCGCACACTCTCCGTGCTGCTGGCAGCAGTCAATCAAGCAAATCTTTATGGCCCCAGCGGACGTCCTGCAGGCACGCCGCAGTCCAGCAATGTACGGGGTATCATCGGCAAAGCCTGATCGGTCAGTAGCTGGTCTTACGCTGTAGGAAAATCAAAACGATAGGTAACTTTGGCCGAGGATTAAAGGCCAGGGGATTAATTACTTTCCAGTAACTGCCGCCGCTGCTCCAAGCGGAGCGATAGCAGCTCTCACATCAGGTGCTAAGCCGGTACCTTGAAGGGTGTCACCATCTTTTTCAGCCAGTACCATGATGGTCACGCGACGGTTACGAGAACGCGACTCTGGCGTGTCATTAGGTGCAACCGGGCGTTTATCGGCATAACCGATGGCGACCATGCGTGCGCCATCAACGCCATTCTTCTCGAACAGCCTGATCACACTGCCTGAACGTGCGGCAGAAAGCTCCCAGTTGGACGGGAACACCATCGAACTGATAGGCTCGTTATCGGTATGGCCTTCGACCTGGATCTGATGGTTATCTTTTGCCAGCACCTGGGCTACAGCGCTGAGCGCTGAAATCGAGTCATTATGCAGGTCTGCTTTTGCAGTATCAAACAAGACACTGGCATTAATCTCGATCGAGATCCCTCTGGCGGTTTCAGTCACCTGCACCTTGCCTTCTCTTACCAGGGTTTCCAAAGCTTGTTGTACATCCGAGGCAATCGCCTTCATGCTTTGGCGTTGTTGCTCTTTTTTCATTTCATCCGCAGGCGCGATCTCGGGCTTACGTGGCGCAATAGTCACGGTGGTTGCACCTAGCGAGGTATTGCCCGGTTTAGGCATGTTGTCAGGACTTTGCGAATAATCAAACGATGCACGTATAGACTCTGCCAGCGCTTTGTATTTGCTGGTATTCATGCTTGATAACGCATACAGCACCACGAAGAAAGCAAATAACAGGGTGATGAAGTCGGCGTAGGAAACCAGCCAACGTTCAAGGTTCTCGTGTTCTTCGTGCTTTTGTTTGCGCGCCATGATGTGGTGAACTCGGTTTAATTAGCGTGTTTAATTAGCGTAACTAAACAATCAATCTGCGATAAATCCGCGCAGACGGGTTTCGATCAATCTTGGATTATCGCCATTTGCAACGGCTACCAATCCTTCCACGATCATTGCACGCTTGACCATCTCACGCCCCACAATCGATTTGATCTTGTTAGCGAATGGCAGGTAGAACAGGTTGGCAGCACCTACGCCGTAAACCGTTGCAACGAATGCCACGGCGATACCTGCACCCAGTTTTGTTGGGTCGGAAAGGTTCTCCATCACGTGGATCAGGCCCATCACGGCACCCAGAATACCGATGGTGGGGGAATAACCACCCGCAGCTTCCCATACTTTCGCCGCCAGCCGGTAATGTTCGTCGTAGGCATCCATTTCCACTTCCATCATCTCACGCAGTTTTTCCGGCTCTGCACCATCTACCAGCATTTGCAGTCCTTTACGCATGAAAGGGTCGCTCATCTCTGCCAACAACGGTTCCAGCGAGAGCAACCCGCCACGACGTGCGGTATTGCCCCAGCCCACTACTTGTTCAACGACTTCATCGTGAACGATATTAGGAGTGAAGAACACCCATCCTAGTAGCTTTACCCCAAGAAAGAATACAGGCGGAGTGAACTGAATCAGTGTCGCACCTATGGTGCCCCCGAACACAATACAAAATGCGGTTATCTGCAACAGGGAACCTACATGCCCGCCTTCCAGCACCTGACCACCAAGAATGGAGCCAAGTGCGAGGAGTATCCCCAGAACTGTTGTAATGTCTAAGCGAGAATTATTCATATTTATTGTCCGATCCAGTCTTTAAGCTTGGCACGTAAGCGCATGATGGCCTGAGAGTGAATCTGGCACACCCGCGACTCCGAAACATCAAGTACCGCTCCCACTTCTTTCAGATTAAGTTCTTCCTGATAATACATTGCCATGACCATTTTTTCACGTTCCGGCAACTCTTCGATCGCTAAAATCAACGCCTGACGCATCCCCTCGTCCTGCATTATCCCAAAGGGACCAGCACGCCCATCACTTAAATTAAGCTCTACCGGCCCAGCATCATCATCGTTCTGAAAGTCCTCATAGTACACGAGTTGATGGCCGCGCGCATCTGTAAGCATCGCCTGATATTCGTGTAACGTCAACTCCATATAAACCGCTATTTGCTGCTCTGTAGGCGCTTTTCCATATTGTTGCTGTAACGTGGAGATGGCACGTTCTATATCACGCGCATTTTTACGTACCGACCGCGGCACCCAGTCGATCTCTCTCAACTCATCCAGCATTGCACCACGAATGCGCTGTGAAGCGTAGGTTTCAAACTGTGCACCTTGAGTTTCGTCAAAATTATTCAGCGCGTCAAGCAAACCTATCATTCCTGCCTGAACCAGATCGTCTATCTGCACACTTGCTGGCAACCGCGCGGCCAGTGTGTATGCGATGCGTTTCACCAGCAATGAATAATCACCAGCTGAACGCTCTATTGCAATTTTCAGGGCCATATTGCTTACTAAACAGCCGCGACACTACTACTCGTAGTATTCAGCAAGCGGCACATAAATATATCAAAACGACTGCCATTTTCTACACTGGGCGCCTGACTATGCATCATATCCAGCGCCAGCATTTCCAGCATTTCCGCTGCGACCATACTGTCTGAGGACAATACGCATGAAAAATCCAGCTTCAACTTCAAGTATTGATGGCACACAGCCGCCAGCTTATGGAACATGGTCTTGGCCGTAGATTCGCTAACATCTCGAAATAACATCATAAAGTGCCGTTCACCGCCCATTTTAGTCAAAGTCTTTATATGACGATAGGCGTTGGTTATACCGTCCGCGCTCTCATCACATAGCACAATCACCTCAGGTGCTGCCAGTGCAAAACCCAGGCCATGCCTTTGCAGGTCAGGTGCGGCGTGGATCACGACGAAATCGAATCCGACAGCAAACGCATGAAAAGCATCGATCAATTCCAGCCGTGCCGCTTCCATATTACGCTCGATACGCACCGTGTCCGCGGGCAGCAAAGTGATTCCCGCAGAGGACACCACAATATCGTGCAACTCTTTTTTGCCGCGTAAAACCTGTCCAACGTCCATGGCCACAGCTCCACCAAGCAATGGGTGCTCGCCGCCTGCACACAACTCTTCATCCACCAGCATCACTTTATTATTCTGTGCCGTAAGCGCCAATGCCAGCGCTGCAGCGACACTTTGACTATGACGCCCGGTCAAGGCCAGCACGCGCACCTCTTCAGCCGCAAATAACTGGCGCAGCCCTTGTGCCTGATCGGTACTGACTCTAGCCAAACAAATCTCCCGTCCCGGTCCAATCGCCTTGCAGCACCATTTCTTCCTGATTGAGTTGCATGGCTCCGCTCGATTGTCCCTTGAATGCTCTATCTACGAGATATGCTGCGTTCGCGGTGCGGATATCCTCGGGGACGCGCTGACCGTTAGTAACGTAATGCAGTTTCAAACCGTGGCGGATCAGGCAGTCAAGCGCTGGCGCCAGCGATACCGACTCATCCACCTTGGTCAGGATGCAGCCGTCCAGACCTACTCCTTGATGCGCTCTGACAATATCATCCAGTGTCACGCCCTGGGCTGTTGCCGGCAAAATCAGCTGGCGCTTGACCTGACGATTATCACCGCACAGGAATTTTATTTGATCAGGGATATTACGGTCGCGTTGGCTCATGCCTACTGTGTCTACCAGTACCAGATGGCTACGCTGCAGGTCTGCCAGAGTCATATCAAGCTCCGACTCTTCCTTGATCGCATACACAGGAACGTTCAAAATACGTCCATATATCCTTAACTGCTCGTGCGCGCCAATGCGATAACTGTCGGTAGAAAGCAATGCGACATTGGATGCGCCGAATCTCAATACCGCATGTGCAGCCAGCTTGGCGACCGTGGTGGTTTTTCCCACTCCCGTCGGCCCGACAAGTGCGACCACGCCTCCACGTTCGATAACATCGGACTCGGTATCATCCACTTTCAGATTATGGGTGATAGCAGCCTTTAACCATTTGATTCCACGTTCGAAATCCAGCCCCAAGGGCAAAGCATCGACCAGCTTACGGGAGAGCGCAGGGCTGAATCCTGCACCGAACAAGGCGCGCAACAGTTCGGCTTTGATCGGATCACGCCGCGCCAACTCGCCCCAGGCGAAACCTGATAGCTGCCCCTCAAGCAGACTACGCAGATGCTTGATCTCAAAAGCCATGCCGGCCACGGCCGAATTTAGTTCGGGGATAGGTTCTTCCTGCGGCAACTCATCAGGCTGTATTTCCCACCTTGGTTTTCTTGACTGGCCTGCTGGCGGGGCATCCTGACTGCTGACAGCGCGCAACTTCTTGGCGCGTGGCTCTTTTTCAGCAGTTACTTTTGCTGAAGGGGCGCTCTGATTTGCGGCTATTTTGCTGGAAAACTTATTGACTGTTAGTTCTGACTCATCGAATTCTTCGCGATGATTGAGGATGGCGGCAATCGCCTCGGCACCAAACATGGTCTTGGCTGCAGGCTTGCTTTTTTCTGCCGGAGGCGCGGGCTTCTGATACGTAACGTTATCTACCTCACTCCCGGCCACGGCAACGATCTCGACCCCGTCCTTGACTTTGCGGTTAGAAAGGATCAGCGCATCACCGCCTAAAGCCTCACGCACCATATCCATGGCCTCGCGCGAGTTACTACCGTAAAATTTCTGCATATTCATTTGTGTCTATCCTTCAGGGCGCAAACTGACTTGCCGTGCACAACACAAAGCCAAGCACATTAAGGCTGTTAGGCAAGTCTATCACGGGAAAAGTATCAAAATAAAGCAAAAACTTACATAAGTATCGCAAATACCTGCTGCAACCTCTATGTTTTCACTTGGGTTTTACTTTTCACCAGCTGCGCCTGCTGCAATTGTGCATGATGAAATTGTTGATTGCATCCTAAAATCGAATCATGCCCTAAAATCTAATCATGCTAATCTGAGACCGCAGGTTTTCCGCGATGGCAGCGATCTCCCTCGTTGTGGTATTGAGAACTTCCACATGACTTTGATTGGCCGCAGCGCCCCCCTCGATCTCAGCCACGCGCCCACGTATCGCCTGGACTTCCAACTGATGATCGCGTGTCACCACATCGATCTCGCTATTGACCATGTAAATGTGCTGCGCTGATTCCTGAATCTCCTGCAATCTTGTTTCGGCTTCACGTGCCACCTCCACGCTGGTATCTGCATGCGCATGTGCCTGCTGCATCAATTCAGCGGCTTCCTGCGCCATATTGCGTAAGCTGGCCATGATCTGGTCAATCTCTGTGGTTGCACCACTGGTGCTCTGCGAAAGCTTTCTTACCTCATCAGCCACCACCGCGAAACCCCGGCCGGCTTCTCCAGCGCGTGCGGCCTCGATCGCGGCATTCAATGCCAGTAGATTGGTTTGATCGGCAATATCGCGGATCATGGACAGCACATTGGTGACCTTGCGTGAGTCTTCCTCGAGTTGCAGAATCACATTTGCCGTAGATTGCACTTCCTCAGCCAGACTGGCGATAGAGTTTCGACTATTGGCCACGACCTCCCTGCCCTGTTGCGAAGCTTTTGCCGAACTACCTGCTCTTTCTGCCGCCATCCCGGCTTTATTGGCGATCAGATCCACTTTGGCGGCGATGTCTTTTGCTCCGGTATCGATCGCCTGTATCTGCACGTTTTGTTGCAGCACCGCCTTGGTAGTGGTGTCTGCCACTCTGGATAAGGAATTCACTGTAGCACCCAGCCCCTGAGCGGTTCTATCCAGTGTGCTGGCAAGTTGCTGGAATTCAGCCAGCAGATGATTAACCGCATTGGCGATATCGCCCACTTCATCGTCTGACCTGCGATCAAGACGACGCGTCAGATCGCGCGTGGATGCGATCTCCCCCAGCGATTGGCTCATTGCCTTAAATGGGCTGGTGACAAAACGTGTCGTGAGATAAGCCATTGCCACTACCCCCAGGAATACGATCAGCGCCAGAATCAGGCTGCCCGTCATCAACTGGTTGATGAGTTGTCCGGAGGTGCCTGCCAGGGTGAGCGTTTCATCAGAGACGGATTGCACCAGCTTGTCCAGCAGCTGTTTAGCGGCATCAGTGCTGGCGCTGAATTCTCCCAGCACCGAGCGCACACGATCCCAATCCACTTCCTGCGCGGTGATCGCAGCCGAGAATTTTTGGGTGATCGCACGCTGATTCTCTATCATGCCATGCAGTGCAGCTTCATAATCATGAAACTCCGGCAGGGCGCTCGCATCCTGTAACTGCTTTTGCATATCAGCCATGTCTTGCTGGTAGCGCTTTTCAAACGCAGCGCGATCTGCCGTTGCATAAAACTCATATAAATGAGATTTCTGCGTCTGAAAACCATCTTTGAGATTGTTAATAGCAATCAAGCCCGGCAGCTTGTTCTCTGCCAGCGTGACGGTGGTCGCTTCGATGCGTTTGCCGTTAACGAAAGTAAGCGCGGCAAAGCCTAGCAACAAGATGAAACCTGCCAAATATCCAGCCAGAATTTTTTGTGAGATGTTTAATCGCATTGCTATGCCCCCCTAAAACTCTGTTATACCACTCGCTGACATTTCAATCTACCAAGAACAGGGTATGCAAAGCTTCTCAGGCGAATATAGACCTCAACAACCGGGCTTGCAAACCAGGCTGACAGATTTATTTGCCGACCCCATTGCAGCAACGACGACTTAACCAATAATCCAGGCTGACTTTACCTGCCCCGCCAAACATCAACGGCAGGAACATCACGATGAAGATCAGCGGTAACTTATAGTTGCCAAAACCATCATTGGTCTCATCGATGATGCGATAGCCGCGCCACAACTCAGCCAGCGTGTGCCAGTGCATAGGCCAATGTACGGTAGAAATGGCGACGACGGTGAGTATGATGAGCGAGAGACTGAAAAACCTTGTCGCCAGACCAAGCACCAATGCAATAGAGCCGAGCAACTCAAACCAGGTAGAGATCGCCCAACTCGTATTGGCTGAAACCAGGTTGAAAGGGAATGGGAAAGTCAGGTCGGCGAACCAGTTTTCACCGGTATATTTTTCATATCCCGCTTCACCATATTCCCATGCCAATATCAGACGTAATGCCAATGGCGGAATGATGGGTGCGAGGATCTCGGCGATGCGCACCAGCTTGCAGTAAAGTGCTATCAATTTATGCATTTTATTCTCCCTTTTTTGTCACTTCTAGTTTGTCACGTCCTGAACACCGATAATTACACCTTCGGCACGCAATCCCTGCATGATCTCCAACCCGCCATCTAACACTACTTGCGGTTTCGGGTGTTGCATCTCTGCCGCTATCTGTCGCAAGGCTTGCTCTCCGCTCAGATCCCCCGCGCTTAACAACGCCAGCAAACGTGCGCTGACCTGATTCAGCACGATGAATTTCACCATGTCGTCAGTGCGCCGGAACACCACGATATGCGTGGGCTCGTCATCAGGCTGCTCAGGCTGGCGGCGTTTATTGATGCGGTGCACCGCATACGGATAGCTTAACAACGCCAATGCCGGAGCCAGTACCGGCCGCTTAGCCAACAAATCGCCGGGTGCAGGTTCGGCAGTATGTTCGATGGCAACAGCATCGGAAAACGCCAGCGCCATCTCTATCCATTCATAATGCGCAAGACTATAAAGAAAGGCAGGCAGTTCTTCCTTGGTTGTTTCATGTTCTTGCGTGGCTTCCAGCCAGCGCAGGAATTCTTCAGGTATCTGACGGAACAGCGGCGAGGCGCACTGATGTTCGATGAAGAACCGGCGCAACAATCTATTCCAGCGCCGTACCCCTAATAGGTTGCGGCAAACGGGGAAGCATGCACTTACTACTTCCGCCAGATTGTTGAATACGATCTCGGTGTACACCCCCATGCGGCGGGCGTTCACATCTTTGGGTCTGGACACATGCAGCGGATCGCGGATGTGACGCGTGAACTGCCGCTGATAATTTTGTAATGCGCTCATGCTGCAACCCGCCCACTCACGGTGTAGCGTTGCTGCAGGCGAGCGATATGTTCGATCTCTGCAGCCAGTTCGGTCAATGGCGGGATATTCATGTCGCGCTCAAGCAGCGTGGGGGCCACCCCGAACAAGCGGTAGGCTTCATCCAGCAGGTCCCATACCGGGTCTAGCACCGGCGCGCCATGCGTATCTATCGCCAGGTCGTCGGCTTCACGATAATGACCGGCGGTATGGATGTAAACGATACGCTCACCCGGCAAGCCGCGCAGCATAGTCATCGGGTCGAAGCCAAAATTAATGCTGTTGACGTAGATGTTATTCACGTCCAGATGCAGATCACAATCCGCTTCGCTCAGCACGGCACGAATAAAAGTCAGTTCATCCATCTCGGTGATGGGGGCATGCACATAATAGGAAGCGTTCTCTACGGCGATGCGCCGTTCCAGAATGTCCTGCGTACGACGGATGCGCGCCGCCACATGCTTGACCGCTTCTTCGGTAAAAGGAATCGGCAGCAAGTCGTACAGATAGCCATCGGCGCTGCAATAGCTTAAGTGTTCGGTATAAAGAGGGATGCGGTGCTGATCGAGAAAACTTTTGACGCGCTGCAAAAACACTTCGTTGAGCGGGTCAGGTCCTCCCAGAGACAGCGATAGCCCATGTGCCGCAAGTGGGTAGCGTTCGGCAAACCAGGCCAACTGTTTAGCGGAACGTCCGCCTACATCTATCCAGTTCTCCGGTGCGATCTCGAAGAAATCGATACAGGCAGGAACTCCGGTCTGAAGCTGGGGCATCAAGTCCCGCTTCAGGCCGAGCCCTGCGCCGAAAAGCGCTTTGGCAGTCATGGTAGCTAGAAATCAACAATGCTCAAAGGCATTTAGTGCTTGCAGTTGCCTTCTTTAGCTTTTTTCATATCAGCGCTACAAGTACCATCAGCTTTCTTACCATCTGTGGCAGCCGCAGCAGCACAGCAGGAACCATCCGCTTTCTTCATGCTTGCCCCGCCAGCACAGCAAGAACCATCCGCTTTCTTTTTATTGGCGCCACACTTGCCGGTGCCGCATTTGCCGTCTTTGGCATCAGCGACCTGATAGCCCTTGGATAGCGCGTTCATGGCGAACGGATTTCCGCTTTTTCCCATGTCTGCGTTAGCGAGCGGGGAAAATGCCAAAGCGGTGGCAAATGCGCCACCCAGAACTACTGCCAAAGTTTTTTGCTGTGCGTTCATTTTAAAGCTCCTTTAAGATTTAGATAACCAAACAACTCAATGTTGATGTTGATGCAATGTTTCGCGTATGACTTCACGTGCGGAGTTCGACAGTACGACATTGCTGTCATTTTCCGCCTGTCGGGATTGCTGCTTCAATACAGCACGCAAAAAACGTAGTTGCGCGACGAACTGTCTGCAAGGGTCGCAAATGCCCAAGTGCATCCAGACACTGAAACGTTCCCGCCATGTCAGCGGGCGATCCATGGCTTGCGATGCTATGCGGCTTATTTCCTTACAGTTCACTTGCAGTCTCCTAAGAATCGCGCGCCGTATCATCAACACCCCTTTCCGACCAGTGCATTTCCACGCATTTACGCAATCCCATACGCGAGCGATAAAGCATCACCCATGCATTGGTCGCCGTGATTTCCAGTTCCTTACATATTGTTTCATTATCTTCTTCTTCAATTTCCCGCAACATGAATAGCCGCGCCAGTTTTTTCGGTAAACGATCCAGGCAGTTTTGCAAAATGTGCCAGAATTGATGCTGTTCCATCAATCGGGCAGGATCACCAAGTGAAGACGGTTTTTCCGCCCAATGCCCGGTGTCATCAAAGAACTCATCCATCCCCGGCTCCAGCATTTCCTCGGCGGGGTCGTCGTCATACAGAGGTTGTTCTTTTTGCGCGTGGCGGATCAGGTCTACGATCTTATGCTTGAGTATGCCGGTGAGCCAAGTGCGCGCTGAGGATTTACCGGTGAAACTAGCGCTACCCTTAAGTGCGGCGAGTAACGTCTCCTGCACGGCGTCCTCAGCCAAGTGTTCGTCACGCAGGCGTACCAGAGCAAAACGATAAAGATAATCGCCATGCTCGTTGAGCCAGTCATTCGGGTTGCAATTGGAGTCTTGATTCATCGTAGTAGCCATGCTGCGCATTCAATCACGAAATCTTTACAATTTCTACATCTAACGTTCAGCTTTACTTGCTATTTTTAAAAAAATGTAAGGATTCATGATGCCTCTGGACTAATCGCTGTCATAAACAAATTTATGATGTTTGGAAATTCGGACATTCAACTTTACTTTAATAGGGAGATTAATCATGGCAATTCAATTTAAACATACTGCAATCGCAATCGGCGTGGCATTGGTAGCTCTTTCTGGTTCAGCTTCTGCCGCAGGCGTGGGTTCTGGTGGTTACAGCCAGCTTCACACCATGGATATGATGAAGATGATAGACGCTAACGGTGACCATATGGTTTCCAAAGATGAATTCATGACTTACTACGGTTCCATTTTTGATGCGCTGGATACCGATAAGGATGGTTCCATCGATGCCAAAGAATGGGTGGGTACCAAGGGTGATAACAAGATCAGCATCGCTACCGGCGGTTTCAGTTCACAACTGCGCACCATGAAGATGATGAAGGCGATGGACACTGACGGCGACCATAAGGTCACCAAGGATGAGTTCCTGAAATACCACGAAGGCGTGTTCATGGCAATGTCCAAGAGCGGTACCGACATTGACGGCAAAGGCTGGCTGGCCAGAACCACCGGCAACTAAGCTTTTGTTTATCTCCATGTTTTGAATCAAAATAATGATTCTTCAAGGCCGACATAGTCGGCCTTTTTTTACTTTTTGGCCGCCTGTTGCAAGCGCTCCAGATAAGCGGCGCTATCCGGTGGACTGCCATCGCGTTGCGCCTGCCATACGATTTCCGCCAGAGTATCCAGTACCACATGCTGTGCCGGGTGCTCGCCTAATTTATTCACCAGCTGGTGATATACCGCAACGATGCCGGGCGGCTGGTCTATGGAAAGCTGCTCCAGCATAGACAGGTGCAAGCTCATGTGCAAAAACGGGTTGGTCTCCCCCATTTCCGGAAAATATTCCTGCTCCAGATAATTGTCAGGATCGTTCAACACGGCATGGTATTCAGGATGCGCCAGTATCACCTGCAACCCCATCCCTTCAAGCGCCGTCATTTGTTCAGCCTGGCGATATTTGCGCCAAGCGTCAAAAAAGAACTGACGTACCTGTTCGCGTGTCGGATTAAACATGCTGGTTAAACATTGCCAAACTGACTGAACAGCCCCAGCACCGCTGATAACTGCAGCAACTGGTTCCTGCCTTTTACCGGGGCGATCTCGCCATTACCGTAGAAACCGATCAGTGGCATTTGCGGAAAACGCTGGCACACGATTTCGCGCGTGTAATCTACGCCGCCATCGAAGTGCGGGCTACGTCCCAGACACGAGAACATCAGCCCGAAATCCGGCTGTTGCAACATTTTTGCGCCCAGATTCAGCACCATCTCCGCACAATATTGCGGCGACTGATCCGGCTCGCGCACCGCCCAGCATATTGACTCTCCGGGCTCCAGTTTTTGAGACAGCGTCACCGTCCGTTCCTGTTCATTGATCGCTACCAATGCCGCCATCTGGTAGTGCCCATGCTCATCATCTTCGCTCAGGATAAAAGCGATAATGCGGTGTAACGGCAACTCCCCGTCATAGGTCCAGGCTTGCTGCAGTGTCTGTAATGCAGGCTTGCCTGCCACATATACCACGTCGTACCCCTGCGTTGCGGTCACCGCTAACGGCATCGTCAGGCGCTTGATGCCGTGAGAGATGCCGATATTGCCCACCACCCCTTGCAATTCGACCTCGCAACTACCGTTGACTGCTTCACGGCTATTACACCACACCGCATTCCTGCCGCTTTCAGCAACCCCGCCGAAACGCTGGATATCCTGCTCCAGCGGTGTAGTCCCCATCGTTTCAGGCGTTGCCAGAAAAAGACGCAGATTGCTGAGAGGCGTTTCCGCATGATGCTGCAAACTCACTCCGCCGCCGAACACCATGGCAGCGGCGGCAGGTTGATGCAGCGCAGGGGTCTGTTCGGTAAATATCTCGGTGGCGATGCATCCCACAACTTGCGTGCAATTCGCCGCACGTGCTGCCGCCCGCACCGAGGATAAAGAGTCCTGGGAGAAATGAGGCGTGAGAAACAGCAGTACGCTGTTGGCGATATCGGTCTGCGCATTATTCAATGCATCGGCTACTGCCTGATGTGCCAGATCGACATGCGGTTCCTGGCCTTGCGCAAAACCGGTTGCGATCATGCTTTGCCTTTATATTCGCAGAGGTCGTAGATCACGCAAACCCCACATTTCGGTTTGCGTGCCATACAAGTATAACGCCCATGCAGGATCAACCAATGGTGTGCATCATGCTGGTATTGTTTGGGAACGACCTTGAGCAATTTTTTCTCTACTTCCAGCACCGTTTTCCCCGGTGCCAGGCCGATACGGTTACAGATACGGAAGATATGTGTGTCCACCGCCATGGTGGGATGCCCGAATGCCGTATTGAGGATAACATTGGCGGTTTTGCGCCCCACTCCGGGCAGACTCTCCAGCGCTTCCCTGTCCTCCGGCACCTGACCGCCGTGTCGTTCCATCAACAGACTGCAGGTGGCGATCAGGTTCTTGGCTTTGCTGTGATACAGGCCTATGGTACGGATGTAATGCTCCAGCCCGTCCTGTCCCAGCGCAAAAATAGCCTGCGGCGTATTAGCGACGGGGAACAGCCTGGCAGTCGCAAGGTTGACCCCTTTGTCGGTAGACTGCGCCGACAGGATCACCGACACCAGCAGCTCGAATACGCTGCTGTGCTTAAGCTCGGTGGTGGGATGCGGATTCTGCGCCTGCAGGCGTCGAAATATTTCCTTGCGTTGTCCTGCATTCACTCCCTAGTGTCCAGTGGCCAAGGCTGGTTTGGGGGTTCCTTGCGCATCATTGCTCGCCTGGCGATTATCCAGCCAGTTCTTGGCGGCGATAAGCAATCCCAGACCAAAGAACGCACCAGGTGGCAAAATCGCGAGCAGGAAGCCGTGGTAATCCGGGATCACGGTAATCACCCAATGTTTGGCCGCAGGCCCTAAAGCCAGGTCTATGCCGGAAAGCAGCGTGCCTTTACCTATCAGCTCGCGCATCCCGCCCAGCACCGACAGTACCAGCGCCAGGCCGAATCCCATCATAAAACCATCCAGAGCAGAAGGTGCGACTGGGTTCTTGGCGGCGAACGCTTCTACCCGCGCCAGCACGATACAATTGGTGACGATTAGCGGAATAAAGATACCCAACACCGCATGCAGGGCATGGAAATAGGCATGCATGCCGAGGTCGATAATGGTCACCAGCGCCGCAATGATGAGGATGAATACCGGTATGCGTATCTCGGTCGGTACCAGCTTACGTATCGGTGATACCGAAGCATTGCTCAGGCACATGACGATGGCTGTAAGTAACCCCAGAGATAAGCCGTTGACCACGGAACTGGTCACCGCCAGCGTCGGGCACAAGCCCAGTAGCTGTACGAGTCCCGAATTCTGTTTCCACAAACTATTGGTGATGATCTCTTTGGAATCCATTTACTTTTCCTTTACTCCACTATCTGCCGCAAAAATTTGCTGCTGATGCTCTGCATAATATTGCAATGCCTTATGTACCACTTTCACCACGGCACGCGGAGTGATGGTGGCTCCTGCCATATAGTCGAAACTACCGCCGTCCTTTTTCACTTTCCATAACTCGTCTTTTGTTTTGGTCAGCGATTGACCGTCAAAGTTCTTCTTGATCCAGTCGCTATGCGCAATATCGATATAATCGCCCAGCCCCGGTGTTTCCTTATGCGACAACACACGTACTCCGGCGATCTCGCCATCGGCCTTGATCGCGATCAATAGCTTGATGTCGCCACTGTAACCATCCGGCGCAACAGCTTCGAATATCACCGCGCTGGGCTTCCCGGCAAGCCGCCCGCGGTACGCCAGTGTCTCGTCGTTATTGCCTAACTCGCCGCCTGCTGGCACTTTGAACGTGTCTTGCAACAGATCGTTGTCATGCAATGCAGTCGGCAACACCTGCGCCAGCAAAGCCAGTTTCGCCTGCTTTTCGCTGCTGGCGATCAAATCGCTTGTTTTCAGATGTGTGTAGGCCAGTAACACCGTGCCCACGATACAAAAGCCTATCATCACCCCAGCCGTACTGAATGCGTGACTCCAGATGGAGACGGGCTGGTTGTCGCCTACCTTGCCTTCATCACTCATGATTTATGCCCGAACACTCTGGGCTGCGTCTTAGCATCTATCAGCGGCACGCAGATGTTCATCAGTATCACCGCAAAAGCAACACCGTCGGGATAGCCGCCGTAGGTACGTATCAGCCAGGTCAGCAATGCGATGCCGGCAGCGAATACCAGCTTGCCGTTAGGCGTAGTCGGGCCACTTACCGGGTCGGTGGCGATAAAGAACGCGCACAGCATGCTGGCACCGGCAAACAGGTGCAGCGTGGGTGTAGCAAAACGGGCAGGGTTGATGAAGTGGAACAGTCCCGCCAGCAACGTCAATGTACCCAGAAAAGCAGTAGGGATATGCCAGCTGATGATCTTTTGCTGCACCAGATACAAGCCGCCCAGCAAATAAGCCCCCGCCACCACTTCGCCGCCTTTACCCGCCCAGTGTCCGAAGAATGGCGCTTGCCATATCTGCTGCATGCTGTGGTTCATGGTCAGTTGCGTCTTCAGGTAATCCAGAGGCGTAGCACTGCTCATGGCATCCATGCCCACACCGCTTGGCAGGGTGCGGCTGAAGATATATTGCCATTGATCCAGGAACGACAGCTTAGCTGCCGTGAGCTCCAGCGGCGCAGGCCATAAGGTCATGACTGCCGGGAATGAGATCAGCAGTACGGCATATCCGATCATGGCCGGGTTGAACGGGTTTTGTCCCAAACCGCCATACAGATGCTTGGCGATGACGATGGCGAATATCATGCCCACCACGATCAACCACCACGGAGCCAGCGGCGGCAATGCCAGCGCCAGCAGCCATGCAGTGACCAGTGCGCTGCCATCCAGCAGGAAAGGTAGCACCGGGCGGCGGCGTATCTGCAGCACCGAGGCTTCTGCCAAAAGCGCGACCACGCTACCGATGATGAGGTTGACCAATATGCCGGAACCGAACGCCCACACATAAGCGACGATACCCGGCACCAGTGCGAGCAATACCTTCAGCATGACGATGCTGACGCTGGAGTTACTGGTAAAGAACGGCGAATATTTCATTATTTTTATGTCTCTGTAGTCTGCGCAGGGCTTGGAACATCTCCACGCAGAGCGTCAATCCCGGCAATCTCGGCCTGCACCGCAGGCGAGAGATTCTCTGTATTCTGAGGAGTCACCCCCTCTTTTTGAGCCTTTGCACGCTCCATCGCTGCCTGGATCGCGGCCTGCTTGTCCGCATCGTTGCCGGTATCGGTCTTGGCAGTACGCAATGCGTTTCTTTGGGCACGTTCCTGCTTTTCGCGCTCTATTCTGGCCAGACGGTTATCGTTACGCACGCGTGCCTGATCTGCAGCTGTCTGCGCACGCTCCTGAGCGATACTCTCGCTCTTGGCGTAACGATAATATTGCACCAGCGGTATATGGCTGGGGCATACGTAGGTGCAGCAGCCGCATTCGATGCAATCCAGCAGGTTGTACTCCAGAGCTTTTTCCAGATTATTACTCTTGGAGTACCAGTACAGATCCTGCGGCTGCAGCGACACCGGGCAAACATCTGCGCATGCAGCGCAACGGATGCAGGGCATCTCCATCGCCGGCGGCGGGAATAGTCCGGGGGTGGAGGCGATCACGCAGTTCATGGCTTTGGTCATGGGCACGGCACTCGACGGCAGGGTGAAGCCCATCATCGGCCCCCCCATGATATAACCATCGGTGTTCGGCAAGTCGCCGCCCGCAGCCTTCAACAGATCGTCGACGCTGGTACCCAGCAACGCTTCGTAATTACCGGGTCTTGCCACATTGCCAGTGATAGTGACGATGCGCGATACCGCCGTTTCGCCATGTGCAAAAAAACGATAGACCGATTGCGCTGTCGCCACGTTGAAACATTGAATGCCGATGTCGGTGGAGCGGCCATGGGCAGGCACCTCCTTGCCGGTTAACAGGCGTATCAATTGACGTGCATCTCCGCTGGGATACAGCGTGGGCACGATGCCAACTTTGGCGACAAACCCGGCGCGGGTGCATGCTTCTCTCATCGCAGCCGCAGCCTCCGGCTTGTTATCTTCAATGCCGATAAAGCATTCCACCGTACCCAACAACGATTGAATGATCTGCGCGCCAAGTATGATCTCGTCTGCACGTTCGCGCATCAACAGGTCATCGCAAGTGATGAAAGGTTCGCACTCAGCACCGTTCAGCACCAACGTCACCACCGGATGTGCGCCTTTGGGGCTGAGCTTGAGGTGAGTGGGGAAAGTCGCGCCGCCCAGGCCGACGATGCCGGATTGACGCAAGCGGCGCAGCAACTCTGCCCTATCCATGCTGTGGTAATCAACTGCGTCATGCGCGACCCAGCGCTCCAGGCCATCCGGCTTGAGGGTGATGCACATATCCGGCAGGCCTGAAGGATGCGGGATCACTTGTTCGTCTATCGCCACCACGGTGCCTGAAGTCGGCGCGTGCACCGCTGCCGAAACAGTACCGTTGGCCTCGGCCAGCAATTGCCCTTTGAGTACGCTATCGCCCGCTTTCACCAGCACCTTGGGCATATTGCCTATGTGCTGACGCAAAGGCAGTACCAGCCTTTCAGGCACAGCAACTTTCTGGATCGGCGTATTGGTCGATTCCAGCTTGTGCTCAGGCGGGTGGACGCCGTTGCTGGCATTAAAGATTTTAGCGAGGATGTTCATGCTCTTGCTTCTGCTTTTATTTCGCTCTTTATTTCAAATACTGGATAACGCCATTTCCAGTTACCTATGTCTTCCGCTAGCGGAACCATGGTGATGCAATCCACCGGGCACGGTGCCAGGCAAAGCTCGCAACCCGTGCACTCTGCAGCGATGATGGTATGCATCTGCTTGGCCGCGCCGAGAATGGCATCTACCGGGCACGCTTGTATGCATAACGTGCAACCGATGCAGGTCTGCTCATCAATAAAGGCGACCGATTTAGGTTTGGGCTCACCGTGCTCGGCATTCAGCGGCTTGGGTTCTACACCTAGCAGGTCAGCCAGCAACTTGATGCCGGGCTCGCCTCCCGGCGGGCATTGATTGATGTCGGCTTCGCCATTGGCAATAGCCGTGGCATAGGGTCTGCAACCCGGATAGCCGCATTGGCCGCATTGCGTTTGCGGCAGTATGGCGTCTATCTTTTCCACCAGCGGATCGCCTTCCACCTTGAACTTGAGCGAGGAATAACCAAGCGCTATGCCTAAGGCCAGCCCCAGGCCCACCATGACCAGAATCGCAGTTAGCATGATTGATTAACCTTTAACCAACCCGGCGAAGCCCATAAAAGCCAGACTCATCAATCCGGCAGTGACCATAGCGATCGCGCCGCCACGGAACGGCAAGGGAATATCGGCAGCTTCCATACGTTCACGCATGGAAGCGAACAGGATCAGCACCATCGAAAAACCCATCGCACCGCCGAAGCCGAACAGCAAGGAGTCTGCAAAGTTATGCTTGGCTTGTACGTTCAACAATGGAATGCCAAGTACCGCGCAATTGGTCGTAATTAATGGTAGATAGATGCCCAACACCTGATACAGCACCGGGCTGGTTTTTTCCACCACGATCTCGGTAAATTGAACAACCCCCGCGATCACCACGATGAACGACAGGGTACGCAGGTAGAACAAATCCGGCCCCAACAGATATTGATTGATCAGATAACTGGTTCCGGAGCCTATGGTCAGCACGAATGCGGTCGCCAAGCCCATGGCGATAGAGGCTTCCAGTTTTTTGGACACACCCATGAACGGGCATAAGCCCAGGATCTTGACCAGCACGATGTTATTGACGAACACCGTACCCAACAGAATAAGAATATAGCTTGAGAACATGCTTTGTAAGCCCTGAATAATATTGAATTATCGCCTTCACCCGGTCAACGCGCAACATACCAGTGCATCGCACAACGTCGAGCGGCAATATAGCATTTACCCTATAAAAGCAAAAAGAATAAATACTTCTAGCATATAAGCATATATTTTATAAAGAATGGCTTAGCTGCTAACCTTTCAGCAGCTTCTGGCTGGAATTCTCCGAGATATGATTAAGCTTGGTCTCTATAAGGTCACAAAGTCTTTTCAGGATCTTGATCCGGGCAAAGTTCTTGTCATTAGCCTCGACCATGATCCACGGCGCGATCTCGGTGCTGGTGCGGTCTACCATGTCGCATACCGCCTGCTCGTATTGCTTCCATTTTTTGCGGTTACGCCAATCTTCTTCCGTGATTTTGAAACTCTTGAAGCCCGTTGCCTGCCTGGACTCAAAACGCCTTAACTGCTCATCCTTGGTGATCGCCAACCAGAATTTGACCACCAGGATATCGTGTCTGACCAACTGCGCTTCAAAGTCGTTGATCTCGCTATAGGCACGCATCCAGTCTGCATCGGAAATGAATTTCTCCACACGTTCGACCAATACACGGCCATACCACGAGCGGTCGAATATGGTGACACGGCCGCGGCGCGGAATATGCCGCCAGAACCGCCAAAGATATGGCTGTGCACGCTCTTCCTCGGTAGGCGCCGCAATAGGCACCACCTGATATTGCCGCGCATCCAATGCCCCGGTGATACGGCGGATACTGCCACCCTTACCTGCGGCATCATTGCCTTCGAACACCACCACCACAGTCATTTTCTTGAATCTGGGGTCGCGCGTAAGCGAATTCAACCGCCCCTGATATTTTTCCAGCTCAAGCTTGAACTTATCCTTTTCCAGCACCTGCGACATGTTCAAAGTTTTGAGTATATCCAGATTATCTATCGGCGCGATCAGCGGGGCGGCGGCGATCTTTTTAACCTTGGGAGCTGCTTCCTGCTCAAGCCGCCCAGTGATGGCCTTGAGAATCATCTTGCCCACTGTCAACCCACGATAGCACGGGTCTTCGCCCTCGACGATCATCCATGGCGCTTCTGCGGTACTGGTGTGGCGGATCACCAGCTCATGCACAGACTGCAACTGGTCATAAACCTTGAAATGCTTCCAGTCCCTATCCGTCACCCGCCAGCGCGTAAGTGGATTCTTCTCCAGCGCCTTGAGCCGTTTTTTCTGTTTTTCCTTGGATAGGTGCAGCCAGAACTTGATGATCAGTGCGCCTTCGTCCACCAGCATCTTTTCCAGGCGCTTGGCACGTTCCATACTTTGCTCAAGATCAGCGTTTCTGGTGACGTTGAACACTTTGTTGAGAATAGGCCAGGTATACCAGGAACCAAGGAACACACCAATCTTGCCCTTGGGCGGCAACTCGCGCCAGAATCTCCACATCATCGGCCTATCCATCTCTTCATCCGACGGGTCGCCCATGCCGTGGGTCTGGATATAACGCGGATCCATCCACTCATTCAGCAGATTCACCGTCTCACCCCGCCCTGCACCATCCAACCCGCCGATCAGAATAATGACCTGGAACTTGGCCAGCTTCACCAAATCCAGTTGCGCGTTCAGCAGCGCTTCGCGCAAAGCGGGCACTTCTTTATCGTATTCAGACTTCTTGATCTTGTGGCCTAACTCGGCTGATTCAAACATGTGGGCTCTCCTCTATCGAGTACCTTCATTAAGGTGCATAGGTACATATTATTTATACTATATTCTGTTACGGTCGGTTTATTTGACCTGCATCAGCAAATTCAATCGCTTGCTCCAGTTTACTTGCGCGACACATTCATCGTTTTTCCGGCTGATGCAAAGCTTGCATCAGGAGTCCAGCGCATGTATCTCGGTATTGGCATAACGCAAGCGCGCGGCGAGAACTCTGGAAAGTCCTTGTAGCAGGCTGATGGCAACTTTTTTATGCTCTTCTGAAAGTTTCGCGAATTCGGCTCGGGAAAGGCCGTAAATATCGGTATCGGTTTGCGCAATCGCACGGGCAGAACGTGGTTGTCCATCCAGGAACGACATCTCGCCAAAAAATGAACCTCGCCCAAAAGTACTGATATGGTGGTTGTGGGTTTCATCCAATGGCAGCAAGATACGCACTTCGCCGCGCCGGATCAGGAACAATTCATTCCCTGTCGCTCCGCTATCGAAGATCAGTTCACCGGCTTTGTAGGAAGGCTTTGTCATGCAGGCGGCAAGTGAGGTCAGCGTCTCCAGTTTGCATCCCTTGAACAGTTCGAATTCATGCAGTTCAAGCAACGATTCTTCCTCCCGATGCAGCAAGGCTTGGGCGATGATGCGATCCTCTACCCATTCCACTGCTTCGTCCAACTCGCCGAATATTAGCACCGGATTACCTTCGCGCGTCAATCCCAAATGCCTGAAATATTGTTTCATATCCTTGCCGCTAGGCAGGCTTGCGGGCATATGGCTGAAAAGTAGATAACCCTTACGTTCATTCAACATATCTTTGATCTGCTCCAGCATGTGCGCGGCAGTCATGTCCACCGTTTGTACCCGGCGCATGTCCAGAATCACATAAGTACGCAGTTTGATTTCAGGTTCCAGCAGGGTATACAGCTGGTCAGCGGTTCCAAAGAACAGACTGCCTTGCAGTTCGAAGATGACTGCCTGGTCGCCCTGCTTGGAAAGCACCTCCATTTCTTCCTGAACCCGTATTTGCTTGGAAAAAGTCTCGTTACCATAGCTCTTGCGGCGCATGATCTTGTTGCCGACTTCTTCGCGCACGAACAGCGCAATCGCCAATAAAACACCGACACCGGACGCTGCAATCAGGCTGACTGACAGCGCAACGATCACCACCGAGATAATCACCAGGAAATCCAGCCGTGTGCTCTCGGATTTCAGCAAAGTCAGATTATGCATGTCGATCATGCGCAGGCCGATCACGATCAATATCCCGGCCAGGGCGGCTACAGGTACCCAGGCGATCACACTGCTAAGCAACACGAACGCCACCAGCGCCAAAGCGCCTTCGACTACGCCGGAAAGTCTGGTGCTGGCACCCCCGGACATATTGACCAGGGTCGGTCCCATGGCGCCAGCACCCGGGATCCCGCCTATGATGGCTGACACTATATTTCCTATCCCTTGCCCTCTTAATTCGCGGTTGGAATCGTGGCGGGAACGCGTCAGCGCATCCAGCACCACGCAGGTTTTCAAGGTATCGATAGAAAGCAGGGCCGCCAGCGTCAGTGCCGGAAATAGCATCACCCTGAAATCATGCATTTGCAGATTGCTCGCGGCACGCAGCCTACCGCTCATGGCCTCTGTAAAACTTGCACCGGATCTACCCAATGACCCAACCACCAGCGAATTGTCCGCGAGCGTGAACAGTGAATTATCCAGCAGCGCCACGCCGAAATAGGCGACTACCCCGGCCAGTAATGCGAGGATTGCGGCGGGTACCACCTTGATGACTTTGGATGCGCCAAACATCACCGTAATGGTGACCGCCCCTACTGCAATGGCCTGCCATTTCCACATGCCTATAGCACCCAGCGATGCCCAGAAATGCATTCCCTTGGGAGTGCCCAGGAACTTGGGCACTTGACTGGCGATGATATACAGCCCTACACCGCTCAAATAACCGCTCACCACAGAATAAGGCATGTACTTTATCAACCGCCCCAGACCCACCGTGCCAAAAATCAGCTGCATAATACCGGCAGCCAGCCCCAGCATGGATATCATCAATAGGGTCGACTCCATACTGTTGCCTTGATGTATAAACTCGATGGCGAAGGCCGACAGAACAGCGGCCGCCGGCGCGCATGGCGCCGTGATCAGACGATTGGTGCCCCCGAATATGGGAGCAAGCAAACCCAACGCAGTCACACCAAGAATGCCCGCCAGAGCCCCTTGCGCCGCGTAACTGCTGCCCATAGATGAAAAGATGGTCACCCCGAACGCAATGGCCGAAGGCAACGCTACCATCATGGCAGCCAAACCACCCCACAGATCGCCGCTAAGATTTTCGAACTTGATTGTTTTCATACCTAAAAATTAAAAATATTGACAGTTTCAGGTATACCAAAAAGCAGCTAGATGCAATAGCGGTTTAGTCAAACATCGTTCGTTTTGTCCATTCGTGAACAAAGATGCCGGCCGTTGCGGGATAGTTTAGTGACGGGTTGATCATCAACCCGTGTGGGAAATTAAAAAATATAACCGGGTATATTTAAGTCGCAGATTTTAAGTGCTGTGAAGAGGAAAACCGGATGTTATTAATTGATTTTGCTGATCTTGACGGAGGACTGAGACATCCAGTCTGGAACGTATCAAGTTAGTGAAACAACCCAACGACATTAAAAGCATTATCTCGTCCAATGCTTAAATCAATTTTTGGTGCCGACGGCGAGACTCGAACTCGCACAGCTTTCGCCACTACCCCCTCAAGATAGCGTGTCTACCAATTTCACCACGTCGGCAATGATTTACTTCAAACTCGCCAAGAGCTTACTCGGGAACATCCTTAGACTTAGTTGGAGCCGGGAGGGTTGGCAGTTTGGCTGCACTCGGCAACGGGACGACTTTGGTCTGACGCACTACGCTGGAGTCATGATCGCGATGACCGGAAAAGTAGGTGAGTCCCAGGCTGGTGCAAAAGAACACTGCCACCATGATGGCGGTGGTTCTGCTCAACAGGTTGGATGCGCCGGAGACGCCGAACAGGCTGCCGGAAGTGCCGCTACCAAACGCGGCGCCCATGTCGGCACCCTTGCCATGTTGCAATAGCACCAAGCCTATGACGCTTAGCGCTGCAATCAGATGTATTACCCAGACGGCTGTTTCCATTTAATTCTCTCTACTTGATTCAGAATTCATTAATGCATTCGATAAAACCATGCTCAAAGAGCATAGCCACTAATTGTCCCGCATTTGCGGTTTTTACGCTAGTCCCATGGGAGTTGACCGCTTTGATGTCGGAACCGCTTAGTTAAAGCTTTTCCAGCAGCAGCAAGGCTTTATCCAGCACGGCAAGGCTACGTTTGATGACTGCATCCGCATCCCCCTGACTGGCTTCGACCACCATACGTGCGCTGGCGCAGACGCGCAGCGCACTGACCGGCTCACCGTCACGCTCACCGCACATGACAGGCTGCCCCAGTTGTCCGCGCACGGCAGCGACAGGGTCTTGATATTGTGCCCTCAGGTCGATTTGCAAGTCCTGGTAAATCTGCACGGTTTGCGCGCGACTCAGGTGTTTGCCATCGGCATGACGCAACAGGAAGGGAAAGATGGTGGGGATGGTATCCCATGAATCGTCGGCAACCACCGGCTGGCGATTGATCACCGGCGTGGGTAGCGCATCGAAATGTTTATTTCCCCGCAGGTAATTCTGCACCGCATCTGCGAACCGTTGCAGGAATGTTGCAACTTCAGCTTGCGGCACATTCAGGAAAGCGCGCAGTTCATGCAATGCAGCCTGCCAGCGCAATAACAGGCCGATATTGGCGTAATCTTCCAGCTTAGTTTCTGCCTGCAAATGATACGGCCAGTCTGAACGTGATGAGTAACGGCTCAATCCGTGCGTGCTCAACACATCTGCAGACTTTTTGAATAGTAATGCGCCTGAGAATGTTGGGCCGGAAATGAATTTGGAACCGGTCAGCGCGACCATGAACCCTTGTTCCAGGTAAGCTTGCAAGGTGGCTGGAGCGATGCGGAACTGGCAGGCATCCACCATCACATGCACCTGTTTCGCAAAACGGCGCTTCAATGCCAGCACACATGCCGGGCTGGGCGCGATCAGACCGGTCTTGGAAACATCTACCAGCATCAGCAACACTTGCTGCTGTGCGGCAATGGCTTTTTCTACCAGTTGCGTGGCTTCGGCATCGACTTCCTGCGTGTCGCGCGGGCTACCGTCGCTATTGCGGATAGCGATATTGACGACATTTAAGGTGGTACAGCCTGCGACTTGCGATAGTTGCGCCACCGGGTCGCCCAATGCGGTGCAACTACTGAAATGTTTGCCGGCAAGCGCCGCGGGGACACCGCTTCCGGTCTCTGCGATATCTACCGTGATCGCCAGTGTAGATACGTTGTGCGCTGCGATCTGTGCAGCGATCAGATGTATGTCGGTACCGGAAGCGGCAAATATGATGTCGATCTTGTTCGAGTCCAGGCCGCATACTTGCAGCAACTCTTCGCGGATACGCTCCATCTCGCGGTTATATATCTGCGTGGTGGGCTCGCTATTCGCAGCATGCAGCAAATGCCTGTAAAACCGGTTGGCTTCATCGAATGCAGCAGCGGAAATGACCGATGCCGTGGAGGAACCCAGAGCGACCAGGTCATTGTCCGGATTGATGGTACAGCCGTATTTATTGCGGCCTCTGGCATCGACCAGAATACGGGCGTCGCCGCCTGACACCAGCAACTCTTCAAGTATCAGCGGTGAAGAAATTACACCTGTCATGTTGCGGGATCATTCGTGACTTTGTCATGCAGCATTTGCTGAAATGCAGCGAATATCTTTTGCATTTGCGGCTGCTTGTAAGGGTAGATATCTACTGGGTCCATGTCATGTACCACCATGTTGCTGTCGATCTCGAATATCAACAGCTCACCGTCATAGGTTTCGCCGCAATCTATGCCCAGGTAATCCAGGCCGATACGCTCATGGATGGCTTGGAATGCTTCCGCGTGCCGCTTCCCGAAGTCCTGGTCAAAGAGTTCCATCATGGCGGCCTCTTCTTCGCGTTTTTCGCTGCTTTCACCCATGCCCGCATTGAGATAGTGGATCATCCAATGATCCGAGATCGCCATATGACAGAGGAACGGGGTACCGTCGATCAGCACCACGCGATATTTCTTGTAATTGCCTTCTTCAGAACGGAAATCAACAAAATAGGAGACATAAAAATCCATATCCGATGTGTTCTTCAGATAATCAACCAAATCTTCCGCACTATCCAGCTTGGACAGATCACGCCCTGCATGCGAATCGACCGGGCGGATGATAATGGAGCCAACGCCGCTTTCCAGCAAGCTGGCGACAGAATCCTCATTTGCCAGATCGGTGCTTTGCTCTAGTGCTTCTCTTTCGATCCGGTTCGTTTGCGGTACCAGCACATTGGGAATGTCTTCCAACTGCAGATAAGTATTGTCTCGTGACAGCTTGGCGATCAGTTCAGGCTTGTTGACGAGCGGACGCGACCATATGACGCTACTCAATCTTTCCAGCACTGTCTGATTGGCATCGGACTCCGCCACCGCGATAAATACCAGATCATGCTCCGGCAGTTCATCCGGCAACGCTAGCTGTGGCGACAGGTAAAGTAGTTCAACTGCGATATCCGAGTGTTGCAGCAAGCATTCGATCGGCGTATTCGCCATCAATGGCCCGGCTGCCATGATCACCAGTAACTTCAAAGCGGCCGGCTGGTCTATGGGCAAACGATAGGTTTGTTGTAACTCCAGCGCATCCGCCTGAACACGCATCGCCAGATCTGGTTGCTGGTTGATCTGCAGAATAGTGGACAGATCCAGCAATGCCTCTGCATCGGCGGGGTCATTCTCCGCCCGCGCGATCAACTCTGCCGACAACGGCGATAAAGACTCTCCGGCAAGCGCCATGCGCAATAAGGTTGCTAGGCCTAATATTGTTTTTTGCTGATTTGAGTGATCGAGTGTGGTTTTCATTTTGCGATACGCGATTTTATAGACCAAATATGGCAGTCAGATTTTTGCGCCCCGAGATTGTACTGTGTTTATAGTTGATTCACCCAGCGCAATCACGCCATCTACCAGCGCATCGATATCTTGTCGCTCAGTACGGTGATTGACGATCGCGGCGCGGATAGCGAACTGGCCATGGATGGTGGTGGAAGAAGGTGCAGTAATGCCGGATTCGTGCAAGCCCGTGACGATCTGCGTATTGATCCGGTCAACCTTGTTGTTGTCACTACATCGATAGC